>Ga0153939_1000043_pt1 | contig 39276 bp, 25 predicted proteins | sample TSNJ023MetaG_FD_104734 | JGI IMG/M metagenome (GOLD analysis project Ga0153939, IMG submission 104734) | Attine ant fungus gardens microbial communities from New Jersey, USA - TSNJ023 MetaG | ecosystem: Host-associated > Fungi > Mycelium > Unclassified | place: USA: New Jersey, Brendan T. Byrne... | reverse complement strand
TGAAGCATCATTTGGCATTCCAACAAATCTTTGATGATAATTTCTGTTTTTTTAATCATGAGATAACCACCTTTGTTTGATAGTTATATTTTAACAGAAACCTCGCAAAAAAGCGAATTTTGTGACCATGCAAGACCGTCATTTTGACTGTGGATAACTCTGGAAAACGGATCTTTTTCAAGGGCTAATCCACGCACATATCCAGCCATGCAGGCTATAACCACAGATATTCGAAAAGGTATTCACAAAAAGAAAGAGGGACTGGAAGTTATCAACTCCAGACCCTCTTTGACGACATTTGTTGTGGATAAAACTTTTTTATTTTCAGCACTTTTCATAAAAACTATTTGACCTTATCGCTGGCTGGGGTCTGAAGTGTAACCCTATATCAAGGCTTTGAGGTACTTTTCGGACCACTCAACTGTCAAACTTCCGTGCTGATCGCTTAAATTAATTTAAAAAATAAAAAATATTGAAATATATGGAAAATTATGGTATATTATATACTTAATAGAAAATTTTATAATGGATTATTTATATTATTTTGATAAAAGGAGAAGAAAAAGTATGAAAAAAGAATTACCATTAAGTAAGCCAATAATTGATTGTTATTCAAAATTAGGTATGATATTTTCCATATTAGGATTATATTCAGAGACAAGAACATGGTTACTTTATAATTATTTACAACTAGTATATTATTATGATATAAAATCAAATATTTCTTGGATAGATTTATGTAATTATATTTCACCTATTTATGCTCATGAATGGGAGTCTTGTCCATTTATTATAACATATGGTATTTCATACGAAAAATTTATAGAATATGATATTAAAAAAATGATTATTGATAGTATTAATAATGAAGAATATATCTATATAAATTTAAATACAAAATATATTAAAGATTATAATCAAAAAGAAGATTTTTTTCATGATGCATTAATTAGTGGTTATGATTTAGATAATGATTCAATACTTTGTAGTGATTATTTTGGAATTAAATACCAAAAAAAATGGATAGACTTTCAAGATATTAAAAACGGAATAATCTTTAATGAGGATGCAAAATATATTAATGTTTTAGAAAAAATAATATTTCTAAAATATCGAAAGCCCATTGTATTTCCTTATTATTATATTGGTCGTGTAGACAATGTGGCACTAAAAAACAATTTAAAAAGATTGTTATATCCAGATAATAATTATAAAGATTTCTTCAATATTCGCTCTGGTTCGGAATGTTATATGGGATTAAGTGTTTATGACAATTTTATAAGAAAGATAAAAGAAGGGGTGGTGGATATTACTGACAATAGACCTTTCTGTGCAATTAGGGATCATATTATTATTTTAGCTCATATTACTGAATTGTTAAACCAATATGATGCGATTGTACTAGACGAACTTAAAAAATTAGCAGAAAAAATGTGTAATATGAGCTTAAAAACAATCATCCTTTTAGAAAATCATAAGAAAATAGAAAAGCAAGTAAATATAGAAAAGCTAAGTATCATTATTGAGACAATAAAGATCAAAGAAGAGAACTATATAAAAGAAATTTTAAAACATTAGTTTAGATATATTTAAATCAGGCAAGATGAGCTAAATAAATAATTATGTATAATATTGAGAATAAAATTTTGGAGATATCTTAAAAAAATTTCTAAATATCATGATAAAAAGTTAGTGATAAAATGGAAGAATTAACAAATTATCACTGCAATAAGAATGACAATGGAGTTAGAAAATAATTTTGGTATAATAATTGATAATGCTATTATTATAAAAAATTAAAAATCAGAAAGGACCAGTGAAATAGATATTAAGGATTCCCCCCCAGTTGTCCTTATAATAAGCCTAGTTTCTTATTTATGATAAGTGGAGAGAAAATTTATATAAATCAAGCATTAAAACCCGGTAAAATGGCATTTATTAAAAGCTATAATATTATTTAGACAGGAGATAAAATAATGAGAGATATTAAAAGGGAAATGATTGAAGTATTATTGAAAAATAATGTGGATGAACAATTTTTAAGTAATAATGTTACATTAAGTGAATGTGATATAAATTCTTTGTCATTTATTAAAATCATTGTTGAATTGGAAGATACATTTGAGGTAGTGTTTGATGATGAAAGTTTATCTATAGATAAATATGAAAACTTTGATGCTTTTTATCAAAGCTTATTAAATCATATGGAATAAAAGGTATATAAGTGAATTGTTAAAAACTGAGAAAAAGGATTCATGTAGGTAGAAAAGCGATGGTTTTTGTAGGTGGTGACTCTTTTGAATTAGTGGAAACAATGCAGGCGACCACGAAAGTTTTGTGGACATCAATCCCACAACAGATTTTCTACACGATTATAAAGCCATAGAGAACGCCTTTCTGAACCAATAGGTTCCAGAAAATAATAGAGAGAAGCGGCATTGACTGATTGTCTGGAATTTAAACGAGAGTGTTTAAACAAAGATAAGGTTACGAGCTTGTTGCGCCCAGATAGGGCGCATGGTTTAGCGGGTGGAAATCTCGTCTGATAAGATAGACAGAATCATCAGTAGCGAATCATGGGTATCATGCAGTAATGTAGGATATTAAACGTTGACAGTTAGACAGTAGGGCTGAAAGTGATTGAGTCTTGTAACAATAAGATGAGCTGGGAGGCTGATGTACTCAAGCATACGGAAAGCAACATAGCCGTGAACGCTATCTGTAAGGACACGACTACTCCCACTGAGTCTGAGAGCCAGCCATGCTACACAATGACCATGCGTTAATTGGGGAGGTCCTGTCACATCTCATATTGGTTGAGTTATCCCGTGAATAAGAGAAAGGCGGACAACGTAAAGGGAGAAATCCTGATGTATAACAGGAAGTCGGATAGGCAAATAGTGTGCGACTTTAAAGTCGCCATTTAGATTGTAAATAATATATGCTTTGAAATGATAGAGCGAAAAACGTCTGATATAAATCAATATCTAAAAAAAGATATTCTGAAATAGTATATGATATAAGATACAATAAACAGTTCGAATAGTAGGAGGGACATATGAAGACGAGAATGCAGAATGAGTGGATAATTTCACCATCATCACCGCCATTGTATATTCATAAATGTAGCAAATGTAAGAAAATGATGCCATATTTTTGCAGTGATAAATTCAGACTTAATGCACAAAAAAGAACAGTTGATGTATGGCTGATTTATAAATGTACGAAATGTAATAATACACGTAATATTGATATATTAACTAGAGTAAATCCAAAGTCAATTAACAGTGAAGAATATATAAAATTTGAGTGTAATAATAGTGAAACAGCATGGAAGTATGCATTTGATTTAGATATTATAAATAAAAATAAAGTACAAGTGGATTATAGCGAAATTAAATATTTGTTTAGTGGTAATATATTAACATTAAAAGAAATAGCGGAGCAGGAAGTTGATTTAATTGAGTTTGAAATAAAGGTTAAATATAATATAGATTTTAGACTTGCAAAGCTAATTAAAAGCAATCTTAACATTTCCAATGTTCAATTAGAACAAATGCTAAGTAATGGAGTTATTACAATGTTTCCAGTAGAAACTAATAAAAGGAGTAATGTTATGAACGGACAAAAGATTATCATCAATAGAGAAAAAATTTGTGAATATTTAGCAAAACCGGATGATGATTTTAAAGAAAATAAGAATGAAATATAAAAATGGGAACGTTTATTCAAAGGGATATATACTTTAGAAAATATTTTTCATGGACCAAAGCATCCTTTCCAAAATCACCGGACAGTAAATCTTTATAAGACTTATCAGAGTCAAAGGCAGTATCACCAAGAAACACCTCAGGATGAATTTGCGGATGTGTAACAAAGAAATTTTTCGGAATAGGGATCAGCCGTTTTGCATCATGAATGGACGTATCATCGTCAGGGGAATCTGATTTCTTTTTGATCACAATTTCGGAATGTGATTCCAGAAAGTCTTTGTCGTAAAAAGGAAATATGTCGGGTGATACCTAACCCGTTTGTAATAATGCCGAACTTATAAACATAACAAAAGTGCACGTTAATGTATAACTGCTTGATTTCAGGATTTGGAACAGGATTTTAGCTGTTTGATGATGAGACTAGCATAATTGGGATTATTTTCAGTAACAAAAGCTTCCAAACCAGATGACAAAGATGGTCATGTTAGCTTTCGTAGAATAAAGAGCTTGGCAAGTAGGCTCAACAACATCAATAGAGTTATTGAACACAGATTGCAAGTCCAAGAGGAATTCCTGTTTAAAGCGGGTGATTTTAGAAGAATCAGGGCCTTTGGTAAAGGTATTTACGGGTTCTGCTCGTTGATGCATAAAAATAGCTTCAAAAAGAAACGTCAGGAATGCAGGCTTGTTAGAATCAAATTTTTCATGACAATCCGAAAAAATATCTGCCTAAGAAAGCTGTTTGTATGTTATCATATGAATGCAACTCCTTTGGTGGTGTGGTGTTTGATTGTTTCTCGACAATTCAATTTTACCGGTAAGGAGTTGTTTTATTTCCAACAAGAAATATCTCGTATTTATGCGGGAGTATGGCGTTTTGCAAACGCTTAAAATATAAAAATAATAGAGAGGATAAAACTTACTAAAAGTAGGTTAAGGGGTTAATAATAATGCAGTTTACAGATGAATTTTATGTTAAAGAAGGTTATGTTTGCTATTACGAAGGGTATGAAAAAATCTATACCGAATTAGATGAAAAAATTAAAAGTTTTCTTGATGGGATGAAGTATAAAACATATAATATTCCGGCAATGATTGAGGGAGATGTCTTAGAAAAATGTGGTTATTTTGAATCCTTCCCGGATCAAATTAGTGTAGTGGGTTCCATAGATGATGATAAAATCCCAGATATTATGAATGGAATGAAAATTGATAAAACATGTATTAATTTACATAATAGGTATCTTACACCATCCGCTTGTCTGCATATATATCCAATGTATACTGGAAAGGAAGTTACAGAAAATGAAATTGTTACAACAAAAGCTAGAGTATATAGATGCGAAAAATCTGGCTTTGAAGATATGACACGTCTATGGGACTTTTCCGTTCGAGAAATTGTTTTTATTGGTGAGCGAGATTTTGTAAAGCAGCAATTGGAATTTATGAAAAATAAATCTTTGGAGTTCGCTAAAAAAATTACTGATAAAGCTGAAGTGTTTGGTGCACATGATCATTTTTATAAAGGAAGAGAAAATGCAATGAAAGCAAGAATTCAAAAAAGAAATGAGCAGAAATTTGAATTAAGAATTCCAATAGGAGAGCGCGATGTTTCCGTTGCATCTTTTAATTTTCATAATGAACATTTTAGTAAACCGTTTGGCTTTGATAACAATAACAAAATTGTGAGCGGATGTGTAGGTTTTGGAATGGAACGATGGGTTGCTGCATGTGAGGAATATAACATAGCAGATATTAAACGATTATAGTTAAGGTTATGGTATCTATTTTTGCAGTAAAAATTGAAGATAAGCTATCGGATTATTATATAAAGCTACTAATGGATTACGTATTGAAAGAGAAAGAAGAGCAGATAAATAGGTATGTTTTTAAGGCTGATGCAAATAGAACATTAGTAGGTGATGTGTTAGTGCGCTTTTTAATACGCAAGAAATTAAATATTTCAAATGAACAAATACACTTTGAAAGTAATAAGTATGGCAAAAAGAGGCTAATGGGAAGAAATGATTTTCACTTTAATATTTCTCATTCGGGGGAATGGGTAGTATGTTCCATGGGAAATTATGAGAATGGAATTGATGTGGAAAAAATACAACCGATTGATATTGATTTAGTGAAACGCATTTTTAAACGCAGTGAGTATTTACATATTAAAAATATGAAATTAGAAAATCAATCCCAAGAGTTTATACGTATTTGGACCTTAAAGGAAAGTTATATTAAGTGTATAGGAAAAGGACTGTCAATACCGCTGGATTCTTTTGAGTTTGAAAAAGTAAATGATGAATTTAAACTAAAAGGGAAGGAGCAAAATAAATATAAATTAGAACAAATGCAACTAAATGATGAATATTATGTTGCGATTTGTTCTTATAAAGAAGAAGTAGATAAAAAGATAAACTATATAGATATTGCGCAGCTTTTACAGTAGATTATATTGAATAATTAGAGGAGTATAGAATGGAAAAGAATTATAGGCTTTGGGATAGTGTTTTATTACCTTTAAAATACAGTCCATTAATAGCAATTTTGATTGCTTTTTTTGATATATGTTTAGGGGTAATTCCAACCTTGCAAACTTTTGCAGTAGCGAGATTTATTGATTCAGCTATTAAACTAGCTTCAAAAGAAGTAAAATATCAGCAAGTTATGCTATGGATTATGGTATTGATAGTACTTATTGCTATTATGTGGCTGTCAAGATGTATTAAGAATTTAATGGCAGCTAGATTAGAATTGAATCTTAGGAAGAACTTTCGTATGCAAATTACGCAAAAGAGATCAAAATTGAAATATTTCTATATTGAAGATTCTTCAACGTGGGATTTGATTAGTCGTATTTCAGAAAAGCCAGAAACAAGGCTTAAGAATGCATATGTGAGTTTTCTAGATTTTTTAGCCTTAATTGTTCAGATTTCAGGTCTGTTAATATTATTTATTATGCAAGTATGGCAAATTGCAATAGTGATGTTGCTAATCGTTATACCTTTATTTGTTATATCTATAAAAAGTGGAAAGGAAAGCTATAATGTAAAATTAGAAACTCAAAAATATCACAGAAGACATGAGTATCTTGCCGATATATTAATAAGTAGAGATGCAACACAGGAAAGAGTTACATTTGGTTATAGTGATGGAATTTGCAATATGTGGCATCAGTTTTATGAAAAGGCACGTAAGATTGAATTAAGAACAAAAGCCAAATGGTTTGTCCGTTCAAAGTCGGGTGGAATTGTTACTACCTGTATTGCAGTTATAGTAAGTTTGTTTTTAATAGAGCCAGTATTAGAAAAAATAATTACAACAGGAATGTTTATGTCATTAGTAAATTCTACGTACTCTTTAGTAGATACTATGGTATGGTCTTTAGTTACCTATGTAGAGCTAATTGCGAATAACAATGAATATATGAAAGAATTTGATAAATTCACAAAATTGGAAGAAGTGCAGGAAGAAGCGGAAAATTTAAATTCCAACAAAATCATATTTGAAAGTATAGAGTTTTGTGATGTGAAATTTAAATACCCTGGAACTGATAAATATATTCTAAATGGTTTTTCGTTTAAATTTGAAAATGGTTTGAATTATGCATTAGTTGGTGGCAACGGAGCAGGTAAGACTACATTAGTCAAAATATTAACTTGCTTATATGATAATTATGAAGGCACTATTTTATTAAATGGAATTAATATTAAGGAGTATAACAGTGAGGATATAAAGAAAATATTTACCACAGTATTTCAAGATTATGCAAAATATTCATTATCCATTAAAGATAATATAAAGATTGGACACTTAGAAGAATATAATGAATTAGATGATGAGAAAATAGAAAAAATCGTAAAAAGGGTTGGATTGGATACAAAGCTGTATCAAAATAAGGAAGGTTTAGAAACGAAGCTTGGGAAAATATATAAAGATGGACAGGATATTTCAGGAGGACAATGGCAAAAAATAGCACTTGCAAGAGCTGTGGTTCATGACGCACAATTATGTATTTTTGATGAACCTACTGCAGCATTAGATCCGATTAGTGAAAGCAATCTTTATAATGAATTTTTTAATATAAGTAAAGGAAGAACAATTATTTTAATTAGTCATCGTCTGGGATCAACAAAAATTGCAGATAAAATATTAGTTTTGAATAAAGGAAAGCTATTTGAAGAGGGTACCCATCAGCAGTTAGTAGAAGCCAACGGAATATATGCAAATATGTACGAAAGTCAAAGGAGTTGGTATGGTGAAGTATAAAAAAAGATTTTCTTTGTTCAAAATGAGCAGTTATGAACTGAAGTTTAGCTTTAAAAATTGTCCGTTTTTAATGATAGCTGAAATTTCAGCATGTATTTTACATGGTTTATCTTTTGTAGTTGTTATTTATATGATGCAATTATTCTTTGATACGATTGCTGACGCTGTGAATCGTCGACAAAGCTTTAAAGATGTATTTACATGGGCATTGTTTTTAGGAATAACAGTTATTTTCCACCAGTTAATTAATGGAATAGAAAACTGGTTATATGATGTACTTTGTGACAAGCTTAGAGGCTACGCTTATTTAAATTTATATAGAAAATCATCCAAAATAAAGGCAGAGAATTTTGAATCACCGGAATTTTTAGATGAACTCAGTAAAGCGAAAGAGGGAGCAGAACATTTTGAATTACCATTGTTTCCAATTATTGGTTTATCAACGTTTTACCTTTCTTATTTCCTAGGAGTCGGAGGATATATATATAGTGTATATCCTTTGCTTGCTATTTCAATCGTTATGGTATTTATACCAAGTTTTTTAGGGCAATATATCAAGTCATTCTTATATTCTAAATTAGCAGATGAGGTAACGCCATATAGAAGAAAATACGAGTATTATGAAGAATGTATTTGTGGAAAGGAATACTATAAGGAAACCAGACTTTTATCGGCGGTAGGTTTTTTTACCCGGTTATACAAAGAATCGTTAGAACTTCTTACAGTGAAGGCTTGGGCTACTAGCAAAAAAGATGCCATGATTGTGGCTTTTGTAAGAACCATATCATTGTTAGGTTATTTAGGTATTCTTATCATGTTTGTGAACGCACTCTTTAAAGGAGATATATCAGTTGGAGTGTTTGTGGCAGTTTATACATCAATAGGTAAGATGTTTAGTATGATGGACGAGGTAGTTGATACCTTAAGTAGTCTGATGCAAAATGTGGGACTGACACAAAATTATATGTCGTTTTTAGAAACCCAAGAAGAAGAAAAGAAAGATATTAATGTTTCCGTTTCTAACGAAATAGAATTGAAAAATGTAACCTTTCGTTATCTGAGTGCAGAAAAAGATACATTAGAAGATATAAATCTTATTATAAATGCAGGGGAAACTGTTGCAATAGTAGGCGAAAACGGATCAGGAAAAAGTACTTTAGTTAAGTTAATATCAGGACTATTTGCACCAACCTCAGGTCAGGTAATTTATGATGGAATAAGTATAGATAAAGTAAAGAGAAAAAACGTATATAGTAACTTATCTATTGTTTGTCAAAATTTTATGAAATACAAAATCAGTCTAAGAAATAATGTAGTAATTAGCAAAGATTTTTACGAATATGAGGAAGAAAACAAAGCAAATGATAGTAAGATTCAAAAGTTATTAGAAAAAGTAAGTATTAATTTACAGCAAAAGGAATTTGATAACGGGATTGATACAATTTTGGCCAGAGAATTTGATGGAGTTGATTTGTCAGGAGGACAATGGCAAAGAATCTCAATTGCAAGGGGAATTCACAGACCTCACTCGTTAATTATCTTGGATGAACCTACCGCTGCAATTGATCCTGTTGAAGAGACAAATTTATTTAATATGTTTGCAAAGTTATCAAAGGATAAAACCTCTATCATTGTGACTCATAGAATGGGATGTGCTAAAATAGCGGACAAAATAATTGTTATGGGCAAGGGTAAAATTGTAGAAATGGGAAGTCATGAAGAATTGCTTAAAAAATCTGGTATGTATTGTGCTATGTACAAATCACAATCTCAGTGGTATCAATAAAAAATGAGAGAGGAATTTAAACAATGAAGAGAAAAGTAGCTTTTTTATTTTCTGGACAAGGTGCTCAGTATACAGGGATGGGTAGTGAATTGTATGAAAGATATTCAGAATGTGAACAGGTTTTTACATATGCGGAGCAGGTATTAGGACGAAGTATAAAGAATTTATGTTTTAAAGGAAATACTCAGGAGTTAGCAACAACAATAAATACACAACCAGCAGTCTTTACAGTTGATATAGCTATATTAGCAGTACTTAGAAAGTATGGTATTGAGCCTGATGCAGTAGCAGGATTTTCATTGGGTGAATATGCAGCATTGCATGCAAGCGGCTTTTTTGATTTAATGACAAGCTACTATTTAGTTAACCAGAGAGCAATTGCAATGAATCATGTATCCAATAGTGAAATGCATGGCATGGCGGCTATTTCAGGGAATAATATAAGTAATATTGATGCTATATGTAAACAATATGAAAACGTATGGATAGCAAACTATAATACACAAAAACAGATTAGTATTGCTGGTGAAAAAGAAAGTGTACAAAAGGTTGTGGAGTATGTAAAAAGTAATGGTTATGGAGGGATAGAATTAAATGTCAGCGGTGCATTTCATACCAGATTTATGAAAGAAGCGGCAGAGTCCTTTGAAAAAAGTATTAGTTTAATTACGGCGAATGAAAATAAGTTACCTATCGTTTTGAATCGAACTGGTGAGTATTACACCCATGAAAATAATATAAAAGAGATTATGAAACAACAGATATATTCTCCAGTTAAATGGTATCAGTCAATGGAACGATTAAAAAATGATGGATATAATACTTTTATAGAAATTGGTCCAGGAACAACCTTATATAAATTTTTAAAAACAATATTAAATGACGAGGATGTAACAATCTTGCATGTTGAAAATATGGAATCTTTGTATAAGACAATTGATATATTTTACAATTAATTTGATAAAAGTGAGGGGATATCTTCCAAAGAAAGCTACTGGTACAATCAGGTACAAATGTAACTCTTTTCAGAATAAAGGGTAAGTGATTGAGTAAATACAGGTTACTATAATTTTTGAAGGAAGTTCTAATTTAAATCATAATTTGTTATTGTAAAGGAAAAAGGAGGAAACCAAATTGCCGAAAATGAAGACGCAAAGGAGCTGAAAAGCGAAAATCAACAGCAAAAAAATTATAAACTTAAAAAAGAAATAATTATGAAGATACTTGAAACATTATTCAATCATGAAAGAAGATAAAGGGATAAGAAGAGTATAGTGTTAGGTATTATACTGAAAAGTTAATAAAGTAAAATAATATTAGGGAGTATAAAAATGGATGATATGATATTGGATAAAATGAGGGGCTTTTTAGTTGAGTCGTTAGGTATTAGTGAGGGAGTAATCAATCCAGAAACATCAGTTTTTCAATTGGGGATTGATTCTGTAATGATGATAACGGTAGTGAATGAAATCAATCAAATGTTTCACGTATCACTTTCTTTAAGTGATATCACTTTTAAGTATAATACAATTGGGCTGATTTGTGATTATATTAGCATGAGTCAGAATCATGTTGCGGATAAGAAAACCGATATCAACGTATTAGAAAGGAAAGAGGAAAAAGAAGAAATAAAAGCTTTGGAGCAAGAATCTGTATTAGACAAGTTAATAGAAAATACAAATACAAATTATAATGATATATGTAACGTCCTGATACAGCAAAAGGATACGATGGAGACCATTTTCTTAAAGCAGTTGGAGGTATTGAAGTATATTAGCAACGGTTGTTATGCTGAGGAAGATGGAGTTGGCAAAAAAGCGAATGAGTCAGAAAAAAGAGTGAAAGAAAAGTATTCTGTAAAAGAAAATACAATACAAACCATAGAAAGTCCGGCAGCAAATAACATTAATCTTAAAAAGAAGGAAATTTTAAGTGAAAGTCAACAAAGAATGTTAAATCAGTTGATTCTAAGCTTAACCACAAAGACTGCGAAATCAAAAAAATTAGCAGAAGAATATCGTAAATATCTGGCAGATTTGGATGAAATTGCAGGATTTAGCTTATTATTAAAAGAATTGCACTATCAAATTTCTGTTGAGAGCAGTAATGGTAGTAAAATGTTGGATGTTGACGGCAATGAATATGTAGATATTGCGATGGGATTTGGCTCGTTAATATTGGGATATTCACCAAAACTTGTTACAGATGCTGTAAAGGATGAAATAGATCGAGGACTTCAACTAGCACCAAGACATAGGCTGGTTGGGGAGGTTGCGAAATTAGTTTGTGAGTTGACGGGATTCGATCGCGCTAATTTTACAGTTACGGGTACAGAAGCAGTTATGACTGCCATGAAGCTTGCCAGAACCTATACGAGAAAAAGTAAAATAGGTATTTTTACAGGAGGGTATCATGGGCATAATGATGCAACCCTGATAACAAAAATGACAAAAGAAGGAACGATAAAACCGATTGCACCAGGAATCTCCAGAGCTACAATGAATGATATGGTTTTATTCGATTATAACGATATGAATACCATTAAGAAGATAGAAGAGATGAAGGATGAGTTGGCAGCAGTCATTATTGAGCCGGTACAAAGCAGAAGACCGGAAGTTCAACCGATAGAATTTCTAAAAGCAATTAGAAAAGTGACTGAAAATAATGGGATTTTGATGATTTTTGATGAGGTTATTACAGGATTTCGATGCAATACCGGCGGTGCAAAACGCTTATTTGGAATTGAACCTGATTTAGCTACATATGGAAAAGCAGCCTGTAATGGAATGCCTATAGGCATTGTAGCAGGTAAAGAAAAAGTAATGGATGTTGCAGATGGAGGGCAATGGCATTATGGGGATGCTTCCTATCCAATGGTAGAGCAGACCTTTTATGCAGGAACCTTTTTTAAACACCCATATACGATGGCAGCAGCATATGCAATTTTAAATTTTTATAAGGAAAACAATAATGCTCTTCAAGAGGAATTAGCAAAGAAAACAACCTATTTAGTTTCAAAGCTAGATGATATTTTCAAGAAATATCAAGTGCCTATAGAAGTTGACAATTTTACTTCTTTATTTAAGTTTAAAGCGATAGATCAAGGCTCCTTTATGGATATATTTTATTATAAGCTATTAGATTATGGTATTTTTACATGGGAGGGAAGAACTTGTTTCTTATCAGCAGCTCATACAGATGAAGATATTGAAAAAATTATTGAAGCTGTAGAAAAAGTAGTGATTGATATGACAGAAGCAGGTTTTTATAAAGAAGCAAAAATTGGTGATAGTTTTGTAAAGAATATACCAGATGAATTGTATTATGAATAAAATTGGCTAACAAGAGGAGACGAAACATGGATTTTAGTAATATAGTCATTGAAGGATTTAGTCCCAACTGCTTAATGGGAGTGATAGGAGCAGTTGCAAAGTATAAATATAATGAAAGCAACATAAACAGATTATTCTTTCACCATTCCTATGTCTATGAAAAGAAAGAAGAAGTAAAGTATTTAGAAGAAACAGAAGGGTTAAACGTATGGTTTTCGCGTGAACTTCCAATAAAAAAAGAAGAATTTTCTAAAAGACTTATGGATTATTATGGATTGTGTCATTATACAGCAGCATATTCAGAGTTTGATGATATGCTTGAGGTCATTCAATGCCTTAATAATGCAAATGAACCAGTTATGGTGGAGATTGACTTTTTTTATATGAAAAAGCATAGATATTACCAAAAGGTTCATGATCAACACATGATGATTATATACAATATTGATTTTGAAAACAGGTATTTTGAAGTATGTGAAGCTGTTTTCGGATATATTCGAATCGGATTTGAAGAGTATTATGAATATTTCAAAGAAGTTAAATTTAATCGTAATAGAGATATATTTATAATGATATTGAAACGAGCAGAAAAGGATAAGAATAATACAAGCTACATTGAAAATTTTATAAAGGATATTGATAAGTCTTTAAATAACTTAACAATAAAAAATACTCAAACACTTGGGTTAGAGGCGTTCAATAATTTTTCGGAAGATTTCATTCATTTAATTAAGAGTGACAAATGTAGCAATAATTTTTTTGTTCCGGGTATGTGGGTATTTATGTGTGATTGTTTGAATAATGCAAAGTTTATTACGGAATTTAAGAATGTTTGTACAGATTTTTATAGTAAAGAGTTAGATGAGATTAAAAAATGCTTTAATAAAAGTAATAGAAAATGGTTTACTATAACAACTGCGCTTAATCAGGTATATAAGCAGAATGCAGATGATTTTGTCAAAGTGTTTCATGAGTTAATGGAATTAGATAAAATCATAGTAGATAGGTTACAAACATTAAATACTCAACTTGTAGATTACAGTCATAGGAAGAAAGAAAATATATAAAGGGGTATTCAATGAGGTACAGTGGAAATGAAATTGCAATTGTAGGCATCGATTTAAATTTACCGGGGAGTAATTCTATAGATGAATTTTGGAGTAATTTAATTAACTCAAAAGAATCTATTTGTAATATTTCAGAAAAAGATATTGAAAGTAATCATGAATTATATAAGAAAAAAAATTATGTAAATAGAATATCTGTGTGTGAGGATTATGATAAATTTGATGCACATTTTTTTGGATACTCAAAACATGAGGCAAAGACAATGGACCCTCAGCATCGATTGTTTTTACAGTCATGCTGGAAGGCTTTGGAAAATTCTGGGTATGCACCGTCAAAAATAGCGGGAAATGTGGGTGTATTTGGAAGTGCAGGCTATTATACTTACTTAATCGAAGCTTTAAAAAGATCCTCCGATTATATTGAAGAGCAAGGATTTTACGATGTCTTAGTCGGAAATGATAAAGATTATTTGGCAACAAGAGTATCCTATAAATTAGGCTTAAAAGGACCAAGTGTATCAGTTCAAACTGCTTGCTCCTCCTCTTTGGTAGCAGTACATTTAGCTAGTCAGAGTTTGCTTTTAGGAGAAGCGGATATGTGTTTGGCAGGTGGTGCTTGTGTTAGAGTTCCTTGCGATAAAGGCTATCTTTACGAGTCAGGATTTATTTTATCTGAGGATGGACATTGCAGAGCGTTTGATAAAAATTCAAGTGGAACTGTATTCGGTAGTGGAGTAGGTGTTGTAGTTTTAAAAAGATTAGAAGATGCAATGGAAGATGGGGATACGATATATTCTATCATAAAAGCTTCTGCTATTAATAATGATGGGAGTCGTAAAATTGGTTATACTGCCCCTAGTCAGGAAGGTCAAGAAGAGGTATTGGATCGAGTGATTTCTCTGGAAGAAATCGAGCCTCAATCCATTGCATTTGTAGAAGCACATGGTACAGGTACTATATTAGGCGATCCTATAGAATTAAAGGGTTTAATAAATAGCATAGGATTAGAAAATGATTATGAAAATGCGAAATATCCTTGTGCAATCAGTACAGTAAAGTCCAATATTGGTCATATGGATGCGGCTTCAGGAGTAGCAGGATTAATTAAAGCTAGTCTGTGCATATATCATAAAACAATAGTACCAACGGTTCATTTTAAGGAATTGAATAAAAATGTAAGCTTTGACAAGACAAGATTTTATATTTCGGACAAAGTTGAGAAGCTTACGAGAAACGAATACCCGATCAGAGCAGTTGTGAGTGCCTTTGGAGTAGGAGGAACAAATGCAAATGTTATTTTAGAGGAGCCACCGATACAAGCCCAATATATGGAAACAGAAAACAGAACATATATTGTGAAAGCTTCAGCCAAAACGGAGGAAGCTTTAGTTAGAATGAGTAAGAATATTGATGAGGTATTATCGGCTGATTCGATTGGAGCTATTGCATATACATTAAATACAGGACGAGAAGATTTTGAGTATAGAAAATATAGCATTGTACGTAAAAATAAAGCTTGTAATAATATTGTGAAAACCTCAGATTCTTTTAAGGTCGAATATATTAAAAACGGTATATGTTTTTTAAGGTCAGATATTGATAATATACAAGAATGGATTGAGATATATGAAAGTATAGAAGCTTTTAAGACATATATAAATCAGTGGTTAAACGTTGCCAGCAATCCATTTGAAGGTACTGAATTTAGTGATTTAATAAAAATTAGCAAGAAAGAAAAATCTTATCATTTACTATCTTTTATAATACAGATGGCATATTTAAGTACAATAAAAGAGATTGCAAACTTGTCTGAAATAAGAGAAAATGGCTCAAACAAATTTGGGGAAGCATATTTAAATGGAATCATTTCAAAGGAAGAAGCAATAAGAAAGTTAAACAATGAAGCAGTCTCTTATTCATTAGATGAAATGGTTAGGAACGAAAAAGAATTATCCTGCAAGAATTTTTCTATAGAAGAATTTTATGATACAATCGGAAAATTATGGCAAAATGGAACTGATATTCAATGGGAAAAATTATTTGCCAAGGAGGAAAAAAAGAAAGTAGCAGCACCAACCTATTCCTTTGAGAAAAATAGATTCTGGTTTGAAGAACAGAAGCTGACGCAATCATTTGTTTGGATAGAAGAAGAGGAAATAAATGAAAACTCATATGAAGCTTATTGTGAAAACTGTCTCATATTAGCAACAGATGAAGCAGAGGCATATAAACTCAAACAGCATTTGCATGAAATAGGGACAAAAATTATTGAAGTGGATACAAGTCTTTATCATGTCAAGATGCAGGATATAGATAAGAGTTTAAAACAAATCATTGAAAAAGCTAAGCTTGATCATGTTTCAAATATAAAAATAATAATTTGTACATGGGGAAGTTCAAAGGATAAAATAGGATATGAAGAGTTTTATAAAATAATCTACTTATCGCGCTATTTCAATGAACATTTAGATAGATGCAAAAATATATCTGTTGTTATGCTGCTTGCATGTGACTTCGTATATGAAAATGCACAAGCAAGCTTAATGATGACGGGAATAATGACAACGTTACCAAAGGAAATCACTCATATAAAGGTGAAACAAATTGAGATTTATGACGGAATTGATTCCATTTATAGCACTCATGTTTTAAGCGAAATAATTGCAAAGGATAATATCTCAAGAGTTATATTCAAAGATCAAAAAAGACGGGTTATCAAGTATAAGAATAAGCCAATAGTTGATATAAAAGAAATATTAAAAGAAAATGCCACCTATTTAATCACAGGCGGTACAGGAAATGTAGGTCTTCTTTTGGCTAAAGAAATTTCCAAAAGAGTGAATGCAAATCTAATTTTATTTAGTAAAAATCATACGAAAGAAACACTAAAAAATGATCATTCGTTAAAAGGTGAAAGTATAAATCGCTTATTAAATCAAATTATACAAAATGGAAGTAGAATAGAAATACATAATTGCGATGTGTGCGATAGCCAAAAGCTTAAAAGGAAAAAAGAAGAGATTACTAGCAGATATGGAAAAGTTGATGGCGTAATACATGCTGCTGGTAAGGTTGGAAAAGCAAAAGATTATATAGAACATATAACACTCAAAGATGTATATGATTATACCGATGCAAAAGTAGAAGGAGCAAACAATTTAAAGAAGGTATTTGAAGACGCGCCACTTGACTTCTTCCTTTTGACTTCCTCTACGGTTTCTGTTTTAGGTGGATTAGGTGATTGTGTTTATTCTGGAGCAAATGCAATGCTTAATTATATGAGCAAGCTAAATGCAAATGAAAAAATACCATGTTTATCCGTGTGCTTTGATTATTTACCTAGGGCATTTGTAGATGAATATGTAGGTATCAAGGATGAAAAGTTAAAGAATCTTTTGGCAGATCAATTAAAAGAAGAGGAGTTTTCGCAGGCATTTGATCAAATTCTTAGTAATATAAATGAGAGAATGCTAATCATTTCGAAAACTAATTTTGATGAACGCTATAGAAAAACAATGGAGATTTTAAATATCCAAGAAGGTGTTAATCAAGCACAAGAGAAAAAAGAAGTATTGAGTCAATTGGAAATTAAAAGTCAAGTAAGTGATGTTTGGAAACATATATTAGGAGACGAATGCGACGAGAATAAAAACTTTTTTGATGCTGGTGGAGACTCTTTTCTGGCAATTAAGCTGATAAGCTTGCTAAATCACACATTCGACATGAAGTTTTCGGTAAAATATATATATGAATTTCCTACCATTCGTCTGATTACAGAAAATATTTTTGAGCATATGAATTCTACTTATGATATAGAACAAAAGGATAATGTACAAGACATGGAAACAAGTGAAGATAAAATTTCTGTCATTGGTATGTCAGGTAAATTTCCAGGTGCAGATAGCATTGATGACTTATGGAATAATTTATTAAATCGGCGATGTGATATTAGTTATTTCAAAAAGGATGAAGCTGAAAATATCTTAAATGCTGAACCTGACGGAATCGTAAATAAATATGTTGGTGCCAGAGGCATTCTTAATCATATTGATAAATTTGATTATAATTTTTTTGGTATATCAAAAATGGAGGCAGAATTAATTGATCCACAACAAAGATTATTTCTAGAGTGTGCATGGACTGCGTTAGAGGATGCAGGGTGTATTAATTTTATTGACAAAACCCGAGTAGGCGTATTTGCAAGTCAAGGAATCAGTTCATACTTAATCAATTATCTTTTGAAAAATGATGAAATAAAGAAGGATTACAATAATATTGCAGTAATCAATAATAGCCCGGATGCCTTAGCGACAAGAGTTTCATATATTCTGAATTTAATTGGAATTAGTAAAACGGTACAGACCTTTTGCTCTAGTTCATTAGTTGCGTTAGAGGAGGGAGTAGCCAGTATTGAAAGCGGAAAATGCGATATGGCAATTGTTGGTGGTGTCAATATTGTAGTACCTCAACAGTCAGGATATATTTATAATGAGGGATCAATATACTCAGAGGATGGCATCGTAAGACCTTTTGATAACGAAGCAAATGGAACGGTATTTAGCAATGGAGTAGGAGTTGTTGTTATTGCTAAGAAATCTTGGGTAGAAAAAAACGGTCTTCATATCTATTCGGATATATTAGGAGTAGGAGTAAATAATGATGGAAATCAAAAAGCAAGCTATCTTAGCCCAAGTGTAAAGGGACAAGCTGAATGCATTGCCAAAGCCTATGAAAAGGCTAAGATTAACCCCAATCTGCTTACCTATATGGAAGCTCATGGTACGGCTACGAATGTAGGAGATCCAATTGAAGTTTATGCAATGGCGAAAGCGATTGAAAAATTTACAAGTCATAAGGAGTTTTGTGCATTGGGTTCAATCAAAGGAAATGTGGGGCATTTGGATAGAGCAGCAGGAATTACAAGCTTTATTAAAGGCTGCTTGGTAGCCAGTAAACGATGCATACCACCGACAGTAAATTTTGAAACACCAAATCGTAATATTCATTTTAAGGAAACCGCTTTTTTTGTGAATCAAGAAGTGATTGAGTATGATAAGAATAAGGATATGTATGTAGGAGTAAGCTCCTTAGGTGTAGGTGGAACTAATGTACATGTAGTTTTACATTCAGCAAATCAGGAAATAGAGATAGTAACACCTTCAAAAAGAAAGACTCATATATTGACATTGTCAGCAACTCAGAAAGAATCCTTTGATCATTATGCAATGAAACTAAGTAACTATCTAAGTGAAAATGAATTAGACATGGAAAAGGTAGAAACAACTATGCAAATTTATAGAAAACACTTTCCATATAGAAAAGCATTTGTTGTAAATAGTATGGATGCATTCTTAGATAAATTAAGTAAATTGGATAGCAATCACAAGGAAACAATGAAAAAAGTAAACACGATTTATTTTGTATTTGATACAAGCTATAACAATATTTGCAAAATAGTTTCTAAAATGAATCAGGAAACCCTTGTAAAAAGTATTGCGGAGGAGCTTTCTTTTACTTCAAATCAGAATTATGTTTCTGATAATGAGGTGGAAGGTATTTTGTTGAAATTAGGTGCAGAAGGATTAGAAATAGTGAAGCGAGGTATTAGAAAATATATATCTGAATTGGTCGATGAAAAGGTTATTATTATTTTTGGTGATAAGGAATCGGTTAAGAAATACCATTCAGATGACAGAAGTATCATTGTTACCTTTGCAGATGACAAAGTATTATCAAGTAATAATTTATATGTAACAAAAGACGATATAACAGATTTTTATTCTATTATCGCAAAGTTGTGGAGTAGCGGAATTGATATTGATTGGAATAAATATAATGAAGAAATCAATATTCAAAATATACATCTTCCAGGTTACTCTTTTAAAAAGACAAGCTGTTGGATTAAATGTAAATAAAACTAAAAAGTGAAAGAATGAGGCTAAATGATTAAAGAAGAACGATTATTAGATATGAGCGATGTGGGATTAGGTAATTTGACGGAATATAGATTGTTAGTTTTGTTAGGAAATTATCATAGTTTATGCTTGGTAGAGGGGTTAGATATTATGCCAGATCAAATAGTTGACTCAAGCGAAAAATTACTTTATCCAGCCTATTTTACAACGCATTTAAAAATACCTGTTACAAATTTGATAGAAAATTATACTCTTTGGGAAAATATCCAAGTGGAAGTAGATGTGAAACGATTTGGTTCCAATATATTAGACTCTGCCTATTCCTTTAACAAAAAAGCATCAAAGGAAGAATTAAAGGAATCGATTGAAATGACTTCAAATAGTCTTTTTGTAGTTGATGCTACGATAGATAAAAGTGTAGAGCGAACCTCCTCTGTGCCTAAGTCAAATTGCATTGCAGCGCTGGAAAAGTCAAAAGTTGTTCCCAAGGCATTGAAACTATTTAAAAATATTAGAAACAATGGTATGCTCTTGGAATTTGAACATATAGTTGAGTGTCCCAGCTTCGAATATAAAATTGTTTCTAATAGAGATGCAAGTAATAATCATGGAGTGATTTTTGCAAAATACATAGAGATTATGGATATTTGCGAGCAGGAATTCCTTTGCTCTAGCGGTTGCCTAGGACTTCCATTATCCATTATTTCCTGTATTCATACGATTGACAGACAAACTTTTTATTATAGTAATTGTTTCGCAGATGAGGTAATAGAAGTAAAGCTGAAGTTGGCATTTGAAAAATGTGAGGAAAGAAATTTGACAGGGGAAAAAAGCGAGTTAACACCGTACAGGATTATTGAAACACATGAGTTATTTAACAAGCATACGCATAATTTGGTTGCAATTGCCAAAACGACAAAGATAGTTTGCTTATCACCTAAATATACCGACTTAGAAAGTGATATTAATAGACTAGTAATAAAACAAAGAAAATAAAACATTCAAAAGGATTAATAGGAGGAAGTATAATAATGAACAATACATTTGAAGTAGTTAAAAATTGTGTAGAAGAAGTGTTAAGTATGAATGGAGCAGAAGAGGTAGAAATTAGATTCGATAGCAAAATTGTACATGATTTAGGAATGAAATCGTTAGATATTGCACAGCTAATTGCGTTGCTAGAAATTCAGTACGAGAAAGATCCATTTTCAGAAGGAGCTACATTGGCTAATGTTATTACTATTGCAGACTTATGTAAATTATATGAATAGTATGAAATAGTAATGAAAGGATAAGGAGAATTGGATGGACTGGATAAGAGAACGGTTGCAATCGTGTGAAGATGAGGTAGCGTTGATTGAAGATGATAGGCAATATTTATATAGTGATTTTATGAAACATATCCAAGAATGGACAGAAAGATTACAAAGAGATAATGTAAAAGAAAAAGAAGTTGTAGCAATTTTTGGTGAGTTTTGTGCGGAAATGCTGTTTTCTATGTTTGCACTTATACAAAATGGAAACATTGTAGTTCCAATATCTCTTGAGAAGAAAGAAAATCTAGAGAGTATGCTTAAGGTAGCAAGAGCAGATAAAATATATTCGTTTCAGGCTGAAACAATTGCATTTGAAAATCTTAAAAATTCGCAGTCACACGAATTAATAGAGCAGCTTCGAAAGGAAAATGCAACAGGAATCATGATATTTACCTCTGGAAGCACGGGGGAGGGAAAATGTGCAATACATAAATTTTCCAATTTGATATATAAAGCAAGAAAGCAAGTGAAGCGAAAAGCATTAAAATCATTAGTGTTCTTAAAGATGGATCACATTGGAGGAATCAATACAATATTTTCTGTCTTGTTTCAAGCGGGTACAATGGTGCTTATAAAAGATCGAAGTATTAAAAAGGTTTGCAGTTTAATTGAAAAGAATCAGGTTGAATTATTACCTACTACACCATCTTTTATAAATATGCTAATTATATCGGGAGCGGTTGAAGAATATGATTTATCCTCCTTAAAATTGATTACATATGGTACAGAACCAATGCCGACAACAACGTTGCAAACGATTAGTCAACTGATGCCAAATGTAAAAATAAGACAAACCTATGGACTCACCGAAATCGGTATTTTTTCAACTAAATCAAAGGATAATTCATCCACTTGGATGAAAATAGGTGGAGATGAAGTTGAAGTAGAAGTACGAAATCATATTCTATTTGTAAGATCTCCATATGCCATGCTTGGGTATTTGAATGCCCCGACGCCTTTTGATGAGGAAGGTTGGTATAATACTAATGATGAAGTAGAGGTAGATGGAGAATACTTTCACATCATGGGAAGAAAAGAAGAAATTATTAATGTAGGTGGAGAAAAGGTTTTTCCGGTAGAGATTGAAGGTGTGTTAGCACAGTTACCAAATGTATTGGATGTGGTTGTACAGGGGAAAAAAAATCCAGTTACAGGACAAATTGTGACTGCTCTATTTCAGCTAATAGAAGATGAGGATGAGAAAGCATTTAAAAAAAGAGTAATAGAATATTGTAAGAAAGAGCTAGAGCCATACAAGATTCCAAGAATAATCTGTATATCAGATAAGAATTTTATAGGTACAAACTTAAAGAAAAAGAGACTATAAAAACAAAATAGAGCAAATAGGATGTATGTTTCGCATGGAGGGCTAGATGAAAAATAAAGTGATAATTGTATCTGGATGTAGTAGAGGAATTGGAGAAGCAATTGCAAAGTTATTCTTAAAGGAAGGATGCATTGTTGCCTGCTTTAGCAGAAGTTGTCCTGAATGGCTAGATGACTATAAGGAAGAGCAGCTTTATTGGCAGAGTGTAGATTTAAATGATTTTAAAGCATTGAAAAAGTTTGCCAATCAGGTATATAAAATGTATGGAAGAATTGATGGACTGGTAAATAATGCAGGAATTAACTATGATAGTTTACTGGCAACTATGAATGAAGACAAGATTCATGAGATATTGACAACTAATATTGAAGCAATGATGATTTTAACGCAGCAAGTATCAAAGCTAATGCTTGTAAAGTGTAAAGGAAGTATTGTTAATATTAGCTCGATTGTTGGTGGAGCTAGAGGGTATAAAGGTGCTTCCGTATATGGTGCATCAAAGGCTGCAGTTGTTGGATTTACAAAAAGTCTTGCTAGGGAATTAGGTGGAAAAGGAATACGCGTGAATACAGTCTTACCTGGTTTTATTGAAACGAATATGACAAAGGCAATGTCAGAGGAGAAAAAGAATCAGATATTAAGGAGAACACCATTGAAATGTTTCGGAAAACCAGAAGAAATAGCCAAGGCTGTAAAATTTCTTCTGTCAGAGGATGCATCCTATATAACCGGACAAGATCTTGTGGTAGATGGTGGAAATTGTTGTTAATTAAAAACAAAGCTGTCTTTATAGTTTGCAGGATAATAAGTAATATAGTATTTACATTTCATTGTGTTTAATACCTTAAAAGATTGAAAGGAATGAATAAAAATGGATCAGATAAAAGAAAAGCTGTGTAAAATTCTTCAGACAATATTATATATAGATGCTGAAATTGATGAATATCTAGGATTTTTTGACATGGGAATTAGTTCATTAACTGTATTTACTTTTTGTGATGAGATAAAGGAACAGATAGGAGCTAATTGTGAAGATACCGACATATTTAATTATACTAATATTTGTGAATTATCCGAATATATCTATAAAATAAAAAATGAAGATTTGTAAGTTACTTTAGAATAGTAAATAATTTTGAGGAGAATATACGAATGATTAATTTACTAAAATATTTTGAAGATAATGAAATTAAAGTATGGGAAGAGGATGGTAAAATAAAATTCTCTGGTCCGAAAAATAAAATTAATGATGATATGATTTCATTGTTAAAAGACAATAAGGAAAAATTATTAGATTATTTTAAAACACAAAAGGACAATAAGAGTGTATTAAAAGCAGCAAATAATCAGTTGGCTTTATGGTTAGAAAGAAAGATGGGAAGCACAAGTGGCATCATTCACAATGGGATGATTAAAAAGCTGGTTGGAGATATTGAGATTGATCATATCAAGCAGGCATTCTTTCAGGTAATCAAGCGTCACGAGGCATTAAGAAGTACATTTTATGAAGAAAACCATGAGGTATTTATTCGATTATCCGACGCAGATGACAAATTCTTTCGTTATGAAGATATAGGGATATGTGATGAAAATATGGCAAGGCAATATGTCAAAACTAAAATGAATGATACCCTAAATTTGGTAGAGGGTCCTTTATTTCGTGTAGGAGTGTATCGGTATAATGAAAATAGCTATCTTTTAGGAATTTGGGGACATCATATTATTTCCGATGCTTATTCACTTTTTATTATTGAAGAAGAATTTTATAAATTGTATGATGAAGTCAAAAATAAAACCAAGCATCAGCTCAAAGGGGTGTCTTTATATTTCGATACCATTCGTGAAGAAAATGCATATTTAGAGAGTGAAAAATACAGCAACGCTTTGGAATTTAATAGGGCAAATTTAGATTTAAATTTAACCGGAAGTTCATTACCTAAATTACAGATTATGAATGACGAAGAAAATAAGTATAAATTAGGTACCTATACGGATACCTACAGTAGTACTTTAACGAATGAAATAAAGACTTATGCACGTCAGAATAATGTTACTGCATTTATGTTGGTTTTTTCTATTTTTAATTTAGCCATAAATTTTTATAATGAAGGTAAAAAAACGTCACTAGGAATATTTGCGGCAAATAGAACGACAGAGGAACATTTAAATCAAGTAGGTTATTTTTCCAATGCGCTTATTTTTCAAAAGGATGTAAAGGAGCAAGGTACTTTATTAGAATATATTAAGGAAGTAAAAGAGCAAGTAATGCAATTACTAAGTCATCAGCAGTTGCCATTTACATGTCTGGTAAGTGAGATGAATCCATTACGAGAAGGTGGAAAGCCATTCTTTGACGTGGTTTTCGATTCACTATTATTTCCTAAAAATCAAGAAGTTCAGGAATTACAGAATAAACTAAATATTATTGATTTAGAATTGGTAAAAGGTTCTACCGATTACGATTTGATTGTATGGATTTCAGAAGAAAACAAGGAATATAGTCTTGAATATCGATACAACAGTCAACTATTTGAAGCATATCAAATCGAAGTTTTGGCAGAAACGGTAAGAGGTATTTTAGACGGAATTGTTGAAAAACAATATTTAAGTTTAGATAAAATTCCTTTGGTTTATAAAAAAACGAATGACATTATGAAGCAAATGAATGATACATATGTAAAGTATGAAGATAAATTTATATTTGAAGCTATAAAAGGTCAGTGTAAAAATAAAGGTGATAATGTAGCGATTAGCTTTAAAAAGCAGGCAATCAGCTATAACGAAATGGAGAACCTAATTGAGTATGTTGGGTGGAACTTAAGAGAAAAAGGGGTAAAAAAGGGAGATTATGTAGGCATCTTGCTTAAAAAAAGTTGTTATTTGATACCAAGTATAATTGGTATATGGGCAATAGGAGCTGTTTATGTACCAATAGACCCTTATTTTCCGGAAAATAGAAAAAAATATATTATAAACAATACAAACCTAAAAGCTATCATAAAAGATAGTGATAGCGATTTGTTTGAGAAGAATGTATTAACAATTGAGGCAGATGAGTTAATTCATTTATGGGAAGAAAGTAATAGGTGCATATTAAAGGATAACAAAATGGTATATGAAGCAGTGACAGCAGATGATCCGGCCTATGTATTATACACTTCCGGTTCTACAGGAAATCCAAAGGGTGTTACTATTAGTCATGCTTCTTTTGTGAACTTATTATATGATATGGGGAACAGAATATCTTTAACAGAGCAGGATAAAGTATTATCCATTGCATCAATCTGTTTTGATATGTCAATTCTAGAAATGTTTTTATCATTAATTAAAGGCGCAGGTGTGGTAATGGTTTCCTACGAGGATTCTAAAAGTGGAAGGAAATTTTTAGAAACTATTTTAGAAAATAAGGCAACCGTTATGCAGGCAACTCCGTCCTCCTTTGAAATGTTATTTGATTATTACGAGAAAGAGCAGATTCAGGAGCCTATTTTAAAAATATGCTTGTGTGGCGGAGAAGGATATGAATTAGATTTAGTTAACAAGCTACAGAAAATGGCTCAGCGTGTATTTAATATGTATGGACCTACTGAAACTACTGTATGGTCTACATTTTATGAAATACCAAAAGAATGTAAAAAACTAATGATTGGTAAACCAATTGCGAATACAGTGATTAGAATAGCGGATAAAAAAGGGCGAACTTTACCAATCGGTGTTCCAGGTGAAATACTAATTGGAGGATTAGGTGTATTTAAAGGATATTTTAATAATGAAACGTTAACCTCTCAATTTTTAGTAAAATTAGAAGATGGAGAATTCTATTACAAAACAGGTGATTGGGCTTATCTAAATCAAGATGGTGAATTGAAATTTCTTGGTAGACGAGATAATCAAATTAAGATTAGAGGCTTTCGAGTTGAAATCTCAGAGATTGAGAATGTATTTAGAAAATTTGAAGGTATATCCAATACCGCTGTGGTTACAGTTCAGGAAAATGGTAATTGCATATTAGTCGCGGTTGTAACAGAAAAGTTAGATATCAAGATAAATGTTAAAAAATTAAATGCTTTTATTAGTGAGTATCTACCAAGCTATATGCTTCCAAGTCATATATTTATTTTGGATCAATTGCCTATGACCAATACAAATAAAATTGATAAGAGAGTAATTGAAGAAATTGTAAAGGAAAAATTGCTCAATCACATTACTCATGAAAAATTGGAAGAAAATGAACTTGAAAAACGAATTCGAGAAATTTGGGAGCTTATATTAAACAAAAGAATACGATCCATTCACGAAGGATTTTTTGAATCAGGAGGAAACTCCTTATTATTAAACAAACTGGTATTGGAACTAGAAAAGCACTTTGAAAAGAAAATTGATATTATTGATTTGTTAAGATTCAGTTCTATAAGTAAAATGGCACTTTATATAAGCGATAAAAATGTAAAAAGTGATGTTGCTGAGGAAAAAGCACAGGAAATGGCGCTTAGAAGAAAGCAATTTCTTGGCAAAAGAAAGAGGTGATTATGAATGGAATATAATAATCAGAATGATAATATTGCAATTATAGGATATGCGTTTGATTTCCCAAATGGTATAGATGACGGGAACAAATTATGGGAAGTGTTGGAAGCAGGAAAAGATGTAATCAGAGAAATTCCAGAGGATAGATGGGATTGGGAGAAAATATATGATAAAGATCCGAATGCGGAGGGAAAATCATATTCTTATCATGGTGCATTTTTAGATAATATTCGTAAGTTTGACCCGAATGCTTTTAAAATTATGCCTAGAGAATGTGATAACATAGACCCTCAGCAAAGAATTGTATTAAAAACAGCATGGAAAGCGATGGAAAATAGTTTTCTGGATATTGAAGGGCTGAAGCAATCCAATACAGGTGTATTTATCGGTGCGACTATGGATGACTATTTACAATTACAAACACGTTTGGATACCGGAAGACACATAAACCGCTATACGCATTTGGGTTCGGTATTAAACAGTATTGCAGGAAGAGTATCTTATGTATATGGATTTCATGGTCCCTCAATGACAATTGATACAGCATGCTCTTCCTCCCTAGTAGCAATAGACGCTGCAATGAAAGCAATATCGGATGGTGATTGTGATATTGCTTTGGCAGGCGGAATTAATGTAATATTAACCGAAGAAATGTATATTAAATTTTCACGGACGCAAATGTTGTCAAAAACAGGTAAATGTAGATCCTTTAGTCATGATGCAGACGGCTATGTTAGAGGAGAAGGCTGTGGAATTTTAGTACTTCAAAAGTTAAGCGAAGCAAAAAGGACAGGTAAAAAAATAATAGCAGTTATAAAAGGCAGCTATACGAATCATAATGGCAATAGTATTGGTTTTACAGCACCAAGCGGAAAGGCACAAGAATATTTAATACGTAATTGTATGCGCAAAGCGGGTGTATCCATTGAGGATTTAGACTATATTGAAGCACACGGAACGGGAACGCAATTAGGAGATAAACTAGAGGTAAAGGCCTTGCAGGAGATTTTTAAGGAACGTAAGCAGCCTTTAACAATAGGAAGTGTAAAGACTAATTTGGGGCATCTTGAATCCGCAGCAGGAATTGCAGGAGTAATCAAAGTATTACTCTGTATGAAGAATAACAAAATAGTTTCAACGATAAATCTTACAGAAAAAAATCCAAATATTGATTGGGAACATTCCATTGTCAAAGTGGTTGAGCACAATATGGATTGGAATAATCAAATAAAAATAGCTGGTGTAAGCTCGTTTGGAGCAAGTGGAACGAATGCACACATTATTCTTCAAAAATATATTGATGATGAACTCTGTGATAATGATTATTCGGAGTACCCATTGATGCTAGCCGTTTCAGCAAAGTGTAAAGAATCGTTATATCACTTATTGTTCAACCTTTATGAACACATAAAAGGGAAAAACAAAGAGGAAATAAGAAAAATATGTGAAACCTATAATTGGTGTAGAAGCCATTATGCAGAAAGAAAAGTAGTTGTAGGGAAGACCGTTGAGGATTTTCTTGAAAATTTCAAGTATATTTTAGAAAATCCGGTTTCAAATCAGGAAAAAACAATTCTTACGAAGAGTTATTTAAATGGAAATCATATACATAACATGGGGAGTTGTAATTTCATAAATAGAAATCATCAAAGATATCAAGAACTGATAGATGATATAAAAGATAAGTATAAGATAGATGAACTGGATGGTACGTTAAAAAAAGGTGCGCAAGAAATAATATTCGCATGTGCATTTTATAAATATATAATAGGCATTGGGTTACAGAAAATCAATATTATAGGTGATGAACGTGTTAAGCTTGAATTAGCACTTGCTGAAGATAAAATTGCAAAAGATGAGTGGAAAGCTATTTTTTCTTTTGAGAAAGATAAAAAGCAGATAAGTGAATATTTAAATCATATTAGCTTTGAGAAATTGATATATGAAGAATCAGACGATATCCAAGAGGATAATTTTGATGAGAATTTGCAGGAATGGATTATTCATAAAGCGGTAGAGCAATATCAGGCAGGAATAAACATAAATTGGAATTTACTCTATAATCCGTTTCATATAGAAGTGGAACAGCTTCCAACCTATGTCTTTCATGAACAAGAATATTGGCTTGAACATCAGCATCATTTATTGAGTGATATTTTAGGTCCCAATATATTCAAAGAATATATAGATAGTATTGGATATGAAGCAAAGGAAAATGAATATATATGGAAATTGCAGATAAAGGGAAATACTCGCTTAGTAAATCAACATATAGTAAATAGCCAAAAAATATTAGTTGGTACATTTCAAATACAGCTTATCAAAGAATTCGCTAACTATATGGGTAAAGAAAGATTTGCAATTGAAAATTTGATTTTCTTAAAGAAAATACAGTTCTTAAAAGCAGGAATGATACAACTTAGCATCCAGCCATTGAACAATGAAGTTTTCGAAGGGAAAATTGAAAGCTGGAATGTACAAAAATGTATATGGGTTAAAAATACAAGCTTTCATTTAGTTAAAAGCTCAGAATATGTTATGTCCGAACAAATAGATAGTAATTTTGAAGCATTTAAATCAATTCCAGTAAAAGAGCTATATAATCAATTAGAAAATGCAGGACTTAATTTAGGTAATGACTATAAAGTAATTGATTCTATTAATATTATAGGAGACAAAAGGGCAGTTGCAAGTCTTAGAGTATCCAAGGAAGTACAAGCTATATTAGATGCTGCATCACAGCTATTATATTTGTTTCGTAACAAGGGAAATAATAAATTGTATTTGCCATATTATTTTGAGAGGTACATACAATATGGAAAAATCGAGGTAATCAATCGCGTTGAGGCTGAATTGATTAACAATACTAATTCTGAAATCATAGCAAATTTAACGTATTTTAGTGAAGAAAGTTTGGTCGCTGAATACAAAGGCTATCATATGATAGAAGTCAGCGAAAAAAATAATATTTCAGATATTGTTGGCAGTTGCAAAAAGCTTCCTAGTAATGCTGATTTATACAATTATACAATTAATGTAATCGGTACAAGCTTAAATGATCATGCTGTTTATCATAGATTGACAGTACCAGGAGCTTATTTTATTTCACAAATCATGTGTATAACAGAAAATGAAAAAAAATTACAAGGTTATGCGATTAAAGATATTAATTTCTATCATGCTGTTGTTTTAGATGAAACGACAAAAATTGAAGAAATAATTCAAGTGGATAAAGAGAAGCGTGATTGGGTTGTTTCTATTTATTCCAATTTAAATGGCAATGAAAATTATACTCTAAATGCAAAAATGACTATAAACACCGAAGATTTAAAAGCGGATTATGCTGATACTTTAATACTAAAGCATAAAGGTATCCATTATTCGAAAGAGGATATTCTAAAAATTCAAAGAACAATAGGTCTTCATTTAGGGGAAACCTTTCATTGGATGCAGGAGTTATGGGTCGATAATAATTTAATACAGGCAAGGTTATATAACAGCAAATTTCATAATTTGGTTCATTGTTATGCAATACCACCAGGCTTAATTGATACGTCTGTTCAGATTTTAGGCTTTATAAAAAATATTACTCAAGAATATGAAGGAGCGTATATTCCACTAAATATAGGTGAATTAACAAAATTTAAGGACATTCAAGAAAATATGTGGTGTGAGGCAAAGCTCATACGTGAAAGTGGAGAGCTTATTGTAGGAAATATAAGTTATTATGATTTTGATAAAAAACATAAGATTCTTGAGATAAAAGAAATGACCCTGATTAAGGCTGATCAACAAAAACTTGGGAAAGTAGAGGATAAAAGCAATACATTATTATTTCAAGAAGAATGGAACTTATATAAAGAGAATCAGATTGAGAATCTTTGCCAAATTAAAGAAGTATTAGAATTTAGATTTGGGATTAACTCTAAAAAAATTGTACTAAATACCTATGAAGTTTATGAAGAGAAATGCAGGATATCGGAGAAAGAAGTCATTGATTCCTTTAGCGAAAATCAAATCATGCAGGCAATAAAGAGCTATTTATCCAGAAAGGGTGAGAAATTAATCATTTTATCTGATTCAAGTATTCATAATCACATTGAACAGGTAGGTATAGATGAGGTTGATGAGAATATTTATAATTTAACGATATTCTATTTGAAAATTTTAAAGCTAATACAAATTACAAATCATTCAGGGCTAAAAATTTGGGTTATGACAGAACAGGCTTATAACATGCAAGACAAAGTAATTCATACAAATTATCTTGCAAGTATTACATGGGGCATTTTTCGATCCATTCAAAGAGAAGTATTTGATTATGAAATTGCAATTATTGATAATAACGGAAATTGGAAAAATAATTTTATTAATATCTTTCATTGTAATAATAATGGAAACAATCAATTATGCATCTATGAAGATGACATTTACATTCCAAAAGTAGTTCCTGTTTCCAGCAATAAGAATATCAGCAATGGTTTTGCAGTGGATTCCGGTAAATGTCATGTTGTTATCGGTGGTTTAGGTGCATTGGGCTATGAAACGTGTAAAATGCTCCTGACAAATGGTGCTAAGAATTTGATTATTATTGGTAAAAGTACAATAAGCAAAAAGAAAAAGAGATTGGATGAAATCTCGGGAAAACATACAGGATGTAATATAAAGTATGCACAAATAGACATGACTTCGTCGGAAGCACTAGAACAATTAAAAGCAGTTCTTATAGGCGAGAACCGATCAATAGGAGATATCATATATGCAGCAGGGATTGTAGTTGATAAATATCATGCCAATTACAGTGACACGGATATAGAATCCGTTTATTCGGCTAAGATAAGAGCTACCTATATTTTATCAAGATTATTACAAGAAATAGAGGTTGACAGCTGCATCTGTTATTCGTCTATTGTAGGAGTTTTAGGAGCCGAAGGACAATCCCTCTATGGAGCGGCTAATCAATTTCAGGATCTCATGTGTAATTATATGCGAAGTAAGGGATATAACATGTATTCTGTCCAATGGGGACCTTGGGGAGAAGTCGGAATGTTTACTAAGGTAAATCAGACTGGAATTGAAAGATATAAAAAGCGGGGAATTCATTCGTTAACGTCTGAACAAGCAATCAATGGTTTGAAATCGGTAATCAGTATGAAGGAAAATACGATAGTTGCAAAAATGGTTGTTAACAAAGAAGACTACGATGAACGAATAGCCATAAGTAAGGTTAGTAATAAAAAAGCGGATTTTGCTAATGGTAGCACAATGGATAAAGTGAAGCAAATTGTTGCAGTGAGCATAGGTGTGGAAGAGGCTAAATTATTAGAGAGTAATAAGAAGCTTTTAGATATGGGGGTTGATTCTTTGTTAATGGTTGAAATTAGGTCAAAAATCAACAAAGAATTAGAGGTTAATTTACCTTTAGAAATGTTTTTTAATAATATAGATGTCCAATCGATAGTCAATGAAATTGAGGAATGCAATAAAGCCGAGGAAGAAATTGTAGTTGGAGAGATTTAATACAGCTGTTTATATGGTATCATATAGGTATAATTCCTTTCTGAGGTGCATGGTCGATTGATTTAGGCAATTCAATTTTACCATAATAGGAGATTGCGAAACGATTTTTAACTAGGTTGTGGATAACTTTATTTTTCTCAAGAGGAAAAACAGTGGAATTTGTGGAAAACTCAAGCAATAAGCGGTCAAATTGTGGATAAAGCCGTATTTTAATAAGCCTACTATAATTGTCTGATAATAAAGTAAGTAATTAGGCAATAAGTGGTTTTAAACTTCTAATATACTGATGCTTATGTATTTTATCCGCAACCATAACGGTTATTAACTGAGTGATACCTGCAAGTAACAGGTCGGCATGAAGCGTTTTTTCATTTTGCGTCTTACGTTTCGCAATGCCAAAGCTATCCTTGAATTGATTTATCGCCTTTTCAACCGTCACGCGGGTTTTATAGGTGGCAGCCCATTCCTCTGTGCCACGGGCTGTTCCGGGATATGCACGCAGATCTTTTTCGGGATAAATGTAAAACATGCGTCCGCAAGTTGACTCCGTGCATGGATTGTCACAAAAGCAGGTTCTCTTACTTTTTTTGATTTCATTATTCCACACCCATTTCATTTTTGGGCAAACAAATTTCATGGTTTCAAGACCACAGCGCAGATGTGTCTTACTCCCCTCCCTTTTCATTGGAAGTGTCGGGTCATGAGGGCAGCATGGAATGCCTTCCTCATTCAGGGGGCAATCGGCATCATCTAAGGAAAGCTTGTTGTTAAGCGGAATGTAGGCGGTTTGAAATTTAAGTTCATGAAACAAGTCGTGATAAATCTGAATGGTATCAAAAGCAGAATCGCCTAAAAAGGTCTTTGGATTAATGAGTGGATGTTTTACAAAGAAATCCTTAAGGACGGGAATCAGTGCTTTGGAGTCTGCAAGTGATTTGTCTTCGTCAGGAGAGTCGGATTTCTTTTCCACAATGATATCCGGATGTGCCTTCAGAAAATCTTTATTGTAAAAGGTAATATCGCGAATGATGCCCAGCCCATTGGTGACGACTCCGAATTTATAAGCATAGCAAAAATGACCATTGATATACATTTGTTGAATAGCCGGATTGGCTTTTGCATGAGAAGGCATAGAGCCGTAGGCAGCCTTGTAAGGGTCGTAGGAGTCATCCAAGCCCTTTGCCTTCTTAAAAGCTTTCAGCCTTTTAATGATTCCATTGGCATATTTGGGATTGTTTTCCGTAACCAAGGCTTCGATTCCCGAAGTATCAAAAATGGTCATGGATGCAAGTGTTGAATCAATTTGTTGGCATATCGGTTCGGTTAAATCAACAAGGTTATCGAACATGTATTGTAAGTCCTGACGGAAATCCTGCTTAAACCGCGTGAACTTGGAAGCATCGGGAACCTTATCAAAGCCGCAGAAGGCTCTTAATTCCTGAGAATATTTCAGGCAAATGATGAGAAGAGCATCGTTAGGGATAGAAAAGATGCGTTGTAAAAACAAGGCTTTAAGCATCGGATAAAGCTGGTGAACACGAGGTCTGCCAGTGAGGGAATGGAAATGAGAGAGACAAAAGAGGGAGGAACAATCTCATCAAGATCAATGGTCTCTTCCAACAAGGAGAGGAAGTGATATTTGTCATTATCAAATTTATTTTGGCAATCCGTAAAAATATCTGCCAAGGAAAGCTGTTTATATGGTATCATATAAATATAACTCCTTTCTGAGGTGCATGGTTGATTGTGTTGGGCAATTCAATTTTACCATAAATCAGTGAGGAGTTGTTTTATTTTATAAAAGAAAAAATCCTGCAATAATGCAGGTTGTGGCGTTTCGCAAACGCCTAAAATGTATATAAAAGGCGAAAGGAGAAGTTTACAAATGATTAAGGTATATGCATTACCTTGTGCAGGAGGCACAAGTTCTATGTATTTTAATATGGCTAAGAATAATACCGATGAAGTACATATTGTTCCTATTGAATTGGCAGGAAGAGGACAAAGGTTTAGTGAATCCCTATATCATGATTTTAGTGATATGGTGAAAGATATATTTCATATTATTAGTAATAAAATTACAGATGAAGATTATGCACTATTTGGTCATAGTATGGGGGGATATTTAATTTACGAGTTGTGTTGCATGTTGAAAAGCAATCATTTTAAAATGCCAAAACATTTATTTTTGGCATCTGTTAGTCCGCCTAATTTTAGAAGTAAATTTAAAAAGGTTGGAGGAGAACTAAACGATGAAGAACTGTTGTCATTTGTTATCGATATAGGTGGGATACCACCTGAAGTAGCAGCAAATAAAGATTTTGAAAATATATTTTTTCCCATTATAAAAAGTGATTTTCAAAACCTTAATAAATATAAACCAACTGCGCTTACTAGATTACATATTAATATAACAACATTGTATGGAAGTAAAGATTATCTTGTTTTAGAGCATATCTCTGAGTGGAAGCAATATACACTTAATAAATTTGAAGGTATAAAATTTGAGGGAAATCATTTTTTTATTAATCATAATCCAAAGCAAATATATAAGATAATAGAAGAAAGAGTTTGATAATGTTTTTAGTTTTTTAAATTATATGATATGATGGAGGAGTATTGTGTCTCAAAAATTATTTGTAAAATGTAAAACGTGTGGGACTATTATTGAAAAAAAGAAATTTAAAGAAAATTATTATGTTTGCAGTTCATGTGGCAATTATAAAACACTTGATTATAAAAGACGTCTTGCTATGATAATGGACAAGGACACATTTCGGGAAACAAATATGCATACTGATTTTTATAATCCAATTGAATTTCCAGGTTATATTGAAAAACATAACAGTATAGTAAGTACAGTGGATTTAGATGAAGCTATTATAACTGGAAGGGGGACCATTGGTGGACAAAATGTTATGATTGGTATTATGGATACCAGATATATGATGGGGAGTATGGGAGTTGTTGTAGGAGAAAAAGTAACAAGACTCTTTGAAGATGCCCAGAATTATAAATTATCGGTAGTTTTGTTTTGTGCGTCGGGGGGAGCTAGAATGCAAGAAGGTATTTTCTCTTTGATGCAGATGGCTAAAACAGCTGCTGCAGTATCAAAGTTTAGTCAGGCAGGGGGATTATATATCAGTATACTGACAAACCCTACAACAGGAGGAGTTAGTGCCAGCTTTGCATTTTTAGGAGACATTATATTAGCAGAACCAGGGGCATTAATTGGATTTGCCGGAAAACGTGTTATTGAGCAGACAATAAAAGAAAAACTTCCTAATAATTTTCAGACTTCGGAGTTTTTATTTGAATATGGGTATATAGATTTAATTGTTGAACGTAAGCAGTTAAAAGAAGTTATTAGTAAAATACTAGCAATACATAGTCAAGAAAATAATTTGACTTATAAACCAATAATTTAAGGCAGGAGGAGGTGAGTATTAATATGATAAACGTTGATATTGAGGAAATTAAAATTAATAATGCTTGGAATAAAGTATTATCAGCAAGAAAAATAACCAGATTTAGATCTTTAGTTATCATGAATAGTATATTTCATTCCTTTCTTCAATTGCATGGGGATCGAGGAATTGGTGATGACAAATCTATTATTGGAGGTATTGCTTTACTTGATAATCAAGCAGTTACTGTTATTGGTCAGCAAAAAGGGAATAGCCCCAGTGAAATGGAGTATTATCAATATGGAATGACAAAGCCAGAGGGGTATCGAAAATCGCTGAGATTAATGAGACAAGCAGAAAAATTTGGGCGTCCAATCATTTGCTTTATTGACACACCGGGGGCATTTCCCGGTGTGTCAGCCGAAGAAAACGGACAAGCAGAAGCAATTGCGAGAAATTTGTATGAAATGGCTAATTTTACGGTTCCAGTTATGTCCATCATTATTGGAGAAGGAGGCAGCGGCGGTGCGTTAGCCTTAGGAGTTGCCAATAAGGTAATTATGCTTGAGAATGCTATCTATTCCGTTGTTTCACCAGAAGCTTGTGCAAGTATTTTGTGTAAAGATTCGAGAAAGGCACCGGATATTGCTGGCGATTTAAAAGTTACTGCAAATGAATTGAAAAATTATGGAATAATTGATGAAATTATAAGCGAAGAAGGAGACGTGCAAGAAATATTCGGCAGAATTAAACAAAGTATAGTGAGTGAGCTTCTTCGTTGCAGTCAATTAGAGGGTTGTGAAATAAGAAATGAAAGAATAGAAAAGTATCGGTGTATTGGTAATGAGATTGAGTTTTTTAATAAATAACTGAAAAGGGGATGATTAGAGTGGATGATTTTAATCTTGTACTAAATAATATTAGCAAAATAATTAAGAAGTGTGAGCAGTCAAAATTGTTATCTTTTACTTACCAAGATTCATTATTTTCAATCGGATTTAGTAAGGGTGTGGAAGAATTAGATTGTAGCATCAAGAACGTTTCTAATACGAATATAAATTATTCTGGTATGCTTAAGTTGAACGATGTGGAAAAGTGTATGGATGAGATTGAATTAAAAGATGTTTCACAGGAGGGTAAAAATGAAAGAGAGGACATTGTAATTATTACATCTCCCTTTGTGGGAACCATTGAGTTAAGTAATCAAATTAAGTTAGAAAATAGCGAAATACATGTTAATAAAAGTGAGATGATTTGTTCTATTGAAGCTATGAAAATTTATAATGACATAAAGTCACCCGTTACAGGGACTATTGTTGAAGTAATGGTAAAAGATCGTAGCTTAGTAGAATATGAACAACCAATAGTAAAGATTAGAGTGGATGAAAATGAATAGTAAATATAAAAGGATATTGGTGGCGAATCGTGGCGATAGTGCTGTTCGAATTATTCGTGCATGTAAAGAAATGAGAATAGAAACAGTTTGTATTTTTTCGAAAGCAGATAAAGGCTTATTACATACTAGACTTGCAGATTATTCTATTTGTATAGGAGATGTTCAGAGTGAGGATTCTTATCTTAATGCATATAATATTTTAGCAGTTGCGACTGATTATAAGGTGGATGCAATACATCCGGGAATTGGATTTTTTTCTGAAAATGCAGATTTTTGTGAGTTATGTGAGAGCTGTGGGATTGATTATATCGGACCTAGTTGTAAGGTTATTCATCAGATGGGAAATAAAGTTGAAGCAAAAAAAGTTGCAAAAAAGTCTAAGGTACCGGTCATTGGAGATGATTGTGTTGGAATAAATAGTTATGATGAATGCTTAAATTACACAAAGCAATTTGGTTATCCAATTATTATTAAAGCAGCAAATGGTGGTGGCGGAAAAGGAATTCGAGTTGTTGAAAATGGAGAAGATTTATTTCGTGCATTTGAATTATGTCAAAAAGAAGCGGAGAGGGTTTTTGGGGCAAGCAATATTCTAGTTGAAAGATACATTAATATGGCAAAACATATTGAAGTTCAAGTGTTAGCAGACAAGTATGGGAATGTTATAAATTTGGGAGATAGAGAATGTACGATTCAGAGAAAAAATCAGAAGCTAATCGAAGAAACGAGATGTTATACACTGAGTGAAGAAATAAGAAATAAAATGTATCAAGGTGCAATTAACATTTGTAAACAAATAGGTTATGTGGGAGTTGGGACAATAGAGTATTTACTGGAAAATAATCATTCTTTTTATTTCATGGAGATGAATACACGATTACAGGTTGAACATACAATTACTGAGCTTGTTACCGGAATCGATTTAGTCAAAGCACAGATTCGCGTTGCCCAAGGAGAATCACTTAACATAAAACAGGAAGAAGTTTGTTTTAGTGGATATGCTATTCAATGTAGAATATTAGCAGAATATTTTAATGATACATATAGACCAGATTCAGGTGAAATAACTAGATTTGATATGCCAGGAGGATTTGGAGTAAGGGTAGATACATCATATGAAGCAAATAATGTTGTGACACCATATTATGATTCACTTTTGTGCAAGATATGCTGCCATGATCAGGATAAAATGCAAGCGGTTAGTAAGATGTTAAGGTGCTTAGAGGAAATGAGAGTAGAGGGTATATCGACGAATAAAAATTTATTAATAAATATTCTTCAGGATTCTAGATTTTTAGAGGGGCATTACTCAACCCACTTTTTTGATATGATTGATAAACCAATTACAACCCAGTAAAAATGATTTCAAATTTTCATTATGGATCTTATGTGAATATTCTTGTCCAAAAAGGGATCCGGAATAATCATTGAATATTACGGTGCGATGAAATCGCAGTTCCGGAAAAGTGGAAATTACCTGGCCGGAACTGGAAATCATCAAGTTGTCTGTGCGAGTTTACTCGCTTAAGGATTTATCCATCCCATACACCTTGCTGTTGATTGTCAAGTAAAATTGACCACTTTTTACGTTTAAATCTGACCACCTCTTTATAATTCTGTGGGTGATCAGATTTTTTTATTATTCTTATTTTTTACGTTTAAAATTGACCACCTGGTATCAGTGAATTATTACCTGAT
>Ga0153939_1000042_pt1 | contig 39416 bp, 40 predicted proteins | sample TSNJ023MetaG_FD_104734 | JGI IMG/M metagenome (GOLD analysis project Ga0153939, IMG submission 104734) | Attine ant fungus gardens microbial communities from New Jersey, USA - TSNJ023 MetaG | ecosystem: Host-associated > Fungi > Mycelium > Unclassified | place: USA: New Jersey, Brendan T. Byrne... | reverse complement strand
GCCCGGCTTATGAAGTGATGCGGGGCTTTTCCCAGTATAACGCCAATAACGGTTCGTTTTGCGGGGACTGCGCGTCCGTGTTCTATGACGGAAACGGCAGGCTCATCGCAATTGTCAGCGACGGCATGGGTACCGGCGGCAGGGCCGCGGTGGACGGTGCGATGACCGCCGCTATGGCCGAAAACCTGCTGCGCGCGGGTATTGGCTACGACAGCACGCTGAAAACGGTCAATTCGGCATTGATTGCAAAATCGGGGGATGAATCCCTGGCGACTCTGGATATTACATCCATCGACCTCTATACCGGCATGACGGAATTCCGAAAGGCGGGCGCGGCGGGAACCGTGCTGCGACGCGGCAAGAAGGTGGAATACATAGAAGCATCGTCCATGCCTGCGGGCATCATGCCGGATATTGAGTTTGCGGTGGCGTCGCGGGAGCTCGAGATTGGCGACATGATCGTCATGCTGTCCGACGGCGTCATCGGCGGTGGCAGCGACTGGCTCATCGACTATGTGGAGACCTGTGACGATGCAACCGACCCGAACCTGTTGGCGGAGCAGATCGCAGACAAAGCCCGTGAAATGCGCAGTGATGGCCATGAGGACGATGTGAGTGTGCTGGTGCTGGTGGTGAGCTGATGACAATCAAACTGGATTTGAAAAAACTGTTTTTTTTTCTTCTGTCGGTGACGGTAACCGGGCTGTTGGGCGTACTGTTAAGCGGGGATATCGGGGGCCTTTACAGCACGCTGAGAAAACCGCCGTATTCCCCGCCAGCTTGGGTTTTTGGCGTGGCATGGACAATTTTGTACCTGCTCATGGCATTGTCTGCGTACCGGGTGAGCCGCCAAAGCATAGGGGAGGATGAAAAGCGCTTTGCGTTTATCCTATATGGCGTCCAGCTTTTGCTGAATGTGATGTGGATGATCACGTTTTTCCGTATGAAAGCCTATTATCCGGCAATCCTGGTTCTTGCGGCATTGCTGGTTATATCCGCCTGGATGACCTTGCGCTTCTACCGCATCGACCGAAGCGCCGCGTGCCTGCTTGTGCCGTACCTGCTGTGGCTGCTGTTTGCAGCATATCTGAATGTCAGTATCGCCGCGCTAAATTAATTAGAAGTGTTCGTCCGCCCTTCTATGACGGAGTCCCCAAGAACACGGGCTGAAAGCGAAGTGTGATTGAATTTGATAAAGGGATACCGCATTCGGTGGATCTTTTGCGCTGCTGCAGCAGGAAAAATAACTTTCAGTGGTCCTTTACAAGCCATCCTCCATGCGGTAAGATGGACACAAACAAATCCATTTGGGGAGAGATGGCTATGGAGTTTTATTCTTGTCCGTGGAGACTTGTGCCAAACAAGATCGTACGTTATCCCGGCGGTCGGGAAATCGACCGGTTCCGCGGAATTTTCCCGGGCCGCGACGACGGGCGTCCCGAGGCCTGGGTGGGCTCGGACACGGCAACGGCGGACGCCGCCGAAAAGGGCGATATACACGACGGCAAGGCGTATTGTGTGCTGCCGGACGGAACGCAGAAGTATTTATTCGAGGCAATTACAGACGACCCGGAGCATGTGCTGGGAGAAAAGCATCTTGCGCTCAGCGGCGAACAGACCGGCGTGCTTGTCAAGCTGCTGGACGCCGAGCGCCAGCTGGCGCTGCAGTGCCACCCCACAAGGCCGTACGCCAAAGAGCATTTTGGTAGCGACTACGGCAAGGAGGAAAGCTGGTATATCATTGGTAAGCGGGAGGATGCGACGGAGCCGCCCTATGTGTATATGGGCTTTAAAGAGGGCGTCACATATGCGGACTTTGAGCGGGGCTTTGAAAAAGGGGACGTGGATGAAATGGAGGCCTGCTGCCATAAGATCCCCGTGGAGATCGGCGATGCCTTTTTCATCAAGGCGGGCCTGCCCCATGCAATCGGACCGGGCTGCTTCGTCTTAGAGGTGCAGGAGCCCTCGGATATCACCGTTGGCTGGAAAAGGCTGGAGACCGGCAGCGACGAAGAAAAGGAGTATCATAAACAAAGACTGCTGAACTGCTATATCTACGACGCAGCGGATTATGAGGAAAACCTGCGGCGCTACCGTATCGCGCCTAAAACCATCAGAAGCGGGGATTTTGGGTCGGAGCAACTGATCATCGGTCAGGAGCAGACGGAGTACTTTTCCTTCACAAGGCTGGATGCCGACAAACGCGCGCAGCTGCTGCGGACGGGTTTTCTGCAGATTGCAATTGTCCTAAAGGGCGGCGGCAGTCTTTTGTGCGGAAACACGGTGATGCCGGTTAGAAAGGGAGACGAGCTGTTTTTCCCGGCGTCAGTGGGGTCCTGCGCGGTGGAACCGGAGGAAGGGCAGACGCTATCCCTGATGCTGTGTAATCCGCCGGGAGTGCGTTATTCCTTTGCCGAGGGCTGATGGCTGACATGTTGCATCACGGTCAGCCTGTAGAAAAAGTCATCACTTCACAGGAAGAAACGATCATGCGCGGAAAGACCTCTCGGCTGAAAAGAAGATTTCATCTGCGCGCAGAAAGTTCTTTTCCGGAAGTTTGGCGCAGAAACGACAAACTTCCGGAAAAGAAAACTAAATCGCACATTAAAGAAAGCCACTGTAACGGCATAGCGTACCTGTGCGAAATCTCACTGCCACGGGTTTCTCGACAGTCTGTCACGGTTTCGCATCTGTTTTGACAATTCTTTGTCAAAAAAACCGGCACAGGCCAAATGGGCTTTACATCCGAAGGAAAAATGTGTAAAATAATGTATGGCAACAAAATCCAAATTCAATGGAGGTATTCAATATATGTGTGGAGAAGCAATCAAAAAAATTGTAGCAAGAGAAATTTTGGATTCCCGCGGCAACCCGACCGTAGAGGCTGAGGTATATACCGAGTCCGGTGCAATGGGATGGGCAGCCGTACCCTCCGGTGCGTCCACCGGTGCTTTTGAGGCCCATGAGCTGCGTGACGGCGACAAGAAGCGTTATATGGGGCAGGGCGTAAAGAAGGCAGTTGAGAACGTCGCTGAAATCCTGGCGCCGGCCCTCATCGGCAAGGATGTACTGGATCAGCGCGCTTTGGACTACGCGATGCTGAACGCGGACGGAACGGAAAACAAGAAGAATGCCGGTGCAAACGCCATTCTGGCTGTATCTCTGGCGGCATCGAAGGCGGCGGCATCTGTGCTGGACATGCCACTCTACCGTTATATCGGCGGCGCAAACTCCTATGTGCTTCCCGTACCAATGATGAACGTCATCAACGGCGGCAAGCACGCGGATAACAATATCACAAGCCAGGAATTCATGATCATGCCTGTGGGTGCATCCAGCTTCCGCGAGTGCCTGCAGTGGGGCGCTGAAGTGTTCCATACCTTGAAAGGAATCCTGAAGTCAAAGGGCCTGAGCATTTCCGTAGGCGACGAGGGCGGCTTCGCACCGAACCTCACAAGCGAGGAAGAGGCTCTTGAAACCCTCATCGAGGCTATCCAGAAGGCAGGATTTGAGCCGGGCAAAGACTTCATGCTGGCGATGGACTCCGCTTCCACCGAAATGTACGAGGCGGCAGCGGCAGACGGCAAAAAGGGTCAGTATCTGTTCTGGAAGAGCGGTATCGTGAAATCCACAGACGAAATGATCGCTTATTGGCAGGACCTGTGCACACGCTACCCGATCATCTCCCTGGAAGACGGCCTTGCGGAAGAGGATTGGGCAGGCTGGCAGAAGCTGACAGCGGCGATCGGAGACCGTGTACAGCTCGTCGGCGACGACCTGCTCGTTACCAACACCAAGCGTTTGGTTCGCGGCATTGAGGAGAACTCCTCCAACTCCATCCTCATTAAGGTCAACCAGATCGGCTCCCTTACAGAGACACTGGAAGCGATTGAAATGGCGCAACGCGCACAGTTCACCGCCATCATCTCCCACCGCTCGGGCGAGACCGAGGACACCACAATTGCTGATATCGCCGTTGCAACCAACGCGGGCCAGATCAAGACAGGCGCGCCCTCCCGTACCGACCGTGTGGCGAAGTACAACCGCTTACTCAGAATCGAGGACGAGCTGGGCAGCAGCGCAAGATATGCAGGCAAAGCGGCATTCGGTCCCCGCAGTAAGGTGATTAAGTAAAGTAATAGGTAACAGCTATAAGGATGTTACGGTATAATGGCCGTGATCCGGAAAGAGTATGCTTTTTCACTTTTTGAGTGATGAAAGGCTCCCTGATTTGCGCGGGCAAATCGGGGAGCTTTGCTTTTCTTATGAATATGCTGTATACTGGTTTTTAATGGCCTTACCGCGTGACAGCAGGCGGATTAAGACCACTGCTTGATTGGGAAAGGTGAATCGGATGATAGAAATTACTGCAGGTATAGGATCAAATTTCTATTGGAGGAATAGCGTGAAAAATAAAACGAGGGGAACGGTATCGGGCGCAAAAGGCGGTTTTTCAGTATCGCTTTATGCGGAAAGTACCGTATGGCGGTTTATATGCAAAGTCCGGCATATATCGAAATGAGAACGAGGCGGCTGTATCTGCGAACACTTACAGAGGCAGACGCACATATAGTCAGAAATTTGTATCCTGACGAATTCGAAACGGAAGAGGCCGCGCTTGAACACATTCGATGGATCACTCACAACGCACACGAAAACAGGCTGGTTATCAATTTTTATATTTGGCTGACGACGACAAACCAATGTATCGGCCGTGTATATTTACACGCTAAGCCAGAACTTGACGGCGACGTCGAGATTGGTTATGGCATATCAGAGAAACACCGCAATAAGGGTTATGCAACTGAGGCCGCAAAAGCGGCTGTACAGTTTGCTTTCGAAAAAGCCGGGCAGGATGTTTTGGCGGCGATTGTAAAACCGGAAAACATATCTTCACGCTGTGTGATCGAAAAACTTGGATTTAAAAATCACGGTGTTCGCATGGTACCGGATGAAAACGGCGAAGTCTGTGAATTTGACTTTTTCCAGTGCTATCGTGATGATTGGCGGTCACGCAATAAAGAAGAATGATCTGTTTTAGGAACTGTTGTTGAAGCGAGAACAGTGCAGAGTCATAGACAAAAAAGACCGACGTATGAAATGAATTCATTTCATACGTCGGTCTTGTAAGTTTATGAAACTCAGGTTTTCCTGTCAGCTGTCTTCACCGCTTCTGAGAACCGAGTTGAAATAGTCCTCCAGCTGGGCCTTTGAATGGAAGGAAAGACCGGTCTGCATGATCTGCTCCTGAATATTTGCGGGCAGACGGTCAAAATACTCTTTCGCGTCCGGGCTCAATTGATTGATATTCATTTCATTACCTCCCTTTTAATAAATTGTGTGCTGAAACTTCGCATTTATTCATAAAAAGGCTTGGGTATGTCAGGAGCGCAAATCGAAGCGGTGAAGAAATGCCGCCGGAAAAAATTCGTACACGCCGACGCTTTTGATGATAACGTCCACCGGAGAAAATGCGTTTTCCGCAATTGGCAGAGCTTGTAAAACCGCCTGCGGTTCATCGATCAGCATTGTGGCATGGGGGCTCCAGCTGTGACTGCCGGTAGCCGGTTCATCGGGCTGCAGTTCATCATGCAGCCTAAGCAGTTCATAGTTCACCGCCGGTGCCAGAAATAATACCGTAAGACCGAACAGACCGATATGAGTGAGCCTGACCGGAAAGGCGGATGTATATTTGCATACAGCCTCCGTTTTTCGAAGGATCCGTTCCAAAGAGGCCGCGGGAAAACTTGCAAGCGTAAGGTGATACGGAAGATTGGGTGTTTGCGTACCCTTGAAGCCCGCTGAAGTAAGTTTTCGGGAGATTTCGCCCAAATGCCGCTGCGTCTCTTCATCCAGCTCCGCAAGCAGATAAATGCGTTTTTCTTCCACAGGAATGCCTCCTTGTGCTTCATAAGTGTTCTTATCCTCGCTCAGGGCGCAGTGGAGCGCTTTGGCACAGTGAATCCGGAAGTGTCCACTCCCTCCAGCCTTAAAAGAAATACTTTCTTGTCAATGCCGCCCGCGTAGCCGGTGAGGCTGCCGTCCTTTCCGACGACACGGTGACAGGGAATGAGAATGGAAATGGGGTTGTGCCCCACAGCCCCGCCCACGGGCTGAGCGGCCATACGCGGGATGCCGCGCTTTTTAGCTATCTGCACTGCAATATCCCCATAAGTGACCGTGGTTCCGTAAGGGATGGCGCAGAGGATTTCCCAGACCTGCTTTTGAAAATCACTGCCCTTCGGCGCAAGGGGCGGCAGCGGCTGGAGATTTTCTCCGCGGAAGTAGGCATCTAGCCATTTTACCGTTTTTGTAAACACCGGCAGCTCTTTATGCTCTTCGCCGCCGCAAAGAGCACTGGCATAGTATTTTTGACCCTTCATCCAAAGGCCGGTGAGACTTTCGCCGTCCGCGGCAAGCGTCAGCGTTCCGACAGGGGATTCATACTCGTAAGTGTACTGCATACCATGCTCCTTTTCATTTTTTCATTCGTGGTTTTGCCATTGCCTTTGGGGCATAGTCGCGCATTTCGGGCACCGCGCCGCCGGCAACCGCCCACAGGTAGAGGCTTGCAACAGTGCCGTGCGGACTGTAGCGTCGTTTATATTTGTCAAACAGCTTTCTGTCAATTTTACGGTGGTGATACAGCATGCGCATGCCGCGCTGGATCGCAAGGTCACCGAAGCTGACGATATCCGGGCGCTGCATGCAGAAAAGCATGAGCATTTCCGCCGTCCAAACACCGATTCCCTGAAGAGCCGAGAGCTCCCGTATTACCTCGTCATCGGGCTTGTCATAAAGAGCCTGCAGATCCAGATCACCGGAGACCACCTTTTCGGTGAAGGATTTGATATAGTCCGCCTTTCTATAGGAAATGCCAATTTTCTGCAGTGTTTCCGCCGGAATCGCATGGAGCGCCGCAGGTGTGATCTCACCGTGAGTGTCCTGCAGGCGGTTACAGATGGTCACCTGCGCAGCGGTGGAAATCTGTTGCCCGATGATGGAGCGTACGACAGAGGAATATAAATCCGAATCCGCCGCCCGGTTCACATGTCCGATGATGTCAATGGCCTCGCCAAGAACCCTGTCCTTCTTTTTGAGATAGTCAATTTCCGCCTGTCCATATTCTATATACATTCGTGAACCCTCCGAAACGAACATACTTTCCCTTATCGTACCATATCTCATTCTGAAAGTAAAGAATTTTGTCCATCCGAGATAAAGACTTTTCTCAGGACGTCCTGACAGTCCGGACAATCGCGGTGATACAGTTGATCAGGGAGCAAATCACAATAATTGCCAGAAGAATCATCGGCAGCGGCCACGCCACGGGGTTGCCCATAAACCGCAGGATATCCATATTACCCCATTTCTGTGTCTTAATATAGGTCGTGAACTCCGTGCTGAGAATCACCGGACGCGTCAACAGGTAAGCGGACAAGGCGATGTTGGCGAGATTGCTTAAAATAACGGAGACGCAGACCAACAGGGTATGGCGGCGTTTGATGATTTTTGCAATGCACTCAAAGATCCCGAACAGCGCGCCGATCACCAAACACGGAATCAAAGCATTTAGAAAGCTTTCGCTGAACAGCCGGGTCACGGTGGTACTGCCGTCCCGGATTATGAATATAAAGGGAAGCGTCCCCATACAGAACAAGATAAAGAGAACGGTAAACACGGCGGTCATAACAAGCTCTGTGATGCTGTCGGAAAGCGGAATTCTCTTTTTATCATCCACAATCACGTCATTCAGCTGGTCCACCGTCCATTCACCGTGAAAGGGCTTGATTTTCGCGCCGGTCCGGTCGGCGATGACAAAACCGATTGTGACCCATACCAGTGCCTGGAAGGCGGCGGATATCCCGATGGACAGGCCGTTTGAAATGACACCGGACAGCAGGGCCGCGGCATTCACCGTTTCGTTTTGTATGGCGTCCGTGACGCCGATGATTGCGCCGATCACGAATAAAATGCAGCCCACCAGCGGTATGGCCCATTTGAGCGTGCGGATGTAATAGTCGTACATCGCGGGGGAAATCAGATAGCGCGGTTTCTGCCGGTACTGCTCACTGAGTGCGGCAGGGGGGCCGAATCCGTTCAATACGGCCTTGATTTCCTCTTCACTAGCGTTCTCCGGCAGCATATCGCAGATATTTGAATACAGCTCCCGGCTTACCTCTTCACGGTCTTTTTCGGGCAGACGGCGTGTTACCTCATATATATATCGTTCTATCCAATCCATCATATCCTTCGTTCCTCTCCATAAATTGCATCCATACTGTGCTGTATGCGGTTCCATTCGGTCATCAGACCGTGAAGCACCTCTTCGCCTGTTTGATTGATATGGTAATACTTTCGCGGGCGGCTTTCGGAGGTATTCCAGTCACTTGTCAGCAGGCCCTGTGTTTCCAGCCGCCGCAGAAGGGGATACAGCGTATTGGCTTCAATATCCACATCCAGTTTCTGCAATGTCTGGAGCAGCGCGTATCCGTAATGCGGATTCTTCAGACAGCCTAAAACCATCATCGTCAGGCTGCCCCGGCGCAGTTCTGTTATGAAATTCTGGTACTTTTCATGTTCCGGCATATCATCACCTCTTTATCATTATACTGTATGACACACAATAGTGTCAAGAATGAAATGGTGTTCATCAAAAATTATTACGGACATAGTAGTGTAGTAGGAATCCGAAATGAGAGAAAAGCAGTGTTCTATATAAAGATACGGATGCCGCATGAAAAGGATGGTGAAATAATTGCGTGTCGCTATATTTTTTGCTATAATGCAATCAGGTAAAGGGATAAAAAAACCGACGGATTGAATGGATGTGGTTATATGGATTTTCAAGACTTGGTTCAATGCGCGAAAAAGGTATATGGCTCACGAAAAATAGCGCGGAACGCCTGGGTAGGGAGTGTGGCGGCGGCTATATTATCTGAAAATGGCCGTGTGTTTACAGGCATATGTATTGACGTCTCCTCCGGTATGGGCTTTTGTGCGGAACACGCCGCGATTGCGGCTATGATCACTTCCGGTGAAAGCAGAATAATCAAGATGGTTGCTATTGGGAAGGAAGGAATCGTACCGCCTTGCGGACGGTGCAGAGAATTTGTGAATCAAATCCATGATGAGAATGTGAATACTGAAATCATGATAGCGGATAATCGAATTGTTACCCTTAAGGATCTGCTTCCACATAGATGGGATGGTAACTGATACTTAACCTGAGATGCATTTAAGCCCAACAAATCACCGTAAAATCAGGTGGGAAAGGGTTGTTATTGGCAATGTCCAAAAGCTTTTCCATAGCATGACAAAACGGGGCAGCCTTAAGGTGTATGATCATGCACCTCAGGGCTGCCCTCATGTGGTTTTTCATGAAAAATTTAAAATGAAGCATATATTCCGGGAATTACAGGCTGCCGGATTACAAATCCAAAACATATTCCTCCGCCGTGCCCGAAAGGGACAGCGCTTCAATAGGAGCCGGACGGTCGCAGCGAGACTGCATTTCATACATTTGCCCGCTGTCGCCGCTGCGCCAGATTCCGTGAATGGTCTCAAAGGCGTGGTACCCCAAATCCATATACAGACGCGGCTTTCTGCCGTTGCGGATGGCATAGCACAAATCGGCAACACCGACGCCGCGGGAATCATCCCGGTAGGGGTGGGTGATGGGCAGTGTCAGCTCCGGCGGCATGAAGTCGGAAAAGTCGGGGCCCTGTGTGGGAGGTGTAAACGGGGCTTTCGCGGCCGCGCCCATGCGGATGATGTTCACTGCTCCGCCGAAGAAGTTGGGGTCGTTCAGGACCAAAATGCCCTTTGTGCCCATGACCTGGAACTGGAAGCGCATGGTGCTGTCGGAGGTGATCAGCAGTGTGCCGTGTACGCCGTTTTCAAACTCCAGAGCCCCTGCGATGGAGGTGGGGGTGTCAATGTGCATGGTCTCGCCGTATTTCGGGTGGCGTGGGTTGCGGTAGGTCTTTTCCGGGAACATGGTCTTGCAGAAGCCGCCTACACGCTTGATGGAGCCCAGCAAATTAATAATGTTGTGCAGGTAGTAGCCGCCAAAATCGTAGGGGATGCCGCCGCCCGGATGCAGTACAAACATGTGGTTGTCGGGGTTCATATTGGTCATTTCCCCGTCCAGCTGGTAGTTGGAGGAGTAGTAGCAGGTCATGGCGACCGGTGTGCCGATGAGGCCGTCGTCGATGGCCTTGCGCGCCGTCTGCCAGCTGCCTCCGAGAAATGTGTCTGGGCCGATGATGTAGTATACGCCCTTTTCTTTGGCGAGCGCATAAAGCTCCTTGCCCTCTTCGAGCGTCACCGCCATCATTTTCTCCGAGTAGACGTTCTTTCCTGCATTCATGGCGTCTTTGGAGACCTCATAATGAGAATCGGGATTTGTCAGGTTGACGACGATTTCAATTTCCGGATCGTTGTAGATTTCCTCATTGGTCATCTGCTTGATATTGTACTTTTCCGCCAACGCCGCGGCCCTTTCCGGAATGCGGTCGGCGCAGCCTACAAGGTCGGTGATATAGAACTTATTCGCAAGGTTCGGCGCGTAGATGTTTTTGCAGATGGTGCCGCAGCCGATGATTGCCACTTTTACTTTTTGTTTTTGTGCCATGATATGTCTCCTTTACAGGCCGAAGCCCACCATATTTTTATAGCTTGTGCTGAGACAGTCAAAGGGGTCGCGCGGGCAGACATCCTGCTCCACGACGGCCGACGGTACGCCGCATTCACGGCAGGCCTCAATAATTTCCGGCCAGTTCAGGTTGCCCTCGCCCACCTCGGCAAAGTCCTTGCGAACCTGCTCGATGAATTCCGCTCCGCCGACAATTTTATAGTCCTTAAAATGTACCATCGGCAGACGGCCTTTGAGCTTCCGCAGATAGGCTGCGGGGTTTTGTCCGCCGCTTTGCAGCCAGTGGGTGTCCAGCGCAAACCAGAACACATCGGGATCGGTTTCCGAGGTTAAGATGTCCATGCCGTTTTTTCCGCCGCCAAAGGAAAAGAATTCCAGCGCGTGGGGATGGTACATGATTTTCAGATCTTCCTTTTTCAGCTCGGCGCCCAGTTCGTTGACGTCCGCCGCATATTGGTGGAAGCCGTCCGCGTGGTCGCGCATCGGGATGGGCAGCGTGCCCACGGCAATAACGTCCAACTCAAAGAAATGGGCGTCGTCGATAGCCTGCTTCAGCGCTTCGGGGTCCTTGAGCATCGTTTCAAAATCGCCGTTTACCGATTCAAAATGCAGGCCGAGATCCGCGAAAATTTGTTTGTGCTCATCGCGGGAGAGCACATTGCCGTAGGTCTGCACGCTGTCATAGCCGATTTCTTTTATTTTTTTCAGGGAATCGATATATCCCTCTTTTGTGCCGATAAAATCGCGCACGGTATAAATTTGAACGCCTTTTCGCATCTCTGCCTCCTTATTCTACAAATCCGGTTTCCTTCATGTTAAGATAGGCCGCTGTCAGGGTTTCGTGAACGCTGAGGTTCCGTTGGAAATCCTGCTCGACAACCGCATATTCCATCCCGAGCTCCGCCGCGGCTTTCAGTGTTTTGTGCAGCGGCAGCTTTCCGGTGCCGACGGTGGTGAAATTCGGCATAGGCGCCATGCCCTCTTGAATGATTTTTGTGCCGCTCACAAAGTCCTTGATATGTACGGCTCCAACGCGGCTGCCCAGTGAGTGCAGTACGGCCGCGGGATTGTAGCCCGCATAGCAGGCCCATCCGCAGTCCAGCTCAAACTTTAAATGCTCAGTGTGGGCCGCCATGAAGTATAGGGCGGGAACGCCGTCGATACTTTCCAAAAATTCGAAATGATGGTTGTGGAAAAGCAGGTCGATGCCCTCCTTTTGAAGCTCCGCCGCGTCTCTGTCAAACTTTTCCAGTTCCCGAAGTGCGGCGTCCTTTGACACAGGGTCCGTGGAGCCTCCGAAGCGGGGCATACTCACAACTCCCGCATAGCACATGACCTTGCTTACGCCTATGGTTTTTGCCTTTTCGATCAGCTCCCGCACGGGAATTTCCTTTTCCATGCCATAGCCGATGCCCAGGGGCTCAATGCCGAAAGACTGTACTTTTTTTAGATTTTCTTTGGGGTCGCCCTTCGCAAAGAGCAGGTCGCCCCCTTCAAATCCCCTGTATCCGATCTTCGCGTGCGATTCAAGTGTCGACAGGATATCGTCATTTTCAGGTGATACGAATCCGATAAATGCCGCTTTCATTTAATATTCCTCCCTTATTGTCTGAATTCAGACAGTGGTACATACAAATTCAGTTTAGCACCTTAGTTTTCTTTCGTCAATACAATATGGAGAGAATTCATAAAAAATTTCAAAGAGATTAAATAGAATGCAGGTATTGCACAGGCATTCTGTCTTCATTGTACAGATTATGGATTGCGGTAAAGTGTTTATTGTCATGACAACTGGGAATATCGGCGTAAATCCGGAAAGAAAGCGCTATTTGAGGACATCAGGGAAAAGAGGCTTGCCTGTTAAAAAGTTCAGCAAATGGAGGTACAGCAGGTCCTTGCCGGTGATATAACTGTCGTGGGTATGCCCGAAAAATGTGAGCATTTCCGCGTCCGGCAGGTTTTGCAGCACGGTTCGAAAGGCCTCAGGGCGGAAGACGTCGTGTTCTGCGGCAGTGACCAGGCAGGGAGCGGTGATATGATGCAGCTGTTTTGGTTTGATGTTCGGTTCCGTCAGCATGAGCCGCAGCAGCGGGTCCCCGGTTTCGCGGTATTCCCGTTTTATTTTGCGATACTCCTCCCGGGTAAAATCCTTTGGACTGAGGTTGACGCCCATGAGGACAAGGCGCTCTATGACCTCAGGATGCCGAAGGGCCAGCAGCAGCGCGATGACGGCGCCGTCGCTGAACCCTGCGAGGTGGACGCGCCGCAGGCTCAGCGCCCGTATCAGCGCGTAACAGTCCTCGGCCATAGTCTCATAGGAATAGTCGTCTGTCCGATCGCTTTGCCCGTGGTTCCGGCTGTCTACCGCGTAAACGGTGAAGTGTGCGCGAAGCTTGCCCGCCAGAGGGTCGAAGATATGGTGGCTTTCACCGTTTCCGTGCAGCAACAGCAGCGAGGGGCCGCTTCCGGTCTTTTCAAAATAAAGTGAGATCCCGTTTACTTTGCGAATCATACTACAAACTTCCTTTCTCTTTATCGCCTGGTATGAATCGATACAGCCGCGGCAGTGTATCATTATTTCGGGTAAAGACAATCCCTCTTTTTTGTGGTAAAATCTCATAAACAGTTATAGGCCGGGCAATCAAAACAAAGATCATGTGAAAAATAAACAGAAGGGGGCGGCACCGGGCGCAGAGGGCGGCTTTTCAGCACCGCTTTCAGCGCAAAGTACCGCATGACTGCAATATGAAGCTTTCTATATCAGAAGAAAAACAGCGCAGTGCGCGAGTCATCGGGTTTGCTCTTCTCTGCGTCGTCTGCCTGCATATTCTTTTTATGGCTTTATCCGGCAAGCATCCGTTGTCGGACAATCCTTATGATTCCTTTTTAAAACAAGCCTTGTCCTGGCTGCAGGGGCGGCTTGACCTGGGTGAAAATTATGGGTGGCTGGAGCTGGCGGAATACGGGGGGAAATATTACGTGAGCTTCCCGCCGTTTCCCTCCTATGTGCTGCTGCCGTTTGCGCTGGTTTTCGGCGAACAGACGCCGGACAGCCTGCTGGCCTTTCTTGTCATGCTCATCGGCGTATGCTATTCGGCAAAAATTGCGCTGCATTTCAGGCTGTCTGAATTTGCCTGTGTATTTTTTGCCGTGTTTCTGTATGCGGCGAACAATTTATGGCAGATCACAGTGGACGGCTGGGTGTGGTTTTTTGCCCAGAACCTCTCGTTCACTTTGAGCCTGATGTCCTTCTATTATGCTCTTTCCGGTCAGAAGGGGCGCTCGTATTTCTGCCTTGCCGCCGCTGTGGGCTGCCGGCCGTTTCAAGTGATCTACCTGCCGGTAATCTGTATTATTCTATATCAGAAACAACCGGGAAAGGATTTCCGGGAAAAAACAGAAAATTTTATTTGGAAGAGGCCCTTCAGCTATTTACCGGCGGCCATTTTGGTGATCAGCTACCTGGTGCTAAACGTCCTGCGTTTCGGTGAACCCTTTGAATTCGGTCACAATTATCTGCCGGAGTTTATAAACTCTAAGTACGGGCAGTTCAGCCTGCATTATGTGTGGGATAACCTGCAAAAATTGTTCCGGCTGCCGGTTTTAAACGCTGTGACCGGAAAAATCGACACCTTTGGCTTTGACGGGATCAATGTGTTTACCGTCTATCCGCTGCTGATTCTTTTCATCGTCCTTTTTTTCAGGCGCCTTTTCGTCGCAAACGCGCAGCGACGGGCCTATTTTAGGCTGGTGCTGCCGACACTGGTCCTTTGCACGGTTCACGTCTTTTTCTTTTTGATGCATAAGACAATGGGTGGGGCGCATTTCGGCAACCGCTATATTGCCGATGTGATGCCCGTGATATATGTGCTGTCGGTATTATCCGCCGCGCCGTCCACTGTGAAGAAAGAGGGGAGCGGAGAACCGAAGGGAAGAATAACGCTTTTTCATTTGCTGTGCGCACTGCTGTTTCTCAGCGGATTGGTCTTCAACTTCACCGGGGTGCTGGAGTTTTATAACAGGGGATGACAGGCGCCGGAGGGGTCCCATGAAAATCACCAGGCGGCTTTTTGGTTCACTTGGTCGTGCACCGCAACAGTACCCGCCTGCGCCGCAATTTCATAGTATTCTATTTTTCCCTTGACCACGCGCATACATTCTTCAAGCTCGTCCATCTGCTGTTCAAGATACTTTTTCTGGTCACGCATGAAATCCAGGCGCGCGTCTATGGTAGAATCCCCCTGCATGACCCAGCCTACAAATTGACGGATCCTTTTCAGCGGCACACCGCTTCTTTTTAAGCAGGTGATGATGCCGAGGAACTGCGCGTCGCTTTCGGTGAATTCCCGGTTTCCGGAGGCATTTCTCTTTACATAGGGCATCAGCCCTTCTTTGTCATAAAAACGAAGCTGTGAAATCGTTAAGCCTGTTCTTTTGGATATTTCTCCGATTGTATAGGTCATGATGTTACCTCCTGTAGTGATGAAATTCCTGTCTCCATCATACGACCTAAACTAAGCTTTAGGTCAAGGGGGCGATCAGAAAAATTCATGACATTGACTTTTGTTCGTCGCATAAAATTAGGTTCGGTTAGTATAATATAAAAAGGGCTTACGCATAGAAGCATCCATATGTGCAAGGGCAGAAACTACAGGCGGTGCCCCGCCCTTTCCGATCTTCATTCAAGCCGCCAAAGGCGCAGGTTGCCGTAGTTAACTGTCAAGGGATGAGGCAGTTGCAAATATGCATTGTTATGCAAAGAAACACCGAGCTCCTGGCGGGAAGGGCTCGGGAGGGGCGGTCTTGGAGCCCTCTCCCGCCCATGAACAATAGATTTTTCGTGGAAAAATCGTCAGGGGCTGTTGCAAGATGCATATTTATGCTTCTTGCAACAGCCCCATCCCTTGCTCAGTTCATGGGCATGCTCCTTGTTTTGTTGACAGGGATTACAGGTTTTCCACAGCGGCCTTTTCAGTGGCGAGTCCCGCCTGGTAACGCTCCATATAGGTCTGGAAGCCCGCATGGTCGGCGGCGTCCGGTTCGATACTGCTGCCCGTGTTGCCTGCGAAAACGCGGTTCTGGAGAAAGTTGGCCAGACCTTCCGTTTTTTCAGTGCGTATCCGGTATGCCGCGAGAAGCGCAATACCCCAGGCGCCTCCTTCTCCGGCGGATTCCATCACCGTCACCGGTACATCCAGCGCGCCTGCCATCAGCCGCTGCCCAACGCCTTTTGTTTTAAACAGGCCGCCGTGGCCGAGAAGCTGTTGCAGTCTCACATGCTCCTGCTCGGTCAGTATGTCCATGCCGATTTTGAGTGTGGCCATCGTGGAAAGAAGAAGGCAACGCGCAAAGTTCGGGAAGGTGAATTCCCCGTCCGGCATGCGGACGAAAAGGGGGCGGCCCTGCTCCAGACCCGTAATGGGCTCACCGGAAAAATAGTTGTACGATAACAGCCCGCCGCAATCCGCGCGGCCCTCCAGCGCCTTGTAATAGAAGATGTCGTAAAGCTGGGGCTTACTTATCTGATTGCCCATGATGCTGTTGAACTCAGCAAACAATCGGATCCAGGCGTCAAGGTCGGAGGTGCAGTTGTTGCAGTGCACCATCGCCACGGGGCGCCCATCGGGCGTCGTCACCATGTCGATTTCCGTATAAACCTGAGAAAGATCCTCCTCCAGCACCACCATAGCGAAAATAGACGTTCCAGCCGATACATTTCCCGTCTTCTCAGCCACACTGTTTGTGGCGGTCATGCCCGTCCCGGCGTCGCCCTCCGGCGGACACATGGGTACGCCGGGTTGCAGCATCCCGGTGGGATCCAGCAACCTGGCCCCTTCTGCGGTCAGCGCGCCCGCGTCTGCGCCTGCGCTGAGTACAGTGGGCAGGATTTCGGACAGTGACCAGGGGTAACCCTTTTCGGCGATGAGCTCCTGAAAATGCTGCTTCATACTGAAATGAAAATCGTTTATTCCGCTGTCGATGGGGAACATGCCGGAGGCGTCACCCACACCCAGCACCTTTTTGCCGGAAAGCTTCCAGTGGACATAGCCCGCGAGCGTCGTCATGAAGCCGACATCCCGCACATGCTCCTCACCGTTTAAAATTGCCTGGTACAAATGAGCGATGCTCCAGCGCTGCGGGATGTTGAAGAAAAATTCCCGTGTCAGTTCCGATGCGGCCTGTTCGGTGCTGGTATTGCGCCACGTGCGGAAGGGCACCAGCTGACGGTCTTGCGAATCAAATACCAGATAGCCATGCATCATGGCGGAAATACCCACCGCGCCGATTTTTGAAAGGGTCACGCCGTACTGCCGCCTTACATTCTCTACAAGCTTTGCGTAGCAGTTCTGCAGGCCCTTCCACACATCGTCCAGATGGTAGGTCCATACACCGTCCTGAAGGCGGTTTTCCCAGTCGTGCCCGCCGGATGCGATGGGGGCGAAATCTTCTCCGATCAGCACCGCCTTGATACGGGTGGAACCCAGCTCGATGCCCAGACAGGTGTTGCCGTTTTCAATCATAGACTTCACATTCATATCCATACTTCCTCCACTTTCCATTCAGCCCCTTATGCGCGGGCTGCTCTTGCTGCCTATTATAATGCATCTTACATGTACGTACAAGTAAAAAAATAAAATTATGTGGTTTTCCCGCGGATTTGTTAACGGCTATGCGATTTCTTGCATGTACAGGGAGACTATAGAATATGCAAAAAAAGCAAAGACAAAAATTTCTGAATAACGCAGTGTTTAAAAAGTGATGAACTGCGTCGGGTACCGCAGTGCTATCCGCCGTACGCCGTTTTCTGTACCAAAGACCTGAAGGCTTGCCACTGTTTTAAACATAGGCGCAGGAAGGGTTAAAGGCTCAAGATGAAGTAGCTATGTATGACGGAAAGCCGGGCCTGAGAAGAAACGGCAAAACCCTGCGGACAAAAGAGAAAAGCAGATTGCCCCGTCCTGTGACGGACAAACCGTTTTTATTGTGCGAACACAACGAAGATCCCGTTGCCCGCTTTATTGACATGGGAAAGAGATATACGATATACTGAATAGAAACATGAAGCATGATGGAGCCGATTGCCTTGCAGGCACTTTTCACCGTCGAAATGCGCCGGGAAAATATTCGGCTCGACACTGACGGTTCTTTTCCGGGAATTTAAAAGCTACAAAAAGAGATCTGCCTGAAGGAGCTTGTCATTGAAATCAACAGCTATGAGAACGGGGCGGACAAGCTGTATTTGTATGCAATGAAAAAGCTGCTGACAGAGGAGACGGACGCAGTGGAAATTATCCGGTGGCAAAGAATGTACGACTGCCTGGAGACCTGCTGTGACAGCTATGAGGATGTGGCGGACGTTATAGAGAATATCGTCATGAAGAATACATGACGAATATGGAAAGTGGTTCCTGTTAATAAAGGAGTGTGGGTATGTGAACAGGAAGAAGTGGCTGGAGAAAATTTTGCTTGGCGTAAAAGGCTTTTTTATAGGATCAGGGTTTATCCTTCCCGGTGTAAGCGGCGGAGCAATGGCGGCGATTTTCGGCATTTATGAACGGCTGATTTCCTTTATCGCCGATATCCGAAAAGATTTTAAGAAGAATATCATTTACTTTTCCCCGGTGATTGTCGGGGCGGTGGCAGGACTGTTTGTCTTTTCGGTGCTGATGACGGCGCTGTTCGAAAACTATGAGCCGCAAATGCGCTGGTTTTTTATCGGATGCATCGTAGGAACGCTGCCTGCCCTTGAAAAGCAGTCCAGAAAAAAGGGCAGAACACGTGGAAACGTGATTGCTGCAGTGGTCACATTCCTTATTGCCACGGTGATTCTGGTGCTGATCAATTATTTTACAGTAGGTGTCAGCAATGCCGAGCATAAAGAATTCCCCATATTGTCTTGGGTAATCGCCGGCGTCACAATCGGGCTGGGTGTTATTGTTCCGGGTCTGAGCCCCTCGAATTTCCTCGTTTTATTCGGAATGTACGGTTCTATGAGCTATGGGATCTCCACGCTGGATTTTTTTGTGATCATTCCTCTGGCCCTCGGCATGCTTGTTTGTGTGTTTGCCCTTGCGAAGGTTATGAAAATTTTTATGGAAAGGAAGTATGCAGCGATGTTCCATTTCATACTGGGCATTGTGCTTGCATCCACATTGTTGATCATTCCACTGGATTATAATTACCTGCAGCTGGCGACACTCGTGTGCGTTCTGGCAATGGTTTTAGGCGCCTTGCTGGGGAGATGGATGTCCAATCTGGAAGAGAAATATGTGCCGGAAAAATAGAAAGAATCATCAAGATGAGCTGCAGGACGCCGAAAGAACCCGGCGTCCTGCAGTTTTCTTGGTTGGATAAAAACTCCATAAAAATGTTGCAAAATGATAAGATATGTGATAAAATGATAATGAGTATATCATGAATACATATCGGTAAAGGAGTTGTGGGATAGATGGCGGTAAAGCTTGGCATTCAATTATTTTCACTGAGAAACAAAATGGCGGAAGATCCCGTGGCGACACTAAAAAAAATATTTGAAATCGGCTACCGGTACCTTGAACCGGCAAACAGCCGGGCCAATGAAGACCCGGTTTTGGGATACGGCGTTTCGGCAGGGCAGCTCAGTGAAATTCTGCAGCGGTACGGCGGGCGGATTTGCAGCGCCCATCTGGGGCCGCTGACGATGGAAACAATACCGGAAATCGCACGGCAGCATCATGCACTGGGAAACAAAAACATCGTCGAGGCCATCATGTTCTATCAGGACTATGACCATCTCATGCGGCGCTGCGAGGAATACAACAAAATCGGTAGGTATCTTGTGGGGCATGATATGAATCCGCTGCTCTACCACAATCACTACCATGAATATCAGGTACTGGGCGGTAAGGAAATACTCTATACGATTATGGAAAATACCGATCCGGACTATCTGCAGTTTGAGGTGGATACCGGCTGGGTCAAGCGCGCGGGCCGGGACCCGGTGACGGAGATGAAGGTTGCAGGCAGCCGTTTGCGCACCATCCACATCAAGGACTTCTCCCATACGCCGCCCAATCTGCTCATCGGAAAAGAAGACCCTATCAGCTGGGAAACCTTCGGAGCCAACTATCAGCCGGGCGATGTGATGACGCCGGAGGATTTTGTGGAGGTTGGAACCGGTATGATGGAAATACAGGCCATTCTGGACGCGGCAAATGAATTGGGCGTAGAATATGCCATCTTAGAGCAGGATGATACCGCACGGGATATTTTTGACAGTATCGGGGACAGCCTCCAAAACCTAAAAAAATACCGAGGCCTTGAAGTCTGATACAAGTCCGAAAAATAAATACGTTTGTTCCTCCTTATAATAGGGCCAGCCTTCTGCTCAGGTTAAGAAGACTGGCCTTTCATTTCAAAGAGAACCGTATGCTGTCTTTTTGCCTACTTTCCGCATAGCGCGGGACGCATCTCCTGTCGCAACGGGGCATAATAAAAACAATTGGATAAAATTTGAAAAAAATTGGATGAATATGGTATAATCATCAAATAGGTTGATGTGATACCGTGGAAAGGATTCACAATGAACTTTTATTTGGGAATTGACTTGGGTGGTACCAATATCGCCGCTGGAATTGTCAACGAAAACTATGAAATTATCGTGAAGCACCGGGAAAAAACAGATGCGAAAAAACCGTTTGAGGATATCGTGGCGGATATTGCGCGGACAGGAAAAAGAGCTGTGGAGCTGTCAGGAATTCCGTTCTCGCAAATAAAGGCGGTAGGTTTCGGGACCCCCAGCTGCATCAATCCGAATACCCGGCTTTTGGTCAACGCCAATAATTTGGGATGGCGGAATGTACCGCTTCCATCCGAGATGGAAAAACACTTTGGCATACCTGTTTTCATCCGGAATGACGCGGACTGCGCGGCCCTGGGCGAAGCGCTGGCGGGTGCGGCGAAGGAATATGACAGCGCGCTGATGGTAACGCTTGGCACAGGTGTCGGCGGCGGTATCATCATGAACAAAAAAATCTTCAACGGCTGTGACCAGATGGGCTCGGAAATAGGGCACACAAAGCTGGTGTACGGCGGTGTGCAGTGTACCTGCGGCCAGTACGGATGCCTGGAATCCTATGGTTCGGCAACGGGTCTCATCCGCCAGACTAAAGAAGCCATCGTGTCTCATCCCGACAGCCTGCTTGCAAAAGAATACAGCCTGAGACTGGGCGAAATCGACGCGCGCACGGCTTTTGACATGGCAAGGCTTGGAGATTCGACGGCAGCGGCGGTGGTGGAGCAGTATATTTCTTATCTTGCGGCCGGTCTTTCCACACTGGTCTGCCTGTTCCGGCCCCAAGTGATTATCATTGGGGGCGGCGTGAGCAATGAAGGGGAAACGTTGCTGCGGCCGCTGAATGAGAAGCTCTTTTATTCAACCTATGCCGCCGCGGAAATCGGTGTGCCGTCCGCCATCCGGGCGACACTGGGAAATGACGCCGGCCTGATCGGAGCGGCTATGCTTGCCCGGGTGTAGCGGCGGGCTCAAAGCGAATACAAGATAAGGAGGAACAAGGATGATTGCATCGGAAAGAAGGAGGTTTATTTTGGAGGCCCTCGAGGGCCGGGGCGTGATCAGTCTGAAGGATACGGCGCGTGAGCTGAGCGTCGCTGAAATAACCGTACGCCGGGATTTTGAAAAGCTGGAATCCGCAGGAAAGCTCAAACGTGTACAGGGCGGGGCCACGGCCCTGGAGGACCCGGATGGCGCGGAGTTGACCATGTTGACAAAACTGCCGAAGAATATGCTCGAAAAAGAGTTGGTGGCGGCAGCAGCTGCGGAGCTTGTCAAGGAAGGGGAAAGTGTTTTCATTGACGGCGGAACCACGATGATTCCTCTGGCGTCGCTGCTGATGAAAAAGAATATCCGCATCATCACCTATAATACGATGGTGATTCGCAAGGTCTCTAAACCGGTTGCGCAGATCATCATAATCGGCGGCGAGTACCTGCCCCATTATAATATGAATCTCGGCCCCATCGCACAGGACATGCTGAAGCAGTTTTATTTTGACCGTGCGTTTTTTGGTTGTTCCGGTATCGATATCGGGCAGCAGATGGTCTATTCAACGGAACCGGGCAGCCTGAATATGAAACGTATTGCGATGGAAAGCGCAAAATATAATCATCTTCTGGTGGACTCCAGCAAATTTTCGAAACGCGGCTTTTTAAAGCTTTGTGATACCGACCGCTTTGACAGTATTTTTACAAATGAGTTCTCCCATGATGAAAAGCTTCCAAACAATTTTGTCATCGTACATAATCCAAAATGATAGATAATGATAATTTTTGCAAGTAAATGATTGAAAATTGAAAACGCGTGTGCTATAATGATCTCGTAGGAAATCTAACTCATGAGAGGAACGGGGCTTTATGAAAAAGTTAGATCAGAGAAAACGGGATTTGCTGGAATCTTTTCGAAACGGTTTGATCGTATCCTGCCAAGTGCAGCATGACGATCCCATCTATTTGGACGAGATGCCGGTCAAAATGGCACAGGCGGCCCAGTGGGGCGGCGCTGTTGGCATCCGTGCAAATTCTCCGGAGCAGATACAGGCGATCAAAAAGGAAGTGAATCTTCCGGTGATCGGACTGTACAAAATCTGGAGTCCGGGCACGGATGTTTTTATTACGCCAACTTTGGAAGCCGCCCGGGCCGTTTATGCCGCGGGGGCTGAAATCATCGCGATGGACTGCACAAACCAGATTGTGAACGGCAGCCCCGCGTATGAGCTGCTGTCCCGGGTGCAGGAAGCGTTGCCGGAGGCCATTACCTTTGCGGATGTTTCCACTTATGAGGAGGCAAAACGCGCTGTGGAAATGGGTGCGGATATTGTGGGTCCGACCTTATATGGGTACACTGAGGAGACAAAATACATTGAAGGCCCCGATTTGAGAGAGTTTGCCCGAATGTGCCGGGATTTCGGCGACAGAGCCTATATCATCATGGAGGGGCATCTCTATACGCCCGAGGACGCCATGAAATGCCTATATCTCGGCGCCCACGCGGTTGTGGTGGGCAGTGCCATCACAAGGCCGCATTATATTACAAAGCGATTCACCGATTTACTGTCGGGCTATCAGAATGATTGGCGGGCAGATGAGCGCAGCAGTCATTGAGGCATTTGGAACAAGGAGGATATCAGTGGTAGAATTTGATGTAAACGGAGCACAAAACGTGGAAGTCAGCGAGAAGGTTCCCTGTGAAAAGCCGCTGCTGACGCAGCTTGCGATCATGGAGGAATACACACATGTTCACGCGAGCTTCTCCGGTGAGCAGAAGGAAATGCGTGAGATTGCCTGCATGAATGTCCTTTATCCCGCACTGTTCAGAAAAATCGAAGAAACGGACCTGATTGCCGGAAGAATGGATTTTCTCCCCATCGGGTTTGGATGCGTCACGTCTGTGGGAGGCGTCGGGCATTACTGCGTCTTTCACAAGCTGCTGAAATTCAAGGACGAATTGGAGCGGGAAGAGGATAAACAGCGGGTTGATGCGCTCTATGATTATTGGCTGAGCCAAGACTTAAAAACAAAATATTGCCGAAAAGTTCTGACAGAGGACACCATCGGCCGCTTTATAGACTGTGAATATCCGCTCATCGCCACAGCGCGGCTGTCCGGTATGATGCTGGACTATCCGAAGCTGCTGTCATACGGAATTTCCGGACTGCGTGAATTGATACAGGAGAAAGCAGTTGCCGACCCGCAGAACGCTTTTTATTCAGCGTCCCTTTCCTGTCTCGATTTATTTGCGCGATGTGCCGAACATCTCAGCGAACGGGCACTGCGGCAGAAAGCGGAGGCGGCGGATGAAGGCAGGAAGCGGCAGCTTCAGCGGATGGCGGACGGCCTTCAGAAAATTAAAACTGAAAAACCGGAAACCTTCCATGAGGCGATGCAGCTTTTCTGGCTTTACGCGCTGCTGGCTGGAGTCATCAATTACGGCAGGCTGGACGATTTACTGGGCGTTTATCTTGCTGAGGATTTGAAGACGGGACGTATCACAGCGGAAGAGGCCCATGCCTATGTAAAGGCGCTGTGGACCATGATTGAAAACCGCCGCACCACGGTAAACGGCCGGGTTATCGTCGGCGGCCGGGGACGCAGGCATCCCAAAGAAGCGGATAATTTTTTACATATCGCCCTGCGTGTCGCAAAGGAATGCCGGTATGTGGAGCCCCAGTTCACGCTGCGGGTGGACCGTGACACATCGGACGAAATCTGGAACGAGGCCTTTGACGCGCTGGAGGCGGGGGCCACCTATCCCACGCTCTACAATGACGACGTCAATATCCCAGCGGTGCAGTACGGTATGCGCGTCAATGAAAAGACCGCAGAAAACTACGTGCCTTTTGGCTGCACGGAATTTGTCATACAAGGCCAAAGCACGGGGACACCCAATATCTGCATGAACCTGCTGAAGCTACTGACTATTTTTATGAACGGCGGCGTCGACCCGATGGACGGCAAAAAGAAAAACGGAACGGTCATGATACGGCCTCTTGCGGAATATGAAACCTTTGACAGCTTTTATCAGGATTATAAAAAGCTGTTGGACTATTATATGGACCTTGCCATCGACGCACAAATGGTTTCGTACGAGATGATGAACCGGGATGTGTCCTTTTTGTGGAGCAGTATCCTTATGGACGACTGCCTTGAGCGGGGAAAGGCCCTGCTGGACGGCGGTGTACGGTATCTCGGCGGAACAAATGAAATCTACGGCAGCATCAACGCGTCCGACGGTCTGTGGGCCATCAGGGACCTTGTCTTTATAAAGAAAAAGCACAGCCTGACTGAAATCCGGCAGGCCATGCTCTGTAATTTTGAGGGACAAGAGCAACTGAGAAAAACTCTTTGGGACGCCGATAAGTACGGGAACGACTTGGACGAGACGGACGCTATGGCCGTAGATTTATACGAGTATGTGGCAAAGGGTGTGCGGGATCGCGGAATCAAGGCGGGCATGCAGTATTTCCTTGTCGTCATCAGCAACAACCAGCTCAACACGGAATGGGGGCGGCGCACGGCAGCCTCTCCGGACGGGCGGTATAGCGGCCAGTACATGAACCCGGCCAACAATCCCCAGGGAGGGGCAAATCAAAACGGCCCCACCGCCATGCTGAATTCCCTTGCGAAGCTGGACGCGCGCTACCATGCGGGCTCTGTGCAGAACATCAAGTTTTCACCGGAGTTTTTCAAAGAAAACCGGGAAATGATTCAGGCGCTTTTTAAAACCTATTTTCAAAAAGGCGGCTGCCATATCATGGTGACGGTGGTGGGCCGGGGCGTTTTGGAAGAGGCGGTGAAGCATCCGAAAGACTATAAGGATTTGATTGTGCGGGTCAGTGGATTTTCTGCAGTCTTTGTCAACCTGGAGCCGGACATTCAGCAGGAGCTTATGAGCCGGGTGCTTTATGACTGATACAAACAGCAAAGCTCGCATATTCGACATACAGCGTTTTTCCGTGCATGACGGGCCGGGCATCCGCACAACCGTGTTTTTGAAGGGATGCCATATGTTCTGCCCGTGGTGCGCCAACCCCGAGTCCCAAAGTGCCGCGCCGGATTTACTGTATTTTGAAAAGAAATGTGTTTCCTGCGGAAAATGTGCCGTGATCTGTCCGGTAAACGCCGTCGACTTTTCATTCGGCAGGCCGGTTTTTGACCGGCAGCGCTGCATCCGCTGCGGGCGCTGTGCGCAGACCTGCACACAGTACGCGCTGACGCTTTCCGGCAAAACTGCGACTGTCAGCGAAATCATGGATGTTGTCCGGCGGGACAGGGACTATTATGAGAACACGGGCGGCGGCATGACTCTTTCGGGAGGTGAACCGCTGTGTCAGGTGAATGAAGCGGCCGCGCTGCTGGAGGCGGCAAAAGCGGAAGGAATGCACACCGCCTTGGAAACCGCGGCAAGCGTACCCCCGAAGGTATTTGAACGTGTGCTGTCCTGTACAGATTTGTTTTTGTTGGATATGAAATATTCGGATCCGCAAAAACTGAAAACTGTGACAGGCGCCAACTTATCATGGGCGCTGCATAATTTATTTAAGGCCGTCCGGCTCAGCCAGGTGATCGTACGGATTCCGGTGATCCCGGGGTACAATAACACGGAGCCTGAAATCTCCGGTATTTTTCGTCTGATGAAAGAATGCGGGGCGGACCGTGCGGATTTACTCGCCTATCATCTACTCGGGAAAAGCAAATATGCACAGCTTGGCAGACCCTATCCCTGCACGGAAACGGAAGCATTGCCAAAGAAGCGGCTGGAGCCTTACCGCAAGCTGGGTGAGGGCTTTGGTATTACCGTAACAATCGGCGGCAAATAGTGTCGCATAAAATATAAAACAATCAGGGAGGTTGTTATGAAGAAAACTTGGAAGGTTGCGCTCATCGGATGCGGCAGTATTGCGGAAGGAATCTATATCCCGCAAATGAAGAACATACCGAATACGGAACTGGTGGCGGTCTGCGATATCATACCGGAGCGCGCCGAGGAATATGCCGAGCGTTTTCATGTGCCGGCATGGTATGGAAACATTGATGAGCTGCTTGAAAACTGTGAATTTGATATTTTGATGGACACCGCCTCCATACCGGCCCATCGCGAAATCAATATGAAAGCCTTGAAAGCAGGCAAGCATCTGTACTCCCAAAAACCCGTGGGGCTGACGGTGGAGCAGGTGACCGAGCAGATTGAAGCCGCGTCGTCGGCGGGCGTCAAATTCGCGGCGTCGCCCATACATCCGCTGCGCCCGGATATCATGTTTATCCGCGATATGATAGAAGGCGGCACCATCGGGAAAATTAACATGGTGCGCGCACATACCGCCCACGGCGGTCCGGAGCATTTCCAGTACCGCATGGCGGACCCCAGCTGGTTTTTTGAGCCCGGAGCGGGGGCGCTGTATGACATGGGTGTTCACGGCCTGACGATGGCGGTGGCCGCAGTGGGCCCTGCAAAGGAGGTTTCCTGTACGGCGGTCATTTCCCAGCCGGAACGCACCGTGCGCACAGGAGCTTTTGACGGTAAGAAAATCAAGGCGGACTATTTACCCGATAACTATATTATAACGCTGAATTGGGGCGACGGCTGTATCGGTGTGGTGGACGCGGGCTTTTGTGAAATCGCCTCAACCACGAATATGCTGGAGATTTACGGTACTAAGGGTACGCTCACCATACTGGGACAGGTGAAAATCGGAGAGGGCGACGGCATACGCATGTTCCTCGACAGCCCGGAGCTTAAGGTTCGCGGCTGGATCGATCCGTTGTCGCAGGACAGGCCGCCGCGAAGTAAATTTGAGCAGTGCGAATGTCTTTCTGACCTGATAAACGCCATCGAGCAGGACACTGTGCCTGTGCTGGATCCGAAAATCGCCCGCCATGTGGTGGATATCATGTGTACCGTCCCCAAAGCGGCCGAGGAAAAAAGAACGCTGCCGCTGTCCACAACCTTTTGAGGAGGAACTGTATGATTGCGACAGGAATTTTTACCGGATATTATCCTTATACAGTCGATAAAGTGATCGCTGAAATAAAAAAAGACCGTTTTTCCTGTGTCCAGCTGGATGTGTCTTTTAAGGATATCGACGCTGCAAAGGAGGTTCTCACAAGGGCGAAAGCGAATGAGCTGCGGGATAAGTTTCGGGATGCGAACCTCCCGATTGTGGCGGTGTCCAGCTATACGAACATCATTCATCGTGATAGGGAGCAGCGCAAAAGGAATATCGATTACATCAAAATGATGATGGAGCGCGCATTGGATCTGGGCAGCCCCTATGTTGCCAGCGAAACGGGAACCTGCCATCCGGAAAGCGACTGGATGTGGGATGACCGCAACGCGTCGGAGGAGGCTTATGAGGAGACGGCCGGAATAATTTATGAACTTGTGAAGTTTGGTAAAGAAGTGGGCGCGGTGTTTATCGTGGAAAACTATGTGAACAATGTGATCGGCAGTATTGAACAGGTGCAGCGGCTGTTTGCGGACATCAATATGCCGAACCTGAAGCTCATCTGCGACCCGGCCAACTATTTCACGGTGGAGAACATCACGGATATTGACGGACAACTGCACCGGATCTTTGACGCGCTTGCGGATAAAATGGTGATTGCCCATGCGAAGGATATCAAGCAGAGCGAGGATGCCGGCGTGAAGCAGGCGGATATTGACGCGGATGAGTCCCATATGTTCCGCGGCGCGGGCGGAGTCGATTTGCCGGCGGCGGGTCTTGGTGATTTGAACTACCCGTCCTATGTATCGCTGCTTGCGAAACACCATCCCAACATTTCGCTGATCATTGAGCATGTGGATAAGGGGGATATTCCAAGAGCCAAGCAGTTTGTGGACAGTGTTTTGAAACAGCAGGGTGTATAGCTTGTACAAGAAATGATAAAAAATGATAAAAATATGTTGAAACTGCTTGCATAAGATAAAATACTGTGATAAAATGATCAAAGAAGTGAATTGTATGATAATTCTTGACAGTTTTTGATACAATTCAATATCAGATGGAATGAATGGAGGTTTCATAATGAAAAAGTGGCGAAAAGCTGCGGCCCTGCTGCTCAGTACAATTCTGCTGGTTTCCCTTATGGCATGCACCGGTGACACACCATCCTCGGCCAATCCCGTATCGCAGCCAAGCGCGCCGGAATCTTCGGCGCCGGAAGATCCCGTATCCGAAGCGCCAAGTGACCCTGTAAGCGAACCGGAAGAGACAGATATATCAGGCGGTGAAACGCCGCGGCAGGAAACGTTGTATTTTGGCACGGGCCAATGGGGGCCGGTTATCAACAGCAATCCCTTAAGCGGAAACTCAAACAACTCGCTGAGTGTGGACCAAAGCGACATGGCGCGCGTGCTGACATATGAGACGCCGTATATGTTCAACATGCTGGATGGCAAAGCATATCCTCTATTGGCGGACGGAGACTATGAATGGAACGCGGACAACACAGCTATCACATATAAGCTGAAAAAGACCGCCAAATGGAGTGACGGGACACCGGTCACGGCGCATGATGCCGCCTATACCTTTGCGACGCATGTGAAGTATGACACAAACCAGGGCGTTGACTTTAGGCAGTATATCGAAAGTGTTACGGCCTTGGACGATTTGACTGTTGAAGTGAAGGCAAGGCAGGATAATTACAACATGTTGAAGGTCGAGTCGTATCTGCCGAAGGTTTACATACTTCAAAAGGCCTATCTGGAGAGGATGGAAGAAGAGACCGGCGGCGCGGCAGAGGACATGAAAAACGCCGAGTTCTGGGATGCGCCTTACAGCGGCCCATACGGCCCGATGTTCAACTCCAACCAAAAGGTTGTTCTGCGGCGGAACGAGGACTATTGGGGTCAGGATGCCTCCATGTGGGGGGAACTGCCGGCTCCGAAATATGTGGCCCACAACATTTATGCGGACAACAACGCGATGGGCACCGCGTTTGAAGCGGGCGAAATCGATGTGAACCAGCAGTACCTGGCGGAAATTGAAAAGACATGGGAAGAGAAGGGTCTGCCTATTTCCACCTATATTGACGAGCCGCCGTATCAGGTGGCGGCGACCATGCCGTCCGCTGTGTTCAATATGAACCGTGAAGGACTGGACCAGAAGGTCATTCGCCAGGCCATCGCCTACGCAGTCAACTATGAGCAGATTATATCCGCTGCGATGACAGGCCAGTCGCCGACCTTTACGGAGTATCCCCGCTGTCTGTTTAACCCCACTGAGCCGCAAAGGGCGCTGATCCTTGACGAAGCGAAGCTTGCCGAGTACCAGTGGGCGGGCAATGAAGTGGAACGTGCGAAAAAGCTGCTGGACGATGCGGGAATCGTTGACAGTGACGGCGACGGAATTCGTGAGTATAATGGAAAAAAATTATCCTTCACCTGTGAGTGTCCCACTGGATGGTCCGACTGGGAAGCAGGCCTGAGCATCGTTTCCACAGCGGGTAAGAATATCGGCATTGAACTGGAAACAAATTATCCGGAAACTGCGCAGTGGTCCGAAAATGTTCAGACCGGCAATTTTGATATCACAATGGCGGGAACCACCGTGGGTATTTCCGCTCCGTGGTCCGCGGCATACAATATGCTTTACGGATTCGGCGGCAACTTTCCGGAGGCCATGTCCTTCAACCAGGGCCGTTACTACAATGAACGCATCGACGAAATACTGGCGCTGATTCCCAATGAAACCGACGATCAGAAGCTGAAGGAGCTCTGGGAAGAGCTGAATATCATCTATCTGGATGAAGTACCTTCCTTCTCGCTGATGTACAGGCCGGTATACTTCCATGAAGTCAGTGAAACCGTTTGGACAGGGTTCCCGGTGGAGGGCGACGGCACAAATATCCCACCGCAGGTCTGCTGCAGCGGCTATGGGATTGCGGCGCTGTACAACATTAAAAACATCAATTCATAATGGATATGAAATAAGTCGTCAAGTGGCTGACAGCTGTGACAGAAATAACAGTCACAGCTGTCAGCCATTTATTTTTTATTTATGAGGTGGATGAAACGTGAAGGGCTTTTTAAAGTATTACGGAAAAAGGGTTATGTGGTATCTGCTGACACTCGTTATCGCGGTGATGCTCAATTTCCTTTTGCCGCGTCTCATGCCGGGAGATCCTGTCAAGCAAATATCCATTCAGGCGACACAGGGGGTAACCGATCCCAATGCCGTACAGCGGGTCATTGAAAACTACACGAAAGAATTCGGTCTGGATAAATCGGTGCCGGAACAGTTTGTAATCTATATCGGAAAATTATTCCAGGGAGATATGGGGGTTTCCTTTTCAAGGTATCCCAAAACCGTATCGGATGTGATCGGCTCCTCTGTGGGCTGGACACTGGCATTGCAGATCCCGGCGATCATCCTCGGATGGATTTTGGGGAACCTGTTAGGTGCCGTTGCCGCTTATGTGGGGAAATGGGTGGATAAGATTGTTTTGCCGATTTTCATGTTTTTCAGCAACACCCCCGCTTTTGGGTTGGCCATCATCTTCCTGACCCTCTTTTCGGTCAATCTGGGGTGGTTCCCCGTGGGCGGCGGCTACGGGTACGATTTGCTGCCAAGCTTCACTGCGCAGTTCATTGGCTCAGTATTTCACCATTATCAGCTGCCGTTCTGGACGATGGTCATCATAACCATCGGCGGACAGGCCATCGGAATGCGTTCAATGGCCATCTATGAACTCAATACGGACTATGTGAAATACAGCCGCTTTCTCGGAATCCGTGACGGCAAAATCATCCGGTATGTGTTTAAAAACGCAATGCTGCCGCAGATCACCGGACTTGCGCTGTCGCTCGGCGGAATGGTGGCGGGCAATCTGGTGGCGGAGATCATCTTCAGTTATCCGGGCCTCGGCTCCACGATGCTGGCGGCCATTTCCACCAGAGACTATCCGCTGCTTTCTGGCTGCACCCTGATCATTACGATTATGGTACTCATTGCAAACCTGGTAGTGGAGCTGGTGTATGGTATGATCGATCCGAGAATAAAAGCAACTCAGTTGGAATCCTAAACAAAATGGGAGGTACACGATGAAACACATGTTAAAAAATATAATGAGAACTCCCAAGTTCGTAGTGGGCTTCGTCCTTTTTTTTCTGACATTTCTGCTGAGCTTTTATTATATGTTCTCTTCATTTGACGCGATGGAGTTGGTGGGTTCGGGCTTTCACGCGCCGGGTACATACTATAATATCAGCGATATATTGAATACGAAGGAGGAAATACTCAACTATGAGAGCTCCGCTAATATCGAAAATCAGCTGACGGTGCAGGAAAAAGAAAGCATGAAAGACTGGCTTGTACGGTTTGGTGAAGTGGCCGAAGAGGATATTGATTTAGGTGATGGGGAGGCGCTTTTGGCGCTTTGGCTGCAGCATTATGATGCCAATCATTCCCAGGAAGGGCTTTTGACAGCGGAAAAAAAGACCTATTCCCGCCTGGATAAGACAATACGGGAGCTGATGGAAAACCCTGAAACCGTCATTGCTAAACGGAACGAAGAGGGGGAACTGGAGGAGAAAAAGGAGCTTTCACCGAACGCGTTTGTCCGGGATGAAAATGTCGGAAACAAGGTGAATCTGCCTCTTGGAACCGATAATTTTGGCGCGGACATGCTGACAAAGCTGTCGGCCGCCATCGGCGTATCCCTTCGCATCGGCCTGATTGCAGGCTCCATTGCCACGCTGATAGGGATCGTCCTGGGTCTGACGGCAGGGTATGTGGGCGGTGTCATCGATAACCTGATTACATTTATCACCAATATTTTTACCGTCATCCCAAGCTTTGTCATCCTCATCCTCATCGCCAATTCCATCGGGCAGGCCGCCAGGGGGCCGGAGGTGGTGGCAACCATCATCGGGCTCACCGCGTGGCCGTGGACCTGCCGGTCGGTGCGCTCCCAAGTGATTTCTCTTCGGAACCGCGACCATGTAAACCTGTCAAAGTTATCGGGACACAGCCTTCCGCGGATTGTGACTGCAGATATCCTGCCCTATGTGGCGTCCTATGTCATCATGGCGCTGATTCTGCAGATTTCCTCCGGTATCCTGGCGGAGGCGCAGCTGTCCATGCTGGGCTTGGGGCCGTCGGCGTCCAATGTGACGACGCTCGGCATCATGATGCAGTGGGCGACCAAGTTTTCCGCACATACGCTTGGGGCTTGGTGGGCTTTTATTCCGGTCATACTGTCCATCACACTGATTACCTTCTCCATGAATCTCATGAACACCGGTCTGGACCAGGTATTCAATCCGCAGCTGCGTGGCGAATGATAAAAGGGGTGGGATAACGGGAAATGGATGTTACAGGTAAATGACCTGAAAACCAGATATATCACCCGTTGCATCCGTATTTCAAGGGTCTGACGGGTTCGATTTTTGTTTCCGAGCAAGGTATCCGGGACGTACAGCTGCAGGCGATTCCGGGCACACCTTAAATTTGAAAATCCCCCCGCTGACTGCCGCTTTGCCGCCAGATGCAAAATCGGAATGCCGGTTTTATGAAGTGCCTGAGAAAGAAATAGACGGCGGCCGCATGTACCGCTGCATTTTTGAATGGCTGAACTCAGGGAGGTGTACGGTAACAATGACGGAGCATAAGGCGGCGGCAACACCGAAAGGCAATTCGGTACTGTGGCGGCAAACCTCGGGATATTTCACCACACCGGCAGAAAAAGAATACTGAAGGGGGCTATTGCAACACAACAGCCTCCTTGTCTCAATTTGTGAACAATTATTTGACAGACGAATTGGATAATACCCATTCCCACAATGCCGCGCCGTCGGTTTCAAACCGGACGCCGTCTGGAAGCAGATCGAATGCTGCTTCCTTGCCATCCATGATAAGTGCTCCCTTGCGCTCCTTTTCAGAAAGCAGCAGCGTGATGACCATATGACTGTCCTTCAGGGGGCAGTATCTGCCGTTGTAGCCTTTTTCATTGCGTTCAAATGAAAGCAGGGCGGAGGAAAATTTGTATGCGGGCTCAGGCAGGCGGGGCTGCAGCACGATGCCGTCTGACGTAAAGCATTTGACAATAAAGTCTGCCGCATTATACAAGGGCCAGGCATGGGGATGCAGATTCAGCACGGGGAAATCCATCCAATTCATGCTGACGGCGCGCTTTTGCGGCTCCGGGATGTACTCGGTGCCGCCCGGGTCATCCGCCAGTTCGGAGTTGTAGCAGTCGGCCGCGCTCCAGGTGCCCACCCATTTTTCTGGATAGGCTTCGGTGTGCACCGCCAATGTGTTTTTCAGCCATTCCTCCCAGGCCATTTCAGGATCGACCTCGACGAGTGCCTTGATCAGCGTGCCGTTGATAGACGGCCAGACCCCCGCGTTGGTGAGATTTCCGGCGGCGGACGGAAACTGTGGTACGCTTTGGCTGATGAGCATCGCACCGATGGGAGATGGCTGCCGTACCATTTTGTCAATGCTTTGAACCAGCTGCGCCTTATGCTCTTCCGCCGCTCCACCCAGCAGGGCCCAGGGCTGCGGCTCCAGCCATAAAATATCGTTGCCCACCCATCCGAGGTCATGGGACAGGTACGCGCGCCGGTACCAGCTTCCGTTCCACTGGGCCTTTACGGCCTCGCGCTGCCGGTCTGCCCTGTTCCGCGCTTCATCGGCACCGGGCTCTCCGAGAAAGTCCAGTAGCCCGGCATAGCGGTTAAGCGCATAAGAAGCAAACGCGCCCACCAGCACGCTTTCGCCTTCCTCCCATATGGTGTCTTTCGCGTCCTCCGGCGTGCCGCCCACCACAATATTGTCATTCCAATCCCCGTGCAGCAGCTTGGAAAGGCCGTGGGAACCGGAGCTTGTAAGCGTCATAAAATGCTCATAGCAAAGCCGCATTATGCCCAGCAGGGTTGCGGCAGGCCGTTTAATTCCTTTATAGGGATAGGGGATGATGGTTTCGTATAGAAATTCTCTGTCTTTTGTGGCGAGCACATATTCGCTGACGAGCCAGAAGAGCCACAGCTCAAAATCGCTTGAAATATAGGGACTCGGCATCAAACAGCCGTGTCCGACGATGCCGTAGGGGATTTCCCCGTCAGGCAGAACCTCCCCCAATGTGTAGCGAATCACCTGACGAGCGATGTCCGGGTCACTGTAAACAAAGGGCAGCGCATGTTGCAGCTGGTCCCGGGCCGCTCCCTGGAAGCCCATCAAATATTGGTAGACATGCCCCTGGGAGAGGATATGCTCTCCAAAATAGCTGTCATAGCTCATGCCGCCGCGCAGATATGCATTGTGCCAGACGGTTTCACGCTCCACCCACGGTTTTCCCTGCACAGAAAGCGTGGCTACATGGTTTTTCCAATTTTTGGCATTTTGGTCCGGTAACGTGTCAGTTATCCGTTCATATTTCCGAATAAGCGCGTCCCTCTGAAATCCCTTCGGAAGATAACCGTATAGATACGAAAGCCGTACCGACCGGCCCGGCTCCACACGAACCTGCTTATATGCGATGAGAGCGGGGATTTGGACGCCACACTGCGCGGTTATCTCAGGAAAAACGGGGTTTCCGGCAAAAAAGGCCCTGCCACAGGTATAAAACCCGTCGGGTGTATGGTCCAGCGCATACAGGAAGGTTTCCGGGGGCCGCAGGTCCTCTATTTCGTCAAACTCATGGGCATAGTTTGAGTGGTTCCGCTCTGCGTTTGCGCGCATGAAATCCCGTACCCGGTTCCAGACCTCTAGGTCTTCAGGAAGGCCTTGAAATGTTTTCTGTTCGGCAAGGCCCCGATTTTCTCCAAAGCGGGTAAATGAGGTGGAAAAAGCCTTTGCCAGCTTCCGTCTGGTTTCGGGCACCTTCTGCAGGGCCTGCTGGTTCAGTCCGCTGATCCCCGCGACAACACCGAGAACCACCGGGCGGAAGGAAAGGGGATAATGCCTTGCGCCCCAGTATTCATACCAGGTCGGCGCAAGCGGTGTGTCGGACAGGTTTGTGATCAGAACGTCCGACACCATGACCGGATCGTCACCAAAGGGAACCTGTATGCGCTGACGGATTTGCAGCCGACTGCTTTTACACTCCTTCTCCACATAATCGATGCCGTAAATCCGGCGAAAATGGGGTTGCCCGTCGTACCAGGTTCCGATGATTTCACCGCTGTCCGCAAGATATCCCAGTCCGCCGCCGTAACAGTCGGCGGATGGGTCGAAGTCTGACAGCAGTTTAGGTCCGCCCTCATCCTGCCGCGCCTGTACATACCCAAAGTTGGATACAATTCCGGTGATGCGGTCATTGCCGATTTGAAATGTCTGGTCGTTCTCTGCACGCCAAAGGGAATTGGTCGGAGACAGGGCTTTGGGGTCTTTTGTCTGGTTACAGGTGTAGTCAAAGGCGGGACAACCCCTGTAATCTGTGATCCACTCTCCGAAATATCCTGAGCCATATTCTTTTTTCATAACAGCACTCCTTTACGAAACGATAGGCTTTTATACGTATGATGCCCTGAAAAGGGCGGGCGGTGTACGGTTACTGTTATCATATCATTTTGTACAGGCAATATCGGCAAAGAACACAGTTTATTAATATTTTTCTCAGGTGATTTTCATGAAACAAAAAACTGATACGGCTATCCGGGAAATGCTGATAACAGGCTATCGGCATCATTTCTATGAAACGGAAAAGCAAATGCTCGATGCATATATGCAGGGGGAAGCTGAGGTACTGGACAGTGTCCTGAGTTTTACAGAAAACAACGCCCATATGCTGGGGCCCAATCCGCGGCGGGCGCTGATGAACAGCACCATTTGCCTGGTAACGGTGGTGTGCCGCGCCGCTATCCGTCATGGGGCGGAAAATGAGTACTGCTTTGCGCTCAGCGACTATTATATCAACCGCATTGAAGCGGTGAAGGAACCTGAGGATTTATTGGAGCTTACCAGGGAGATTCTCAGCGATTTTCGGGAGTTGGCACTGAAAAATCGCGGCAGAAGCTGCTCGCCGGTAATAAGAAAAGCGTTGAGGTATATTGACGGGCATTTATATGAGCCCTGCCGCATACGGGACATTGCGGAGCATGTGAAGCGCAATCCGAACTACCTTTCGGGTATGTTTCAAAAAGAAACCGGTGTGACGATCCGGGGCTATATCACAGGTAAAAAAATGGAGCTCGCCGGGGGATTGCTGAAAAACGATTACAAGGTGACAGATGTGGCGGAGATGCTGGGATTTAGCAGCGCATCGCATTTTTCTAATAAATTCTATGATTATTATGGAGTACGCCCCTCCCGCTTTATGGATGATGAGAAACGGATTATTCACAAATGAAAATAGTTCACGGCAAATACGCAGGGCTGTTTGATACGTATGAAAACCCTCCGCCTATATCGCCGTGCTTTTGTCGCTATTGGGATTTCTATCAATTTACAAGAAGAGAATCAGGAAGTATACTATGATCAACACTTGCGAAAACGTTTTTGCATAAAACCGGACAGATAAAAACAAATAGAGTAACTCTAAGTTATAAAAACATTTTTGTTATATAAAATAATTTTTGGATGTAAAACAAATGAAACGAGTTATGGTAATAGTGCTCAGCGTACTGTTGTCGACAGGTATTTTCGCCGCCTGCAGTAACGACAGCGGGCAGAGCAGCACAGCGGCATCAGAAGAAAGCAGCGCGTCTTCCGCCGCTTCAGAAGTGAGTGAGGAGCCTGCGGCAAGCGGGGACAAAATGAAAATTACTGTGACCCGTTGGGGTGAAATTGAGGAAAATGACGTAGAAAAATGATGGTGGACAAGTTTAACGCGGAGAACGATGCAATAGAAATCGTATACGATGTGGTACCCGGCTATGGCGACAGGCTGACCACTTCCTTCTCTTCCGGAGAGGGCTATAACATCTTCGCCTCCGGCGAGGGGGACTTTTATAAATGGGTTGGCACAAACCTGGCGGCTCCGATGGACGACCTAATGGTGTCTGACGGCGAATGGACGAAGGATTTTAACGAGTCCATACAGGAAATGGGCCAAATTCAAGGCAAGCAGTACTATATTGTCCGCGACTACAATCCCATCTGCCTGTGGTGCGGTATTTCTTCGGCCTGCAGCCGAAGGCAAATCCCGGCAGTGAAAACCGGTTGGTTCTGCGGCCATGTATGCCGCAGGACTGGCCGGAGGCCGCGCTCAAAAGCGCATCCGTACTGGACGGAGAATTGTCCATGAGTTTGAAACGGAAAAACGGAAAAAGCGTGTACAGCGGCGATTTCACAGGAGCCGCCCCGGTGTTATTCGCGGTGCGGGCGGAAAAGCGGAAATTGACGGCAAGCGCTACTGTGCGGATCAGGGTGAATTACTGATACCGCTGCTAGCGGCGGGCTTTACCGTGACAGTTACATCATCATAAACAAGAGACGATATGGATTATCTGAAATACGACACAGGCACGGGCGAAGAGAAAAACTGGCTTGTTGAAGAGGCTGTTTTTAGCGCCGCCTATTTGGGGAAATGCGAATCGATTTTTTGCCAGGGTAACGGCTATCTCTGTCAGCGCTCGGCATTGGAGGAGCGTTATGTGGGCGAGACACGAGGCCTGTTTGTCACAGGGACCTTTGATTTATTCAGCCCGCAGGAGGTCACAGAGCTGCCAAACCTGCCGGATATGACAAGGATCAAGCTGCTGCTGAACGGTGAACGCTTTTCGATGGAAACGGGAACGCTGCGCAATTTCCGTCGTGTGCTGAACCTTAAAAACGGACTGGTGGCAAGAAGCGTGGAGTGGGAAAGCCCCAAGGGACATCGGTATGCGCTATCCTTTGAACGGTTTGTCGCAATGGATAACGAGCATCTGTTGGGCGGCCGGATGCGTGTCACACCGCTGAATATCATGGTAAAGAAAGATGATAACCGCGTAGGGATCGGCGCGAAGGGCATGAGCGGCGAGGGTTATAAGGGACATTCCTTCTGGAAACCGCACGGTTCTGGGTCAGCCGCTGTACCCATGACGCGGCGGAGAATCGGTATAAAATTGGCGACGTCATCGATCCGGACGAGTATAAAGAGCATGTGGACAACAATGCCTATACCAATTATATGGCGGCCCATAACATGAAGCTGGCGCTGCAGGTCATAAAGACGCTTGAAGCGGAGGACTTTTTTGAGGGCTCCTGCAATGTAGACCTGGGACCTGTGATGACCACTTCCGATATGGGTATCCACAGCGCCGCGATGGGTGGCATCTGGCAGAGCGCTTTTTTCGGCTTCGGCAGCGTGCGCATTGTTGAAAATGCGCTTCATATCCGTCCGAGGCTTCACAGTAAGTGGAAGGAGTTGTCATTTTCCATTGTCTGGCATGTAAATCCCCTATCCATTACCATCAGGCCGGATCAAATCCGCATTAAAAACCGGGGAGAAAAACCGACGGGGATAGTTGTGAACGATGAACACATATTAGTCGCCCCGGCTGAATTGACGATAAGGATCGTCTTTACGTAAAAATGCTTCCGGGCGGCATATTTTCCGATAGCTTCCAAGATGTGATAAACTACAGAAAAGCTGCATGGAATCTGATTCTTTCAGACCTTATGCGGCTTTTTTCGTACAGCGTTTATGTGAGTACAGTGATAGTAGAAATAGCTGCGGAAGAGATCTATTATGAATCGCCGTATCCTATCGACCATAGAATAAAATCCGAACACCCGGTCAATCAGTAAGATTGGCGGGTGTTCGGATTTTTCGGCTTTAACGGTAAGCGAATAGCTACCTAAATCGGCGTATACCCGGCGTTGTTGACAATTGCATTGATTTTACGTTTTTCCTGACACATTAAACAGTTACCGGGTGTATAGGTTTCATACTGGGGCAAATCCGCTTCGGTGAAGATTGCATGGATATTGACATCGCCAATGGCTCGTTCTGCGCTGAATATTGCGCCGATGTCCGTTAAGTGGCCCTGGTAATATTGCAAACAATCTATCGCACGCTGAATGGTTTTTCCGGTTGTAACCGATGCAATCAACAGCAGTATGCATTTACCGGCGACCAGTTCCTGCGTATTGTGCTGGAATATCATCTGGTTATTTACATTCAATTCCGGAGACAATACGTTGATTTCCACACCGCTGTTCATCGCCATGAGAGATGATTTTGACAACTCTTGCGCAACAAATGCACCGATCATTTCAGTACCTTCCAAACAAATGATGGTATCTACAGCGATAGATGTGCCAATTTTTGCCGCAAG
>Ga0153939_1000041_pt1 | contig 40263 bp, 42 predicted proteins | sample TSNJ023MetaG_FD_104734 | JGI IMG/M metagenome (GOLD analysis project Ga0153939, IMG submission 104734) | Attine ant fungus gardens microbial communities from New Jersey, USA - TSNJ023 MetaG | ecosystem: Host-associated > Fungi > Mycelium > Unclassified | place: USA: New Jersey, Brendan T. Byrne... | reverse complement strand
TTTCGGTAATCAGCGTCTGGTAGGAGACGCTCAGCTCGTCGCTGACGCCGCCCAGCAGGTAAAGCCCCGCCGCCCCAGCGCCGAGAGCGCCCCACACAAGCAGCTTTTTGTTATAATTCAATGCCTACCTCCTACATTCTTTAGACCTGTTCTGGAACCCACCGCCCAGCCACTGCCTGAGAAAAAGGGCAGGTGAAGCGCGCCCTCCATTAAGGAAGTGAAGAGCAGCCGGTCGGGAAGCGGGCCGCTTCCGTTGGCGGGCGGGTTATTGGTCGTTGTCATTGTCATCTTCTCCTTCCGCGAATGCAAGGATATCGCCCGGCTGGCAGTCCAGCTCCCTGCACAGCCGGTTCAGGGTGGAAAAGCGGATCGCCTTTCCTTTTCCGTTCTTGAGGATCGACAGGTTGGCCTGGGTCAGATCGATGCGCCCCGCAAGCTCCGCAAGACCAATCTTGCGCCTTGCCATCATCACATCCAGATTAATCACAATCATAACACGGCCCCCCAGATTATTTTATTCAGAGTATAGCATATATGAAAATGAAAATCAATATAAATTTATTGTTATTCAATAAATTTATATTGATTTTCATTTTCGGCCGCGTTGTATCAGGGCCGAAAGTCTTTTGCTAGGGTTTTTATGTAAAATATTTTATTCTTTACTTTCCCGATGCGGTGGGGTATAATACAGTATAGATATTTAGTAACCGATGTTACGAAGGTGAAGCTGATGCATTCTGATCTCCAACTTTCCGCAAGGCTATGTGAAAATACCATATTTGAGGGGCTTACCCCGCAGCAGATACAGAGCATCCTGCCTTGTATCGTGCTGAGCCTGCGCACCTACGGCAGCGAGGAATGCGTGTACGACAAGGGCCAGGACGTGCGCGAGCTGGGCGTGGTGCTCAACGGGGAGCTGTGCGTCTGCGAGGAAACCATGGACGGCAGGAGCAAAACGGTTTCCAACATCGAAAAGAACGAGCTGTTCGGGGATGCGGTGGTGTTTTCCACCTCCTCCAAGCTGTCGCACAGGGTGATCGCGCGCGAAAATGCCGAGGTCGCCTACCTTTCGCTGGACTTTTTCCTGAGCCCCTGCGGCAGGGGGGACTGTGAGCATATGCAGGTGCATCAGGAGGTAGTGAAGAACATGCTGCGCCTGCTCTCTGACCGGGCGCTGATGCTGAACAAAAAAGTCGCCTACCTGACGGCCAGCGACCTGAGGACCAAAATAGCCATGTATCTGTGGGAGCTCTACGAGATGAACGGCTCGGCGGTGTTCAACATGCCGCTTAACCGGGACCGCCTGGCTGAGTTCTTTTCGGTGGCGCGGCCCAGCCTTTCGCGGGAGTTGATCAACCTGAAAAGTCAGGGCGTGATCGACTTCCACCGCAGCAGCGTGACGATCCTGGATCTGGCGGCGCTTTATGAGATCGCCCATATGGGGGAAGCGTAAGGGAGCTATTGCTACATTGTGTGCAGCAGCATGAGGATGTTCCGCTGGGACTGCATCGAGTGGGCCATCACCATCTGGGCGCACTGGGACAGGATGCTGGCTTTGATGAAGTTCATCATTTCGGCGGCCATGTCGGCGTCGCGGATTTTGCTCTCTGAACCCTCCAGGTTGATGATCTGGTTTTCCAGGTTGCTGATGGTGTACTCCAGACGGCTTACATTGGCGCTGATGTAGGCCCGTTGCTTGTTGACCTGCCCCAGGGAGGCATCGATGATCGAAATGGCCTTGCCGGCATTTTCGCGGCTTAGGATGTTCGTGTTCCGCAGCGAGTCGCCGGTGTCAAGGCCCAGGCTGGCCGAGGACATGTCGTGGATGTAGGTGCCCAGGCGCTGATTCGCCCCGTTGTTGGCCCCGATCTGAAAGACCAGCTTGCTGTCGGCGCAGGTGGCGGTTCGGGTGCCTGTGATGTCTGGCGCGCCGTCGCTGAATTTGATGCCGGAGATGGAGCCCTCCCTGAGGGCGGAGGCGTCCAGCCCTGTCAGCATGATCTTGGTGCCGTCTTTCAGTGCAAATTCCACATCGCCGGTGCCGCTGTGGGTAGCGGTGACTGTTTCGTCGCCGGTCTGAAAGGACAGAAAGACTTGGCCGTCCGCCTTTTTGTTCACCGTGATCTTGCCGCTGCCGTTGTAGCTGTTGTCGGCGCTGATGACCGCGCCGAAGCCCATGCTGTCCAGGCCGTCCTGCCCTTTTTTGCCGCCCACGGTGCCGTCCAGGATTTTGATGCCGTTGTAGTGGGTGGAGTTGGAGATGCGGTCGATCTCGTCGAGCAGCGCCTGGTATTCGATATTCAAAAGCTCCCGGTCGTCGGACGTCATGGTGCCGTTGGCGGCCTGCACGCTCAGCTCCTTGAGGCGGTGCAGGATCGAGGTGCTCTCGCTGAGCGCGCCATCGGCGGTCTGCAGCAGCGATAGCACCTGCTGGGTGTTCTGGAACGCCATGCGCATATCGCGAATCTGCGCGCGCATCTTCTCGGACACGGCGAGCCCCGCGGCGTCGTCAGCGGCCGAATTGATGCGATAGCCGCTGGAAAGCCGCCGCAGGCTTTTTACAAGGGTATTCTGGTGCAGCCCGAAATGCCGGTGCGCAAACAAAAAGGCCATGTTGGTGTGAACGCTGAACATAAAGGCTCCCTCCTTGCGGGTATTGAGAAAACGCCAAAGACCCGCCGATCCTCCGGCAGGGCATCAATCTCTACACTGTCTATTTCGGCCCGGACCGGGGGGAACTTTATAGCAAACGGAATAATAATCCGGATAATTTTTTCGGCGGCGTGGGAAAATCTGTTTTCCATCCCGCGCGGGAACATGCTATAATAGGGGAAAGTCACCAACAAGGAGAGTTGATACAGCATGAAAAAAATATTGCCTGTTTTACTATGCGCCGCGCTGCTGCTGGGCGCCTGCACGGGCGGCGGGACCGACACCTCTTCGGAGTCGGACGACGCGCCCTCCCAGCCGCAGCAGGTGCTGGAGGTGGATGAGCCGGAGGAGGAGCCTGAGCCCGAGCCGCAGATGACGGTGGAGGAGGCCATGGCGCTGCTGGTCCCCGAGGAGGACGGCGCCGTGCCCATCGCCGGCCAGGAACAGCTGCGCGCCCTGGCGGCGCTGGTAAATTCCGGTGACGAAAGCCACCACGGCGTGACCTATGTTATGCAGAGCGACCTGACGCTGACCGACGCGCCCTTTTGGCCCATCGGCGGCGGCGAGGACGCGGTCTCCATGCCCCTTTTCCAGGGGAGCTTCGACGGCGGCAACCACGTGCTATACGGTCTGAACATCACACAGGCCACCGGTAACCGGAACGGTACCGGCCTGTTCGGGGCGGTGGGCGAGCAGGGCAGCGTGCAAGGCCTGCACATCGTGCGAGGCGAGGTGCACGGCTACAACGCGGTCGCGGGTGTGGCGGGCTACTGCGCCGGCAGCCTGTACAATTGCTCTTTCAACGGCAGCGTGGAGGCTGGCGGCGAGGGCGTGGGCGCCATAGCGGGTATCCTGGAGAAAAACGGCTCCGCGGATAGCTGCTTTGCCAACGCCCAGGTTTCGGGCAACAGCAAGGTGGGGGGCTTTGCAGGCCACGCAAAGCCGGGCTGCACGATCCAAAACTGCTACGCGCTCGGCCAGATAACGGCCATTGACTCCCCCCACACCGACCAGCCCGTGCAGATCGGCGGCTTTATCGGCAGCCAGGACCAGGCGCTGGTGCAAAACTGCTACGCCAGCAACTCGGTGCTGACAGCGGTGGCCTCCAAGGTGGTGGGCGCGTTTATCGGCTACAACGACGGTTCGCCCTCAGGCTGCTACTACAATCAGACCGCCACCGAGAACTGGCAGGCGGTGGACGCCAACGCGGACACGGAGGAGCATCAGATCACCGGCTGCACGGTGGAGCAGCTGGTGGAGCAGGCCACCTATGTGGCCTGGGACTTTGAAAAGGTCTGGGGCATCGATGACGAGCGCAACCGGGGCCTGCCCTATCTGCGGGCCGCCTGGGAGGACACGGAGCCGTCCGGCGAGCCGGAAAGCCCACCCGCCTTGGAGCAGCCGGACACCGAGGCCGAAGCAGCCGTCGAGGAGGCGCAGACGGAATAGCCGGCTGAAAGCAACAAAAAAGCCCGCTTTCAGCGGGCGGGTATCTGCGGCTTTACTCCGTGGAATTCAAGCTCGTGCCTCTGTGTGCGCTTTTCAGCCAAGCCGATGTCCTCCCAAGCCTTGTTCAGGCTGTACTCCAGACTGTCGAAGCGCTCATCCACAGCGTCAAAGCGCTGGTCCATCCCGGCAAAGCGCTCATCCACAGCGTCAAAGCGTTGGTCCATCCCTGCAAAGCGCTCATCCACAGCGTCAAAGCGTTGGTTCATCTCCGATTTCATGCCACGCTGTTCTGTCTCAAGCGCCTCCAGCCGGCCGCTGATCTGCCCGAGCAGCTCCAGGATTTTGTTCTCGTTTTGCATCTCACACCTCCCGCCAATAAAAAGTATACCATCAAATAAGGGCGGATGCAAGGGGGAAATCGTTGTTGAAAATGGGGGAAAAGATGAAAAACCGGGAGCTTTATCAAGCGGTTTACCGGGTGGTGGCGTCGATCCCGTCCGGCAGGGTGGCCTCCTACGGGCAGGTGGCGGTGTTGGCCGGATGGCCGGGCCGGGCCAGGGCGGTGGGGGCGGCCATGCGCATGACGGTGGTCGAGCAAAGGCTGCCCTGCCACCGCGTGGTATACAGCTCCGGCGCCTTGGCCCCCGGCGACGCTTTCGGCGGGCCCGGCCGCCAGCGGAGGCTACTGGAGCAGGAAGGCGTCGCGTTTTTGAAAAACGGATATGTGGATATGAAGCACAGCATATGGCGATAGCGGCCGGCACCGCGCCACAGCTCCGCCGCCAAACGCGAAGCGTCCATGCACACCGCGTGCATGGACGCTTTATTTCTATTCCGCGGCCTGCTCTGTGGCGGGCGCTTCGTCCTTCTCCGGCTCGGGGGGCAGTTCCCCGGCGGCGCGCAGCAGGGCCTCCTGCGCCTCGCGGCGCCTGCGGGCCTTGTCGAGTCCGCGGCGCTCCACCATGACACGGAGGCGGTTTTTGCTCTCGGTGAGCATGGCCACCAGCATTTCGCGGCTTTCCACGTCGTTGGGGTCCAGCTTGACGGCTTGGGTCAGGCAGCTGACGGCCTGGGGGGTGTCCCCCCGCAGGTCGTGCAGGATGCCCGCCTTGATGTACAGATAATTAGCGTTTTTCGGACACAGCGCCAGCGCCCGCTCGATCAGCGGCAAGCTGTCCGGGTGGCCTTGGGGATAGAGGATGGCGGCCCTTTTGGCCATAGCCTCGTGGCAATCCGGGTCCAGCTCCTGTGCCTTTTCGTATGCTTCCGCCGCTTCGGGGTACTCCTCCAGCAGGGCGTGGATGTCGCCTTTCAGCAGGTGATTGGCCGCGTTGTCGGGGGCCATTTCAATCGCGGAGGTCACGTGCTTGAGCGCGGTTTCGGGCAGGCGCTTGCTCAGCGCCCGGGCCAGCGTGTGGTAGATGCCGGTGTCGTCCGCGCCAAGGTTCAGGGCGATGCGGCACTCCTCCTCGGCCTCCTCCGGCCGGTCCATGGTGTAGAGCAGCCGGGCGCGACAGACGTGGTGCCCGGGGGTCTGATCGTCCAGCCGGATGGCGTGATCCAGGTAGCTGAGGCCGGCGGGGACGCCGCGCTCGGCCAACAGCCCGCCCATGCGGGCTGTCGCGTCCAGGCAGTCGCGGTTCAGCAGCAGCACGCGGCGGTAGTTGTTCTGGGCGTCCGCCAGGTCGCCATGCTCCTGCTGCAGCTTGGCCTTGGCGAGCAGGATATCCCAGCGCTGCTTGTCCAGGGAAAAAGCGGTGTCGTAGCAGTCCAGCGCCTGCTTGTAGGTCTCGGCGGTTTTGCCCAGCAGCTCCGCCTTGCAGGCGTAGTAGTGCGGCGCATTGGGCGCCAGGCTGATGGCCTTGTCCAGGTATTCCAGGCCCTTGCGGTCGCTTTTTTCGGTCATGATGCGCCCGATGCCGAACAGCGCCTCGTGATTTTTGGGATCCAGCTTCAGCGCGGCCTCGTACTGGGACAGCGCCTTGGCCATGCTGCCCACATTGTACAGGATATTGGCGCGGGTGCACACGTAGCGGCTGTTCTGGGGGGAGAGCTCAATGGCGCGGTTAATGTACATCAGCGCCACCCGCGGGCTTTCGCCGCTGAGAATTTCGCTGAGCTCCTGCATGGTTTCGGTGTTCTGGGTATCCTGCGTCAGGGACTTTTTCAGGTTGAACAGCGAATCCCCGCGCTGGCCCAGCTCGTCGAGGATCTTCGCCTTGAGGTAGTAATACTCCCCGTTGGTGCCGTGCAGGCTGATGGCGCTGTTGATGTAGGTGATAGCGGCGTCGGGCTGGGAGTGTTGCAGCAGCTTGGCAAGGCCGTAATAGGCCGGCGTGCAGGACGTGTCCAGGCTGACGGCGGAGCGGTAGTGCTCCACAGCGCTTGTGGTGTTGTTGATCTGCTCAAGCAGTTGGGCCAGGTGTAGATGATACTGCGCGTTTCCCGGATCGTACTTCACCGCGTTGTGAAAGCACTCGATGGCTTCGCTTACGCGCGCGCCGGTTTTGAGCAGCGCGCGGCCGCGGCCGTGGTGGTAATAGGGGTTGTTGGGAATCAGCGAGATGGCCCTGCCCAAGTAATCGGCGGCCGGGACCGGTTTTGTCTCCACCAACATCAGGCCCATGGAGCCCCACGCCTCCCCGATGGTTTTGTCCAGGCCCACCGTCACCTTGTACGCGGCGATAGCCGCCCCCTCATCCCCTTTTTTCTCCAGGGCCCTGGCACGGCCCAGATGCAGGCGCGCGTTGCCCTGGTCCTGGGTAATCGCCTGATCGTAATAGGACAGCGCGCGGCCCGGGTCTTTGGGCAGATAGAGCTCGGCCAGTCCGCGCAGGGCGTCCAGGTTGTTGGGGTCCAGCGCCATGACCTGCTGAAACTGCTTGATAGCCAGGGATTCATCACCGGTGCCCCGCAGCAGGTTTCCGCGCAGCACGGCTGCTTTCAGGTTCGCGGGCTGCAGTGAGCAAACCGTGTTGACATAGGGCAGCGCCAGGTCGGGCTGGTCCTGGGCGGTGAGCGTGGCCAGGCGCATCAGCGAGGGCACGTGCTTTTCGTCGATGCCCACAGCCTGGCCGTACATGCGCAGGGCGCCGAGGCGCTGGCCGTCCGCCAGCAGAAGCTCGCCGCGCAGGTAAGGGTGTTGGGGGTCCAGGGGGTCCAGGTGTCCGGCCCGCTCGTAGCTGGCCAGGGCCTCGGCGCGGCGCCCCATCTTGAGCTGGATTTTGGCCATGGTGGCGAAAATCCGCGGGTCGCCGGGGGCCAGCTCCGCAGCCCTTTCTATGTACTCCAGCGCTGTTCCGGCACTGGTTTCGATGTAGTGCTCCGCCAGGCAGCGTAGCGCCTGGAAGTTGGCGCCGTTGTACTCCAGGGACAGCTTGAACGCCTCCACAGCGTCGGCCTCTTGTTTCGCGCTGTTTAGAATCCAGCCCTTGAGCAGGTAGGCGTTGGAGCTGGTAGGGTCCATTTTGATGTAGAGCTCGCAGTACCCCAGGGCCTCGTCGTAGGCTTCCTTGTTTTCGGCCACCAGAGCCAGATCCCTAAAATACTCGGCGGACCAGTCGATGAAAGAGCCGCTGCCGCGCAGGAGCTGGATGAACACAGTGGTGATCCCGTTCTTCTTCAGCAATGTGGGCAGGTATTCGTCGTAGGGCTGGGTGATGTCCATGGCCGGGTAGCACTTCTTATGAATTTTGAGGGTGGAATAAAAATTTTCCTGCCACCGCTCGCGGAAGTAAAGCAGCTTCAGGTTTTCCTCGATCAGCTTGAAGCACTCCTTGTAGTGACCCCGCATGACCATGGAGGAAAACTTCTGACGCAAAAAGGCAATTTCCTCCTGCGCGTCCCGCGCGCTCTTCAGGGAGTCCCGCGGAGCGGATTTAACGGCTTTGCTTTTATCGTTGTCACGCGGCAATAACGCCACCCCCTGCACAGTAGACCCGTTCGGAAAAGCAACCACAATCAGTGTACCATATTATTGCGGGAATGTTAATAGCGCAAATAAATTTCCCAACGGCTGTCGAAGAAGCAGGCGCAGCCCCTTTTGGTTACTTTGTTGCGTACCCCGGCTTAGGGGTTCCGTATTCTTGCCCGTCGCGGCGAGCGACAACCACCCCACTGGCAAGTGGCAACCCCGCGCCAAAAGCCTCAAGCAGCGGACAGGAAAAACTGTCCGCTGCTGTAACGATGCACATAAGATGTTTTTTAAAACGGCCCCTTGGGACCTACCCATTGGGGGGTTCCTTGGGCTTTCGGGGAAATTTTGCCTTGTAAAGCTTGGCGAAGCCCTGCATGTTGATCTTGCCAGAGGCGCCGGCCTGACGGTTTTCATTGGCGATGTCCGCCGTGGATTCGGTGCGGGTGATCGTCAGCTCCTTCGGGGCACTGATGCCCAGCACCACCTTTTCGCCGGTAATGTCCACCACGGTGGCTTCGATGTTGTCGCCGATCAGGAAAGATTCCCCGATGCGCCTGCTGATCACCAGCATAAGCGGCTCCCCCTCATTGCCCCTGGGCCTCGCCCTGCTCCTCCTGAAACAAGGGGAACTTGACAGGGTAGTCCCGGTTAGCCAAAATCACCTGGCGGGCGCGCCGGTTTTTGCGGTTGGCCACCACGGGGCTCTTCAGATTCACTGTAATGTCCTTAATGTCCTCGGGAACAACGGCAATCACCAGGAACAACAGGTCCTCGGCGCTTTCACAGCCCAAGAACTTCAAATCGGAATGCTCCACGATCGGATCAAAGCCGTCGATGATTTCAAAGGGATCAAACACGACAAAGCAGGGTACATTGGCATCGACCGCCTGTAACCACATCAGGGTAACATCATCCTGTTTTTCCTTGACCAGCGCGTAGTTGCCGAAATAATCGAATCCATAAAGACCGTCGGGCAGGTGGAAGATGTCTTCCCGGTCCACCTCGACGGGACCCAAAACCGCGGTGTTAATCAGCATTTGGCTCCTCCCATGCGAACATGACTTTAATATGCCGGAATAAGTGTGTGTAACATTTTGGTTATCACGCGGGGACGTGGGTACCCATTTACAAGGAAACGTCCAGCGACGGGGGCGGAACGTAGTCGGGATCGGCACTGGGCGGCGTGTAGATGATGGGTCCCACGTATTCGATGATAACCTGGGGATACTGCGATACTGTGAATTCAAGCTCTCCGGGAACGTACTCCATTTCTGGGCGAGCTTTCACGTCCCAGTCGAAATTCAGCTGGTCCATTGAATAGTCAAAGGATATGGTGCCGCCCTCCATCCACATCTCGGGTCGAACCGAAGGGATAAAGGTCATAATGGTTTCGCTGGTGGAAAGCACCTTGGACATGGCGATCTCGGCAATGGCACCGGGCGCGCGGGAGTCCATGATTGCGTTGCCATCGTCGGCGTAGGTGCGCGTGGCCTGCGCGGCATCCGACCGGCCGGTCTGGGCCAGCTCCTCGATGGAGCGCTTGGGACTTTTCAGCCCCGCGCTTGCTCTGGTCTCGTAGGAGTCGATCTTGACCTTGGCAAGCTCGGTCCGGATGTTTGCACGGCCCCTTTGGCGCGTTACATTAACGCGGGGGATCTCGTAGCTCTGCTTGAGTGTCGCCCGCTTGGATGTGTAGCTGATCTCGATTGGAACGGACTGAATTTTGAGCAAAGGTTGCATAAGCTCACCACCTTTCATGAAATGAATTTGTAAGGTGTGTAGTATAATACAGTCTTCGCGGGGTGCTATTTCATGAAATCGAACAAAGTCGGCTGCATCAGGCGTTGGCCCATTTGCAGCGCCGCATTATACACATATTCCTGCATCTTAAGGTCGAGAATCGCCTCATCGGCTTCTTTGAGCTCTATGGATTGCTGCCTTTCAATCAGAGTGATGCGCTCCGATTCCAGGCGGTCGATCGTAAAATCAAGGTAGTTGTCGTCCGCGCCGAACTGGGTAATCTGCAGGGTCACTTGGCTGGCGGCGGCGTTGAAGTCGTCCAGCAGCTTTCCGGCCGCGTCCTTGTCGTTGACGCCCGAACGCAGCGTGTCCACGATCTTTCCGGCCAGCGCGTACAGATTGTTGGGGCCGTACCCCATGAAGTCCAAACCCACGTAGGTGTTTTTGAACGCCGAGTTGGGGTCCACGTTCTGGGAGCTGTCCGGGTTGAACGTGATGCCCAGGCCGACCTCGATGTAGTTGGCATCCTTGAGCAGGTCGGAGTTCGCGCCAATCCCGGCCACCGGGTGACCGTTGTACAGCAGCTCGTTGGTGGTTGCGTCCAGGGTGAAAGGCGCGCTTACATTGTTGGTGCCGCCGAACTGGTACTTGCCTGCGAACTGGGTGTTCGCGATGGCCAGCATCTCCTTTTGCAGCGCCTCCACCTGCTTGGCGATGGCCTCGCGCTCGTCCGAGCCATTGTCGTCGCTGATGCCCTGCACCGTGAGCCTGCTGATCTCCCGGGTGATCTCGGACATTTGCATGATGCTCTTTTCGGCGGCGGCCAAGGTGCTCTTGGCCGCCTTGGCGTTGTCCAGGTAGCCGTCGACACGGGTCAGGTTGCGCCGCACCTGCATGGCGCGGATGCCCCCGGAGGGGTTCTCTCCCATATGGGAAAAGCGCTGGCCCGTGTAGGTTTGCTCCGAGTATTTATTAAGAAGCGCCCGATTGCCGTGCAGACCCTTCAGGTAATTGCGGGTGACGGATTGGTTCGTAACTCTCATGGCATTAAGCTCCTTTCAGGCCGGCCTTAGCGGCCCACAAGCCCCATTCCGGAAATGATTTGGTTCAGCGCCTCGTCCAATGTGGTCATGTAGCGCACGGCCGCGTTGTAGTAGTTCTGATAGGTCATCATGTTGATGGCTTCCTCGTCCACCGACACCGCCGAGATGGCGTCGCGGGAGTCGGCATGGCCGGAGATGACCTTGTCGGAGGCCAGAAGCAGCGTGTTGTTCAGGCTGTAGTCCAGCCCTCGGGTGGACATCAGCGAGGTCATGTACTCCGAAGCGCCGCCCGTGTACAACACGATCCGCTCGTTGTCCCGGTTGACCGACGCGAAAGTCATATCCCCTTTGAGCATGTTGACGAATTTGTTGATGTTGTCCGCGTTGGCGTTGTCCTTGAACACCTGGTTGCCCTGGTCGTCGTAGACAGGCTTGCCGTCCTTGAGCACCGGCTCGGGGTCCGCGGTGCTGGGTGCCATTTTCGAGGTGGTCAGGAATGTGGACTCGGACTCCCATTCCTGGGACAGGCGGATGTTCTTGGCTGTGATATTGCCGCCGTCCGAGCTGACAAACAGGTTCTTGGGGTCGTACTCCTTGACAAAGGGGGAGTTGGCCGCCGCCGCGTCCGCCGCCGTGATGGAGTTGCACTCGTTCATGTACTTGGCGAATGTGGCCGCGTAGGTATCCAGCATGTTCATGTAGTAGGGCACGCCCCGGAAAGAATTGTCGCCCCGGCCGGCGAAGTCGCCGCTGCCGTTGATGATATCGATGTAGCCCTTGACCGCGCCCTTGGTCACCGCGCCGGTGATGTCCTTTTTGAGCGGGGACATGGTATACCCCTCCAGCAGGTCTATGCTGACAGTGCCATCGGCGTTTTCCCGCATGCCCAGCGCGTTGTATTCCTTGTTGTCCACCAGCGTGAACTCGCTGGCGGGGGAAGTGGTGGAGTCCACCATCACGATGCTCAAGCGGGAGATGGTCAGGTCGCCGGATATTTTTTCGGGGGTGTTGACCACCTTGATGTTCACAAACTCGCTGAGCTTGTCGATAAGCAGGTTCCGGTCGTCCATGAGCTCGTTGGCCGGGTTTCCGGTCATGTGCTCCTGCCGGATGCGCTCGTTGAGGTAGGCGATGGACTCTAAAGTGGTGTTGATGTCGTCGGTAATGGAGATCCGCAGGTCCTCTTTCTGGTTATTCAGGATGTTTTCCAGCTCCGCCGAGGCCTTGTTCATAACCTGGGTGACCTGCTTTGCCATGTTGCGCACGGCGGCGGCGATTTCCACATCGCTGGCGCCCGAGGCGTACTTGGTCAGCTCGTTGATGAAATCCAGCATCTTGGCGTTGAGGCCGTCCGCCGAGATTTCATCAATGCTTTCCAGCTCCTGCAGCCCCGCCGCCTTGACTGCCAGCTCCCCATAGGTGGAGGCCTCGTTGCGGTAGCGGGTGTCCAGGTAGGAGTCCCGGATCTGGCTGGTGCCGTTGTAAAGCACGCCAAGACCCGGGGACTGCCCGTTGGCCCCGTGAACCTTGTATTTGGTGCTGACGCCGTTCAGGCTCAGCGACAGCTGGTCCACCCGCTGTCGGGTGTAGCCGGGCGTGTTGACATTGGATATATTATGCCCCACCGTGTCCAGCCCCAGCTGGCTGACGTTGATGGCTCTTTTCGCAGTTTCAAAGGAAAGAAATGTGGGTCTGAGCATAAAGAACCCCTCCTTGGCATATCATGGACGTGGCGCTACACGCTTTGGGTGAAGAGACGGGGCCGGTCACCGTTTGACTCCGAGGCCTTGCCGTAGGAGGCGCCGTGGTTTTTGTCCAGCGCCTTGATTGATTTGTTGATCTTGTGCAGGTACTGGTCGAGCAGGTCCTGCGATTTCTGGTTCAGGGCCTTGGTTTCCTCCAAGCTCAGCTTCAGCCTTTCAAAAAGGTCGCGAAAACGCTGCCTCTCCTCCGGGGGAAGCTCAGTGACGATCTGGCTGAGGGTATCCCCCGAGAGCGACAGCTCCTGCTTAAAGCGCTTTAAATTGGAGTCGAAGCTTTTGGAAACAAGCACAAAGACCTGTTCCTCCTTGATGATCTCGTCCAGACGGTCCAGGTCGGCTTCAATCACCGCGTCCAGCTTGGCCACCAGAAGCCCCGACAGGTGCACGTGGTTCTGATGGAGCTCCTCCAGATACTGATAGAACTTATCATACTTGCCCAATGGCTGCTCACATCCTTTTTAATCAGGAGCCGAGGATCGCGTCCACCAGGTCCTCGGTGGACACGCGGTAGGCGCCGTCCTTCACACTCTGGCTTAGCTGGTTCAGGCGCTCGGCCTCCGCGTTGCGGCCCACGTCGCTCAGGACGCTCGCTTTCAGGGCGGCCATGCCCTTGTCGGGCGTGGTGGTGGCGCCGCGGGTGAACTCGACCACATCGGTTTTGCCCTTGCCCGTTTCACCGCGCGCAGTCTTCTGGCCGCCCGCCGCGTTTTTTCTGTAGAGATTTATGTTTGCCGAAAAATCTACTTTCATGTTATTCACCTCAATCTGTGCATACTGCGCTTTGGTTGGATCATAAAGTCTTGCGTATTAATATATTCGTCCCGTTTTCCATGTACTTTAGGCGCGCGGCGATTTTTTTTGCGGTAGGAGTGAAAAAAGCAAGAGCGGTTTTTGTGCACAACGCCTGACAACCTAAACCAAACCTGGAAAACATATACTCTGTTACGTATTATCGGACGCAAAGGAGGAAATTATTACCGGAAAACCCCTGCAATTTAAGGGAGATTTGCCGCCGGTGGCCGCCGCCGCGAAATTAACGACAAAAAAACGGAGAATATGCGGGAAAAACAGGGAAATAGGCAGAATTTGTGGTTGACAACGCAATGACACTAAGCTTATAATATAGCAATACAGAATAATATTGCAAATAACAGCTATTTTATGACATTTGTGGATGCAGCAGAAAAGTCCGCCTTTTCGCTTAATTCTCCCGTTGCTGCATAGTTCACAGGTTTTAGAAAATCATTGAATAACCGGGGCAAGATCAACGCATATGGACGACGAGCTTGGCAGCTGAAACTTTTTTGCAGTTTGGCGGCGAATTCCTAGCCAACCGGGCGGGACACGCATTCGGGCCGTTGGCAGCATGCCGCCATGGAGTGTGATCAGGCCGTATAAAGCGAAAGCGGGTAACGATCATCGTTTGCGTATGGCTCTGTAATAAAATGCTCCCGAGTGCGCCTGCCGCCTTGCAGCTGTGGAAAATATGACGAGTGTCGGCCTAGGCGATTTATAGGTGGGCCGTTTTTTTTGACTTATTTGGTATAGTTAACGCACCAGCCGTATATTCCCCCCAAAAAATTTCCTAAAAGGAGCGTATACCATGTTCAATTCCGTGTCCACCGCGATGATGGAAAAGGCGCTGGATGCCAACTGGCAGCGCATGCAGCTGATCGCCCACAATGTCGCGAATGAGGATACTCCCGGATACAAGGCGAAGCGCCTTGAATTCGAGAGCATGCTGAAAAAGGAAATAAACGCCCGCACCAATGTGACCGCCATGGGCAGGATCGACACGGCGGCCCGCTTAAGCGGCGTGCAGCCGATTGTGTACGCCGACAACACCACCTCCGGCCGGGCGGACGGCAACAACGTGGACATAGACGCCGAGAATATGGAGCTGGCAAGAACCCAGATACAGTGGGATATGCTGGTTCAGAAAGTAAGCGGTCACTACTCCACGCTGCGGTATGTGATCACGGGCAGATAAATCGGCAAAGCGCCAGAGCTCCCCCTGGCCGCTGCGCGGCGGGGCTTCGGGAGGTATTGCGCGGTATAGAAAGGGTGTATAGCATGTCATTTCTTCCCAGCATGGATATCGCGGCGTCCGGTATCACGGCGCAGAAGCGCCGCATGGACACTATCACGGAAAATATTGTAAATCGTGAAACCACCCGCACCGACGACGGCGGGCCCTACCGCCGCAAGCTTTCGGTGTTCAGGGAGATCCAGCATAACAACGGCTTTACCAGGGCGCTGCGATACGCCTCGGCCAGGCAGGACGACGGCACAAAGGGGGGGGTGATGGTCAGCGAGATCATCGAGGATGCGTCCGACTTCATCCCGGTGTATGACCCCAACCACCCCGACGCCGGGGAGGACGGCTACGTGATGATGCCCAATGTGAACACCACCACCGAAATAGTGGATGCCATGGCGGCCACCCGCTCCTACACAGCCAATATAACCGTCTTCGAGGCTATTAAGCAAATGGCGCTGAAAGCAATGGAAATCGGAAGATAGATTACTGCACAAAAGGCCGCCACGGCCTGATTTATCCCGGTTTGATAAAGTGAAGGGAAGTATTCCGAATGAATATCGTGCCAATCAGCAGTATGGCGATGCTGCAAAATTCCCCCATCGCCGACAGCATCTCTAAAACCGCGGCCAAGGGATTGCCGTTCCAAAGCATCTTCGAGCAGGCGCTGAGGAACGTGGAGGAGACCGATGCGGTGAAGCGTCAGGACAGCATCAACCTGGCCATGGGCAATGTGGATAACCTGGCCCAGATCGGCATTAACTCCGAGAAGGCGACTCTGGCGGTGCAGACCATGGTGGAGCTGCGCAACAGGGTCCTGGAAGCTTACAACGAGATTATGCGTCTTAACGTGTAACGCCCTTGCGAAAGCAATGCAAAGCCCGCCAGGGCTTTGCGGTGCGTTCGGAACTACTCCGCAGCCGGCGCTTAAAGCGCAGCCTTCGGATCGGCGTTGCCCCATATTATGCAAATCTGCGGTTGAGGGTGAAGTATGAAAGAAAGAGTATCATCGATTGTGCAGTCCATAAAGGATTTGTGGAACCGCACATCCAAAAAGATGCGGATTATGGTACTGTCGGTGACCGCGGCGATTCTGGCCGTTTCGCTGGTTGTGGTGATTCTGCTCAATCGCACCGACTATATTGTGCTATATGACAATTTGACCACGGCGCAGAACGCGGAGGTCATCGCCCAGCTGCAGGAGATGGGCGTGCAGGGCCGCCTGGAGGGCACGCGCCTGCTGATCCCCAAGGATTCCGAGAATACCGTGCGCATGCAGCTGGCTTTTAAGGGCTACCAGGACAGCGGTTTCGACTACGCTACCTTTGAAAAGGGCAGCGGCCTGACCATGACCCAGTCGGAAAAGCAGCAGTATGCCATATTTGAATTACAGGACCGATTGCAGGCCACCATCGCGACTTACCCTGAGGTAACGCGGGCGGTGGTCAATATTGCCATGCCCGAAAAACAGACTTTTGTGTTGCAGGACGACGTGACAGAGCCCACCGCCTCGGTGATGGTGCAGACACGTCCTGGCCGCCAGCTCACCCCCGAACAGGTGCAGGGCGTCTTGAACATCGTGAAGAACTCGGTGCCGGGCCTTACGGAGCAGAACATCTCGATTTCGGACCAGTCGGGCGACCTGCTGGGCGCCATCGCCGGCAGCAAGACCACCATGGCCACCAAGCTGGAGCTGACAAACCAGGTGAACGAGACAGTCAAACGCCGCATTTTGACCATGCTGGGCCCGCTCTACGGCGAGGGCAAGGTCAACGTGGCGGTCAACACCGTGCTGGACACCAACCAGAAAGTGACCGAGACCACGGACTACCGGCCCCTTGACCCCGAGAATCCCAGGAACAACCCGCTGGATTACGCCGAGTACGCACGGGAGAAGACCGGCGCGGGCGGCTTTGCCCAGGGGGTTCCGGGCGCCAACGACAACACCGACACCCCCGAGTATCTGACCCCGGACCAGGAGGCGAACGCCGCCGACTACTACAGCGAACACAATGTATTAGATTACCTGGTGAGTTCCACCAAGGAGCAGATCATCAAGGAGGGGCTGGAGATCACCGACCTGACCGTGGCGGTGCTCATCGACACAGGCCCCCAGGGCGGCGACCTGGATGGCGCCCTCAAGCGGCAGATTGTACAGACCGTGGCAAAGACCGCGGGCATTGAGGAGCTGGACAGCGCCGGAGCCGACAACCTGGACCGGAAGATCTCGGTGCAGGGCCTTGCCTTTAACGCGCTTGACAATATTCCCGGCGCGGCCACCGACAACCGCCTGCGCAACCTGGCCATCTCGGCCATTATCGTCGTGTTGGCGCTGCTGATCGTCTTCACCATCATTATTATTATGATGCGCCGCCGCCAGGCCCGGGAACTGGCCGAGGAGTACGCGGCCGAGGGCGCCACCCTTGTGGACCTGATGGGACAGGACGACGACTTCGAGCCCATTGAGATACCCGAGACCAACGAGCAGAGGCTCAAGGCTCAGATCAGGGACCTGGCGAACTCCGATCCCGAGATCGTTGCCCAGCTAATCAAGACCTGGCTGATTGGGTAGCCTGAAATAAACGAACAAGCGCCGCGCTGCAGCGGAAAGGGGGAACAGAAAGCATGGCCACAGCTCTTACCGACGCCCAAAAGGCAGCCACCGTTGTGATCGCGCTCGGCTCGGAGGCCGCCGCCCAGGTTTATAAATTCCTCAGCGAGGACGAAATCGAAAAGCTCACCTATGAGATCGCCAAGATACAGCGGCTTGGCTCCGACGATATGGAAGCGATTCTGAACGACTTCTACTCCCTGTGCCTGACTCAGAAAGTGGTCACCGAGGGCGGCGTGCAGTACGCGCGCAGCGTTCTGGAAAAAGCCTTTGGCGCCCAGATCGCCAGCTCGCTGCTGGAGCGCGTGACAAGGTCCCTGAAGACCAAGGCGTTCGAGTTCATCCGCAAGGCGGACTATAAAAACCTGATGACCACGATCCAGAGCGAAAACCCGCAGACCATTGCGCTGGTGCTTTCCTACGCGCGCAGCGACCAGGCCTCCACCATCATCTCGGAGCTGCCCAAGGACGTGCGCATCGAGGTGGTGGAGCGCATCGCGAAAATGGACCGCACCTCCCCCGAGATCATCAACCAGGTGGAAAAGGTGCTGGAGCGCAAGTTCTCCACCATGGTGTCCACCGACTTCATGGAGGTTGGCGGCGTGAACTACATAGCCGACGTCATGAACCACATCGACCGCTCCAGCGAAAAGTACATATTCGACGAGCTGTACAAGCGGGACGCCAAGCTGGCCGACGAGATCCGCAAAAAAATGTTTATCTTCGAGGACATCACCTCCCTCGACTCCATGGCCATCCAGGCTTTCCTGCGGGAGGTGGACTCCAAGGACCTGGTGGTGGCGCTCAAGGGCTCCAACGCAGAGGTGTCCGAGGTCATTTTCCAGAACATGTCCCAGCGCATGGGTGAAACAATCCGCAGCGATATGGAATACCTGCACAACGTGCGCCTGCGCGACGTGGAGGAAGCCCAGCAGCGCATTGTGGCCGTGATCCGCAAGCTGGAGGAGGAAGGGGAAATCATCATCTCCAAGGGTGGAAAGGATGAGTTTATTGACTAGGGTTGTCAAGGCGTTCGCCGTGGTGGACGACCGGGCCAAGGAGGAGGCCATCCGGCAGCAGGACGCGCCGCCCCCGCTGCCCAAGGTGATCAAAAGCGGCACGGCGGCGCCTCGCCCGGCAGCCGCTCCGCAAGAGGAGCTCTCGTCCCTGATCCCCCAGGTGATCAAAAACGGCGTGGTCAGCCACTCGCTCCCCGCCGGCACCCTGCCCCGGGCCCCCCGCGCCAAGCAGGACTTCGTGGACGAGGTGAACCGCCTGCGGGTGGAGATCGCCCAGTCCAAGGCGGAGCTTCGCACACTGTGCCGCGAGCTGGACGAAGCCCGGGAGGAGCTGGACTCCGCGAGGGCGCTGCTGGCCGAGGAGGAGGCCGGGCCGGACGCCGCCGCCGAAAGCTGCCAGGCTGCGGGCAGGAAAACCCGCGAAGACGCCGAGCGGGAGGCCCGCGATCTCGTGGAGGCCGCCCGGGACGAGGCCCTGCACATCGCGGAGGAGGCAAAGAACAACGGCTATCTCGAAGGCTTCAACGAGGGCTTCGAGCAGGCAAGGCGGGAGTACCAGGATGAAAATCAGCCCCAGGCCGACCTGCTGGAGGACATGGTCCAGCGCGTGAGTAAGTACGAGCGAAAGCAGGTGCGGGAAAGCGAGCAAAACCTGCTGGAGCTGGTGTTGGCGGTGTCGGAGAAAGTCATACACAGGGAAATTTCCGAAAGGCCGGAAACCATTGTGGATATGCTGCGCGAGGTGGTGGAGGAAAACCGCCGTGAGGAGCTGGTCAAAATCACCATCTCCAAGGACCTGCTGCCGGTGGCCGCGAAGTGCTCAAAGGAAGTGATCGACCTGCTGGAGAGCATGGGCGCCAATATCGCGGTGGGCCTGAGCGGCAACCTGGGCGGGGACGGTCTGATGGCCGAGACCTCGGCGGGCCTGACCGACCTGAGCGTGAGCACACAGCTCAACAACATCGCCGAGCTGCTGGGTGGGTGAGGAGAATCCGTTTTTATGAATATTGCCAACATGTTAAACCGCCTTGATCACGCCGACACCTACAATTACAAGGGCAAGATCGACAAAATCGTGGGGCTTATGGTGGAGTCGATCGGCCCTGTGACCAGCGTGGGCGACGTGTGCAGGATATACGCCCCCTACGGCCAGTCGGTGGCTTACGCCGAGGTTGTGGGATTCCGTGAAAACAAGGTGCTGCTGATGCCATACGGGGACCTGACCGGCATTGCGCCCGGCAGCATTGTGGAAACCACCAAGCAAAAGCTCAGGGTTCCGGTGTCGGACGCGCTGATCGGCCGCACCATCGGCTCGCTGGGCGACCCCATGGACGAGCTGGGCGACTTCGAGGGCGAGGCCCGCTACGAGGTGGAGTCCGCCTATTCCAATCCGCTCAACCGCCCGCGCATCCACGAGAGAATGACATTCGGGGTCAAGGCCATCGACGGCCTGCTGACCATCGGCAAGGGCCAGAGAATGGGCATCTTCGCGGGCTCCGGCGTGGGAAAATCCACGCTGCTGGGTATGATCGCCCGCAATGTGCACGCCGACATCAACGTGATCGCGCTGGTGGGCGAGCGCGGACGCGAGGTGCGCGAGTTCATCGAGCGCGACTTGGGCGAGGAGGGCATGAAGCGGTCGGTGCTGGTGGTGGCCACCTCGGACCAGCCCGCCATGCTGCGCCTGAAGTGCCCCATGACCGCCACCGCCATTGCCGAGTACTTCCGGGACCAAGGCAAGGACGTGCTGCTCATGATGGATTCGCTGACCCGCTTTGCCATGGCCCAGCGGGAGATCGGGCTGGCGTCGGGCGAGCCGCCGGTGGCCAGGGGCTACACGCCGTCCATCTACACCTCCATGCCGAAGCTGCTGGAGCGCACGGGGAACTTTAAAACCGGCTCGATCACCGGCATCTACACCGTGCTGGTGGAGGGCGACGACACCAACGAGCCCATCTCCGACACTGTGCGCGGCATCATCGACGGACACATCATCCTGTCCCGCAAGATCGCGGCCCGAAACCACTACCCGGCCATTGATGTGCTGGGCAGCATCAGCCGCCTGATGAACGATATCGTGTCCCCGGAGCAGACCGACGCCGCAAACACGCTGCGGAGCCTGATGAGCGTGTACGAATCCAACTACGACCTGATCTCCATCGGCGCCTACAAAAAGGGCTCGAACCCGGCGCTGGACAACGCCATTGAAAAAATAGACAACATCCACGCCTTTTTACAACAAAGGGTGGCCGAGAAATTTGAGTACGACGAAACGGTGGCCCTGATGAAGCAGGCTATCAGTTATCACGTTTGAACAAATGCTGTAGAAAGTGACGATAAATGGGGGGGGTTTTGTGAAAAAGTTTAGTTTTTCACTGCAAAAGCTGCTAAGCTACAAGGAGCAGCTCTTTGACACGGAGCTGACCGTGCTGGGCGACATGCGCGCCGCGCTGACCCGCATGCAGCAGGAGCTGGAGGATTTGTATGGCGAGCACAAAACGCGTTCGCTGGACTTTAGAGAGAAGCTGGCCAGGGGCACCACCGCCCAGGACATCGGACTGCACAAGATGTACCTGCGCATCGTGGAGAACAGCATCGAGCAGAAGCTCGCCCAGATCGCGCTGCAGCAGCAGGCTATCGAGAAGCAGGTGGACAAGGTGCGGGAGGCAAAGTTGGAAATTTCCACCATGGAAAAGCTCCGCGAGCACAAGCTGGAGGAGTACAACTACCTGGACAACAAGGCCGCCGAGCAGTTTATCGAGGAATTTGTGTCCTATGGCCGTGCGGCAGCCCGGGGCGTCTAAATAGGGAATAACGATTTGTTTATCAGGCCATATCCGCGGCAAATGCCGCTTGATATAGGAAATACGACAATGAAAGGAGGAAAAACATGCAAGCAGTAAGCATTCAGCGAGGCTCTGTGGATGTGGGAGCATCCTCATCTGCCAGGACATCCCCAGCCAGGAGCCAGCCGGACGAAAACGCGTTCCAGAAGCTTCTGGGTGACGCCATGAAAGCCGAGGCTCCGTTGACCGGGACTTCCCAGGGCACACAGCAGAGCGGCGGCGAAGCGCAGAGCGGCGCGGCGGAAGCCGGCGACCGGCAAACCAATGCGCAGGCGGCCCAAAAGCCCAAAAAGCCGGACGCCCAGTCCCGGCAGGAGCAGCCCGCGCAGGATTCCGACCAGCAGACAGTGCAGGCGGCAGCGGTGCTGCAGCAGAACGCGGCGCAGATTCAGGTATTGCTCGGCGCACAGCTGGAGGAGGAGATTGTAAACCCGCTGACAACGGCGGCGCAGGCGATTGAGGCCGTGGCGGAGATGCCGCAGCAGACTCAGGCGCAGCAGCCCCAGGCGGCGTCCGAACAGGCGCGGCAGAACACACCCGTGCAGCGGCAGGAGGCGCCCGTGTTCACCGAGCGGCCACTGGTCAACCCGCAGGAGGCGGTCATCGTTTCGGTCGAGATGGCGAAGCCCTTGCCGGACAACATCCACAAATACAGCGATCCGGCGCCTCCGGTCACCCATTACGACGTGCAGACACAAATCGGAGACAAGAACACAAACCCCCAGCAGGTGAAATTTGACGCCATGGTGCAGCAGGCTAGTCAGGCCATCGAATCACGCAATGCGGGCGAATACACCGGTTCCTTTACCATCGATGGGATGCCGGTCATAAGCATCGCACCGCCGAAGCAGGGCCCTGCCGCGGTTATCACGCCCATTGGCGGCATTTCAGTCCAGGGTGGGGGGACAGAGGAAACAGGAAAGATCATTCCGTTCAAACCGCCTACAGGCGCCGCAGGCAAGGCGGCCGACGTGGCGGAAGAGCTTGTTGCGCTGGAGTTGAGCGGCGGGATCAGCAGCGCCGTACCGGTGCAGGCAAGGCCGGTGGAAACGCCCCAGCAGGAGCAGTACACACCCGCCCGGCAGGTTCAGACACAGATCGTGGAGCACCTGCAAAAGGGCAAAATGGAGTTCCGCATGCAGCTTCAGCCAGAGGATCTGGGCAAGATCGACGTAAGGATGGTGCTGGAAAGCGGCAGGCTCTCGGTGGAGATTTCAGCCGCGGCGGCAAAGACCAGCGAGCTGCTCTCAAGGCAGGCCGAGGGATTGGCCGCGTCGCTGAGGATGCAGGGGATCGAGCTGCAGTCGGTGCAGGTGGTGCCCGCAAATGAAAGCGAAGCCGGTCACATGGAGCAGTCGCTGAGCATGATGTACAACCAGGACCGCCAGGACGAGCAGCAGGGCGACAGCGAGCGGAGCGCAGCGCGCAGCGCGCAGAGCAGCCAGGAGATTCAGGCAAATGAAGACACACTGCCCAAGGGCATGATGAATTACACCATTTAGAAAGGAGGAACAACCACATGGATCCCATATCCGGCCAGGATTCATACCTGATCAAGAACCAAATCGGCACCAAATCGGTCATCCAGGGCAAGGACGCCTCGAAGCTGGACATGAACGACTTCTTTAACCTGTTGGTGGCCCAGATGACCAACCAGGATATGATGAACCCCACCAGCGACACCGAGTTTATCGCCCAGATGGCCCAGTTCACCACTTTGCAGGGTATTCAGACCATCACGGAGTACCAGCTGTCGTCCTACGCCACCTCCTATGTAGGCAAGACTGTGGCGATTGCCTATACCAGCGAAAGCAGCGGGCAGCTCACCAAAACCGAAGGCGTTGTGGAGAGCGTGAGCTTCTACGACGGCGAGCCCAAGGTAAAGGTAAACGGCTTCTCTTACCCGCTTTACGCGGTGATGGAGGTCAAGGTGCCCGGCTCGTCCAGCAGCGGCGGCGACGAAAGCGAGAGCGACGACATAGACACCACCGCTTGAGCAAGGTGGCAAGAGCGGCTTCGTTCGGAAAATCAACACTGTTTTCCGGGCGAGGATACATAAAGCATTTATGATTTTGCAACAACTGCTGCGGCCGGATGCGGTATACCCGGTGAGCCGGGTAATAATCACCCCGCGGCACAAGACTGGAAACGGTGGAAATTATGAGCCAGATACAAAAGCTTTCGGGTTACCCGATCATCACGGGGCGGCCCGACACGGCCAGGCCACCAACCGCTCCAAGGACTGTTCCGGGCGGCGCAAGCTTTCAGGAGCTGCTTGAAAAACAGCTGAAAGAGCAGCAGGCCACAGGCCAGCTTACATTTTCCCGCCACGCACAGCAGCGCACGCTCCAGCGGAACATCACGCTCAGCGAGAGCGATCTGGACCGGCTGGGATCGGCGGTGGGCAAGGCCGAGGACAAGGGCCTGACCGACACACTCATTTTGATGAACAACACGGCGTTTATCGTGAACGTGCCCAACAAAGTGGTTGTCACCGTGGTAGACGGCGACGAGACAGACAGTACGGTATTCACAAACATCGACGGCGCGGTGATCGTATAGCAGCCGGACCTCACAAGGAGGCTGACGGGATTCCGAATGACTGACGAATCCCACACCGTGCCCTTTCCAAGAAAGGAAGAATGCGCTCTATGATGAGATCTCTTTCCTCCGCAGTCGGCGGACTGCGCGCGCACCAGACCAAGATGGATGTCATCGGCAACAACATCGCCAACGTAAACACCTACGGCTTTAAATCCAGCCGCGTTACGTTCTCGGACGTCTACTACCAGACCCTGAGCGGCGGCAGCAGACCCACCACCGCGCTGGGCGGCACCAACCCCACCCAGATCGGCTACGGCGCCGCGGTCGCCACTATCGATGTGCTCAACAGCCCCTCGGGCATGGCCAGCACCGACCGCGCGCTTGATGTTTACATCAACGGCGACGGAATGATCACCACACAGGACGCCAACGGAAACCTGTTCTACTCCCGTTTGGGCGTGCTCGGCTTTGACGCCGAGGGCAACCTGGTGGACTCCAGCGGCAACTTCGTCATGGGCTTCCCGATGGATGCGAACGGAAACCCGATCATCAACCCCGACGGCAGCTTGGACCCCGAGAACCTGAGCCGCATCCAGGTAAAGCCGGAGATGCTGGACCAGATGACCGGCATCTCCATCGGCCCCACCGGCGAGATCATCGGCACCATGCCCGGCGACAACACCATGAACGCCAGCAAGAGCGTGCCCCCGTGGCTCACCGGCGTGACCCTGAGCGAGGATTCCAACCTGTCCGGCAAGATCAACGTGACCATGGACATCATCTCCAAGACCAGCGGAGCGCTGAACAACGCGCCCTGGATTACCTCGGTTACACCTGCAAAGAACAGCCGCATTGATGGTCTGTACAATTTTGATTACGATCACACCACCAAAAAGATCACTGCGAGCGGCCCCAACGGCGAGGTGTACACCGGCGACTATAAGCGCGGCGAGCTGGTGGACCTCAAGGACGCCACCGGCAAGGTGATGTTCACGGTGCAGACCGAGCAGTATATTGTGCCGTCCGCCACCGGAGCCCTTGGCAGCATAGCCTACAACGCGGTGCTGGAGCTGAACATGACCGCCCAGGACGCGGGCGGCAACAAGGTGACGGCCGGGCCCATTGAGTACGACGGCTACTCCACCACCGTGGTGTTCAACGATGACGTGAGCATCACCATCGACCCCAGCAAGGTGGGCCTGGAGTCGGTGCCGAAAATGAGCTACGACATCACGAACAGCTACAACACCTGGCTGAAGACCATGGTTGCCGACGACAACGCGGTATACACCGAAGGGGACATCTACCTGCGGGCCACCAAGGAATACATGGCCAAGATCGTCTTGGGCGCGGGCTATGAGGCATCCAAATTCCTGGATGAGGACCAGCTGGCAAAAGCGGTTGAGGCGGCAGTGAATGCTTGGCCGGGCACCAATGATTACGAGGGCATTAAGGTGACTTGGGAAGAGCAGGTCCCAGCAGGCAGCAACAATTATATATTAAAAATAACAAGCAAAGATGGCCTGCAAACAACATCAAGTTCCGTATTTAGCTCGGCCGCTCCTTTATCCGCTGCAAATAGAATTATAATCGGCGGTATCGATATACAAAAAAATGGTGTCACATTTGCAGGCGGGAACAACACTTCCGGCGAAACCATAGGCAGCTGCAAGGTATATGATCACATTTACATGTACGACAAGGGTTTTGTGCAGCTGGGCAATCCCGTTGTGTTTAAAGAGGGGCAAAGCCTTTACAAGATGGGTGACGGCGGCATGAACACGCTGGTAGACGCTGATGCGCTAAAAGCCTATTTTGGTGCCATAGCAACTCCCAGCCTGTCCACAAATCCGCCTTCCACTGCTCCCCCCCCCTCCGCGCTGTATGTCAATGTGGGCAGCTTCAACATCGAGCAGCAGGAGGACTGGATGTTCAACAACTCCATCGGCATGGCCACCCCCGGCGAAGGCGAAAAGGTCACCATCGGCGTGATCGCGCTGGCCAACGTGCCCAACCTGGCCGGTATGCTGGAAGCGGGCGACAGCTACTTCACTGTAGGGCCCAACTCGGGCGATGCCACCTACTCCCGCCCCGGCATCAACGGTGCGGGCTCACTGAAAGCGGGCTACCTGGAAATGTCCAACGTGGATATCTCCAAGGAGTTCACCGACATGATCACCACCCAGCGCGGTTTTCAGGCGAACACCAGAATCATCACGGTGTCCGACGAGATGCTGCAGGAGCTCGTAAACCTCAAGCGTTAAGCGGTAAAAATCACATAGACCTTTAGCGTATACTCATGACTGTCGTGACGGAGCTGAGGCGGGCCGCCCCGCTCCGGCACACGACTATTTTAGGAAGAGGCTGCTTTTGGTATGATTGAATTGACCAAGCTGAACAAGAAGAAGTTTATTCTCAATTGCGACATGATCGAATCGGTGGAGTCAACGCCGGATACGGTTATCACATTGCGCAACGGAAAGCTAACGATTGTGGAGGAGACTCCTCAGGAAATTGTGCACCTGGTCATCGAGTACAAGAAGAGGTTGTTCAGTTTCTAGCGCGAACCCTGCTGAAATAGCCTGGGGAGGAAGAGTAAGTTATGAATCTATCATTTTTTATCGGTCTGTTGCTGGCAGTGTTGTTTATGGTCTTCGGCATGGTGTTCAGCATGGAGGATATGCGGCTGCACTTTGGCCAGCTTGGGAACTTTTTCGATGTGCCCAGTATCCTGATCACGGTCGGCGGCACCATGGCGGTGCTGTTCGGTTCGTTCCCGACCAAGGATTTCTTGAAGATGTTTCAGCACTTCCCCATTTTGCTGGGCAGGCAGAAAAACGATCCCATCTACTATATCGACGTGATGACCGATCTTTCCCAGGAGGCCCGCAAAAAGGGCTTGCTGGCGCTTGAGGACAGGGTTGCGGAGTTTGAGGACCCTTTCCTGCGAGACAGCGTGATGCTGATTGTGGACGCCATGGAGCCGGACAAGGTGCGCGAGCAGTTGGACAACGAGCTGGGCGCTATCGAGGGCCGCCATGCAACAAGCTGGAACCTGTATGACAAGGGCGCGGCGTTGGCGCCGGGCTTTGGTATGATCGGCACGCTGATCGGCCTGGTGAACATGCTGGCAAACATGAACTTCGATGAGGAGGGCGGCTCCCAGAAGCTGGCCAACGACATGGCCGTGGCTCTGATTACCACGTTCTATGGCTCGGTTATGTCCAACGCCATCTTCATTCCCATCGGAAATCAGCTCAGGGTTGCCCACGAACAGGAAATGCTTTGCAAGGAGATCATCATCGAGGGCATCATCTCGATTCAGGCGGGTGAAAACCCGCGGCATATCAACGAAAAGCTAATGGCTTTCCTCACCCGCAAGCAGCGTGACCAGCACGCTTCCTCCAGCGAATCGGGCGGGTAATATCAGGTAATTACATAGCTGTCCCGTTGCGCGGTTTGCGGCGGGGGTATGAATCGGCAAAACGGCGCGGCGGTTTTGCCGGCGATCAGAAAGGAGGCGGGCACAATGGCGCGCAGAAAAAAAGCGGACGATGGCGGCAGCAATGCCGGCGCGTGGCTGAATACCTACGCGGACATGGTTACACTGCTGCTCACGTTCTTTATACTTTTGTTTTCGATGTCCAAAATGGACTCGACAAAGTTCAACATGCTGGTCAAGGCCTTTGCCAGCGACATCGACTCCAGCGAGAAAATCGTGATCCAGGGTGAGGGCCCCGAAGACAAGCCGTCGGGCGTGCCGGTTCCCGGGTCGCCCATGGACAGCCAGCAGATCGAGAACCTGGATGATATTTTCGAGGCGCTGCAGGAATATATCAAGGCAAACAACCTGCAGGAGTCTGTCTTGGTGGACAAGGGCGAGGACTATGTGTTTATCCGTTTCATGGACAATATGCTGTTCGAGCCAAATAGTGCCAGATTAAAGCCATCGGATTTAGAAATTCTAAATTTTGTAGGGTATGGAATAAAATCGGTGGAACATATGGCGGAGGTTGTGAGGATAGACGGCCACACCGCCGCGATTCCCGAGGATCCGAACTACGCCGTATCGGACCGGCGGCTTTCCAGCGACCGCGCAAACGCGGTTTTGATGCACTTTGAGGACGTAATCGGCGTGAACCCCACGCTGTTGCTGCAGGTGGGCTTTGGCAAGTGGGTGCCCCTGAATGAAAACAAGACCGAGGAAGAAAAGCAGAAAAACCGCCGTGTGGAAATCCTGATTTCAGGCAGAAACCTGATTACCGAGGAATTGGAAATCATCTACGAAAAGCTGGTGGACTAACCCTGCGGGCAGGCATCTTTTGGGTGCAAATGCGCGGCGTTTATGGTATACTATTGTAGATGCGGCGATTACATTGATCTTTAGATATGCACAAATAGACCGGCCGCCCCTCCGGAGCGGAGTTCTGCCCCTGTTGTTTCCGAAAAAGCCACAGTACGGCCGTGATTTGTCTCGACGTAATTCAGCTGTGGCATGGGAGGGAAAAGAAGAGTGGAAGTATTATCACAGAGCCAGATCGACGACCTTCTCAACTCACTGACATCTGGCGCGATGGATATTGAGGCCGCCGAGGACGAGGCGACCGGGAAAAAGGTAAAGGAGTACGATTTTCGAAGCCCCAAGCGTTTTACCAAGGAGCAGTTGAAGATCATTATCAGCGTTTATGAAAACTATTCCCGCCTTTTGTCCTCTTATCTCACCAGCATGCTGCGCCTGTATGTGAACGTGGAGTACGTGCATATCGAAGAGCAGCGCTACTCTGAATTCAACAACGCCCTTCCCGATTCGGTCATGACAGCTGTTGGAGAGCTGCGCTTTACCGGCAGCAGCGAGGAAAACAACACGCTGATCATGGATTTTACCAAGCCCATCGCCTTTGCGATCATCGAGCGGCTGCTGGGCGGCACCGGCGACGGTCTGGATGTGGACCGCGATTTCACCGAGATCGAGCTCACGCTCATGGACAACGTGTTCAAGAGCATCATCCCGCAAATGTCGGACAGCTGGTTCAACTACTACGAGGTGGATGTGCTCTATCGCAAAACCGAAACAAACTCCAGGCTCATGCAGGCGATCTCGGCCGACGACACGGTGGTGATCCTTATGCTGGACATCCAGGTCAAGGATGTGCAGGGCAGCATCAGCATCTGTATCCCGGCTGTCTGCCTGGAGGATGTGATCAAGCGAATCGATTCCCAGCACATGCGCAATCTCAAAAGAATCAACTCCGCCGGAGACAAGGAGCGCAGAGAGCTGGTCATGCAGTACCTGCACGCAAGCGATCTGGAGCTCCGGTGTGTGATAGGCTCCACACAGGTGGACCTTGGAGACATCATGTATCTCAGCGTAGGGGATGTCATACAACTGAACAAGCGGATGGACTCCCTGATCGATCTGAATGTGGGCGAATCCTGCTGGTTTCGCGGCAATATCGGTATCCAGCACAACAAAAAGGCCATTCAGATCAAAGAAGTTCTGTAATAGAGAGGTGAAATGCTTATGAGCGGGGAAGCGAACAAAGGCGCGGACATATTCTCGACTCTGGAACTGGACACCATAGGCGAGATTATGAATATCAGTATGGGCTCGGCAGCTACAGCCGCTTCCACCCTGCTGGACAACAAGGTGACCATCACCACCCCTGTTGTCAACGTAATACCCTTGGAGGAATTCGAAATCAAGCTGTTCGAACCGGCGGTTGCCGTACAGATTAAATATGTGGAAGGCATTTCGGGCTCCAACATCCTGATCCTGCGCCAGGGCGACGTGAGAACCATTCTGGCACAGATGATGATGACCGAAATACCCGACGACTATCAAATCGACGAGATGGGCGAAAGCGCCATGTGCGAGCTGATGAACCAAATGATGGGCTCGTCGGCCACCGTGCTTTCCTGCTTTCTGGGGCGTGCAATCAACATCTCCACGCCGATCTCGCTGCCGATCGGCGAGCTGGACGATTTCAAGGCGGAGCACTTCCCTGGCAGCTCGTCGATACTGACCATCAAGTTCACCATCACGATCAAGGGCATCATGGAAAGCGAATTCGTGAGCGTGATGGAGATTCCACTGGCTAAGGAAATCATCGATGTGTCGCTGAACTTCGACGCTGACAGCCCCGATTCCAGCGCCCCGTCCCCACTGGCTCCGCAGCCAGAACCTCAACCGGAGGTGCCGCATATGCCCACAGCATCCCAAATACCGCCGGAAATGCCGGCCGCGATGGGGGGACAACAACCAATGGCGCAGCAGCCTTATCCACAGCAGCCCTACCCGCAGCAACCTTATCCTCCGCAGCAGCCTTACCCTCCGCAGCAGCCTTACCCGCCGCAGGGGTACCCGCAGTATCCGCCTCAGGGATATGCGCCGGCCCCCACCCCGGTGCCCGAGAATCCGATCATGATCAAGGAATACAGCTACGGCGACTTCGCGTCGCCGGGCAGCGTGCAGGAGGTTCCCGCCAACATCGATCTGGTGATGAATGTGCCGGTGGTGGTCACGGTGGAGTTGGGGCGCACCAAGCGCAAGATCAAGGAAATTCTGGAGTTTGGACAGGGCACCATTGTGGAGCTTGACAAGCAGGCCGGTTCCCAGGTGGACGTGATTGTAAACGGACAGCTGATAGCGCACGGCGATGTTGTGGTCGTGGACGACAACTTTTCGATCCGCATTACCGAGATCCTAAAAAGCAGGGATTCTCTGACAATGCTGTGAGAAACGCAATAGGAAATTCACGTATCAACAATACAAGTTATAGGTGGTGCAGAAAAAAATGAGCAAAATATTGGTGGTAGACGACGCGGCTTTCATGCGTATGATGATCAAGGACACCCTGAACAAGCTGGGCTACGACGATGTGGAGGAGGCCGCCGACGGCGCCATTGCCGTGGAAAAATTCCAGCAGCTGAACCCGGATCTGGTCATGCTGGACGTAACCATGCCCAATCTGGACGGCATCGGCGCGCTGCGGCAGATCAAGCAGCTCAAGCCGGACGCCAAGGTGGTCATGTGCTCCGCCATGGGCCAGGAGGCTATGGTTGTGGAAGCGATCAAGCTGGGTGCGCTGGATTTTATTGTAAAGCCGTTTAAGCCCGACAGGATAGCGAAAACAATGAAAGCGGTTTTGGGCTGACGCCCTGGCCCCGGGGGACGCAATGAGTGTTTTGGATGTCATGTCTGCAATTGGCTCTGTTGTTATCATCATTCTGGTTCTGGTGCTCACCTATTACGCCACGCGCTGGTATGCCCGCAGATTAAACGGGGGCGCCGGCGCGGGAAGCGGCAAATATGTGAAGATACTGGACCGGGCCAATACGGGCGGCGCATCCTCGCTGCTGGTGGTTCAGGTGGGGGATCAATACTACCTGGTCGGCGTCGGCGAAAAAAATGTGCAGCTGCTTTGCGAGCTCAAGGACTTTGACCGCTTCATGGGGGAAAACCCCTTGCCCACATCCACCCAGGCCCCGTTCGGGTCGCTGCTCCGTGGATTGATGGACAGATCCGGGCAATCTGCAAAAAATAAGGACGATGGTGGAGCACAATGAACAGGACAGCACTGAAACCGCTGCTGTTTGTGGCGATTCTCCTGCTTGCGGTGGTGCTGAGCGCCTCTCCGATTTTTGCGGCGGTGGGCCCCACGCCGCCCCAAACGCCGGAAACCACCCAGGACAGTCAGCCGGGCGGCGCGGGAAGCGTGGACCCCAATATCAGCATCAATATTAACGGCGAAGGCTCGGATGCTGTGCGGATTTTGCTGCTGTTGACAGTGATTACGCTGCTTCCGTCGATCCTGGTTATGATGACCAGCTTTACCCGCATCGTGGTGGTGTTTTCACTGCTGCGAAACGCGCTGGGCCTGCAACAGACACCCCCCAATCAGGTTCTCATTGGGCTTGCGCTGTTTTTGAGCCTGTTCATTATGAACCCGGTGCTCACCAACATCAACAACAACGCCTACCAGCCCTACAGCAACGGGGATATATCCGCGGAGCAGTTCCTGGCAAGGGCTTCGGATCCGCTGCGGGAGTTTATGCTCAAGCAGACCAACCCCGAGGACCTGAACCTGTTTCTGAGTATTTCGGGCAGGGAAACCCGCCCCCAGGTGATCGGGGAATACTCCATGACCGTCGTGATACCCTCGTTTATCACCAGCGAGCTCAAGCGGGCGTTTTTGATCGGCTTTTTGATCTTTATCCCGTTTTTGATTATCGACATGGTGGTGGCCAGCGCGCTTATGTCCATGGGTATGATGATGCTGCCGCCGGTGACCATATCCATGCCCTTTAAGCTGATGCTGTTCGTTCTGGTGGACGGCTGGGGGCTGCTGATCAAAACGCTGCTTTCAACCTACAATCTCTAGCCGGGTCAGGTTCAGATACAAGGAAGCTTCAAAGGAGGCGCAAACGCAATGAATGTGGGCCAGATCATGGAAATCTTTCGCGACGCGTTGTTCACTGCCATCAAGCTGGCCGCGCCAGTGCTGATTGTAAGCGTGCTGGTGGGTCTTGTGATCGCCATATTGCAGGCTGCCACCCAGGTGCACGAGCAGACCATCACCTTTGTACCCAAGCTGCTGGCCATAGCGGTTATGCTGCTGCTGACCGGGCCCTGGATGATCACACAGATGCAGGACTTCACCCTGCGGCTGTTCTCGTCCATCGCCAACTACGTATAACGGGACCGGGCCATGTATGTGGACCTGGACCAGGCGCTGGTGTTTATGCTGGTGATGATTCGCATGACCGGCATGCTGATAACGAACCCCATTTTGGGCCGCCGCAACATCCCCACCGCGCTCAACGCGGCCTTTGCGTTTATTCTCGCGGTGCTGCTCACCGCCTCCATGCCTTTTTCGCTGCCCGTGAGCGACCCCGGCTTTCCACAGCTCGTGCTAATGGCGGTCAAGGAGTTTTGCATTGGTATGGTGGCCAGCTTCATCATCCTGATGTTCCTGTCGCTGATGACCATTGGCGGTGAAATATTAGACATGCAGCTGGGAATCGGCATGGCGAAGGTGTTCGACCCGGGCACCAACTCCTCCATCTCGCTGACCTCCACCCTGTTCAACTCCATGTATGTGCTGATCTTTTTCTGCACCAACAACCACCTGACCTTTATCAGGATGGCATCCCAAACCTTTGACATCATACCGCTGGGCGCGTTCGCTTTCAACTACGACATCGGGCTCTACCTGGCCCAGTTCCTGTCCAACATTTTTCTATACGCCATCAAGCTCTGCATGCCCGTTGTGGTGATCGAGATCATCGTCACCGTGGCGGTGGGGCTGATCATGAAGATCATACCGCAAATCAACATCTTTGTTGTAAACATCCAGTTTAAGCTATTAGTCGGATTCTTTGCGCTGATCGTGCTGGTGGGGCCGTTTATGGCCTACTTTGAAAATTTAATGATCCTCTGCTTTGAGCAAATCGCCTATGTCTGGGGTAATCTGACCATGTAGGCGCCGCTCAGGGCGTTGCGATAAATACCAAAAACTGCTTCTCAAGCCTCTATCTGGACAGGGGGGAAGGCCATGCCGGGCGAGGGCGGCGAAAAGACCGAAAAAGCCAGTCCCAAAAAGCGGCAGGACGAGCGAAAAAAAGGCAATGTCTTCATGAGCAAGGACATTGTGACCGTCGCCACTGTGGCAATTTCTTTCTTCACGCTCCAGTACTTCGTCGGGTCCTTCGTAAGCAAGCTGGAGGAGAACTACCGCATGCAGACTCAGCGGGCCGCGGAGCTTGCAACCCTTGGCCCCGGGGACGTCATGCAGCTCTTCCGTGAGTTTTGCGGCGTGTTCGCCAGCACCATTCTGCCTGTGATGCTGGTGATCATGCTGGCGGGAATCGTGGTGTCGGGCGCGCAGACCAGATTCCTGTTTTCCCACGAGCAGATCAAGTTCAAGATGAGCAGGCTCAACCCGCTTTCGGGCATCAAGAAGCTGTTTTCGATCCGGTCGCTGGTGGAGCTTGTGAAGTCCATGCTCAAGATCATCCTGCTGACCTGGCTGCTCTACGGCAGGGTCAGGGATGCCATGGCCCGTTTGCCCCTGATGATCGACTGGGATATCTATCAGGCCGCGGTTTACACCGGCGAGCAGATTATGGGGCTGATCATTTCGGTGATCATCGCGTTTTCGGCGGTAGCGTCGGCGGATTATCTCTACCAGTGGTGGGAGTATGAAAAGGGCATCAAGATGACCAAGCAGGAGGTCAAGGACGAATACAAGCAAATGGAGGGCAACCCCGAAATCAAGAGCGCCAGAAGACAAAAGCAGCGCGAATTTGCGACCCAGCGCATGATGAGTCAGGTCAAGGATTCCGATGTGATTGTGCGAAACCCCACCCACTACGCGGTGGCGCTCAAGTACGAGCTGGAGGTTGACCCGGCCCCCATTGTGCTGGCCAAGGGCAAGGACCTGATCGCCCTTAAAATCGTGGACGAGGCCGAGAAGCACGGCGTTGCCACCATAGAAAACAAGCCGCTGGCCAAGGGCCTTTACGAGCTCTCGCAGATCGACGGCGTGATACCGGATGAATTCTACCAACCCGTGGCCGAGCTTCTGGCATGGCTGTACAGTACCAGGGAGAAGGAAACACGCAAACAATGAAACTATTTAACAATGTTATTTCGGTTTTTGTTTTGGTGATCGTGGTATTTCTGATCGCGCCACTGCCCCCGTTTTTTCTTGATTTTATGTTTTTGGTGAATATCTCGCTTTCTCTTGTGATTTTGCTGATTACCATGTATATCAAGGAAACGCTGGAATTCTCTATTTTTCCGTCCCTTATGCTGATCACAACGCTGCTGCGCCTGGCGCTGAACATTTCGTCCACCCGGCTGATCCTTTCCAACGGCGGAGCCGCGGGACAGGTGATCGCTACTTTCGGCGACTTCGTTCTACAGGGCAACGCGGTGATCGGTTTTGTGATCTTTATCATCATCGTGCTTGTAAACTTTATGGTCATCACCAAGGGCGCCGAGCGCGTGGCCGAGGTTTCGGCCCGATTTACCCTGGACGCCATGCCCGGCAAGCAAATGGCCATTGACGCCGACCTCAACTCCGGCCTGATCGACGAGCAGCAGGCCAAGCGCCGCCGCAGCAACATCCAGCGGGAAGCCGATTTCTTCGGCTCCATGGACGGCGCCACCAAGTTCGTAAAGGGCGACGCCATCATGTCCATTGTGATCACGCTGATCAACTTCGTGGGCGGCATCATCATCGGCATGGTTACCGGCGGCATGACTTTCGGCGAAGTGTTGAACATCTACACCATCGCAACGGTTGGTGACGGCCTGGTGTCCCAGATACCGTCCTTGCTGATCGCCACCGCCACCGGCATGATCGTGACCCGCTCCTCCTCCGAAAACGACCTGAACACCGAGCTCACCGCCCAGATATTCGCTCAGCCCACGGCCCTGATGATCGCCGGCGTGGCTATCGCCTGCATGCTGCTGATTCCGGGCTCGCCCAAAATTCAGATCATCGTGCTGGCGCTGCTGCTGACCGGAGCGGGGTTCCTGCTCCAGCGCGGCAGCCTGAGACTGGCGCCGGCGGGCGGTCCCGGCGGAGCCGAGGGCAGAGGGCCCGGCGAGGAGGACGAGGAGATCCCCGAAACCCTGAGCGAGGCCAGCTTCTATAAGAACATCGAAAACGTGTACACGCTGCTAAATGTGGACCCCATCGAGATGGAATTCGGCTACAGCCTGGTTCCGCTGGTGGACGAAAGCTCGGGCGGCAGCTTTATTGATAGAATCGTCATGTTCCGCAAGCAGTTTGCCACCGAGTACGGCGTGGTGATTCCCACCGTGCGCCTGCGGGACAACGGACTGCTGAACCCCAACCAGTATGTTGTCAAGATCAAGGGGGAGGAAATCGGCCGCGGCGAGGTGCTGGTGGACTACTACCTGGCGCTGGACCCCGGCAACACCGCCGAGGAGATCGACGGCATCGACACCGTGGAGCCCGCCTACGGCATCCCCAGCAAGTGGATCACCGAGGACATGCGCGAAACCGCCGAGGTTCTGGGGTATACTGTTATTGATCCGCTTTCAGTGATCGTCACCCACATGTCCGAGATCATCCGCAAGCACGCCCATGAGCTGCTGTCCCGCCAGGACGTAAACTCGCTGCTTGAGAACACCGCCAAGCGGGACGCCGCCATCGTGACCGATGTGGTGCCCGGCACCATCTCGGTGGCGGACCTGCAAAAGATTCTGAGCAACCTGCTCAGGGAAAACGTGCCGGTCAAGGACATGGAGACCATTCTGGAGACCATCGGCGATTACGGCGCCGCCATCAAGGACACCGATATGCTCACCGAATACGTGCGCCAGCGGCTGCGCCGCACCATCACCCGCCAGTACATCAGCGGCAACGTGCTCAAGGTGATCACGGTCGATCAGGAGATCGAGCAGCTGATTCTGAGCTCGGTGAAAAAGAGCGACCAGGGCACCTACCTGGCGCTGGAGCCCGAAAAGGTGCAGATGATCGTGGCGGGCATCATGGAGGACATCAACCGCGTGCGGGATATCGTGGCGGTACCGGTGATCCTGACCTCGCCTGTTGTGCGGATCTATCTGAAGAAGATGCTGGACCAGTTCACGCCCGACATCACCGTGCTTTCGTTCAGCGAGATTGACCCCAGCGTGCAGATTCAGGCGCTGACAAATGTTTCGATTCAACCTGTATCGCGACAAGGTTCCGGCGGGGCCGGATTTTGCGGGCCCCTGGGCCAGCCATAAAATTTTGCGGGTTTGCCCGCGCGGGAAAGGAGTGATGCGGCAATGACACAGACGGTAACTACGCAGGGTTCCATAGATAAGGAAACGTGGGACACCTATTTGCAGACAAGGGATCAAAATCTGCGAAACGACATTGTTCTCGCCTACTCCAACCTGGTCAAGGTAATCGCGCTGAAAATGCGCGGGGTGTACAAGAACTACGCCCAGTTGGACGACATCGTGAATCAGGGCATTATCGCCCTGATCGACGCTGTGGAAAAATACGACCCGTCCAGGAGCATCAAGTTCGAGACCTTTGCATCCATCAAGATCAAGGGCGCCATCATTGACTTTATCCGCGCGCAGGACTGGATTCCGCGCAGGCTGCGCAAGGTGTCCAGCGATCTGGACGAAGCGTACAACCGGCTCTATTCGCAGTTGGGGCGCGAGCCCACCCACGCGGAGGTCGCCAAGGAGCTGAACCTGAGTGTGGAAAAACTGGACCGGGTGATGGAGCAGACCTACAGCTTCAACCTGCTTTCCTACGAGGAGGTCGTCTGGCAGAAGATGTCCGCGGCCGGCGAGCCCGCGGACGACAGCGTGGAGGAATCGCCCGAGCGCAAGCTCATGGAGGATGAGCTGCGGGAGAAGCTGGCCGAATCCATCGACGGGCTGGGCGAGCGCGAGCGCATTGTCATCTCGCTTTATTACCACGAAAAGCTCAAGCTCAAGGAAATCGCCCAGGTGCTGGGCATCAGCGAATCCAGGGTTTGCCAGATTCACTCGGCGGCCATTGTGAAGATGAAAAAGAACATGAGGGAATATATCACGAATTAGGGGGAAATCGCGATGATCAGGGGATTTTACACAGCGGCCTCCGGGCTGTTGACCCAGGAAAAAAAGCTGAATACCTACGCGAACAACGTGGCCAACAACACAACCGCGGGCTACAAAAAGGACAATTTGATCGCGGGCACATTCGGGGAGCACATCGCGATCCGCATGGACAAATATAACCGCAAGACCCCCCAGATCGAGCTGGGGGCGGGCGTGTTCATGCAGGTGGTGGACTCCAAGTACACCGACCACGCCCAAGGGGCTTTCAACGACACAAACCGCCCCTTTGACCTGGCGGTGCAGGGCGAGGGCTACTTTGTTGTGCAGGACGCCGAGGGGAACGACCTGCTGACCCGCAACGGCCAGTTCGGGCTGGACCAGGAAGGCTATCTGATATTGCCCGGATTTGGCCGTGTACAGGGCGCGGGGGGCGATATCGAAATAGGCTCCTCCAACTTTTCGGTGGACCGCAACGGCACTGTGTATCTGCACAGCGACGACCCCGAGGAGGAGCCCCAGGAGATTGGCCGCCTGCAGGTGGTGATCCCTACAGATTATGCCACAATGGAAAAGACACCCAGCGGCCTGTTCACCGCCGATAACTACACTGAAATCGCGGAAAACGGCGACACCCAGGTGCTGCAAGGCACGCTGGAGCGTTCCAATGTGGACATGTCTGAGGAGATGTCCCGCATTATCGCCAGCCAGCGCGGGCTTCAGTCCGCCAGCCAGCTGGTGAAGATGTACGACGAGATGAACGGCAGGGCTGTCGAGCAGTTGGGCAGGGTGCGGTAAAGTTAAAAAAGGGGGCACATAACATGATCAGAGGTTTTTATTCCGCCAGCAGCGGCCTTCGGGCACAGCAGGCCGGCATGGATGTGGCGGCCAACAACCTGGCCAATGTAAACACGGTGGGCTTCAAGCCCGGCAGGGTCAGCTTTACGGACCTGATGTACCAAAACCTGAACCGCGCCACTGCCGATAACCCGGCCATGGTGGGCCACGGTGTCAAGGTGAACACGGTGGACAAAAACATGCAGTCGGGCGGTCCCACCCCCACCAGCTATCCGCTGGACTTTTACATCAACCAGGAAAACGGCTTCTTTGCGGTTCAGACCGCCAACGGGGACATTCAATACACCAGGGCGGGCAATTTTATTATGAGTGACGATGGCGGCACGTTCTACCTGTCCGCCCCCAACGGGGACCGGGTGCTGGATGTGGATGGCAGCGAAATCGAGCTGGAGCTGGACGAAAACAACAACCCCATTGTAGACGCCAGCCTGATCGGCGTATACAGCTTTGCCAATCCCTACGGCCTTGCCCAGATCGGCAGCAACCGCTTTGTGGAAACCGACACCTCCGGGGAGGCGGAGGCCATCGAAATCCCCAGCATCCGCAACGGTTACCTGGAGTCGTCCGCTGTGGAGGTCTCCAACGAGATGGTTCGGATCATCGAGTCCTCCAAGGCGTTCAGCTTCAACTCCCGCATGGTGCAGGTGGCCGACGAGGTGGAGCAGACCATCAACTCCATGAGATAAGTAGACCTGAAAAATAGGGAGGGCGTGCAATGGAAGAGAACATCAACAATCCCACCGAGGGGGCGCTCCCCACGAAACCGGTTATCATCGTCAAGGTGACAAGGAGCGGCCTGGAGGCCGAGCTGCAGCTGCAGCGCACCGGCACCGAGACAGCCGACCCGCTGCGGGAGGATATCCTGGCCGCTCTGGCCGAAAAGGACATCATCCAAGGCATAAACGAGGAAATAATCGCCGAGCTGTGCGCAAAGCCTGTTTACAACCGGGTGTATGTGATCGCCCACGGCAAGGCGCCCGAAACGGGAAAGGACGGATATCTGAAATACCTGGTGCAGACACAACGGGAGCTGCGCCCCAAAATCCGGGAGGACGGAACGGCGGATTTCAAGGACCTGGGCTTTGTGCAGAATGTGCTGGAAGGCCAGCCGCTCTGCGAGCTGTACGCGCCGGAAAAGGGCGAGGATGGTGTGGATGTCCACGGCAATGTGCTGGAGGGCAAGCTCGGCCGCGAGTGCCAGGCGCCGGCGGGCGCAAACACCTGCTACAACGAGGATAAGACCATGCTGCTGGCGGAGGTCAGCGGCAATGTGGATGTGAAGCACGGCGTGATCAGCATTATCGACGTGCTGAAAATCAGCGACAACGTGGACAATTCCACCGGCGACATCACCTTTACCGGCGACGTGATCATCGGGGGGGACGTGGTTTCCGGTTTCAAGGTGTCCAGCGGAGGCTCCATTGTGGTGCGCGGCAGCGTGCAGGGCGCCACGCTGGAGGCCGCGGGGGACATCAACATCGGTCAGAGTATGAACGGCATGAACCGCGGCGTGCTCACGGCCGGCGGCAGCGTCAAGTGCAAATACATCCAGAGCTGCTATGTCAAGACCAGCGGCAACATCTATGCGGACACGCTGATGTATTGCAAGATCGACTGCAGCGGGGATGTGGAGCTGAGCGGCAAGCGGGGCGTGCTGATCGGCGGGCACTCCTCTATTGCGGGCAAGCTTTCGGCCAAAACCATCGGCACCTCCAGCCATATGGCTACCGAAATCAATATGTGCGCCACCGGCACCGAAAAAGAGCAGCTGATCGCCCACCTGGTCAAGGAGATCAAAAACACCGAGGCCGAGATTACCAAGATGATGCAGGTGCTGGCGCGCTACGAGGACCTGGCCAAAAAGGGCGTGAAGCTGAACGCCGAGCAGATCCAGGGCGTGAAAGCCATCAAGGATAGCTACCTGCAGCATTCGCAGAAGCGAAACGACACCCAGGCCCAGCTGGACGCTATCAAAAAAGAGCAGCTGGAGGCCAGCCAGGAAAACAGCTTTGTGGAGTGCAAGGACCGGGTGCACACCGGCGTGCGCTTCAGCTTTGGGCCGGTTTCGATGATGATCACACAATCCTTTGTGCACAGCCGCATCCATGTGTTGGATGGCAGCATCAAGGTGTCCCCGCTGTAAACACAACAACACAACACGCGGCCCGCCGGCAAAAGCGGCGGGCCGCGTTTCTTTTTTGTTGT
>Ga0153939_1000040_pt1 | contig 40320 bp, 26 predicted proteins | sample TSNJ023MetaG_FD_104734 | JGI IMG/M metagenome (GOLD analysis project Ga0153939, IMG submission 104734) | Attine ant fungus gardens microbial communities from New Jersey, USA - TSNJ023 MetaG | ecosystem: Host-associated > Fungi > Mycelium > Unclassified | place: USA: New Jersey, Brendan T. Byrne... | reverse complement strand
GCTCACAAACTTTATTTCCTTTTGTCCCATCCGGTCTTTTTTACGATACATCAAGCAACCCTCCCAATATGATCTATTATACCATATCGGGAGGGTTGTTGTCCTTTTCGTCTACAGGCTGAAAGCTTGTCCATTTGGACAAGCTTTTTCCTATTGTTTTTGGACTGACTCCGCTATAAGATGTTCTAAATTGTCCAAGCCCTGCGTATACTGGACCAAACGAAGATTTCCCGGAGCATGAAAACGGCAAGGAGAGGGATCAAAATGGAGACAAGCGGACGGAAAAGCCATGGACTCACAACAAAGCAGGCCACAAAGCTGCAATTTGAACACGGAGAAAATAAGCTGGCCTCGACCAAGAAGATCAGCGCGCTGAAGATTTTCGGCGGACAGTTCAAGGATTTGATGACCATTATTCTTCTGGCGTCCACAGTGCTTTCAGTGCTGATGGGCGAAACCACCGAGGCGCTGGCAATCGTCGTGATTATTTTGCTCAATGCGATATTGGGCTTTTCTCAGGAATACAAAACCGAAAAGACGCTGGAAGCGCTCAAGAATATGGCGGCGCCCACGGCAAATGTGATCCGGGACGGCATGCAGCAGTCGGTGCCGGCTTCCAGCTTGGTGCCGGGGGATCTGATCCTGCTCAAGGCGGGGGACAAGGTGCCGGCGGACGCCTGTCTGACCGAGGTTGTGGCCTTGCAGTGCGACGAATCGCTGCTCAGCGGCGAATCGCTTCCGGTGGATAAATATGTGACCGCCAGCGGCGCGGGGGACCCGGTGTTCATGGGCACAGTGGTCACCAAGGGAAGGGGACAAGCCGAGATCACGGCTATCGGCATGAACACCGAGATGGGCAAGATTGCGGGGATGCTGCACACCATCGAGGAAGGGCCCACCCCCTTGCAGCAGCGCCTCGCGCAGCTGGGGAAGTACATAGCGGCAGGCTGCCTGATAATCTGCGCCATTGTGGCTGTGACGGGTGTGCTGCGGGGCGAGCCGCTGTTCGATATGCTGATTACAGGCATATCGCTGGCTGTGGCCGCTGTGCCGGAGGGTTTGCCGGCAATCGTCACCATCGCGCTGGCTCTGGCGGTCAACCGCATCCTGAAACGCCATGCATTGGTGCGCAAGCTGCACTCTGTGGAGACCATGGGCTGCGCCAATGTAATCTGCACGGATAAGACCGGCACGCTCACCGAAAACAAGATGACCGTGCGCAAGGTGTTTACGATGGATCATGCCCTGCAGGTAAGCGGCAATGGATACGAGCAGGCCGGGGAGTTCACGACAGGCGGAAGGCGCGCCAACGTGGCCGCATCCACATCCCTGTGCAGGCTGCTGGATATCTGTGTTTGCTGCAATAACGCGCAGATCAATCTGCCGGAGGGCGCCGCCATCGCCCGGGACCGCAGCGCGAACAACGCCGACGGGCAATGGCAGGTCAACGGCGAGCCTACCGAGGTGGCGTTGCTGGTGCTGGCCGCCAAGGGCTCGGTGCAGCAGCAAACCTCGCCTTATCAGCGCCACTCCGAAATTCCTTTCGACTCGGAGCGCAAGCGCATGACGGTTCTGGTTCGGAATCGCAGCGGTAAGACCCTGTCGCTGTCCAAGGGCGCGCCCGACATGCTGCAGCAGCAGTGCAAATACGTGCTCACCGACAGTGGCGTGCAGCTGATCACCCCGGCAATTGCGAGCTGCATCAACAAGGAGTCGGAGAAGATGGCGGACGAGGCGTTGCGCGTGCTGGGCTTTGCGTATAAGGAATCTCCGGCGAACAGCGCCGACGCCGAGCGGGATATGGTGTTTGTCGGCCTTGTGGGGATGCTCGATCCGCCCCGTGCGGAGGTGTACGACGCGGTGGCGCGCTGCCGCAAGGCCAAAATCCGCACGGTCATGATCACGGGTGACCACAAGGCGACCGCCTGTGCCATTGCGCGTGACATCGGCATTATGCGCGGCGGGGATATGGTCATGACCGGCGCGGAGATCGATGCCGTACCCCAGGAGGAATTCGACCGAATGGCCCACCGCGTCTCGGTATACGCGAGAGTGAATCCGAGCCATAAGCTGAAAATCGTACGGGCGCTTAAAAAGCGCGGCGACATCGTGGCGATGACCGGGGACGGCGTAAACGACGCCCCGGCGGTCAAGGAGGCGGACATCGGTGTCTCTATGGGCATATCCGGCACTGACGTCACGAAGCAGGCGGCCTCGATCATCCTGCTGGACGACAATTTCGCAACCCTGGTGGCGGCCATTGAGGAGGGCCGGGTTGTATACGCAAATATCCGCAAGTTTATCCGCTACCTGCTCTCCTGCAACATCGGCGAGGTGGCCACGATGTTTGTGGGCATGCTGATGGGGCTGCCGGTGGTGCTGCTGCCGATCCAGATCCTGCTGGTGAACCTGGCCACAGACGGTCTGCCCGCTATCGCACTGGGCCTGGAGCCCGGCGAAAGGGACATCATGAGCCAGAAGCCCCGTCCCGCCACCGATAGCGTATTTTCCGGCGGATTGCTTGGCACGATCGTGTTCCGTGGCTGCATCATCGGCCTGACCACCTTGATGACCTTTATCAGCCTGATGCGCACCAGCGGCGGCAACGTGGACCTCGCCCGCACAGGGACATTGTTTACCCTGGTGATGAGCCAGCTGTTCCACGTATTTGAATGCAAATCCGAAACGCGCAGCCTGTTCCAGATCAATCCCCCGGAAAACCCGGCGCTTATTCTGGCGGTGCTGGCGTCTGTGACCATGATCCTGCTGGTGGTGTATAACCCTTGGGCGCAAACGATTTTTTCCACGGTGCCTCTAAGCCCCCAGGAGTTGCTGCTCGCGTTCAGCTATGCGGCGGCAGCGCCTGTTTTGAGCGCACTTGCAATGATGCGCCCTAAAAAAATAAAAAGCGACGTTGTGGTGACCGACGCCCAATAGCACCGAATATATACAAAAATCCGGCTCATTGCACGCCGGATTTTTGTGCATTTCAAATTCCAATACCTTGAAGATTCTCTTGAAATATGGTAATATAAAATTGTAACAACCGCACGAAGCATTCATGAAAACAGGTTCTTATAATAGGGGGTTGAGAATATGGTTGCACAGCGGCGTCTTGGAGCTCTCGCAGCCGTCGTCATTGCTTGCTTTCTGATTGTGCTGACCGCCTGTTCTTCCAAGCCGAGTGCGAAGCGCGACGAAGCGGAAAAAGATGAGCTTGCGCAGCAATTCATGGTGGACCTGCGTGATTATATATTGGTCTACCGCAACCAGCCGTCAAAGCTTCGGGATGTGGGAATTGTTGTGAGCGACCAGAACGGATCCGTCGGGCTCAGTCAGGTGGACGGCTTCTACGAGCGCTACGAGGCAAAAGAGGTTGCCCAGTTGAATATAGCCTTTATGAACATCCCGATGGTGGTGGTGCGCATACACTTTACCGAGACCGGCAACGGTTACTACTATCGCTATGAACTGGACGAGGACGAGGACATCGCCGTAACGGCCAAATATGTGGACTCCCTGCAGCTCTCCACCTCCGACACCGGCAAGAAGACACTGAAGCTTTTGGACGGAGGCAAGGAGATGACCTTTACCTTTATACCGGCATCGTAAACATATTCCGGCATGCCGCACGAAACCTGCGGCATGCCGTTACCTTTTGGGAGGCATACCTTGCTGCAATTTATTCTTGGAACGGCCGGCACAGGCAAAACCACAAAACTGATACAGGCGGTGAAAGATGTTGTTGAAAGCGGCGGCAGAGCCGTTCTGCTTGTGCCGGAGCAGTATTCCTTTGCGTCCGAGCGGCGGCTGCACAAGGAGCTGGGGCCCCGCCTTGCATTGGAGGTGGAGGTGCTCAGCTTTACCCGCGCATGTAATGCGGTTTTTCGCCGCTTTGGAGGACTGGCGGGCGTCGCGGTGAGCGGGGCGGGCAAGTATATGCTGATGTCGGTGGCGCTGGACGAGCTGCGGGACAAGCTGCGGGTTTACCGCAAAAGTGCCGCCGGCACCGCTTTTTTGCAGGCGCTGGTGGCGGCATGCGCCGAATTCAAGACCGCGGGGCTGCCGCCGGAGCGGCTTCTGGAGATCGCGGACGCCTGTGAGGAGGGCCCGCTGAGGGACAAGCTGTCCGAGCTGGGCGCGGTCTACGCCGCCTATCAGGCTCTGCTGGAGCGGGGCTACACCGACCCGGACGACGATTTGCTCCGTGCCACCAAAATGCTTGCGTCCCACAACTACTTTGGGGAGATCAGCGTATTTGTGGACGGTTTTACCACCTTTATGGCGGGGGAGTTTGTATTTCTGGCCCAGGTGGTCGCGCAGGCAAAGGATGTGACCTTTGCCATGACCGCCGATTCGCTGGATGATCAAAGCGGCGGCACCGGCGTGTTTTCCCCGGCCAAATCGGCTGTGATGCGTCTGATTCGCTATGCGCGGCAGGCCGGCGTGGCGGTGGCCGCGCCACAGCTGCCTGAGGAGCCGTGCCGCTATCGGTCGCGGGCGCTCCGCCACATCTCCAAGGAGTTTTTGCAGCCGGCGGCAAAGCCCTTTGGCGGCGCGTCGGATGGGGCGGTCCATCTTACGGAGGCCGCTGATCTCTACCAGGAGATCGAGCAGGTAGCGGCGCGTATCGCGGGCCTGGTGCGGGAGAACGGGTACCGCTACAGCGAGATTGCGGTTGTCGCCAGGGACACCGAGCCCTATGAGCGGGCGCTGCTGAGCGTGTTCGCGCGATACGATATCCCGTTCTTTGTGGACGCGCGCGAGGATGTGGAGAATCTGCCATTGATCAGCGGGCTGCTCTCCGCCCTGGACGCGGTGCGCAGCGGCTTTGACACCGACGCGGTCCTAGCCTACGCAAAATCGCCGATCACAGGCCTTGCGGCCGAGCCGGTGGCCGCGCTGGAAAACTACTGCTACAGCTGGGGCGTGCGCGGATCCGTTTGGGGCGAGCCCTTTTCAAACAACCCCGCCGGGCTGGCCGAGGGTCTGAGCGACGCGGACAGGGCGCTGCTGGATCAGATCAACCAGGTGAGGGAGGCGGTGGCCACACCGCTGCTGCACCTGCGCGACGCGCTGGGCCGCACCGATGGAAAGCGCTTTGCCAAGGGTGTCTACGAATTTTTGGTTGAGGTGAATGCGGCGGAAAACCTCAACGCCCACGCTCAGGGTCTGGAGCAGGGGATGCGCGAGAGCTTTCTGGATCAGAGCGCCCAGCTGTGGGAGATTCTTATGGATATTTTGGACGTGTTCGGCGCGGTGCTTGGCGGCGTGGCGCTGTCGGCAGCCCGTGCCTGCGAACTGTTCCGTCTGGCCGTTGGCACGGCGGAAGTGGCTGGAATTCCGCAGACGCTGGATCAGGTGTTGGTGGGCATGGCAGACCGCATCCGCCCCGGCGAGGTGCGCGCCGTGTTTGTGATCGGTGCGGCGGAAAGCGTATTTCCGGCCCAGGTGGGGGCCGCCGGCCTGTTCAGCGACAACGAGCGCCAGCGCATGATCGAGCTGGGGGCGGAGCTTTCCCCGCCGTCGCTGCACCAGTCGGTGCTGGAGCGCTATTACGCCTATTTTGCGATCACGCTGCCCTCCGAGCGTCTGTGGGCCAGCTATGCGCGCAGGGACTCCATGGGCGCGGAGCAGCGCCCGTCGGTGATTCTGCACCAGCTTTTGGCCCTGTTCCCCGCGCTCGTCTACAAGGCCGAAGACTCCCAAGCGCTGATCGCCGGAGAAAAGTCGGCGTTCCGGGTGCTGGCACGCCATTACCGCGAGGATACGCCGCTCACGGCATCCTTGCTGCAGAGCCTTCAGGCGGATAGAACAGACGCCCTGGCCCGCATGTACAAGGCCGCCGCCCGCCCACCTCACAAGCTGAGTGTCAGGCGGTCCGCGCAGGAGCTGTTCGGCGGCAAAATGCGCTTTTCCCCATCCAGGGTGGAACGGTATTACCGCTGCCCTTTCTCCTACTTCGCGGCGGACGGACTCGCCCTGAAAAAGCGGCGCAAGGTGGAGTTTACACCGCTGGAATCGGGCAGCGTTGTCCATAACGTGCTGCAGGTCATGGCACAGCGCCACGGCGGCAAGGGCTTGGCAGCGCTGAATATGGAGCAGCTCACGGACGAAGTGCGCGAGGTGATCACCGACTATCTGGCCCAGCGCGTCAACGACCAGGAGGCGCTGCCCGCCCGGTTCAAATACCTCTTTACACGGCTTGCCGGAACACTGGCGCGCCTGCTGGCCCACCTGGGCAGGGAGTTCGCCCAAAGCGCCTTTGAGCCCGTGGCCTTTGAGCTGCCTATCGGCCAGGGCGACGGCGTGGAGCCGCTGCGCCTGGTGACATCGGAAGGCGTCCCGGTCACGGTGGAAGGCATTGTGGACCGGGTGGATGTGATGGAGAAAAACGGCAGACGCTATGTGCGGGTGGTGGATTACAAATCGGGCGGCAAGGAATTTAAGCTTCACGATATCCTCTATGGCCTGAACATGCAGATGCTGCTCTACCTGTTTACCATCTCGGAAAACGGGCGGGGTGATCTGGCGGACGCGGTGCCGGCGGGGGTGCTGTACATGCCGGTGCGCGAGAAGTACGTCGCGGCCGGACGGAATGAGGACACGGCCGCCGCGCGGGAGAAGCAGTGGCGCATGAACGGTCTGCTGCTGGAGGACGAGGAGGTCCTGCGGGGCATGGAGCGGGACCTTGCCGGCGTGTTTATCCCGGCAAAACTGACCAAGAGCGGCGCGCCCGACGCCCGCTCCTCTTTGGCGAGCGCGGCGGAGATGGGCGCCCTGGCGCAAAAGGTGCGTGATATGATCAAAAAAATGGTGTCCTCTCTGATTCGGGGTGGCATTGAAGCACTTCCGGTGGATAGCGGGGATTTCGACACCTGCGCCTACTGCGATTACCGCTCGGTGTGCGGCGTCGAGCCGGGGGACCCGGTCAAGTCGGTGGAGGCGGTGGACCGGGTCCGATTTTTTAAAATTCTGGAGGAGGAGCGGCAGAATGGCTGAGCGCATATGGACAAAGCCCCAGTGGGATGCAATCACGGCCCGGGGCGGGTCGCTGCTGGTGTCGGCGGCGGCGGGCAGCGGCAAGACCGCCGTGTTGGTAGAGCGCGCCATCCGTCTGCTTTGCGACTTGGAAAACCCTGTCCCGGCCGACCGCCTGCTGGTGGTCACATTTTCCAGGGCGGCGGCGGCGGAAATGAAGCAGCGCATGAGCGCGCAACTCTCGGTCATGATCGCCGTGGATCCGGCGAATGTCCACCTGCAGCGCCAGCAGGCCCTGCTGCAGAGCGCGCAGATCAGCACGATCCACTCTTTCTGCCTGGAGCTGATTCGTGACAACTTCCAGCACCTGGACATCTCGCCCGACTTTTCGCTGGCCGATTCCGGTGAAATCGAGATCATGCAGCAGGATTGCGCCAGGGACTGCGTCGAGGAGTTCTATCAAAGAGACGCCGACGGCTCCTTTGCATCGCTGGTGGAGCTGCTTTCCTCGGGGCGCGACGACAGCCGCCTGGTGGAGACGGTGCTCAGAATCTATGCGTTCAGCCGCTCCCACCCATTTTACGAGCACTGGCTGGACAAAAAGCGGCAGATGTACGATCCCTCGCTGCCGGTGGCGGACACCGTGTGGGGGCGGTCAGTGCTGCGTCACGCGATTTCGTCTTTGCGCTACTGCCGGGAAACCCTCCAGGGCGCTCTACAGCTGATCGAGGGCGACGAAGCGTTGGAAAAGGGCTATCTGGGATGTTTTCAAGCCTATCAAAGCCAGGTTGCCGACTGCCTCTTCGCGGCGGAGGCCTGGGACTGGGATATGCTGGTGCGCCGCCTGGCCTCGTTTGACTACGTGGCGTTGGGGCGGGTGAAAGGGGAGGACAATGGAAAGCTGATGGCAAAGGCCGCCAGGGACCGGATAAAGAAAACCATCACGGATCTGGCGAAGCGGTATATGAACGCCTCCGGCGAAGAGTTCCGGCAGGACATCGAGGACCTGGCGCCCAAGGTCAGCCTGCTGTTTGACCTGGTCAAGGCCTTTGGCCACGCGCTGTGGCGGGCGAAAGGGGAGAAGAAGCGGCTGGATTTCTCCGACCTGGAGCATCTGGCGCTGCGGTTGCTGGTGGAGCGCGACGAGGATGGGGGCTACCACGGCACCGAGCGGGCGCGGGAGATCGCCGAGCACTATGAGATGGTGATGGTGGACGAATACCAGGACACCAACGAGGTGCAGGACATGATCTTTTCCAGCGTGTCCCGCATGCAGCGGAATCTGTTTATGGTCGGGGATGTCAAGCAGAGCATCTACCGGTTCCGCCAAGCCATGCCGGAGATATTCCTGAGCAAAAAGCGTGTGTTCTTTCCCTATGGCAGCGGCTTTCCGGCCAGGATCAACTTGGACACCAATTTCCGCAGCCGCTCCGCCGTGACCGACAGCGTCAACTATCTGTTTGGTCTGCTCATGAGCGAGGATATCGGCGAGATGGCCTACACGGAGGAGGAGAGCCTGAAGTGCGGCGCGGTCTACCCGGAATTCAACGAAGCGGCCCCCGAGCTGATTCTGTTGGAAAGGGCGGAGGACGACAACACGGACCCGGTAACGCTGGAGGCTGAGGCAGTGGCGGCCCGCATCGAGGAGCTGCTGCACGTGGGCTATCAGGTGGCGGACAATGGTGCCATGCGCCGCGCGGTGCCCGACGATTTCGCTATTTTGCTGCGAAGCCACCGGGGGCGTGCGGACGCCTATGTGTCTGCGCTGACCCGCGTCGGCGTCCCCGCCTGGGCCGAGACCTCGGGCGGCTTTCTCGAAACGCGGGAGGTTTCGATGGTGGTTGCGCTGCTCAGGGCATTGGACAACCCCCTGTTGGATATCGAGCTTGTGGCGGCGCTGTTGTCCCCGCTGTTCGACTTCAGCGACGACGACATCGCCCGCATCCGCGCGGCCAGACGAGGCGCCCCCTTTTTCAGCGCGCTGAACACCGCCGCCGCGCAGGGCGACGAAAAAACCGGGCGGTTCCTGGCGCTGTTTTCCGCCCTTAGAACCGATGCTGCTGTGATGCCGGCCGACAGGCTGCTGCTGCGGCTGTACGACATAACCGATGCGGTGGCGGTGGTACAGAGCATGCGCCTCGGGGAAGTGCGGGTGGCGAATTTGCAGCTGCTGGTGGAGTACGCCGCCAATTACCACAAGCTGGGATATAAGCGCCTGGGCGGCTTTGTGGGCTTTCTGAACCGCTTGGAGGAGCGGGGCGGCGGCCTTTCCCCGGCGGGAGCGGGGGGCTCGGCGGGTGCTGTGCGTGTCATGTCGATCCACCGCTCCAAGGGACTGGAATTCCCGGTTGTGTTCTTGTGCGACACTTTCCACCAGTTCAACAAAATGGACCTGCGGTCCAGCACACTGCTCCACTCGGAGTACGGCTTTGCCTGCGTGCGGCGCGATGAAGAGACCATGCGGCAGTTCGCCACCGTGCCCATGCAGGCCATCCGGCTTGAGAGCGAGCGCTCCATGCTCTCGGAGGAGCTGCGCATCCTTTATGTGGCGCTGACCAGGGCAAGAGAGAAGCTGGTCGTCAGCGGCCTTTGCAAGAGCGGCCTGTCCAAAAGGCTGATGGGACTGGCCGCCGACCGCGTACAGGGAGCGCTGTCCCCCTACGCGGTCGGGGAGGCGGCCTGTTATGCCGACTGGATTCTCATGGCCCTGCTGCACCATAAAAGCGGCGAGCCGCTGCGCCAGCTTTCCGGCGTGGAGCCGGACAGCCTGCTGGACAACGGCTGCCGCTGGAATATGAAAATCATGGACGCACATGCGGCGGAAACGGGTAATCTTGAGCAGGCTCCGCCGCTGCGATCCGCGCAGCCGGACAAAGCGCTGCAAGAGCTGATCAGGAACCGGCTCTCTTTTGTGTATACCTGGAAGAACCACACTGTCATCCCCAACAAGCTGGCGGTGTCCACTGTGGCCAAGCAAAAGCAGGATCTGGTCTATCGGTTTTCAAAGCGGCCAAAGTTTATGACAGCCACCAGCCTCACCGGCGCGGAAAAGGGCGACGCTTTGCACAAATTTATGCAATTTGCAGACTATGAAAAATCAAGAAACGATCTGGCGCAGGAGGTGAGGCGCATGCAGTCGGCGGGATTTCTGACCGCCGCCGAAACAGACAGCCTGCAACAGGCAGCGCTGCGCGCTTTCTTTGAGGGACCGCTCGCCAAACGCATTTTTGCCAGCGACAAAGTTCTCCGCGAGTTGAAATTTACGGCGGATTGTGGGCAGGATATTTTGGGAGATTATATTGAAGGCATGGACGATACTGCAAAGATTGTGCTGCAGGGCGTGGCGGACTGCGTCTTTTTTGAATCCGGCGGGGCCGTGATCGTCGATTACAAGTCGGATTTCGTAAAGAACACACAGGAGCTGGCCGGCCGCTATACAGACCAGCTTCGTCTGTACAGGCTGATTTTGTCGCGGAGTCTGGGCACGCCTGTCAAGCAGTGCCTGGTGTATTCGTTTCATTTGGGCCGCGCGGTGGATGTTTTTTGATTTTTTCTTTACAAACGGCCCAAAATCCACTATACTATTATAGACATAACGGTGATGATGATGCTTTTGGGGGATAGGATACCGTACATTTACTAGTGCCCATAAATTGCTACCGTATAGCTCTAAATGCCTACAATACAGTAACAATGCCCAGAATACTGACTTTTAGAGGTGTTTTGATATAATGAACATGCTTTGTTCTAAATGCAAACAGAGAGTAGCGGTTCTCTTTTTGGCACAAATGGAAAACGGGGAAATGAAAAACAAGGGACTGTGCCTTAAGTGCGCCAAGGAGCTCAATGCGCCTCAGGTGAAAGAAGTCATGGACAAAATGGGCATTTCGGACGAGGACATCGAAGCGCTGAGCAACCAGATGACCGATATGATCGACCTGGATATGACGAATCTGGATGGTGATTTCGAGATCGGAGGCGCACAGTCGCTGCCCTTTATACAAAATCTATTCGGCGGAAACGACAACAATAAAATGATTCCGGGCAACCAGCAGAACCAGCAGAACAAAACCCGGGAGGAGCGTCCGAAAAAGGATCGGCGCAAGCGCAAATTTCTGGATAATTTCTGTGAAAACCTCACCGATAAGGCCAAGGAAGGCCGCATTGACAACATTGTAGGCAGGGAGAAGGAGATCTACCGGGTTATCCAAATCCTGAATCGGCGCACAAAAAACAACCCCTGTCTCATCGGAGAGCCGGGTGTTGGCAAAACCGCCATCGCCGAAGGCATTGCGCAAAAGCTTTCCAGTGGCGATGTTCCGCCGCGCCTTGCGGACAAGGAGCTCTTTCTTCTGGATCTGACTGCCCTGATCGCCGGCACCCAGTTCCGCGGCCAGTTCGAGAGCCGCGTAAAGGGCCTGCTTTCCGAGATCAAGGAGGCGGGCAATGTCATCCTGTTTATTGATGAGGTGCACAATATCGTGGGCGCTGGGGACTCCGAGGGGTCGATGAACACCGCGAACATTTTAAAGCCCGCCTTATCCCGCGGGGAGATTCAGGTGATCGGAGCGACCACCTTTTCGGAATACCGCAAATACATTGAAAAGGACGCTGCTCTTGAACGGCGCTTCCAGCCGGTCAAGGTTGAGGAGCCCTCGATTTCTGATGCCATCGAAGTGATACGCGGCGTAAAAAGCTACTATGAAAAATACCACAGGGTGCGCGTGCCCGAGTCAATCGTGCGCAACGCCGTCATATTGGGTGAGAGGTATATTACCGACCGCTTCCTGCCGGACAAGGCAATCGACCTTCTGGACGAGGCGTGCTCCTGCGCCACGCTGAAAAATCAGCATTTGGCAGAGTACGACAACCTGAACCGGGAGCTCAAGGACCTGGTGGACCAGGAGGATGAGCTGGAGCAGGCGCCCGGCGAGATTGACTATGAGCAGGTTGCCCAGATCAAGGCGGATAAGATTCGCGTGACCGACCAGCTTAAGCGAATTGAGCCGCTTGCGCTGGGCGCTGCCGTGACTGACGAGGATCTGGCGAAAGTGCTGGAGCTCTGGACCGGCATACCGGCCAGTAAAATCCAGGAAAGCGAGCTGCGCAAGGTCGCGGGGCTCAAGGATGTGCTAAAATCAAAGATCATTGGACAGGATGAGGCGGTTGATCTGGTCAGCGCGGCGGTGCGCCGTTCCCGCGTACAGATCACCGGCCGGCGCCGGCCGGCCTCCTTTATCTTCGTGGGGCCCACGGGTGTGGGAAAGACAGAGCTTGTCAAGGTGCTAAGCAGCGAGCTTTTTGATGCGGCGGACCCATTGATCCGCCTTGACATGTCCGAGTTTATGGAAAAGCACTCGGTTTCCCGCATCATCGGCTCGCCTCCCGGCTATATCGGCTACGACGAGGCGGGACAGCTCACCGAAAAGGTGCGCCGCAAGCCCTATTCCGTGGTGCTGTTTGACGAAATCGAAAAAGCGCACCCCGATGTGATGAACATTCTGCTGCAAATCCTGGACGAGGGCAAGATTACCGACGCCCAGGGCCGGGTGGTAAACTTTGAAAACACAGTCATCGTCATGACCTCCAACGCGGGCAGCAACCTGAAAAGCACCGCCCTGGGCTTCAACCGCCAGGAAAATCAGGTGGTCAGGGACAAGGCGATCAAGGCGATCAACGACTTTCTGCGGCCTGAGTTTATCGGCAGGGTGGACGAGGTCGTGGTGTTCCGCGCGCTGGACAAGGACAACTACGAAAAAATCGCGTCGCTTATGCTGGATGAGCTCAAGGAGCCGCTGGCCGAAAAGGGGATTGCGTTTAGCTACCAGCAGGAGGCTCTGGCGATCATCACCGACAAGGCATACGGCGAGAAAAGCGGCGCCCGCGACCTTCGCAAGGTGATCCGCAAAGAGGTGGAGGACGCGATTTGCAATCTGTTGGTCGACCACCCCGACAGCACACCAGCCAAAATCGAGGTGCACGTTGAGGATGGCAAGCTTGCTTTATCCTATTAATTCATGAAAAGAAGGTAACGATTGCTTGAACAGATGGACAAAGAGATGGACGACTAAATTCACGCGCATGCTGCTTTTATCCGCGATTGCGGGCTTGATATTCTTGAGCGGCTGTAGGCAAAATGCGGACAACAGCTCTGTCGAGCCGCCCGCCAGTGAGTCCCAGGTCTCCAGTGCGGCAGAATCAACCCAATCATCGGAGGTGGAGAGCAGCATGCCGGAGGAGTACACATTTGAGCCGGGTTCGATTGACTACCCGATCCTGCAGGAGGCCGCCCCGGCAGCTGATGCACCCATCGCCACCATAAAGACCTCCATGGGGGATATGCGCATTGTGTTGTATCCCGAACAGGCCCCCAAAACAGTGGAAAATTTTGTTTCACATGCAAAGCAGAAGTATTATGACGGCCTGACCTTTCACAGGGTGATTGAGGAGTTCATGATCCAGGGCGGCGACCCCAACGGCGACGGAACTGGCGGCGAAAGCATTTACGGCGGACCCTTTGAGGATGAGTTCAACAAGGACCTTGTGCACTTCCACGGCGCGCTGTCCATGGCAAATTCGGGCCCCAACTCCAACGGCAGTCAGTTTTTTATTGTGCAGGCCACCCAAATTCCCTATCCCAAGGAAGCTTTCGCGCAGGCTGGCTACCCCGAGAGCTTTGCCGACAAATATCTGGCCGACGGTGGCACCCCCCACCTTGACGGCATGCACACTGTGTTTGGCATGGTAATTGAAGGAATGGATGTTTTGGACACCATCGCCAAGGTGGAGGTGGAGGCGCCGGATGATCCTCAGAACCCCCGGAGCGGACGCCCCATAGAACCGGTGACCATAGAATCCATTACAATTGAAAACGCCTGATGGCTTCCGGTTATTTTGCCGGGCTGTCCGGCGAAATAGGTGCTTTGCACCGGAAAGGCAGCATATTTTGTATGTTGCTTTTTTTACGGGCATTTTGAAATATAGTATTGTATTATTATACGTAATCATGTATAATAATTTGTAATATGAGAGATTCGCATAATCGGGAGGAATATTTATGCCAAAAAGAGAAGATATCAACAAAATCCTGATCATCGGTTCGGGCCCCATCATTATCGGTCAGGCGTGCGAGTTCGACTACTCGGGAACCCAGGCCTGTAAGGCCCTGCGCGGGCTCGGGTACAAGATCGTGCTGGTCAACTCCAACCCAGCCACAATCATGACCGACCCCGAAACCGCTGATGTTACTTACATAGAGCCCCTCAATATGCCGCGCTTGCGGGAGATCATCGCAAAGGAACGCCCCGACGCCGTGCTGCCAAATCTGGGCGGGCAGTCCGGGCTGAATCTGTGCTCCGAGCTTGCGCAGGCAGGTATCCTGGAGGAATTCGGCGTCAAGGTGATCGGCGTGGACCTGGACGCCATTGAGCGCGGTGAGGACCGCATCGCTTTCAAGCGGCAAATGGACAGCCTGGGCATCGAAATGCCCCGCAGCGCCCCTGCTTACTCCGTGGAGGAGGCTTGTGGGATTGCTCATGAGCTCGGTTATCCTGTGGTGATTCGCCCTGCTTACACAATGGGGGGCTCGGGCGGCGGCTTTGCAGGCAACGATGAGGAGCTGGAAATCATCGTCAGCCGCGGCATCAGCGCCAGCATGGTGGGGCAGGTGCTGGTGGAGGAGTCGATCCTGGGCTGGGAGGAACTGGAGCTGGAGGTTGTCCGGGACGCCAAGGGAAAGATGGTCACGGTGTGCTTTATCGAGAATATCGACGCATTGGGCGTGCACACGGGCGATAGCTTCTGCTCCGCTCCGATGCTGACCATCTCCAAGGAGGTGCAGAAAGACCTGCAGGAGAAAGCCTACCGCATCGTGGAGTCCATCGGCGTGATCGGCGGCACAAACGTGCAGTTTGCGCACGACCCCAAGAGCGGCAGGGTCGTGGTCATCGAGATCAATCCCCGCACCTCCCGCTCGTCGGCGCTGGCATCCAAAGCTACCGGATTTCCAATTGCGTTGATATCCGCCATGCTGGCGGCCGGCTTGACGCTGGATGAGATCCCCTACTGGAAAGAGGGCACGCTGGACAAATACCAGCCCTCCGGCGACTATGTGGTCGTCAAATTTGCGCGTTGGGCGTTTGAGAAATTCAAAGGCTCCGAGGATAAGCTGGGCACCCAGATGAAAGCCGTCGGCGAGGTCATGAGCATCGGGAAAAGCTACAAGGAGGCGTTCCAAAAAGCAATCCGCAGCCTGGAAATTGGGCGCTTCGGCCTTGGATTTGCCAAGGATTTCAACAAGAAATCCTTGGAGGAGCTGTTGGGGCTTTTGCAGAACGCCAGCAGTGAGCGGCAGTTTATCCTGTATGAGGCTCTGCGCAAGGGTGCCGATATCGAAACGCTGCACGGGCTCACCTACATCAAGCACTGGTTCCTGCAGCAAATGAAAGAGCTGGTGGAGCTGGAGGAGGAAATTCTGGGGTACAAGCTGGATACGCTCCCCGCCGAGCTCTTTGGCAAAGCCAAAAAGGACGGCTTTTCGGATAAATATTTGTCCCAACTGCTGGGCTGCGACGAGCGCGACATCTCCGCTTTCCGCGTGAAGCTGGACATCCGCGAGGGCTGGGAGGCCGTGCCGGTCAGCGGCGTTGAAAACGCGGCCTACTACTTCTCCACCTACAACCGGCAGGACACCTCCCCCTCGCCCTCGCAGCGCCCCAAGGTGATGATTTTGGGCGGAGGCCCCAACCGCATCGGGCAGGGGATTGAGTTCGATTACTGCTGTGTTCACGCAGCGTTTACGCTGCGTGAGCTGGGATACGAAACTATCATCGTCAACTGCAACCCCGAAACGGTGTCCACCGACTACGACACCTCCGACAAGCTCTACTTCGAGCCGCTCATGGTGGAGGATGTCATCCAGATCTATGAAAAGGAAAAGCCCATTGGCGTGATCGCCCAGTTTGGGGGGCAAACCCCGCTGAACCTGTCGGGCCGTCTTGAAAAGATGGGTGTCAAAATACTGGGAACATCTCCCCAAACCATCGACATGGCGGAGGATCGGGACCATTTCCGCGCCATGATGGACAAGCTGGGCATTCCGATGCCGAAAGCGGCCATGGCCGCCAACCTGCAAGAGGCCCTGGAGGCGGCTGAGGAAATCGGCTTCCCGCTCATGGTGCGCCCCTCCTATGTGCTGGGCGGTGCCGGCATGCGGGTGGTGGAGGACATGGCCTCGCTGGTACAGTACATGCAGAATGCCACCGGTATCTCGCGCGAGCGGCCTATTTTGATCGACAAGTTCCTGCAAAACGCTCTGGAGGTGGAGGCGGATGCGATTTCGGACGGAAGCCACGCCTTTGTGCCGGCCGTGATGGAGCACATCGAGCTGGCGGGCGTGCACTCCGGGGATTCCGCGTGTGTGATTCCGTCGGTCAATATCTCCGAAAAGCACCTGGAAACCATCAAGAATTACACCAAAAAAATAGCGGTGGAAATGGGCGTGTGCGGGCTTATGAACATCCAGTACGCGATTGCGGGCGACAAGGTGTATATCTTGGAGGCCAATCCACGTGCATCGCGCACCGTACCGCTGGTGTCCAAGGTCTGCGACATCCGCATGGTGCCGGTGGCCGTTCGGATCATCATGGACGCCTACAAGGGAGAGTCCTTTGACTGGAGCACGCTGAAAGAGGTCAAGGTGCCCTATTACGGCGTGAAAGAGGCGGTGTTCCCATTCAACATGTTCCCCGAGGTGGACCCGCTGCTAGGACCGGAGATGCTCTCCACAGGCGAGGTGCTTGGCCTTGCCGACAGCTTTGGCGAGGCCTACTGCAAGGCTCAGGAGGCCTGTGGACTGACCCTGCCCCGCAAGGGCGCGATTCTGATTAGTGTAAACGACGGCGACAAGGCGGGACTAGAGGAGATCGCGGCTGGCTTTGCCGGGCTGGGCTTCACGATCTACTCCACCAAAGGAACCGCGAAATACCTGAAAGGCTTTGGCATCCAGGCGGAGCTCATCAACAAGCTGGGGGAGGGCTACGGCGATATCCTCACCTACATTGACGCCGGCAGGATTGACATGATATTGAACACCCCTTCCGGCAGCCAGAGCGCTCAGGACGACAGCTACATCCGCAAGGCCGCCATCAAAAGCAAGATCCCATATGTCACCACCATGGCGGCGGCAAAGGCTGCGCTGAAAGGCATAGCCAGCATCCGGGACGACGCATACCCCGCTCCAAAATCCCTACAGGAATATCAGGGGATATAACCATTCAAAATGGTTACTTGGACAAATAAAAAATGAATTTCCCCGCTGCAAAGGCAAAGCATTATAAGGACAATTTAACACGACCCCCGGATAAAGGGAAAAAGCAGGGAACTACCCGATTGTGTCGGTTCCCTGCTTTTTTGTGTCGAAGAAAATCTTGATACTTATAAACTAATAGCGATAACCATGTACCGTCGTTGCTTGTTTTGGAATTTGCCCACCCTTTCGCTCGGCAGATTGAATTTTTGCTTACCGTTCCGGGTATCAAGGAGCCTTTAACCGCAGTTCGTATTCTCGCAGAAATCGGTGCTAATATGTCCGTGTTTGAAATGTCTAAGCAGCTCTGCTCATGGGCGATTTTTATAGCGAATCACATACTTAAAACTACTGAGCGTTCTCTTGTTTTTCATAGGAATAGAAGCCCTGCCCGACCTTCTTACCCAGTCTGCCGGAATCCACCAGCCGCTGCATGTAAGCGCTTTGGCGGAAGCGGTCTCCGTAGGCGTCGAACAGGATCTTATCAACGCTGCTGTTCAGATCGTGTCCGGTCAGGTCCAGTAGGCGGAAGATGCCCATGGGGTGTCCCAGCCCGTACAGGCAGATTTTGTCCACATCCTCCACCGAGCAGACGCCGTCTTCAATCAGGCGGCAGGCTTCGAGGTAGAACACATGGAACATTCGGTTGAGCGCGAACCCGACCACGTCCTTGACAGTGACCGGTTCCTTGCCGATCATGGACAGCAGGTCGCGGACCTGTTCAGTGACGGCGCCGTCGGTCAGCAGAGCGGGAATAACCTCGACCAGCTTCATAACGCTGGCGGGGGAATTGAAGTGCGTGCCGATGAAGCGCATCGCGCGTCGCTCGCTCATGACGCTGCCCAGCTTTGTGATCGAAATGCTGGAGGTGTTGCTGGCAATAATGGTCTCCGGCTTGCATAGCGTATCCAGCTGCTTGTAGATGTCGTGCTTAACCTCAAGGATTTCGACTACCGCCTCGATGATGAGATCGCAGTCAGCCATGTCCGCAAGATTCCCGGTTGTCGTGATATTTGCCAGGGAACCGGTCTTCTGTTCCATGGTCAGCTTGCCTTTTTGAATGCGTTTTTCCAGCAGCATATCCAGATTCGCCTTACCTTTGTCGGCTTGTTCCTTGCTCACGTCGCTCATCACGGTGTTGTATCCGGCCTGCGCAAAGCATAGCGCGATTTCCGCACCCATCATACCTGCACCGACCACACCTACTTTTTTGATTACCATGGTTGTAGCTCCTCTCTGTTAACAGTTCTGCCAGTTGGGAGTCCGTTTATGGATGAAAGCATCCACGCCCTCCTGCTTGTCTTTGGTTTGGAATACGGCTTTGGAACCGGCCAGCTCCGCCGCCAGTCCATGCGGCATGCTGGCGTTGCGCTCGGAGTTCACCGCCTGCTTGGCGATGCGCACCGCGACCGGCCCGTTGGAGGCGATCTTGTTTGCTAACGCTTTCGCGGTCTCCAACAGCTCCGACTGCGGCACAACCTGCTGGACCAGCCCGATGGCCAGCGCCTTCTCGGCATTGATATGCTCCGCGGTGTAGATCATCTTCTTTGCCTCGCCGACCGGAATAGTGCGGCAGAGGCGCTGGGTTCCGCCGTAGCCGGGGATGATGCCCAAGCTGACTTCCGGCAGCCCCATTTTCGCCTTTTCCGAGGCGATGCGGATGTCGCAGCTCAGCGCAAGCTCCAGACCGCCGCCCAGTGCGAAACCACCGATGGCCGCAATGACCGGCGCGGGGAAGTTTTCAATGCGGGTAAACAGGCGCTGTCCGCGCTCGGTGAAGTCCTCGCTCATTTCGGGTGTCCAGGTGGGGAATTCCTTGATGTCTGCTCCGGCGACAAACGCCTTGTTCCCCGCGCCCGTGATGATGACGGCGCGGACGTCCTCTTTCTGTTCCAGCCCGGCGAAGATTTCCCGCAGCTCTGTCAGCACGTCGTTGTTCAGGGGATTCACCGGCGGGTTGTCGATGACCACGACGGCGATGTGATCCTCACAGGTTACCGTCACAAGACGATCAGGCATGTGCAAGCCCCCTCACCAGATTGTTGTTGATGATCATGCGCTGGATCTGGTTGGTGCCCTCATAGATCTGCAGGATCTTGGAGTCGCGCATCATTCGCTCCACTTCGTTTTCGCGCAGGAAGCCCTTGCCGCCCAGCACTTGCACCGCGTTGGTGGATACCTCCATCGCGGCGTCGGTGCAAAACACCTTAGCTATCGAGGCTTCCTTGCCGAACGGCATGCCATTGGAACCGAGCCAAGCGACCTGATACGCCAACAGGCGGGCCGCCTCCGCGCGGATGGCCATGTCAGCCAGCATGAAAGAGATGCCCTGGTAGGCGTTGATGGGTTTACCGAACTGACAGCGCTCGGTGGAATATCTCAGCGCCGCGTCCAGCGCACCCTGCGCAACTCCCACGCCCTGTGCCGCAACGCCAATACGGCCGACGTCCAGCGCGGTCATGGCGATCTTGAAGCCCATGCCCTCTTCGGCGATGAGATTTTCCTTGGGGATGCGGCAATCCTCAAAGATCAGCTCCCGCTGAATGCTGGCGCGAATCCCCATCTTCACCTCCTGCTTGCCGAAGGTAAAGCCGGGGGTGTCCTTTTCAACAATAAACGCGCTTATTCCCTTGGTGCCCAGCGATTTATCCATCATCGCCATCACGATGTAGGTGTCGGCGTAACCGGCGTTGGTAATGAACACCTTTTTGCCGTTAAGGATGTAGCTGTTGCCGTCGCGCACGGCGGTGGTCTCCTGCATGGCGGAGTCGCTGCCTGCGTTGGGTTCGGTCAGGCCGAACGCGCTGAGTTTTTTGCCCTCAAGCAGCGGGCGCAGGTACTTTTGTTTTTGTTCTTCGGTACCAAATTTGAATATTGGGATGGTGCCCAGTGAAAGCCCGACCGATGCCGAGCAGCCCAGGGAGGCGTCCACCTTACAGATTTCAATCATCGAGATGGCGTAGTGGAACTGGTCGCCACCCATGCCGCCGTACTCCTTGGGGAAAGAACAGCCAAGATAGCCCCTGGGCGCCATTTTTTGTATCATCAACTGGTAGGTTGCTTCAAAATCCTCACTTTCGTCGCGTTTCGAGGCGCCGGGAGCAACCTCCTTTTCTACAAATTCCCGCATTTCCTTTTGGAAAGCCAGATGCTCCTTGCTCAGCATGAAATCCACAGTAACTCCTCCTGCTAATATTTATTTCATATTCAAATTTAAGCTTTACAGCGCGCAGTTTTCAAAGAGCATCGCGATGCCCTGCCCGCCGCCGATACACAGCGAGGCCACGCCGTAGCGTACGCCGCGCCGAGCCATCTCCTGCAGCAGCGTGATGCTGATACGCGCGCCGGTCATTCCCACGGGATGCCCCAGTGCGATCGCACCGCCGTTGACATTGACGATGGACGGGTCCATACCGATATCACGGATACAGGCCAACGCCTGCACCGCGAACGCCTCGTTGAGTTCCCACAGGCCGATGTCCGCCACCGCGAGCCTCGTCTTTGCCAGCAGCTTTTTGACGGCGGGCACCGGGCCGTATCCCATGTAGGCGGGGTCCAGCCCGGCGGACGCGCAGCCGACATACCGCGCCATCGGCTTGTAGCCCAGCTTGTGCATCTTTTCGCCCGACATCATCAGGATGGCCGCCGCCCCGTCATTGATCGGCGACGCGTTACCCGGCGTGACGGTGCCGGTACCATCCTGCAGGAAGGCGGGCATCAGCCTTTGTAGCGATTCCAGCGTGATGTCGGTGCGGTAGGTTTCGTCGTGCACAAACTGTACTTCACCCTGTTTGCCCTTGACAGCAATCGGCGTGATCTTGTCTTGGAACTTGCCGTCAGCCCACGCTTTCGCCGCATTCCGGTGGCACTCCAGCGCAAAACGGTCCTGCTCCTCGCGGGAAATGTTGTGGCGCTTGGCGAGGTTTTCGGCCGTGACGCCCATATGGTAGTTCATGAAAGGATCGACCAGCCCGTCGTAGAACATGCCATCCAGCAACTGGGCGTTGCCCATCTTGTAGCCGAAGCGAGCCTTGGGAATTAGATAGGGTATATTGCTCATGCACTCCGCGCCGCCGGTCACGACGACGTCGTTGTCGCCCACCTGGATCGACAGCGCCGCCAGATGCATCGCCTTGAGGCCGGTTCCGCAGTTCTTGTTCGGCGTAAACGCGGGGATATGGTCGCCGAGTCCTGCGTACATGACCGCCTGCCGCGCGCCGTTGGCCTTGATACCCTGCTGGAAGTGGATGCCGAAGATCACCTCGTCGATCTCCTTGTCGGAAATCCCGGTCCGCCCAACAAGATCCCTGATGCAGGCCGCGCCCACTTCGGGGGATGGAATCCCACTGAGGCTGCCGCCGAATTTGCCTGTTGCGGTGCGCACGCCCTCCACCACAAACACGTCGCGAATTTCGCTCATTATATCGTCTCCTTTTCCAGTTATTGACTCTTTATTTTTTCATCAACAACTTCCACTCGCCCTCCATTACAACCTCGCCGTGCTGGTTGAGAGTCTGGATTTCCAGCGTCACCACGCCCCGGTCCCCCTTGGAGGAAAGGCGTTTGTCCTTCACGATCAGCAGAACGCGGATGGAATCCCCCGGCAGCACCTTTTGGGTGTAACGGGCCGACAGCTCCACGAACGCGATGCAGGTGCCTTCGAGGTAGCGGTTCACAAGACCCACCGAGATGGAGAAAGTCAGCGCGCCGTGGGCAATGCAGCAGCCCTGTGGCGTGTTTGCCGCGCAGTATTCGTTGTCGGTGTGCAGCGGGTTGTAGTCACCGGTCAGCCCGGCAAAGCTGACGATATGCGCCTGGGTGATGGTCCGCCCCCCGGTCTGGAGGGTTTGGCCCACATTCCACTGGTCAAACAACAAGCCCGAATGTACGATTTGCATGGCGCTGGTCCCACCTTTGCCGTTTACCCGTTCCACTCTGTTACCTCCCTGTCCAGCCAGTCGCACCATGCCTCAATGCCTTCTCCGGTTTTGGCGGAAACCGCGAAGATGGCGATGTCCGGGTTCAAGGCTTTCGCGTGTTTCTCGGCCGCCTCCATGTCGAAATCAAAATAGGGCAGCACATCGGTCTTGTTGATGATCATACAGTCCACCGTACTGAACATCAGCGGGTACTTCAGCGGCTTGTCGTCACCCTCTGGCACGCTGAGGATCATGACGTTTTTGAATGCCCCGGTGTCGAACTCCGCCGGGCAGACCAGATTGCCCACGTTTTCCAGGATAACGAGATCAAGACCCGCCGTGCCCAGTGCGGCAAGGCCCTCCCCGGTCATGCCTGCATCCAGGTGACACATGCCGCCCGTGTGGAGCTGTACCGCTTTCGCGCCGGCGGCTGCAACCGTCTCCGCGTCCACCGCCGAATCGATATCCGCCTCCATCACGCCGATGCGGCGCTTTGCACCGAGGCGTTCGATGGTACGCACAATCAGGCTTGTCTTGCCGGAACCGGGTGAGGACATCAGGTTGAGAAGAAAGGTCTTTTCTTCCCGCAGCCGCTCCCGCAGACAGGCGGCTTCCCGGTCGTTATCTTCGTAAATGCTCTTTTTGATCTCGATGACACGGATATTGTTATCCACTGTCGCTACCTCCTTCTGTATGCTCCAGGATTTCCATACTCTGTACGCGGAACTCCCGCCCGGACAGCAGCCGCACCCGGTCGGAACCGCAGTTTTTGCAGATAATTATATCAGCGGCACTTGTAAACGTTGTCTTCGTACCGCACTCTGTGCACTGAAACTGAGCGGGAGCGATGTCGAACTGCAAGACCGCGTTTTCGGCGATGGTACCTTTTGCCACCATCCGGAAAAACGATTCGGCATACTGCGGCACAATGCCGGAAAACGTGCCTACCGCGAGGTCGATACGGTGGATCTCCTTTGCGCGATTGCGCTGCGCGAAGTCCACGGCGATCTGCAGGATGTTTTCCATAATAACCAGCTCGTGCATGGCTCTTCCCCTATCCGGTACGGGCGAGATGCACCACGCCTTTCTGCGCAGGCGGCCCTTCTTGTTCTGCCAGCCGTTCCAGCAGGCGCTTTTCCACTTCCTTTGGCACAAAATCGTGGAACGCGCCGCCCATCCGCGCCAGCTCCTTCATCACGCTGGACGAGATATAGGTGTATCGCGCATCCGAGTTGATGAGCAGCGTTTCCAGCTTGGGGTTGAGGGACTTGTTGATCTGAGCCATCTGGAATTCGTACTCGAAGTCGGAGGTGGCCCGCAACCCCTTGACCAGCGCCATCGCGTGTTTAGAGCGGGCGTACTCGGAAAGCAGGCCCGAAAACGCGTCCACCTCCACGTTAGGGATGTGCCGGGTGGCAAGGCATACCAGCTCGGCGCGTTCCTCCACGGAAAATAGCGTCTGTTTCGACGTGTTGACCGATACAAGTACAATGATCTTGTCGAACAGACGGGCCGAGCGCTCAATAATGTTGACATGCCCGTTGGTAATGGGGTCGTAGCTCCCGGGGCAGACTGCAATGCGCATAACCGCTTTCTCCTTGTTGGTCGTGTTGGCCGGATTGCATCTGAAAATCCGGATCTGCTATTTAGTAAAGCAACATCTGTGCCAAACAAATGGGCGGTATTCCGACCTCCTGTATGGGACGCAGCCCTGCATGCCGCTCGTGACCGGTAGGGCTTAGTGGATAATTAGTCATATTGACCGGTCATAATGATATATTTTTCAGAATGACCGGGTTGCATAAGCAGGGAAAAGATGACAGTCCTCGAGCACTTTGCGGCAAATCCCTAAAGGGCGCTTGATCAGGCACGGCTGTTTTAAGGTTATATACATTTACGAGACTGGCTTGTACATCAGATAATTTTTGGTTAAATTTATGGGATTTACGAGAGTATGTTTGAGGTTTATAATAGCATTATCCAAATGTTAAGGAGGGGCCCACATGAAACCGAGAATTGGTATTGTTTCGGCATATACCGATGCGGAGGCGGAGTTCGGGTATTTCGCACAGACCTTTAACTGCGAGCTGTTGTTTCGAATTGGGTATCTGGACACTGCGATTGACCTTATAAACGAGCTGCGGGAACGACAGGGTGTGAATGCAGTTGTGACACAGGGTATCCCTCTGGAGATTATTCAGGAAATCGGCGGCAATTCCGTTTACCCGGTTTACCCGACCAATTACGAAGTTTTGAGTTCCATTTACGAAGCAATGGAGAACGGCCGAAAAATCGCTTTCGCGGAAATGCGATTTGAGACAATCCTGTTTGACCTGGTGCGGATTTCAAAGATCCTGCAGTGTGACATCGCCCACTACATCTTTCAGGAGTTCCCCGCCATGTCGCACCGCCAGCGGGTGGAAACGGTGGTCAATAAGATTATAGAGGACGGTCATGACGTCATGGTGACCATGGGCGGATACTCCCATGCGTACGCATGCAAATGCGGGTACCCGTCGGTACTGGTCAAGCCGGAGGCGCAGTCAATCCAGATAGCTCTGGAAAATGTCAACCGCGTCTACCTGTCCCACAAAATCGAGGCGGAAAAGAACCAGTGGCTCAACGCCGTGTTTGACAGCCAGACCGAGGGAGTCACGGTCATAAACCGGGACAAAATCGTGATGGTAATGAACTCATCCGCACGCCGGTTTATGCACCTGACGAAAAGCGAAATCATTGGGAAACACCTTGACGAGATCAAAAGCCCGAATCCGCTGTTTGAAAGGTTCAACAACATTCCCGGTAATTACGACATCGTCAAGGGCAGGACCAAGGAGTATGTCGTCAGGAAAGAAGTACTTTATGCTGGCGAGGCGCCGCTGGGCACGATTATCCGCGCGCAGCCGGTGAAAGATTTGCAGCGTATGGAGATGGACGCGCGCCGCAAAATTAATGAGAGCGGGTTTGTGGCCAAGGCGAACTTTGGCGATATCCAGGGCAGCAGTCCGGCCTTTCAGCGGATCAAGGACAAGGCCAGGAGCTACGCAAAATCAAAATCCAACATTGTATTGTATGGGGAAAGCGGCAGCGGCAAGGAGATTTTTGCCCAGAGTATCCACAACAACAGTCTCTGCTCGGACGGACCGTTTGTAGCAATCAACTGCACTGTGCTGACCGAATCCCTGCTGGAAAGCGAGCTGTTCGGCTACGAGGACGGTGCCTTTACCGGCGCGAAAAAGGGCGGCAAACCGGGCCTTTTCGAGCTTGCCCACAAGGGAACCATGTTCCTCGATGAAATTGGAGACATGCCTACCAATATCCAGGCGAAGCTGTTGCGCGTGCTGCAGGAACGAACGGTGCGGCGGATCGGCGGAAATAAAAACATCCCCATCGACGTCCGGCTGATCTTCGCCACCAACCGTGATCTGCAATCGGATGTACAGAAAGGTATGTTCCGGGAGGACTTGTACTATCGGATCAATGTGCTGGTGCTGAAAATCCCGCCGCTGCGCGAACATAGGGAGGACCTGCGGGACATCTCGCTCGACATCATCAAAAAGTTGTCTGCCCAGACAGGCAAGCTATTCAAGGCGACCGACGCGATGTTCCATGTACTGGCCCAATATGACTGGCCGGGCAATGTGCGGGAGCTGCACAACTTCTGGGAGCGGGCTTTCTTTCTGGAACAACCGGATGACAACAGTGTCCGCAATATGGTGGATGAGCTGATCTCCGTCGGCGGTTCCGCACAGGAGCGTGCCCCGATCGCGATGAGCAATACGGAGGGGGACCTGTTGACCCTTGGGCTGGACTCGATGCGCAACATCGAAAACGCCGTGATCCGGTCGCTGTTTGAGCGTTACCGGGGCAACCGCAAGAAAGTCAGCGATACCTTGCAGATCAGCCCGAGCTCGCTGTATCGCAGGCTCAAGGAGATGGGCGTTTCAGGCGAATAATAACCTGTATTTATACATGGTTGCAAAAAGGCTGTACCGGGTTCCGGTACAGCCTTTTTGCTTCGGAGTGGGGCGTTTATAATTTGCGTTCAAAAATACCATAATAGTGTTATTGAACCGTCCGCCTTTTGCATGCCGAATCAAAACGATTCCTATCGTTTTGATTGCAAATTGGTATTATGCGTCTTCGCGAGAGGAACTTACACTCTGCTTATCCGGCAATACATAATTCATATGGATGTTGCATTTGGGACTCTTGAGGTATTCTTCGGTATAGATGACCCGGGGATCGATCATGGTCTTGTCGTATACCAAAGGAAGTACGAGTCCGATGGCACAGGCAATCAGCATCGGGAATACGACGTGAGGGAAGTAGTTAGAGAGAATCGGTGTGACGAACCAGCCGAAAAATACGATCATATTCAGAATAAACGTCAAGGTACAGGTTGACTTGCGCAGATATTTCGGGAAGTAGTACAGCGCCCATGCACAAACGGCAAAGGGCATCGTCGCTGTTGTCATGTTGACCACGAAAGTGACGATACTCTGTGCACGCATCGCCATAATCCAGCAGATAAATGTGCAGACGACCACCAAAGCGCGCATAATAATGACTTCTTTTTTTGACTCATAAGATTTTTTGGTAACTTGCTTGAATACGTCAAGAAATACGTTGGAGCAGGACAACAGCCAGCCCTGTGCACAAGAGGTGGCCGCGGCGTACACGCCGGCAACGCAGAGCGCCCCAACAAAAGGACTTACCCGGACGGCCAGCATGGACAGCGCGGAAGAAGAGCTCTTCAGGCCGGGCAACAAAACAACTGCAATAATTCCGATAAAGCCGACACAGACGGCGAGACCGTATTGGAACAGGCCGGCCGCAATAAAACCAATGCGTGCATCTCTGTCCGATTTAGCGCTTTTTACGCCTAGCCAGTCGCCGCTCTCGCAAATTTTCGGCCCCTGGGACAGTAAGAACGCGATCATCATGTAAACCGGGAATCCGCCGCTGGTCAGGGAAAGCCATTTGGGGTCGCTTGGAAGCTGAGCTGTGATATTGCTCCAGCCACCTCCGATATGAAGGCCGCCGATTAAGCATACGAACATACCGATTAAGATGAAAGAGGAATTGACCACGTTTGTCAGGTTCATGCTGAGGAATCCGCCAATCAATGTGATGCCGCCAAAGAGAATCGCGCAGACCGTGATGGCCGTGGACATAGATATGTTGGGAAATACCGTAGGAATGACCGCCGCCGCGGCCATAACCTGAGCGGTCGTCGCACCAAGAAGGGCAATTCCCATGACAAACGTGAAGAACACCGAATCCTTTGGCGTAAATGCCGCGCCGAACATACCGGCGGGATTGGTTGACTTGGTGGCGCGGATTTTGTGAGCGACGATTCCATCGAAGATATATAGCGAACCTCTGGAAAAGCCATAAAATGCCGCGGATATACCGATCAAATAGACGTTGCCGACCGCGCCGACCGTTGCCGTACCACCTGTCGCGGCTCCGAACGTACCGAAGAAAATCAGAATCCAGGACAGCGTGCGCCCCGCCAGCAGGTAGGCATCCCCGGCATCCGTTTTCATCTTGCTGGTTTTAATTCCGGAATAGATTGTGAGGATAATCGTCGCGATCATGTACACGATGAATAAAGTGGATGTAACGTTCATCAAATCAACCTCTCTTTACAGAATTTGTTCCTTGCTATTAGCCTGTTTCCTGTGACGGGATTCCAGGTAACCCTCCACGGCCCCCCCTCGCCGGTCAATATTGCATCTGTCGGAGCTTATGAAGAACTATCAACACGCCTGTTTGCCGCATCTGAACAGTCAGCACATCTCGTAGACTCCGGCGGCGCCCATCCCGACGCCGATGCACATGCTGACCAGGCCGTATTTGCTGCCGCGTCGGGCCATTTCCGAGAGGATTTTGCAGGTGAGGATCGCGCCTGTACCGCCTAGCGGGTGCCCCATGGCGATCGCGCCGCCGTTGACGTTGATGATCTCCCTGTTGAGTCCCAACTCGTTGATGCAGGCGATTGCCTGGGCGGCGAACGCCTCATTGAGCTCAATGAGGTCGATGTCTTCCAGTCGCAGGCCAGCCTTTTTCAGCACCTTGGGGATCGCCTTGATCGGGCCAAGACCCATATACGCCGGCTCCAGGCCGGCCACAGCGAACATGCGGAACACCGCGATGGGCTTGACGCCGAGCGCCGCGGCCTTTTCGCGGGACATCAGCAGCACCATACCCGCGCCGTCGCTCATTTGGGAGGAGGTGCCCGCCGTGACGGTGCCGTCCTTCTTGAACACGGTCCCCAGCTTGCCGAGGCTCTCCATTGAGGATTCGGGCCGGATGCCCTCGTCCCGGTCAAAGACCACCAATTTGCTCCCGGTAAAGCCGTCCCCGTCGGTGCAGGGACTGATGGCGTCCACCGGTACGATCTCGTCCGCGAATTTGCTCTCAGCCTGCGCCTTGGCGGCTTTCCGATGGCTCTCCACGGCCATCGCGTCCTGCATCTCGCGGGTTATACCGTATTTTTCGGCCACATTTTCAGCCGTCATACCCATTGACAGGTAGGTGTCGCCGGAACCCATCAGGGCTGGGTTGGGGGAGATGTTCCTGCCGCCCATGGGAATCACGCTCATGCTCTCCACACCGCCGGCCAGCACGATATCGGCCTGACCGGACACGATGGAATTCGCCGCCGTGGCAATGGCCTGCAGGCCGGACGAACAGAATCGGTTGATGGTCTGGCCGGACACATCAAACGGGAGACCCGCTCGCAACGCGACGATGCGCCCCATGTTAAAGCCCTGTTCCGCTTCGGGAGTCGCGCAGCCGAGCACCAGATCCTCAATTTCAGCGGGATCCAGCTGCGGAATCTTTTCCACGATCGCCTTGGTCAGCTGGGCGGTAAAATCATCCGGCCGCGTCAGGCTCAGCGCCCCACGGGGTGCCTTTCCGATCGCCGTGCGGCCGTATGCAACAACAACTGCTTCTCTCATATCGCTACCTCCTAGTTACTCAGCCGCTTGCCGGTTTTCAGCATGTGCTCGATGCGCTGCCGGGTCTTTTCCTGCTGAATCAGCTCCATGAAGACCTCTTTTTCCAGCCGCAGCAGATGCTCTTCCGGCACCACGGAGCCGGGGGTCGCATCGCCGCCGGTGATGACATAGGCCACTTTCCCGGCGAGGTAGGCGTCGTATTCCGAAACAAAGCCGCCCTTGAACATGTTGAAAGAGGTATACTCCAGCGCCGCGCGCCCGTTTGCCCCCGTGACCTTGATCCCATGTTTTACGGGCGGGCGGTAACCGGCTGCGCTCAGGGACAGTGCCATGCGTTTGGCCTCCTCCACGATGTACTGCTGCCCGAGCAGGATGTTGTCGGATGGGCGCAGGAAGCCCCAGCGCATCGCCTCATGGGCGCTGCCGGTCACCTTGCCCATCGCAATATACTCCCAGGCAGCACTGACGAAGTCGGCAATGCTCGCTTTGGGGGCCTTTTCCGCATATTGCATAAAGCGCATGAGCAGTTCGGTGATGCCGCCGCCGGCGGGGATCAGGCCCACGCCGACCTCAACCAGGCCCATGTAGGTTTCCGCGGCCGCGACCGCAGCGCTTGTATGCAGCACAATTTCCGCTCCGCCGCCGAGTGTGGAGCCGAATGGAGCCGCCACCACCGGGCGTTTGCAGTATTTGAGCGCCATATTGGCCTGTTGCAGGGTTTCGACGCTCTTCTCGACGCAGCCGAAATCCATGTCCTTGACAAATCCGGTCGGGCTGGAGAGGTTGGCTCCCACCGAGAAGTTCCGGCCGCCGTTCGCGACCACAAGCCCGGCGTAGCCCTGTTCCACGGTCTGCGCCGCTTCCAGCAGCAGTTCGGAGACGCCGAGGTCAATCGCGTTTGACTTGGTCTTGCACTTGACCAGCAGGATGTCGTCGCCGATGTTGTAGAGCGCCGCATCGCTGTTCTCTCTGACGACCTCGAAAGTCTGACGGTTCAGGTCGATGTAAGGGGTCCCGGCGTCCTCCTTGAGGAATGTTGTGTCACCGCAGGCAATTTTCTGTTCAATCCAGTCGGGGATCTCATCGCCCTCCGCTTTCATGCGGGCGACCGATTTTTCCAGACCGATTGCGTCCCACAGCTCGAAAGGGCCGTACAGCCAGTTGTAGCCGCACCGCATCGCATTGTCGATGTCGGCGTAGTCGTAGCTGATCTCCCCGGCCCGCCGCGCGGTGAAGAGCAACACATTCTTGACGTGTTCCCAGGCCAGCTTGCCGTCTTCTTCCTCGGCGTAGAGCATAGTGCTGACTTTCTCTTGCAACGTCTTGCACTTTGACGCGCGCTCGGCAGCCGGCAGCGGCCGTTTGGTGATTTCCACATAATCCTGCTTTCCTACGTCCCACATATAGGTCGTCACGCCGCCGGGACCTTTTACACGCTTGTAGTATCCCTGCCCTGCCTTATTGCCTAGGTGCCCGCGCGCGACGAGGTCATTGTGGAACTCGGGTATGGTCAGCGCCCGCTTTTCGTCGTGGTCATCGAGCGTGCCGCGCAGGTTTTGCGATACCATGGATGTGATGTCCAATCCTACAGTATCCTGCAGGCGGAACACCGCCATGCCGGGCCGACCGATGACGGGGCCCGCAATCTCGTCAAACTCCGCCACGTTGTAGCCGGATTTCTCCAGCATCTGCATCGCGGTGGTGGTGACATACGCGCCGATGCGGTTGGCGATGAACGCCGGGGTGTCCTTGCACAGGACCACGGTTTTGCCGAGCGTACGCTCCACAAACGACTTCATAAAGTTGCGGATCTCCTGTGTGCAGTCCTTTGAGGGAATGAGCTCAACCAACTCCATGTAGCGCGGCGGGTTGAAGAAGTGCGCGCCGATGAAGTGCTCGCGGAACTCCTGTGGCATCTCCTCAATCATCGTATTGATCGAGATGCCGGAGGTGTTGCTGGACACAATCGCGCCCGGCTTGCGGAACTGATTAACTTTCCGGAACAGGTCCCGCTTGATGTCCAGCCGTTCCACGACGACCTCGATGATCCAGTCGGCGTCAGCGAGCAGGTTCATGTTGTCGGTAAAGTTGCCGACCGTGATCAGATCGCCAAGGCTTTTATCATAAATTGTACGGGATCTCGGGTTCAGCACCTGGTCCTTACCGGACTGGGCAAAGCGGTTGCGTACTGCGGGGCTTTCCAGCGTTAGACCCTTTTTGGTCTCCTGCTCGGTCAGCTCGGCGGGAACCATATCCAGCAGGGTCACGCTGATGCCCGCGCCCGCAATCTGCGCCGCGATGGCTGAGCCCATCACGCCCGAGCCCAAAACCGCGACGCGGTGAATATATCGCTGCATGTAATGTCCTCCGTTCTACTTGTCTACAAAATTACTGCCCGCCGCCAAAATCTGGTTTGCGTTTATCCAGGAAAGCTTCAACGCCCTCGCGGAAATCGCCGCCTGAGGCGCACAGGGTCTGATACTCTTCCTCCGCTTCCAGCACAGTGTCCAGCCCGGAAAACAACGAGAGGTTGACCAGCCGCTTCATCTTTGCCAGCGAGAGCGCCGGCATGGCCTTTAGCCGCTTTGCAAGCTCGGTGGCTGCGGTTTCCAGCGATTCGCGCGGAACCACGCTGTTGACCATTCCGAGCGCCAGCGCTTCGTCCGCGGGGATCGGTTTACCGAGCATCATGGCTTCGTTGAGCCGGGAAAACCCCACGTAGCGGCTGAGGATGTAGGTGCCGCCCATATCGGGAATCAGCCCCACATTAACAAATGCCTGGATGAACCTGACCTCCTGTGAGGCGATTTTAAAGTCGCACAGCAATGCCAGGTTACAGCCCGCGCCCGCGGCCGAGCCGTGAATGGCGGCGATGACCGGCGCCCGGGCCCGCCGTATCCGGCGGGCTCCGTCTCCGGTCTTGCGCAGGTCGTTGGTAAACCGGCTGCTGTCGACCGAGCCGTCCTCCCCGAAGAGAGTACGCATGTACTTGATGTCACCGCCCGAGCAGAACGCCTTGCCCTCGCCGGAGATGATGATGACGCGCACCGACGAATCCTGTTCGCAGAGATCCATCGCCGCGATGAACTCCTCCATCATGGCGCTGGTCAGCGCGTTGAAGTTGTGCGGTGTATTCAACCGCAGCCGGGCGATACCGTCCTCAACGGTCAGGATGATTTTTTGAAATTCCATACCCATACCCCCGCAAGATCAGCGGATTTTCTGGGACTGGTGCCAGATACCCATCTTTTCCGCTTCTTTAATCAGATCGTCGCGGAAGTCGGGGTGCGCGATACTGATGACGGCTTCGGCGCGCTCCCAGTTGGACATCGCCTTGACGTTGACCATACCGTACTCTGTTACCAGCCAGTGTACAACGCTACGCGGGGTGGTCACCACGGCGCCGGGGGCCAGGGTGGGCCGTACGCGGGAGTGCTTCTTGCCCTCCTTGTCGGTAAATGTAGAGGTGAAGGCGAGGAAGCTCTGGCCGCCCTCCGATTCATACGCGCCGATCGCAAAGTCAAGCTGGCCGCCGCTGCCCGAGATCTGGCGGTAGCCGCTGGTCTCTGAGCAGACCTGCGTGAACAGGTCCACCTCGAGAATATTGTTGATGGAGGTAACTTTGGGGTTCGCGCGGATGCACGCCGGGTCGTTGAGGTAGTCGACCGGGCAGGAGGCGAGGTTGGGGTTGTTGTCCATAAAATCGTACAGTTTCTGGGTACCCAGACCGAACGCGTAGGTGGATTTGTACTTGTCGATCACCTTATAGCGATTGGTGATCTTGCCCGCGTCATACAGGTGGGCGAATGCCTCGCAAAACATTTCCGACTGCACGCCGAAATCCTTGAGGTCGGACTGCGCCAGTAACGTACCGAGGGTGTTGGGCAGGCCGCCGATTCCGAGCTGCAGGCAGGCCCCGTTTGTAATTTTGGCCGCGATTAGCTCGGCGATTTCGGTCTCTTCGGCGGTGGGCTTGCCCGGTTCGGGGAGCGTCATAATCGGCGTGTGCTCGCCCTCTTCAATGATGTAATCCACATCGTTCAGGTTCAGCCCTTCCCCGAAGCCGCCCAGGCAATTGGGAATGTTTTTGTTGACCTCCAGAATGACAATTCTAGCGGAGGTGGCGTGATCCTTACAGTGGGAGTTGCCGATACCCATGTTGAAAAACCCGTGTTTGTCCATGGGCCGTGCGCATGTGACAAACACATCCGGCCATTTGTGTTTGAGGTCCTCGCGCTTTCCTGCATAGGGGATCTCGTGGTAATTATTAATGTAAAAGGCGGTGCTGCGCGGTGTCGCGGCCATTTTACGGTCCAGACCGGAATAGTACCAAGTACCAAAGTTAAAGGTTTTTGCTTCCGGATCCTTTTCAAAAATCGCCGGCATACGGGAGGAAAAACCAGCCCGGATATTCACGTGTTCCAGCCCCGCATCACCGGCGCGGTCGCCCAGCGCAACGTCAAATTTGTAGGGGGCGAGCCCCCAAGGCGCGTACTCGATAATCATATTAGACTGGATCATTTCCGCCGCCTGTTTCGCTGTTATTACCTTGGATCGATATTCTTCGATGAAGCCCATATGAATTCTCCTTTACAATGTTAGATCCGAATGACCCTGTAGGGCGAGGCATTTGCCCGCACCTGATCCAGCAGCTTTCTTGCGCCGCCCAGGCTACCCGCCACGGCGGCTTGGACCGGCTTGCCGTTTAGCTCGAGCCGTACCTCGGCGGTTTCCGTGCATTCCTGCTCAAACAGCGGCTTCCACGCAGGGGCGACCTGCGGCCGCTGCGGATAGAGCGCCGTGCAATCTTCGGCGGGAAGTAGTTCCAGGTCCATCGCCGTCTTGTTCATCATGCGGGAAACCTCGGTAGGGGTCAGCGCAAAGTTGACCGTGGATCCCGGCTCCATCGCCTCTGACTTGCAGGAGCAATCTCCGGAAAGGGTGATGGTGTAGAGGTCTTCCGGCTCAAGCCCCTTGCTTTTGGCCCACTGTCCCTTGGCGTCTGCGCCGAACTGCTGCTCGGTGGACGGGTAGGTGACAAGGCGGTCCGCAAGGTCGGAAAACTCCTGTTTCAAAAAGCGGATTACCGGACCTCTGTCCGAGAGGATAAGCGTCCCGGGCTGCGTATCCAGCGCGTCGGTCAGCTTTTCCACCGCGATGCTCTGCGCCTTTGCGGCGGCGTCCTCGTCGGTCACAACGTAGTCGATGCCGATTTTATGCAGCCCTGTCGCCAGCTTGCCGTAATCCAGTTCCTCCGGCTCCAGCCCCAGCAGACGCGCGAGTTCGGGACGTAACGCCCTGGAAATCAACGCGACCGACGTTTTGGTTCCATCCAAGCGAATGTCGTACAGCATCTCGTCGTACTGCTCTTTCGCGTAGATTGCGCCGGTCGGGCATACCTCAATACACTTGCCGCAGACAACGCAGGGACTGTCCTGCAGGCTCTTGCCCATCGTCGGGACCACCTGCAGGCGGGAGCCGCGGTCTTGCAGGCCCAGCACGTTCGCGGTCTGCTCGTTTGTGCAGGCCGAGATACAGCGCCGGCACTTGATGCACTTGTTCGGGTTGCGCACCAGTGCACCGGTGGAATCATCCAGCGGGTAGGGGTCGCCGGCCCAGTCAAAGGGCAGGCGGTTGACGTTGTACTCCTCCGCCAGCGCCTGCAGCTCACAGTTTCCGTCCTTGACGCAGTCACAGAAGAAGCAGAAGTCGCACAGCTCCTTTTCCAGTTCCGCTACCTCATAGTTGCCGATACGCAGGCAATGGTGGCAGTCCCAGCTATGGCTGGAGAGAATCAATTCCAAGCTTAGTTTACGCGCCTCGCGCACCGCCTCGGTGTCGGTCTGTACCTCCATGCCCTCGTACACCATGGTGGCACAGGATGGCTGGAAGGTCCCCTGACCTTTCACATCCACCAGGCAGATGCGGCAGTTGGCGATAGCGTTTTTCCCCTTGAGGTAGCAGAGCGTCGGAATCCGGACACCCACCGCTTCCGCCGCGTCCAGAATCGTGCTGTTCTGCGGAACGGAGACCGCCTTGCCATTAATAACTACGCTGACATGCTTCACAGTTGTGCACCTCCTCGCTCTTCAGTACAGATGCAAAGTCATCCGGATACAGGTCGATCGCGCCGGAGATCGCCACCGATGCGGACTGTCCAAGCGGGCAGAAACAGGATTTCTGCATATATCCCGCAAGGGACTTGACCATATCGAGGTCCTTCCTGGTGGCGTTTCCGCCCGCGATTTTGTCCATCAGCTCCGCCATTCGCATCGAACCCTCGCGGCAGGGAACACATTTACCGCAGGATTCGTGCTCAAAGAAGCGGGCGATGCTGAGCAGGATCCCCAGGATGCTGTGGCTGTCATCAATGACCAGCACCGAGCCGGATCCGAGTGCGGCCCCCCGCTGAGCCATCGAGTCGTAGTCAATCGGCGTATCCAGCATGTCGCTAGTGAGGAATCCGCACGAACTGCCGCCCATCTGCACGGCCTTGAGCCGCCGGCCGTTCGGAATGCCACCGCCCAGGCCGTAGACAATGTCCCGCAGCGTGGTGTCGGTTGGTACTTCAAAAAATGTCTTATTGACTACATCACCGGACAACGAGAAGATCTTGGTGCCCGGGTAGCTCGGCATGCCGATCCCTTTGAACCACTCCGCGCCCTTTTCCACAATGCTGGGGATGGTGGCGAAAGTCTCGACGTTGTTGACGACGGTCGGCATACCACGGAAGCCTTCCACAGTGGGGTAGGGTGGCTTAACGCGCGGCTCGCCGCGCTTGCCCTCCAGCGACTCGATCAGCGCCGTCTCCTCGCCGCAGACATAGGAACCTGCGCCCGACGCGACATGAAAGCGCACACCCCCGGTCAGACCCTTTTTCTCCGCTTGTTTAATGGCAAGCTTCAGTATCTCGTTCGCCTCGCGGTATTCCCCGCGGCAGTAGATGTATCCCTCTGTCGCGCCGACGACATAAGCGCAGATCAGCATCCCCTCCAGAATGCTGTGCGGGTCGTTTTCCAGGATGATCCGGTCCTTGTAGGTACCCGGTTCGCCCTCGTCGGCATTACAAATCACATATTTTTGACCTGCGGGAGCCTCCATGGCGCTGCGCCATTTTAGGCCGGTGTTGAACCCGGCGCCGCCGCGTCCGCGCAGCCGTCCGGAACGCTCCACCTCTTCAATCAGGACAGCCGGGTCGGTGCCGCGCGCCTTTTCCAGCGCCTTGTATCCGCCAGCCTGTATGTAATCGTCGATGCTGCGGGGGTCGATCTTCCCAACGTTTCGCAGAGTTATCCGCATTTCCATAACCATTCCTTTTCCCCCTTTCCGGTCACGCCAGCGCTTTCAGCAGCGCCGGCACCTTGTCAGCGGTCACCCCGGTGTGGAGCGCCCCGTTGACCAGCACCGACGGCGACGCCTGACACTGGCCGATGCACTCGGTGTACTCCAGCGTGAACGCACTGTCTTTGGTCGTGCCGCCGATCGGAATGCCGAGCGCCTGTTCGAACGCGGCGACGGTCTCGCCCGCGCCTGCTACGTGACAGGGCGCGTTGCGGCAGACCTGGATGACGGTTTTTCCTACGGGCGCGAAGCGCAGCATACTGTAAAAGGTCGCGGTTTCATACAGCTGCGTCAGAGGCATTCCGTACGCCTGCGCGATTTCCTCCAGCGCCTGTTCGGTGAGGTATCCGTCGATGTCCTGTACGGCCAGCATGGCGTCCAGCAGGCTGCCGTCCCCACTTTTGACCGCCTTAATTGTTTGCGTAAGCGTACTCACGTTGTACCTCCCCTTCCTCAATCGGCTCGATCCGGCACTTCACGTTGTGGTGGAACGGCGTTCCGGCGATCCGGTCGCGCCACAGCTTGTTAGTCAGCCGGTTCACGCCCACCCCGTAGGTTTTGCCCTCGAAAGTGAAGCCGAAGTGGTGCGGAATCATCATGAAGCCTTTGCGGGCCTCGTAGGTGTACTGCGCCTCGATGTCCACGCTGCCCACATCGGACGTAACGCGCACCATCTGCCCGTCGGAGATGCCGTACTGTTTGGCGTCGTCGGGGTGGATGGCCAGCGTGCAGGGATTGCGCGCCTCATGGGTATAGGGGTTGCGCATCAGCCCGTTCATGCCCGCTTCGATGTGGCGGCCCGCCTGCAGCATCAGGGGGAACTCCTCGGTGCCGTTCAGTGCCGCGTCCTCAAGCTCCGGCGTGATCTCCTTCAACCACTCGTCCAGCTCGGTTTCGAACAGGTGGATCTTTTTATCGGGATGCATGATCTTGTTCATCTGTTCCTCGACGGTGACCAGCTCTTCGCCGACCCACACGCCGCCGGGATTATCAAGCAGCGCCTGATAGATGTCGTCGTTCATGGTGGGTCCGGGCTTAAAGCCCATCCGCTCCGCCTTGAGCTGGAAAGACTTGGGTAGCAGCATCATGATGCCCCAAATCCACGCCTTGTGGACCGAACCCATCTCCTTGCCGAGCGTCTTTGCGATGATAAAGGTCGGCATTTTGGATGCCTTGGGGTTTTCACCGAAGAACTGGAACAGGGCCTTTGCGTATTCCAGGCGGGGCTTTTTGGCGGCTTCGTACAGGTAATCCGGAATTTCGGGGATGATGCCCATCCGGTCCGCGAGCATGGTCCAGAACTCGCCGAGCTCTTTGCGCTCGCCTTCCGGTTCTACCACCGGCTGCTTCATGAAGAAGAAGATCTTAGGGAACGTCCACGGATAGTAGGAGGCGTCATAGGATTCATACCCCGTAGTGCCGGGCAGCACGTAGTCGGCCAGACGCGCGGTTTCGGTCATGGCAATGTCGTCCACCACCAGCAGTTCCAGGTGCTTATACGCCTCGGTCTGCGCGATGGAATCGGCGCTGGATCGCACCGGGTTGCACTGGGTCAGGATCATAGCGCGCAGCCGGTCCGGGTTGTCGCCCAGAATCTCCTCCGGGATGATGTTGGGCGGATACATGTTCATAATCTTGCCGTAGCCGGTGGCGGGGGTGCGCCAGTTTTTTTCTTCCCGCTCGTCCGAGTGGGAGCCCCAAGGCACCACAAAGCCGTAGGATACGTTGCCGCCGGGCACCAGCAGGCATCCGCAGACGCAGAGCAGCATAATCTGCAGGCTGGTCACCAGCGTGCTGTGGCGGTTGCAAAGCACGCCCAGGTCGGTGTGCATGGCCCAGCGCTTGTGGCTGAACAGATGCGCGTAGGAGTACATCTCCTCGTAAGTCAACTCGCAGACGCGGCAGCCGCCTTCGATGTCGAAGTTTTTAAACCAGGGCTTGATCTTGTCAAAGTCCAGCACATACTTGTCCAGGTATTCCTGGTGTTGCCATCCCTCCTTGAGGATGATGGCGATCAGCGTTCGGATAAACAGCGCATCGGAGCCTGGCCGCAGGTGCATGTGCACGTCGGCGATCTTCGCTGTCTCGGACAGCCGCGGATCCACCGAGACCAGAATCTTGTTCGGGTCCTTGGCAAAGTGGTTGAGGGTCCGTTTTGACTGTGCCATCTGGTGCGTGACATAAGCGTTCCAGCCCCAGGCCACAAATACCTCGCAATTTTCCTCATCTGGTTCGCAGAAAGTCCACTGCCTGCCCAGCGCGCGGCCGTAGCTCCAGTAAAACCCGGTCAGCTCGGCGCCCAGCGCGTTGTAGTAATACTGGGATCCGAGCGCCCGCAGCAGCGTCGTGCCGAAGGCCACCTCGTTCTGGCAGGCCTGGCCGCCAATCCCCTGGATCGCGAAAGCGCGGGGGCCGTGCTCTTTCAGGATCGCACCCAGCTTTTCGGCAATCTCGTCAATAGCCTGCTCCCAGGAGATATACTCCCATTTTCCCTCTCCGCGCTCGCCGACACGCTTCAGTGGGTAATTCAGGCGGTCGGGATGATACTGCCAATGGATGCTGCTGCGCCCCTTGCGGCAGCAATACCCCTGGCTGCGGGGGTTGGTCTTGTCGGGCCGGATCTTCTGGATGTGATTATCCTCCACATACATCTCCAGCCCGCAGGTAATGCCACACATTGAGCATGTGGTCTTTTTCCATGTACCCATGTTTTTCCTCCAATCTTCTTACCATTTGCTGTTATTTTCCTTTATAGACAGGCTTGCGTTTTTGCAGGAACGCCTCAGTGCCCTCGTTTTTATCCTCCGTCGCGCAGCACATGCCGAAAGCGTCCGCCTCCACGCGCAGCGCGGTGTCGATGTTCATCTGCAGCCCCTGGTCGATGACGTACTTGGAAAGCTCTACCGAGCGCGGCGCGTTTTTGATGATCCGCTGTGCGAGTTTCCGCGTTTCCTCCATGAGCTGATCGGCTGGGTAGACATGATTGACAAGGCCGATGCGGTAAGCTTCCTCCGCTGAAATCCGGGCGGCGGTGTAAATCATTTCGCGGGCGCGGCCTGCGCCGACCAGCGCCGGCAGCCGCAGATTTCCGCCGCAGCCCGGCATAACGCCGAGGCTGACTTCCGGAAGTCCCAGCTGCGCTTCTTCTGCTGCTAGGCGGATGTCGCAGGCAAGCGCCAGCTCACAGCCGCCGCCGAAAGCGTGCCCGTTGATCGCCGCAATCGCAGGGATTTCCATCGTCTCGATCTTGCGCATGATGCGGTTGCAGCGATCGCTGTTGGCCCTGGCCTGAGGCCCTGTCAGAACGCGCAGCAGATTGATATCCGCGCCGGCCACAAACGCTTTGCCCGCGCCGGTGATGATGAGCACGCGCAGGGCTTTGTCCTGGCGGATCTCGTCGACCGCCGCGCCGATCTCGTTGTAGGTGTCGTCGTCCAGCGCGTTGAGGATCTGAGGGCGGTTGATGGTCACTGTGACGATCTCGCCGTCTTTCTCCAGAATGATGTTCTTGTACTCCATGCCAATCACTCCATTGTGTTTATTTGAACCCACATTGTGGGGTCTGGTTCGCGGTTTCAGGGGCGTTGCGGCCGCGTTTCGGATTCCGGCCGCCGCAGGTGTAACCTGCTTCTTTTCATCCTTTGACAGTGCGCTTCCATCCATCTGGCAATCACTCCAAAAATATTCATATATATTAGGGAATAATATCCTTTGTGCACTAAATATCTTATTAGAAGCAAACGCCGTGCCAAAACCTTAAAAGGCGGATTTCGCGATTGCACCGTACATAAATCCACAGAAG
>Ga0153939_1000038_pt1 | contig 40813 bp, 51 predicted proteins | sample TSNJ023MetaG_FD_104734 | JGI IMG/M metagenome (GOLD analysis project Ga0153939, IMG submission 104734) | Attine ant fungus gardens microbial communities from New Jersey, USA - TSNJ023 MetaG | ecosystem: Host-associated > Fungi > Mycelium > Unclassified | place: USA: New Jersey, Brendan T. Byrne... | reverse complement strand
AGGCAGCGCTAAAATACGGTTTGTTACAATCCGGTCAATTTTATCAGATGTACTAAGGCCCTTGTGGGATTTTTTTACACTGTCATGGACAATGGTGCCTATGTAATCATAACGCTCATTGGTAATGATGCTTTCGCCGTCATCATCCAAAGCTTTTTCAGCTTTTTCTATGATAGTGTCGGTTTTTTTCTTCTGATCGCGGGAAAGTGCCAGTTTTTCCAGCGCCTTCGAATCGCCTTCAAAGACTTTTATAGAATACCAGCGCAGGTTTCTTTTCCCGATGCCGGTGAAGATTACGCTCCCAATCTCATCGATGACCTTTTCCACCGTATCGGAAAAATGAACTGTATTGAGGTTTTGCGGCTTTCTTGCGACCTCAATCGCCAGCTTTGCCGCCTCCATCACACCCTGTCCGCGCAGTGCGGAGGTTTCAACCACAGGACAGCCCAACTTTTTACTGAGCTTTGCCGTATCGATCTTATCCCCGTTCTTATTGGAAAGGTCGATCATATTCAGCGCCACAACCACCGGAATACCAATTTCAATCAACTGTGTCGTGAGATAAAGGTTTCTTTCAATATTGGTTGCATCCACCAGATTGACAATGGCATCCGGCTTTTCATCTAACAGGTAGTCCCTGCTGATGACTTCCTCCAATGTATATGGAGAAAGCGAGTAAATACCCGGCAAGTCAGTGATTGCAACGTCTTTATAGCCTTTCAGCCGGCCTTCCTTCTTTTCGACCGTTACACCGGGCCAGTTTCCCACATGCTGCGAGCTGCCTGTGAGACTGTTAAACATGGTCGTTTTTCCGGAGTTCGGATTGCCTGCAAGAGCAATTCTTGTGCCCATCAATTTCTACCCCTTTCAAATTATGGCAATTTTCTTTAAAATCGCCCGGAACGAGACGGTTTTAAAGCGTAAAGCGCGTAAAAGATTGCATGAAACGTGCTACTACGCAGCACGGCGCTGAAATGCCGCATATTCAATTAAAAGTCGTTTTCTGACCTTTATTCGAATATTCGTATGAAACGCTGTCGGATGACATTAGCCTTCACTAACCCATCCACAGAACATCCAAAAAAAGCGTAATCCCAGGCTGTTCACCAAATCTTTTTAGTCGGCACTAACGAACGATGATATTTTCCGCCTCGCTTTTTCTGATAGACAGTTCATAGCCGCGAACCGTCACTTCGATCGGATCGCCAAGCGGAGCTACCTTGCGCACATAAACCGCCGCGCCCTTGGTAATGCCCATATCCATGATCCTGCGTTTGAGCGCATTTTCACCTTGCAGTTTTTCAACATTCACCGTCTCACCGCACTTGACATCTTTTAACGTTTTCACCCTGACACCCCCTGCTGCATATTCTTGAACCCTGTTATTTAACAGTTAAAATTCTTGTCGCCATTGTTTTGCTGATGGCAACACGAGTTCCTTTCACATTGACAATAACATCCCCGCCGATTTCGGATATCAGCGTAACTTCGGCTCCTTCTGCAAACCCCAGGCTTTGCAAAAAGCCTTTGGTGCTGTCTTTTCCGCGGACACACGCCACATGAAGCAGCTTTCCCTTTTCTGCCATAGCAAGCGGCATGCCTGTCACCTTTGCAAAAACAGCTTTCTGGCGGGATAAATTTTTATGATTGATCGCGCCAACATTGTCAAATGCCATTTGGATCACCTCAGTCAATAAAATAAAGTTAGAAGCTTCTAACTCCTCTTCCTATTTTATAGTTGAAACCGCTTTTTGTCAACAGATTTGCAAAAGGAGCGCCATTGTTTTTCATTCTTTGTAGATGTGCGTAATTTTCTGCTTTTTCACGCTCTTTTTCTATCATTTTTAGCATATCACATCCTTTATTTGCACATAAATTTACGGCAATTATTTCATGGTCAGTCAAAATTTGACGGAATATATTCGTGTTTCATGCAGAAAATAAAAATGAAACTGCTTGAAAGGAGTTTTATTATGCTTGACAGAATCGCTTTGATTCTTACCGTGATCGGCGGCATCAACTGGGGTCTTGTAGGCCTGTTTCGCTTTGATCTTGTCGCATTTATCAGTGGCGGCTCCGGTACGCTACTTGCCAGGATCATATATGTCATTGTAGCAATAGCCGCTATTTGGTGTGTTTCACTTCTCTTCAGAGAAAACGAAGTTCTGGAAAGGCGCCGTAAGGAAAATTATTCATAAACGGCGTAGCAATCAAGCAGCCGCGGGATCAAGCTCCATCTGGAGTCTGATTCCGCGGCTGTTTTATCCTGAAGTGGTCACTTATGAAGGCATGCAAAACAATGGATCGCTGCTATTCTATGACGCCTTCATTTGCTGTGTTTATTATTCTGTCCATTACTCTTTATCATCGGACATTATGCTTTCAATGGTTGTTTTTATTTTTCTCACCAACCATACGGATCATCTCTTCCAGATCCTGGTCTCCGGCTGTACGCAGCATGGCGATCAGCAACTTTTCATCGTTGGACAGGTCACCGATCTTTTTTGGGTCGTCACTGGGGATTTTCTTCGGCCTGCGGCCTTCGGTACTTGCAAGACTGCGGGTGGGCTCTTCTTCAAGGAAAGCATCAATATGAACCTTGAAAATTTTTGACAAGGCCTGAAGTGTCGATATATCCGGCGTTGTTTTACCTGTTTCATAATAGGTATACGTGGAACGGTTGATATTTAACGCATCTGCAATATTTTGCTGTGTATAACCGGAATTGACTCTTAACTGACGCAGCTTCACACCTAATGATTTGTTCTCTTCTTTTCTTCGCTCTCTTTTGTTATACATTCCCTCACCTCAAAATGAATGTCCTTACTACAAAGATTATTGTACAAAATAATAAATTTATGCGCTGCATTTACAGGATCACATGTTTTTTACCCACGATGATGCAATCTTCTTCTCATTATAAGTGTTTGTTCTACAAAAACCAATTATGGTGAAGTATTTTCTCTGATATTGCTCTATGATCATTTTTATTCAGCATTATATGAAATATTGTTAGGATAATATTAATGGTTTATTGTACTTTTCTTAATATGACAATAATATCGAATTCATTTTTTATGCATTAAATGAAACGATTCCGTCTTGCTCAGTTTCAAATTTCATACGCTGACAAAGCTGCTTATTCTCATAGGTTGTAGTTTGAAGTCACGGATGAATTACCGTGATGACGGTCAAAACAGGACTTCAATTTTACTTGACATTCTCAGTACAAATATATATAATAAATGCCAACGCGGGTGTAGCTCACTTGGTAGAGCGCCACCTTCCCAAGGTGGATGTAGCGAGTTCGATTCTCGTCACCCGCTCCATATTTAAACCACATCGAAAAATTTTTGCCGGAGTGTTACTCTTGTGATTTTTCGAAGTGGTTTTTCGTTTTAAAGGAGAAGCCGGTTTGTTTTTGCTGTATCCTGCATATAAAAACACGATCCGCTAAGTTTCCCTGCGGTAACGCAGAAAATCTGCAGATCGTGTTTTCACATAAGCGAATGGTCTACTCGTTGCTTTCAGTGGATGTCGAAAGGATCTCCATAGGATTCAAGTTTACACCATCACGCTTGACTTCAAGATGCAAATGGGTTTCCTCCGCCGCTTCAAACGGTACGGCTGTCACGGTACCGATTTCCTGCCCTGCGCTGACCACATCCCCTTCGCTGACGATAAAGTTCTCGTCCAGCCCGCAGTACCAAAATTCGTACTCTCCATGCTCAATGATGACAATGTTGCCCAGCTTTAAGTCTGTCATCGTGCTTTTGACAAGCCCGTTGGCGCAGGCCTTTACCGGATCTCCGGCTTCCGCTTTAAAGTCGGTTCCGTTATGAATGCGCCAATCCCGCATCGTATCGGAATAAACCGGAACGCCCGCACTGTACTGCTTAATCACTTCACCGGATCCGGTAGGAAAATGCAGGACTTCGCTGACTTCATAGACCGTACCTGCATTTACCGGAACGCCATAATCCTGTTCCTGCGGGATAAAGGCAGAAGAGCTTTCGCCGGCCTCGGCGCTGCTTTCCGGTGTTTGATCAACCGTTCCTGCAGTTTCGCGCGCCTGGTCCGTATCGGCATTCGAAGAAGAAAGCTGATTTTTATCCCTGCCTTTGTCGATAAGGGCTTGGCCGTCCTCCGTATCGTTCTGGCTCTGCGTGTCTTTCGAAACCACTTCCGGATCCATTGCGGATACATTGCTGGTTCCAGCCTCTATATCGTAGTCCTGAACAGCGTCATATGTGCTCCATGCCGCTACACCCACCGCGACCAAACAGACTGCCAGCGCGACGTAAAAGCCTACTTTTTTTGTTGTTTCGTTATTCTTTTTCTTTCCGCCCATAATGAAACTTCCTTTCGGATGAAATTACTCTTTTGTTTGATCCATGAGTATATTCTGAGCCAAAAGAATGTGTTTTATTCGCTTCTGTTTGTTTTGTTGAAAATAAGTCAAAAGCTACAATCAAACGCAGCATTGCAAAATAAAACAAGATAAGCAAGGATATTTTTTGCTCTGCAAAGCGAAGGATGAAAGCCGGCTGACGTCGGCTTCGGATGACTATGCGGCAGGAGGGAAAATAGAAAGAGCCCCCTTCCGGTTTAAAAACCGGAAGGGGGCTGTCTCAGCAGGCAATTTCATGCCTGTTATGCTTATGAAACGAAATCGAGAATTGCCATCTCGGCTGCGTCACCTCGGCGCGGGCCAATACGGGTCACCCTTGTATATCCACCGTTTCTGTCGCTGAATTTGGGGGCAATTTCGGTAAACAGCTTATTGGTCACTGCCTCTTTGGTAACAAAGCTCAAAACCATTCGCCTATTGTGGAGATTATCCTCTTTGGCGATTGTAATCATTTTCTCCGCCAGTGCCTGAACTTCTTTCGCACGTGTCGCAGTTGTTTCTATTTTTCCATTCTCAAAAAAGAATGTCACAAGGCCTCTGAGCATTGCTGTTCTATGAGCAGTGTTTCTTCCGAGTTTTCGTGTTCCCGGCATGATTTTCACTCCTGTCCATTCATATAGATTTATCGGATTATTCGTCGTCGTTTCGCAGATTAAATCCAAGGGAAGCGAGCTTCCATACAACTTCCTCAAGCGACTTGCGCCCAAGATTTCTCACCTTCATCATATCCTCTTCGGATTTATTGATGAGGTCCTCTACAGTATTGATGCCCGCGCGTTTCAGGCAGTTAAAGGAGCGTACGGAAAGATCCAGCTCTTCTATGGTCATCTCCAGAACCTTTTCCTTGCCGCCTTCATCCTTTTCGACCATGATCTCCGTGCTCTTGCCCTTATCGGATAGATCGACAAAGAGACTGAGGTGATCTGTCAAAACCTTTGCGGCAAGCGATACCGCCTCCTGTGCGTTGATGACTCCGTTTGTCCACACCTCAAGCGTCAGCTTGTCATAATCGATGCTTTGTCCGACACGCGTACTTTCAACATTGAAGTTCACTTTCAGCACCGGGGTATAAATTGAGTCGACTGCGATTTCTCCGATAATCTCTTCCATAGCGTTCTGTTTATTGCGTTCACTGGATATATAGCCTCTGCCCTTGCCCAGTGTTAGCTCCATAAACAGCTTTGCACCTTCGCCAAGTGTAGCAATGTGTAAATCCGGATTCAGTATTTCTACTTCGCTGTCACATTTTATTGAATCTGCCGTGACCTCACAGGGGCCCTCGGCAGCGATCTCAACTGTTTTTGAACCTTCACAATGAAGCTTCGCCACCAGACCCTTGATGTTCAGTACGATTTCTGTAACATCCTCTTTCACACCCGGAATGGTGGAAAACTCATGGAGAACACCATCTATCTTTATAGATTTCACCGCGACGCCCGGAAGGCTGGATAAAAGCATTCTTCGAAGGCTGTTGCCAAGCGTTGTGCCAAAGCCTCTTTCCAGAGGTTCAACAATAAACTTGCCATAAGTGCCGTCATCCGACACTTCTGCGATTTCAATCCTTGGTCTTTCTATCTCAATCATCCGTGATCCTCCTTTTACATTTATGCAAGTTTTTATCGTATATCTGACGACTGCTTTTGTCGTCCAGTAAAGTATAACCCTTGCTGCAATTCATTTTGCCTAAATGTGTATGCCTGTGAAAACCGGCATTATTTGGAGTACAACTCGACGATGAGAGTTTCGTCAACCTCAATATCAATCTCCTCGCGGGTGGGTAACGCTTCAATTCTTGCCTGTACCGCGTTTGTATCCACATCAATCCACTTCGGGACAGGACGGGAGGCGTTGTTCTCAAGTACAGATTTAATTTTCGTGCTGCCGCGGCTACCTTCTTTAATCGAAAGCACCTCGCCCGGCTTTACAAGATAAGACGGAATATCCACCTTTTTGCCGTTTACGGTGAAGTGACCGTGGGTAACAAGCTGTCTTGCCTCAGCACGGGAGTTGGCCCATCCGCAGCGGAAGACCGCGTTATCAAGACGCGTTTCCAGTAAAATCAAAAGATTGTCGCCCGCTTTACCCTGCATTTTAACGCCCATCTCGTAATAGCCCTTAAACTGCTTCTCAAGCACGCCATAAAAACGCTTTGTCATCTGCTTGGCACGCAGCTGCAGACCGTATTCTGAATTTTTTTTGCGGCCCTGGCCATGCTGTCCCGGCGGATATGCCCGGCGGGATATTGCACACTTCTCCGAGTGACAACGGTCACCCTTCAAAAAGAGCTTTGTGCCTTCACGGCGGCACAGCTTACATGATGCATCAGTATATCTTGCCATATTGATAGACCTCCTTATACTCTTCTTCTTTTCGGAGGACGGCAACCGTTGTGCGGAACAGGTGTTACGTCCTTAATCATGCTTACGTCAAGCCCTGCAGATTGTAAGGCCCTGATTGCAGCCTCACGGCCCTGGCCCGGCCCCTTCACATATACGTCCACGGACTTCATGCCGTGTTCCATTGCGAGCTTGGCTGCGGTTTCAGCCGCTGACTGCGCTGCAAACGGAGTGGACTTTCTGGAACCTCTGAAGCCCAGCTCACCGGAACTTGCCCATGAAATGGCGTTTCCCTGCACATCTGTAATAGTGACGATGGTATTGTTGAATGTGGACTGGATATGGGCGCTGCCGCGCTCAATATTTTTACGCTCGCGGCGCCTTGTTCTTTGGGTTTTACCTTTTGGTGCTGCCATTTTTATAATCCCTCCCGATTATTTCTTCTTGTTCGCCATCGTTCTTCTCGGACCCTTACGCGTTCTCGCGTTGGTCTTGGAACGCTGGCCCCTTACCGGAAGGCCTTTGCGATGACGCACACCACGGTAGCAGCCTATTTCGATAAGTCTCTTGATATCAAATGCGATTTCACGACGCAGGTCACCTTCAACCTGAATATTCTTGTCGATATAATCTCTGAGCTTTGACGTATCATCTTCAGATAAATCACGAACTCTGATATCAGGGTTCACACCTGCTTCAGTACAAATCGTCGTTGCTGTTTTGCGGCCAATCCCAAAAATATAGGTAAGCGCGATTTCAATTCTCTTATCTCTTGGCAGGTCTATGCCGGAAATACGAGCCATACGTACACCTCCAAATTAATAGCCACAGCCTCTTAGCCCTGGCGCTGTTTGTGCTTGGGATTATCACAGATAACCATGACTTTGCCCTTGCGCTTTATGATTTTGCACTTTTCACACATTTTCTTTACAGAAGGTCTTACTTTCATTTGTGTGCCCTCCTTTTTTAGGGTCATTGTGCCGTAGCACATTCGTGTTTGGTGTTATTTTGAACGCCAGGTAATGCGTCCTTTCGTCAGGTCATACGGCGACATTTCTACCGTGACCTTGTCTCCAGGCAGAATACGAATAAAATTCATACGCAGTTTGCCGGAGATATGTGCCAGAATGACGTGGCCATTCGGCAACTCCACCTGAAAAGTCGCGTTCGGGAGCGCCTCTTTGACAACTCCGTTTACTTCAATTACGTCCTGCTTTGACATATAAAAACCTCACTTTCGTCAGCACATGTTTTCTTCATCGTCTTGCGCCTTCTTACGAAATTCCCGCAAGACACCTCTGATTTGCCGATTGGTCTTTAAAAGATTTTCTTCAATAATTGTTTTCGTGGGAGCGAGGTGCTTTATTTTTTTCCTCTTTGGTTTGATAAGGCTCCTTCGTTTCCCGTCACACAGCACGGCATAAACACCGTCTACTGCGATAACAATTTGAAAATCCCCTTTATCGTGTCCGGCAAGTGATTTAACAATCTGTCCCGCATGAATCCCCATCACATACCTCAGTCTGGAACCGTCATAATGACCGGACCGTCGTTCGTTACCGCGATGGTATGTTCAAAATGAGCGGACATTTTGCCATCTGTCGTAACCGTTGTCCACTGATCGGGCAATACCCTGACGGTATAAACGCCTTCATTGATCATCGGTTCAATGGCAATCACCATACCTGCCAACAGTCGCACACCCCTGCCGGGTGTGCCGTAATTGGGAACGCTTGGTTCTTCGTGTAAATTCGCGCCTACTCCGTGGCCGACAAATTCTCGTACCACCGAGTAACCGCGAGCCTCGGCATACTCCTGAACCGCATGGCCGATATCGCCAATACGGTTTCCCGGTCGCGCCTGTCTGATCCCCTCAAACAAACACATCTCAGTCGTTTGGAGCAGCTTCTGCGTGCTTTCACTGATGGCGCCGCATGGATAGGTCCAGGCGTTGTCACCGTGATAGCCCCTGTAATAGGCGCCGATGTCGATATCGACAATGTCGCCCTCTCTTAAAATCTGCTCTTCTGACGGTATGCCGTGGATTACCACTTCGTTTACAGAAATACATGAACTTGCCGGAAACGATCCGCCGATACCTTCATATCCAAGAAAGCTGGGCACAGCGCCCATCTTCTCGATATAACGGCGAACCTCGCGGTCGATCTTCGCCGTGGAAACTCCGGGCTCTACCATTTCCCCGGCAAGCTTCAATGCATTTGCAGAAATCTCGCAGGCCTCTTTCATAATTGAAATTTCCCTGCTGGTTTTGAGTATGATCATAGCGAACCTACCGTGTCCAGCACGAGCTTCGTCGTATCGGCGACTTCTTCCTGCCCCTCGACAACACAAAGCTTGCCCTGCTTCAGGTAAAAATCCTTCAGCGGTTCTGTTTGCTCATGATATACACTGAGTCTGTCTTTCACTGTATCCGGGTGGTCATCCTTACGCTGAATAAGGGTGCCGCCGCATTGATTGCAGACGCCTTCCTCACGCGGTTTTTTATACTGCATGTGATAGGAAGACCCGCACTTTTCGCAGACACGGCGTCCGGACATTCTGAGAACGATCCTCTCATCAGACACTTCGATATCGATGACCTTGTCGATGTTCACGCCCATTGCGTCCAGAGCCTCGGCCTGTGGAATGGTTCTCGGGAAGCCGTCCAGAATAAAGCCGTTTTTGCAATCGTCTTCATTCAGGCGGTCCTTGATGATACCGATGAGGATCTCATCCGGGACCAGCTTTCCCGCATCCATAAAGGTTTTCGCCTTGATGCCCATTTCCGTGCCGCTTTTCAGCGCCTCGCGGAGAATATTCCCCGTTGATATGGCCGGGATGTTATATTTTTCGCAGACTACCTCTGCCTGTGTGCCTTTTCCGGCACCTGGAGCTCCTAAAAAAATCAGATTCATTTGTTTTCCCTCAACTTAATCCAGGAATCCTTTGTAATGACGCATCATCATCTGGGATTCAAGCTGCTTCACCGTTTCAAGCGCAACACCGACAATAATGATAATTGAGGTACCGCCGATGGAAAGGCTTGCCATCTCGGTCACATTGCAGTAAACGATTGGAACAATCGCAATTGCCGCAAGGAACAATGCGCCGATGAGTGTGATCTTGGAGAGAATCTTTTTGATAAAGTCCGCCGTCGGTCTTCCCGGACGAATGCCTGGAATGGTACCGTTGCTCTGACGGAGATTGTTTGCCATTTCCAGCGGATTGTACTGTACAGACATATAGAAATATGCAAACATCAGGATGAGCAGGAAATAGAGAACACTGTAAAGCCATCCGGTGCTGGCGAAAGCTTTGAAGAATCCCTCCCAGAAGCCGCCGGGCGTTACCGTGACAAACAACTGAATAATACTCGGAATGGATAAAATGGAGCTTGCAAAGATGACCGGCATAACGCCGCTCATTGCAACCTTAATTGGCAAATGTGAGCTTTGACCGCCGTACATTTTACGCCCAACCACTTTTTTCGCGTATTGAACTGGAATTCTTCTCTCGGCTTCGTTCATAAATACAATGACCCAAACGACCGCCAGGAACAGAATAACAAACAACGGCGCAAATATGAAATACTTGCCGAAGTTCGTGGGATCTGCAAGCGCTGTTGTAAAGTAGTTCCAAACACCGCCGAAGGTCACCGGCAAACGTGCAACGATGCCTGCAAACAGGATGATGGAAATACCGTTCCCGATGCCCTTGTCGTTGATTTGCTCGCCCATCCACATGATCAGCGCCGTTCCTGCCGTAAAGGCAAGAATGATGACAATCATCGAGAATATGCCTTCAAAGCCTGTGGTATAAAGCAGCGCATTGCTATTGCGAAGGAAGAGATAATAAGCCACAGCCATGACAAGGCCAAGACCTACCGTTACATACCGCGTGATGGCTGCGATCTTCTTGCGGCCCTCTTCGCCTTCCTTTGCAAGCCTTTCAAGAGGAGGAATCGCCACCTGCAATAGCTGCATAATAATGGAGCTGTTGATGTATGGCTGAATACCCAACGCAAACAGCGTTGCCCTTGAAAAGTTTTCGCCGGTCAGCATATTGATATAGCCAAGTGCCGAGCCCTGCTCGCTGAGGCCTGCCATCGTTTCAGCCAGCTGCGCCGTATCCAGAAACGGAATCGGGATAACGGAGCCGAACCGGAAACAGATGATGATCAAGAGCGTGAACAGGATTTTCTTTCTTAAATCGGGAATTCTCCAGGCATTTTTAAATGTTGAAAACATTTTAAACCACCTCGGCCTTTCCGCCCGCAGCTTCTATCTTCGCCTTGGCCGCTTCGGAAAAAGCTTTTGCCTTAACAGTTAACTTTTTCTTAATCTCGCCGTTTGATAGGATCTTCACCCCGTCACGACTTTTTTTGATGACTCCCGCTTCGACCAGGGCGGCCGCGTCCACAACCGCTCCGTCTTCAAAGACGCTGAGGTTTCCCACATTGACAGTGACGATCTCAGAAGCAAAGATATTATTAAAGCCTCTTTTCGGAACACGTCTGGCCATCGGCATCTGGCCGCCTTCAAAACCGACCCTGACTCCACCGCCGGACCTGGCTTTCTGGCCCTTGTGGCCCTTGCCTGCCGTTTTACCTTGTCCCGAGCCGTGTCCTCTGCCGATACGCCTCGATGCCTTTGTGGAACCGGGCGCTGCTGTAAGCTCATTCAGTCTCATTGATTGCACCTCCCTCTTTACTTGCTTACCTCGATAAGATGGGCTATTTTTTTAATCTTGCCCTGTGTCTGCGCATTATCGGGCTGTTCTGTCTTATCGCCGACCTTCCTGAGGCCCAGCGCATGGGCACAAGCAATTTGATCTTTTTTTCCGCCGATCAGACTCTTTTTTAGAGTGACATTAACCGTTGCCATCTTGCACCCTCCTTACAATATTTCTTGTACGGTTTTTCCACGAATCGCCGCAACCTGTTCGGCTGTACGAAGCTTGGAAAGACCTTCCAGCGTAGCTCTCACTACATTGCACGGATTGTTGGAGCGCAGTGCCTTTGCGCGGATGTCTTTGATTCCAACACTCTCGACAACGGCACGTACCGGGCCGCCCGCCAGAACGCCTGTACCGGGAGCCGCAGGTTTCAGCAACACTCTGCCCGCCCCGAATTCACCCACGATCTCATGAGGTATGGTGGTACCTCTCATAGAAACTTGCATTAAATTTTTCTTAGCATCTTCAATGCCCTTGCGGATTGCGTCGGGTACTTCACCGGCCTTACCTATACCAAAGCCTACAATTCCTTCTCCGTCGCCTACGACGACCAAAGCGGCAAACTTGAAAATACGTCCGCCCTTTACAGTCTTCGCAACGCGGTTGATGGAAACAACGCGCTCTTTCAGATCAAGTGTTGATGCGTCAATTTTACTCGCCAAAACTTTACTCCTCCTTTGTTAGAAGCTCAAGCCGCCCTCACGGGCGCCTTCGGCCAGCTCTTTGACGCGGCCGTGAAAGATGTAACCGCCGCGGTCAAAAACCACATTGGTGATTCCTTTTTCCTGCGCCTTTTTGGCAATCAGCTTGCCAACCTCTTTGGCGCCTTCCTTATTTCCGCCGTTCCCTGTGACATCCTTGTCCAGGGATGATGCCGCGCAAAGCGTTACGCCCTTTACGTCATCAATAATCTGCGCATAGATATTCGTAGCAGAGCGGAATACATTAAGACGAGGTCTCTGCGCCGTGCCGCTGATCTTGCCGCGAACTCTCTTGTGGCGGCGAAGTCTCTGTTCATTTGTGTTCGGCTTCTTAACCATTGATTCTCACTCCTTTTATCCTTTTGCGCCTTTACCGGCTTTGCCTTCCTTCAGGCGTACATACTCACCAGTATAGCGGATACCCTTACCCTTATACGGCTCAGGCGGTCTTTTCTCACGTACTTCAGCTGCGAAATGTCCAACCTTTTGCTTGTCAATGCCGACGACAATGATTTTATTGGGGCTCGGGACCTCAATTGTGATGTCGTCTGTCTCAGATACGACTACCTGATGTGAAAAGCCGAGGTTCATCACAAGGTCTTTCCCCTGCTTCTGAACGCGGTAGCCGACGCCCATGACGTCGAGCTCTTTCTTATACCCTTCGGTTACACCTGTCACCATATTGGAGATAAGCGTACGGGTCAGCCCGTGAAGGGACCGTGACTCCTTCTGATCATTGGGACGGGTAACATTGATCTCAGCACCTTCAACCTTGATGTCAATGACCGGGTTGAATTTCTGGGTAAGCGTGCCCTTCGGGCCCTTAACCGTCACAACGCTGCCGTCGATGGTTACATCAACGCCCGCGGGAATATTTATAGGTTTTCTTCCAATTCTCGACATGTTATCGCACCCCCTTCTTTACCATATAAACGCCAGCACTTCGCCACCGACATTTTCCTTACGAGCCGCACGGTCTGTCATAATCCCCTTGGAAGTGGACACAACTGCGATTCCGAGGCCCTTCATCACCTTAGGCATATCCTCAGCGCCCGAATAAATTCGAAGGCCCGGCTTGGAAACCCTTTTAAGTCCCTTAATAACCGCATTCTTGCCCTCGGCATACTTCAGCGCCACTTTGATCACGCCCTGCTTACTGTCATCGATAACCGTAAAGTTTTTTACATATCCTTCATCCACAAGAATTTGGCAGATGGACTTTTTCATGCCCGACGCCGGTATCTCAACTGTGTCGTGCTTTGCAGACTGCGCATTACGGATACGAGTAAGCAAATCGGCTATTGGATCTGTAATTTGCATAATGTTTTCCTCCTTATCCCTTACCAGCTTGCTTTTCTGACGCCAGGGATCTCGCCCTTATAAGCAAGTTCTCTGAAGCAGATACGGCACACACCGAACTTACGAAGGTAGGCATGCGGCCTGCCGCAGATTTTACATCTGTTATACTGCCTTGTCGAATATTTCGGCGTTCTCTTTTGCTTGACTTTCATCGATGTTTTGGCCACAATATCCCTCCTTATCGTGCAAACGGAGCGCCCATCAAACTCAGGAACTCACGGGCTTCTTCGTCTGTTTTTGCTGTTGTTACAATACAAATGTCCATACCTCTGACCTTGTCGACCTTATCATAGTCGATTTCCGGGAATATCAGCTGTTCACGGATACCCATGTTGTAGTTGCCCCGGCCGTCAAAGGAATTTCCATTGATGCCCCTGAAGTCACGAACTCTGGGAAGCGCCACGTTGAAAAGCCTGTCGAGAAACTCGTACATCTTTTCGCCCCGCAGTGTTACCTTGAGGCCGATGGGCATTCCCTCACGAAGCTTAAAGTTTGCAACGGACTTCTTCGCCTTACAAACCATCGGCTTCTGCCCGGTAATTTTCATCAAGTCGCCGCTTATGTTATCGATGACCTTCGCGTTATCCTTTGCCTCACCAGCGCCGACGTTTATGACAATTTTGTCAAGAGTCGGTATTTCCATGACGCTTTTATAAGCGAACTTCTTCATCAACGCGGGAGCGACGTCTTTCTTGTAGAAATCTTTCATTCTTGCCATTTTTCAGTCTCCTCCCTTACAGCGATTCGCCGCATTTTCTGCAAATGCGTTCTTTTGTGCCATCACCCAGTATCTTGTGGCCAATGCGGGTCGGCTTGCCGCAGCGTGAGCAGAGAATCTGCACCTTGCTGGCATAAATGGCCGATTCGGCTTTGATGATGCCGCCGGGCTCGCCCATTTTACGGGGCTTTACATGCTTGGATACAAAGTTTGCATTTTCAATGATGACCTTGCCCTCTTTGGGGCTGACACCCATGACCTTACCCTTTTTGCCGCGGTCTTTGCCGCTCATAATCATGACGGTGTCACCGCTTTTAACATGAACTTTATTCATTATGGTGCACCTCCACTTAAAGCACTTCCGGGGCAAGCGACAGTATTTTCATGTACTCCTTGTCGCGAAGCTCTCTTGCGACCGGGCCAAAAATACGTGTTCCCCTGGGGTTTTTATCATCTCGAATGATAACGGCGGCATTTTCGTCGAACCGGATATATGTGCCGTCGTCACGGCGTACGCCGAAAGCCGATCTTACGATAACAGCCTTGACAACATCGCCTTTTTTTACAACGCCGCCGGGTGCAGCTTTTTTAACGGAAGCCACCACAACGTCGCCAATATTGGCATACCTCCTGCCGGTACCGCCCAGAACGCGAATGCACATCAGCTCCTTCGCGCCTGTGTTGTCCGCAACTTTGAGGTAAGTTTGCTGTTGAATCACAGTGCGTTCCTCCTTACGCTGTTCCTGCTCCTCTTCCTTTACGGGCGGCTCCACGCTTGCGGGCACTCCCTGGCTCAGCACCGCTGATTCCAGTATGATCTGACCCGTAGTTCATTTCACCAAAAGAACAGAAAGCCTATTTTTTCGTAAAAACAAATTATTTTGCTTTTTCAATAATGTCCACAACGCGCCATCTCTTATCCTTCGAAAGGGGGCGTGTTTCCATGATACGCACACGGTCTCCGACACCACACTCATTCTTTTCATCATGAGCTTTTCTCTTTACGGTGCGCTTGATAATCTTTTTGTAAAGCGGATGTTTGACACTGTCTTCCACAGCAACCACAACGGTTTTATCCATCTTATCGCTGACAACTCTTCCGACAGTCGTTTTTCTCATGCCTCTTGCAATTTCGCTCACTGTTTAATCCTCCCTTCCCCTTATGTGTTATCGGCTTTGAGCTCATTTTCCCGGATGATGGTCTTTACCCGGGCAATGTCCTTCTTTACGGCCGATATACGCATTGGGTTGTCAAGCTGATTAATAGCGAGCTGGAAACGCAGATTAAAAAGCTCTGCCTTAAGGTCTTTAAGCTTTGTTTCAAGCTCTTCAGCAGTAAGTTCTCTTATTTCCATAGCATTCATTACTCTGCGACCTCCTCTTCTTTGACAATAAACTTACACTTGATGGGAAGCTTATTGGCAGCAAGACGCATTGCTTCTCTTGCAGTTTCTTCCGGAACGCCTGCGAGCTCAAACATAACCCTGCCCGGCTTAACAACGGCAACCCAAAACTCGGGCGCGCCTTTACCGGAACCCATTCGAACCTCAGCGGGTTTCTTCGTCACCGGTTTGTGTGGAAAAATCTTGATCCACACTTTACCGAAACGCTTACAGTAACGTGTCATGGCAACACGGGCCGATTCAATCTGATTGGATGTGATCCATGCCGGCTCAAGAGCCTGAAGGCCAAACTCGCCGTATGTGATCGTATTTCCGCGGGTCGCCTTACCGGTCATACGACCTCTGTGAACCCTGCGGTATTTTACGCGCTTTGGAAGTAACATTATCTGCGGCCTCCTTCCCTCTTGCCTCTCGGGGGCTGCTGACGGTTCTGCTGCGGCTGCTGTCTTACGACGCCGCTGAGTACCTCGCCCTTATAAATCCAAACCTTTACGCCGATTTTGCCATAGGTGGTTCTTGCCTCGGCAAAGCCGTAATCGATATCCGCACGGATGGTCTGCAGCGGAATGGTACCGTCATGGTATTTTTCCTGCCTGGCGATTTCAGCGCCGCCTAAACGGCCGGAAACCATTGTTTTGATACCCTTTGCACCCAGCTTCATGCTGCGTCCGATACACTGCTTCATCGCGCGGCGGAAAGAAATTCTTCTCTCCAGCTGTGAAGCGATGTTCTCAGCCACCAGCTGCGCGCTGAGATCGGGCTGGCGCACCTCGACGATGTTGATGATGACAGGTTTTCCCAGCATCTTCTCGCACTGCTGACGGAGCTTTTCGATCTCCGCACCGCCCTTGCCGATGACAAGGCCCGGCTTAGCGCAGTGGATGTGGATGCGCACCTTTGAGGCGTCGCGCTCAATTTCAATTTTCGGAACACCGGCGGCATACAACTGCTTTTTCAGCGTCTTGCGGAGGTTATAGTCCTCGACGAGAATATCGCCGAACACATCATCCTTTGCAAACCAACGGGAATCCCAGTCTTTGATGACACCGACACGAAGACCGTGCGGATTTACTTTTTGTCCCATAATTATACCTCCTTACCGCCTTATTCTTTCTCTTTCACAATGATCGTGATATGAGATGTTCTCTTGAGTATCCTGAATGCTCTTCCGTGGGGGCCGGGCCGCAGCCTTTTGAGGATCGGACCCGGTGTGACGAAGCACTGAGACACATAGAGGCTGCTTTTGTCCATACCAAAGTTGTTCTCTGCGTTAGATACAGCAGATTTCAGCAGCTTCTGAAGATCCTCACTGGCCGCTTTGGGCGTGTGCTTCAGTATTGCGTCGGCAAGGTCCACCGTCTTACCCCGGATTAAATCCAATACGATGCCGACCTTGCGGGGAGAGATTCTAGTATAATTCAATATAGCTTTTGTTTCCATCAATCTCTTCTCCTTTCATCATTTAGATGTCTTTGAGCCGGCATGGCCCTTAAAGGTTCTTGTCGGGGCAAATTCGCCCAGCTTATGACCGACCATATCTTCTGTAACATATACCGGGACATGCTTTCTTCCATCATGCACCGCAATGGTGTGTCCGACGAAATCCGGGAATATCATAGACGCTCTGGACCAGGTCTTGATAATTTTCTTTTCGCCGTTCTCATTCATTTGCTGAATCCTTTTAAGCAGCACAGGCTGTACAAAAGGTCCCTTTTTCAAGCTTCTGCTCATTCTATTTCAAGCTCCTTTCCTACGCCTTACTTGCTGTTTCTGCGTTTGACAATGAGTTTATCACTGCTCTTATGCGGTTTGCGCGTCTTGTATCCGAGGGCGGGTTTACCCCAGGGTGTGACCGGTCCCGGACGTCCGACAGGGCTCTTGCCCTCACCGCCGCCATGCGGGTGGTCGTTCGGGTTCATAGCAGAACCGCGAACGGTTGGTCTGAAGCCCATGTGACGTTTGCGTCCCGCTTTGCCGATCTTCACATTTTCATGATCGATGTTGCTGACCTGACCAATGGAAGCCCGACAGCTGTCCGGTACATTGCGAAGCTCACCGGAGGGCAGTCTCAGCAGCGCCATGCCGTTTTCCTTGGCCATCAGCTGTGCCATCGTACCGGCGGAGCGGACAATCTGCGCGCCCTTGCCGGGATAAAGCTCAATACCGTGGATGAACGTACCGGTGGGAATGTCGGAAAGTTTCAGCGCGTTGCCCGGCTTGATGTCGGCTTCGGCGCCCGATACGATCTTATCTCCTGTCTTCAGGCCGTGAGGCGCGAGGATATAGCTCTTTTCGCCGTCCTCATACTGGATCAACGCGATGAAGGATGAACGGTTGGGATCGTACTCGATACCCTGTACCACACCGGTCACGCCCTCCTTCTGGCGTTTAAAGTCGATGATGCGGTATTTCTTTCGGTTGCCGCCGCCTCTGTGGCGAACGGTGATCCTGCCATAGCTGTTGCGGCCGGCCTTCTTCGAAAGCGGGGCAAGCAAGCTTTTCTCCGGTCCGTTTTTGGCAAGGCCGGTATAGTCTGTAACAGACATATTGCGCCTGGCCGCGGACGTCGGCTTATATATTTTAATTGCCATTTGGTTTCACTCTCCTTATTGGCTTTGCGGGGAAATGGCATTCCCCATTCATGCTCATCTCAGAAGTCGCACACCCTTTAAGAGCGTATTATTAGACCATCGATTCAAAGAATTCGATCGTTTTGCTCTCATCAGTGAGTGTCACAACGGCCTTTTTCCAGCTTCTGGTATAGCCCTGTGTCCTGCCCTGACGGCGCATTTGACCTCTGACATGGAGGGTGTTCACCTTATTTACCTGAACACCGAAAAGCTTTTCAACAGCTCTCTTAATATCAATTTTGGTCGCTTTCTTGTCTACCTCGAAGGTGTACTTCTTATCCTGGGTACCCGTCATAGTTTTTTCGGTGATAATCGGGCGAATGATGATATCATGCTCTGTCATTATGCATACACCTCCTCGATTTTCCCTATCGCGTCCTTCACAACGATGAATTTATCGGCATTAAGAATATCGTATACACTCAGCGTATTCACCTGAGATGTTTTAACGCCGGGGATGTTCCTCGCGGAAGAGATCACATGCTTTTCCACTTCGGGAAGCACAATGAGGACCTTCTTCTGCGCGCCCAGCGCCTGAAGCATTTCTACGATGGTTTTTGTTTTGTAAGATTCCATTTCAAGTCTTTCCAGAACAATCATTTCACCGTCCAGAACCTTGGAAGAAAGGGCGGACTTCATCGCAAGCCTCTTAACCTTGCGGTTTAGGGTATATCGATAGCTGCGGGGCTTCGGCGCAAACGCCACACCGCCGTGTGTCCACTGGGGTGAACGGGTGGAACCCTGACGGGCCCTGCCGGTACCCTTCTGTCTCCACGGTTTTCTTCCGCCGCCGCGTACCTCTGCACGGGTAAGAGCGGACTGAGTGCCCTGGCGTTTGTTCGCAAGCAGGTTCTTCACCATGTCGTTCATGACAGACAGGTTTGGTTCCATGCCGAACACGTTTTCGGAAAGCTCAAGCTTTTCCACTTCCTTGCCTTGCATGTTGAGTACTGATACTGTAGGCATTCTGTTTCCTCCTTCCCTTATGCTTTGACGCTGTCGCGTACGATTACGATTCCGCCGTTCGGCCCGGGGATCGCACCCTTTACAGCGATAATATTGTTTTCCGCATCCACTTTTGCAACCGTGAGATTCTGCACGGTCACAGTATCTGTTCCCAGATGACCGGCCATTTTCTGACCCTTAAAAATCCTTGCGGCGTTGATCGCGCCTGTTGAGCCGCCGTGACGGACAACCGGGCCGCTGCCGTGGGATTCTTTGAGGCGGCTGAAGTTCCAGCGCTTGATAACGCCCTGATAACCCTTACCCTTGCTGACACCGGTGACATCCACTTTTTCTCCGGCTTCAAAGGTATCCGCCTTGATCAGATCGCCGACGTTCATTTCACTGATGTCCTCAAACCGAAACTCTCTGAGCGTTTTCTTCGGGGCGACGTCGCCCTTTTTGAAGTGGCCCTGCAGAGGCTTCGAAACCCTTTGCGGCTTCACATCGCCAAAGCCCACCTGAACCGCTTCATAGCCGTCGTTATCCATCGTCTTCTTCTGTGTGATGACACATGGACCGGCTTCTACAACCGTTACAGGGATGACCTTTCCCTTATCATCGAAAATCTGCGTCATGCCGATCTTCTTGCCGATGATTCCTTTTTTCATTCTTGTTCCTCCTTTAGGTTATTGGTTGACAGGAACTTCCCGCCAACATGACCTCCTGGCGCCTATATAATGTAATAGAAGAAGCCTACAGCTTGATTTCTATTTCCACACCGGCGGGGAGCTCCAGACCCATCAGCGCTTCAACGGTCTTATTGCTGGGCCTTAAGATATCGATCAGTCTTTTGTGGGTACGCATCTCAAACTGCTCACGGCTGTCCTTATACTTGTGAACAGCACGCAGGATCGTGATGATCTGCTTTTCTGTCGGCAGCGGCACAGGCCCGGAAACCCTTGCGCCCGTACGCTTGGCTGTGGCCACAATCTTCTCGGAAGACTGGTCCACCAACTGATGGTCGTAACCCTTGATTCTGATTCTTATCTTTTCTTTGACTGCCACGTAAATCGCCTCCTTAAAATGTAGTTGGCGGGCCGGATTTTTTTGAACACCGTGCCGGGTGTTTAATCGGTTTGCATACAAAAACCGGAAATCCACCTGTTAGTGGACCCCGGGGATGAATGGACACAGTGATAAATCCAAAAGTTCATTCGAAAGCACACACGGCCTTTAAGGGAATAAGCCCTCATGGTTCCCGCTTTGAAATTCCTCATTTCGCCCGGTTTAAAATCGGACATACTCCACGGAAAAACCAGAATCCACCTCACGCCGGCAATAAAAAAAGCCATCCGCTCCGTAAATCCTGCAACCTCCCGCTTCAACGCATATCATGTCGCAGTCGTGCTTAAGTATGATATCATACCAGGCTTGTCAATGCAAGTAAAATTTTATTTTTTTTTCGGTTTTAATGGTATTTTTTTGCCTTTGAAGCCATGAGCCCGTATTGACACCCATACTATAATATTGGTATATACTTTTTCTTTATACGATAAGGTCTGAAGTTACAGGCTCTGCTTATGCATACCGGGCACTGTAATCAGACATAAAACGGAGGGCCCCGCAGGAACGCCTCCGTTTTTCATATTGCTTACTCTATTGCCGACATGAATACTCTTACTTCTGCATTGCCTCCTTTTGCAATAACACCGAAGGCGCCGCCCTTCAGGTCATAAAGACGGGTGGATAAAGCAGTACCGTCGTCTGCTGCCGTGACATAGATTTCCAGCACCGTGCCCTGCCGGAATAAACGGAATATAATCTCCTGCCCCCGTTTGACCCGGCACAGGCGCTCTGTTTCCAGCATAAAAGGCCAATCCGGCTTTTCAGCGGGCCACTTTTCGACCGCCAGTCTTCCCGCGTCAAAATCATAGAATACACAGTATAGCTCATCCTTTTGCTCAGACATGCATAATGTTATGCCCAATAACCATACCCTTTCATCAGGCTGAAACACCGCTTCCAAAACCATGTTTTCTGTCATAGCCCACCGTCATGATATTCCCCAGCGCCAGAATCAGCATGATAATAACCGTCGGCAGAATGAGCGGAATATCCACAGACAAAATGCGCTGCAGCTTGTTGGCGCCGTCCATAATGGCCGCCTCGTGGTATTCCGGTGAAATCCCCGCAAGAGCCGCTATATAGATGATGGCATTAAACCCCATGCTCTGCCAGATATTCGAAACCACATAGATACTGCGAAAATATTCGGGGCGGGACATGAACAGCACCACGTCGCCGCTAAAGCTTTTGATAATGGTGTTCACAAAACCTGACCCCGGAGCGAGAATCACCGTCATAATACTGACAATGACCACATTGGAAATGAAGTACGGTGCGAAGGATATGGTCTGCACAAATTTTTTTCGGAACCCTTTTCCGATTTGGTTTACAAGAAGCGCAAAGAGAATCGGCACCCAGGACAGGGAAATTATCCACCTGGAATCCACTGCCGTTCCTCCCGCCCCGACCTACCGTCCCCGCGGGTTCGCCCGGGCCTTTGAAGAGATGGATGTTCCGCTTCCCGAGGTGCCTTTGATCCGCGTTCACGTCTTTGAGGGGCCGGAAGAAAAAATCAAGGAGGTTATCCGTAAATACCGGCCCACCGCCATCATTCCAAGCGGACCCTTATCCATTCCGGCCATGACTGCCCTGCGGGAACTGAATCTTTCCGTCCCTGAGGACATCAGCCTCGTGATTTACGACGACCAGCAATGGGCGGCCCTGACGGGCATTACCGTAGTGGGCCACCCCATGCAGCAGATCGGGAACCGCATCGCCGAAATGATGCTGATGAACATGCGCAACGAAGACGCCATATCCGGTATCAACCACAATGTATTGGACCCTTACCTTGTCGTCCGCAAATCCGTTCGGGACATCGGATAAGGCGGCCTCCGAATGGCCGGTGACTTCATTAAAGCCCGCCCCCTTTATTTCCCGCTGGCTCCGTAATTTGACAGCACCCGGGCGCTGGGATCATCTACGTCGCAGCCCTCCCATTCCCTGTTGGGCATCCAGAAATCCGCCACCATCTCCGCCTGGCCGGGATAATACTTTTCAAACAGTTCCCGATAGAGCAGTGATTCCTTTGTAAACGGGCGGGCAAACCCATACTTCTGTATGCCCATGCTGTATGCTTCATCCGAATACTGCTCTTCCGCGTATTTTTTGATATGATCCACCAAAGAATGGCCCACAGCGTCTGAAAACGCGGCCTTTTCCCGGTACAGAATGGATAGGGGCAGATAAGAGCCCTCAAATGCCCTTCGAAGCAGATATTTTCCCTTTCCATAGCTGTTCATTTTGATTTTCGGGTCAATGGACATGACATACCGCACAAAATCCAAATCTCCGAACGGGACGCGCGCCTCGATGGAGTTCACCGAAATACAGCGGTCGGCCCGCAGCACATCATACATATGCAGCTCGCGCAGGCGCTTTTGCGCCTCCCGCTGGAACGCCTCGCCGGAGGGAGCGAAATCGGTATATTTATAGCCGAAGATTTCATCGGAAATTTCCCCGGTGAGCAGCACGCGCACGTCTGTCGTCTCATGTATGGCCTTGCAAAGCAAATACATGCCGATACTCGCGCGGATGGTGGTGATGTCATAGCTGCCAAGCGCCGCTACAACCTCCTCGATGCACTCCAGCACCATCGCTTTATCGATGATGATCTCCTGATGCTCGCTTCCGATATGGCTCGAAACTTCACGCGCGTATTTTAAATCGATAGCGTCCTCGTCCATACCGACGGCAAATGTGCGAATGGGCTTTTGCAGCAGCTTTGCGGCCACCGCGCATACCAGGGAGCTGTCAAGTCCGCCGCTGAGCAGAAAACCCAGGGGCGCATCCGCGTCGAGGCGTTTTTCGATACCCTTTACAAGTTTTTCGTGTATTTTTCCGCAAATGGTGTCAATATTGTCCGTGACAAAGCTTTCCGTTTCCTCAATGGCGCAGTACCGGATAAAACGTTCGCCATCATAGTAACAGCCCGGAGGAAAAGGACTTACCTTACCGGAAAGCCCTATAAGGTTTTTGGCCTCGCTTGCAAACAGCATGCCACCGCTGTCACTCCTTGCGTAAAAGAGCGGACGGATGCCAATGGGGTCTCGCGCCGCAACGATGCGGCCCTTCTTTGCATCATATAGAATCATAGCGAATTCCGCGTCAAGCTTTTCGAACATACCAAAGCCATACTCGAAGTAAAGGGGCAGAATAATTTCGCAGTCCGATCCGCTTTTAAAGGAATAGCCCTTGCTTTCCAGTTCCTTCTTCATCACGCGAAAGCCATATAGCTCACCATTGCAGACAGCATAGCTTCCGTCTAGCGTAAACGGCTGCATGCCGCTCTCCTCAAGCCCCATAATGGCAAGCCGGTGAAAACCGAGATAACCGCAGGGAGTTTCCATTACACAAGTCCTATCCGGTCCGCGTGAAAGTGTCTTATTAAAAGCCTGCAAAAACTTATCTTTGGGGATGTCTCTTCTGTCATAGGAAATGATGGAACACATGATGATACCTCCGAAAAATAAAATTAAAAAGGCAGCCTCATCCTGATTAGGACGAAGGCTGCCTCAGCTTCGCGGTACCACCTAAATTACCGTATTCATACGGTCACTTATTCCGCTTCAAACAAAGCGGGACCGGCTTAACGCGCCGTCACTACGCTTCACCTACTGGAGCATCTGCATAACCTTGTGCTCTTTCGGATCCGGGCTCCGAAGTGTTATTCACAAAAAATCCTGCCGCGGGGCTTTCACTTTCCCCCGCTCGCTTTATGCGGTGCTTTTTTGTTACTTCTCTTCATCAATGCCGATATCATATGAACTTGTTATATTTTATACCACAGCTTTCATTTTGTGTCAAGAGGTAGTTTTGCAATTTCTTATGTTCGATCATGCATTTCAAGTTTAATTGTTGCGCCGGCGGAAAGACAGATCAAGTTGTATCACAAGCTTTCAGCATCATTTAAATAAAAAACAAACGGTAAACTTTGTTCCAAAAATTCATACGAATAAAAAAATAATTCCTCGATCAGGTCTACAAAATTTTCGCTTGCAAAGTCTTCGCTGGATAATTCTCTGTCTGTTGATAATGTTGCATCTTCATGATCAAAAAAAGTTTTCGTGATGCAAAAAACAGGCATGTTTGTAAGATTTTTTCTGAGTATGTTTTATTGATATTTTCATTGCATAACAGTATGAAAGCGCAACGTCCCTGTGTAGGAGAGGTTACCGAAAAGATGGTTTACCCGCTCATCCATGCCCACAAGGTCATGACCGTTCTTCAACACCCATTTCACGCCCATTGTCTCTTATTCACAGATAGATCTTTTTTTATAGAATCGGTATATTGACTCGCAGCCAGGTCTTTGCAATAAATTGACAGGGCCTTGTTTTTGAACGGCGTTTGCCCTTATAATTATATTACAGATGTGCCGCCATTTGTTCCGCTGCTTCCGGATTTGATAACGGAATACCAAATGACGGCCGCGTGGCTTTATTCAATGAAAAGGAGACAATGGATGTCGCTGACGATTTTAATGGTGGATGACGACAAGTTGCTGGTGAAAAAGCTTGAAGAAACAGTGAACTGGAAACACCTTGATATCTCTATGGTTTTTACAGCACATGATATCCATACCGCACAGGCACTGCTTTCAGAATATCCCATCAATATCCTGCTCTGTGATATCGACATGCCCAAAGGCAGCGGTCTTGAGCTTTTGGAATGGGTTCGCGAGACAAAATTAGAGGTGGAATGCGTATTTCTCAGCAGCTATGCTAATTTCGCATATGCGCAGAAGGCGTTGACACTGGCATCGAAGGATTATTTGCTCAAGCCGATCTCAAATGGAGATATTGAAAAATCTCTGGGAATGATCGTGGATACAATCCGACAGAAAAAAAACTCATATGACATCGGGGATGAACCCAGTGCCATGCAGGCATTTTGGCAGGCTTATGTTTTTGACTCTGAGGCGCGTGAAGAGATGCTTGCGGATATCTGTCAAAGAGGAATCTATACGCTGGATGACCGGTTTCGGCTCGTTATTATAAAAGCCTTTCCGGAGTATGACCTTGAATCGAAAAAAAAGAATTTATCACTTTTCAATTATTCCTCCGGTACATTGACGCAGAGCTTTCTTGAAAAGAGAAGCATAAGTCTGGATGCTTCGATTCACTTGGAGGATTTCGAAAGGCAGTTGGTTTTTCAGGTGAACGACAAGAATGCCGAGCTGAAGCAGGTACTGACGGAACTGAGAAGCTATTACTGTACCGTATTCCCATATCCATGCTGCATATTTGAGGGAGCGCTCACGCTTCTCGCTCAGGTTGATACGGCACAAAAGGTTATTGAGCACATAGCAAGACATATCATTCCCGATGATGACGGTATGGTCTTTCAGGAGCAGTTGCCGGCAAAGCAAGCCGACGATTCCCCCCCGCCGTGGGATGCATGGTATAAGGAAATGCTGCTTGCCGCTGATTTGTGCACAGTTGCCGAACAACTGCGGTTCTTTATCGACAATCAGGCCAGCCAAGCGGTTTGGACCTCGAAGCTGATTGTTCAGTTTGTGCAAGGCTTTGTTCAGATGCTCTACAGCTTTTTGAAAGAACGTGGAATCCGTTTCGGCAACCTGTTTGACAATGAAACCTTTGCTTCACTGGAACAATATGCCCACACCTCACTCAAGGGGCTTCGCAATTTTGTCAGCTATGTATTTGAAATTTTAGCGGGAAATCAAAACCGCAAGGAGAATGTGGTGGAGTATCTGCAGGGTTATATTGAAGATCATTTGGGCGAGGATTTGTCCCGTAAAAGCTTGGCCCAAAAAGCGTATTTGTCCGAAGTTTATCTCTCAAAGCAATTTGTCAAGATAATCGGCATGTCCATACCGGCCTACGTGGCGTCCCGCCGAATAAAAAAGGCCAAGTACTTTTTAGAGCACTCGTCACTGCCCGTCAGCAAAATTGCAATTGAGGTAGGCTACAATAATCTTTCCTACTTCAGCAAATCGTTTCGGGATACCACCGGCTGCACGCCAAATGAGTATCGCAATGCAACCCGCAAAATAAACGGCATAACCGGCACGCAGCAAAATATCCAAAAATAGCTGTAGAAGTGGCAACAAAATTAACAAAAGTATTCGTTTTTGATAGAAGAGACTTTTATGAAGTCTCTTTTTTATATACATCCAATACATTCTTGAAAGACATATAAAGAAGAATTGTATATAATTAACTGAAAATAGCGTTACAGGAGGGGTCATGTGTGCAAAAGCTTTCGGCGTCGCAGCAAAAACCCATGATAAAACGATCGGTTTGGCAAAGAATAAATGAGTGTAAAGCGCTTTACTTGTTGATGCTGCCATCCATCGTTATTTTCTTGATTTTTACGTATTCCCCAATGTATGGCGTCATTATTGCCTTTAAGGATTTTAAGCCCGCTGAAGGTATATTGGGAAGCAGCTGGGTCGGTATTCAAAATTTTCAGCAATATTTTAACTCCTATCAATTTTGGGTCACCATTAAGAACACTGTGGTTATCAGCCTTTACACCATTCTTGCCACGTTCCCCTTGCCCATTATATTGGCGCTGATGTGCAACCAAATGAGAGCCAAGCGGTTTAAGCGCGTGTTTCAGGTGTCTACATACCTTCCCCATTTTATCTCTACCGTGGTCATGTGCGGTATGATTTTACTGTTTCTCTCACCCAGTTCCGGTGTGATTGCAAAGCTGTTGGGGCTTGTAGGGATTCAGCTTCCCAATTTAATGGGCATGCCTCAAGCCTTTTCCAGTATTTATGTCTGGACCGAGGTTTGGCAGCATACGGGATGGGACAGCATTTTGTATATCGCCACACTCTCCGCGGTAGATCCCACCCTGTATGAAGCGGCGACAATTGACGGCGCGAGTAAATGGCACCGGATACGTCACATTGATCTCCCCGCCCTGTCGTCCACAGCCATTATCATGTTTATTCTGCGTATGGGTAATGTGATGAGTGTCGGCTTTGAAAAGGTATATTTGCTGCAAAACACGCTCAATAGCGGAGCCAGTGAAATCATTTCCACTTATGTGTATAAAATGGGAATGATCAGCAACCAGTACAGCCTCTCCTCGGCCATTGGGCTGTTTAACAATGTTATCAATCTGGTGTTACTCCTGCTTGTGAACTGGATATCAAAAAAAATGAGTGACACATCGTTGATATAGGAGGAGACAGCCAAAATGAAACAGGAAAAAATAATGATTCGCCGCACGCGTATTAAAGATTCTATGGGGGACCGGGTCTTCAACATCATCCTGTATGCTGTTGCTGTGCTGATTTTGTTGATCACGCTGTATCCCATGTACTTTATCATCATTGCCTCATTCAGCAATCCTACAATGGTATCAAACGGTGAAATTCTACTGGTACCCAAGGGAATTAATTTTAAGGCGTATGATCAGCTATTTCATCATGACCCGCTGTGGGTTGGCTATCGAAATACCATTTTCTATGTGATTGCCGGTACAATTGTAACGCTCTGCGTCAACATTCCGGCGGCATATGCGCTTTCCAGGAAAAATTTATTTGGCAGGCGCTTGTTTAACCTCTTCTATATCATACCAATGTTTTTTACCGGCGGCTTAATTCCCACATACTTTGTGATAAAGGATTTTAATCTGCTGGATACATTTTGGGTGATGGTGATACCCTTTTCCGTTGTGACCTATTATATTATTGTGGCAAGAACATTTTTCAGTAATTCCATTTCCGAGGACTTATGGGAGGCCGCCCAGCTTGACGGGTGTGGATATCTGGGATTTTTTTTCAGGATTGTATTGCCGCTGTCAAAGGCAATTATTGCGGTAATAGCTTTGTGGGCCGCAGTGGGCCAATGGAATTCTTATTTCAACGCGTTAATTTATCTCAAAGATCCGGCGTTGCAGCCACTGCAGATCGTACTGCGTAATATTTTGATACAGAACAAATCAATTGCCTCCATGACAACCGGCGCGGCGGCTTTGGAAGCGCAGCAACTGGCCGAATTAATCAAATATGCGGTGATTGTCGTATCCTCGCTGCCGATTATGTGCCTGTATCCCTTTGTACAGAAGTATTTCAATCAAGGAGTTATGCTGGGCTCGCTGAAAGGATAGCGTTCAATTTCGTGAATCGACCAGTGAGGTTCGCAAAAATATATTTTGCGGGAACCACCGGTGAAATAAAAGAAAGAAGGTATGGATATGAAATCGATAAAACAATGGATCAGCTTGCTGTTGGTATCAGTTTTTTTGCTGGGTGCTCTCGCCGGCTGCAACAGTTCGGATGACGGCAGCAATCAGCCTTCCTCGGGACAAAGCGGTATATCACAGGAAGAATCGGCGGAGAAAAGCACACCGGAGGAAGTATCGGATCCGGGCGGCGACGTGACATCATTTAATATTGCAACGGTTCGCTATACCGACACATGGCCCATAGATTTCCTGAAAGAAGGCTTTATGAAGGAGATCGAAGAGAAGCATGGCTTGGATCTGAATTGGCAGGTCTATTATTCCTCAGATTGGTCAGAACAGAAATCTCTGCTGCTGGCATCCGGTGATTTACCCGATGCGTTCATGGGTTCTATTACCTTAAATGCCTCTGACGTATCACAAAACAAATCGTTCTTTGTGGACCTGACGGATTTAATTGGTGACAATATGCCGAATTTGACGGCTGCCTTTGAAGATGAGCCCCAGCTGAAGGCAATTGCAACAGACCGTGAAGGGAAAATCTTCAGCCTCCCCAAAAAGCTGCCGAAGCGTCCTGAGGTCTGCGGGACGGTAGCCTATATCAATCAAGAATGGCTGGACAATCTCGGCCTTGATACACCGACAACCTATCTGGAGCTGGAAGCCGTTCTGGAGGCCTTTATCAGGGAAGACGCGGATGGCGACGGCGATCCAAACAATGAGATTGGCCTGACCGGCTCCGCCGGCGATTATGTTCTCAGCAATGATTTACGGAATATTCTTCGGCCCTTTGCAACAATGGTCAGCCGTGAAAACAACTACATGGGGATAGACGGCAATGGAACCCCCGTATTTATGCCGGTACAGGAGAATTACAAAGAAGCCGTGAAATGGATGAGAGGCCTGTATGAAAAAGGAATTATTGATCCTGAGTATTTCACACAGGAATCTACGATGGCAACGGCGAAACGCAAGACAGAGGGCGGCAGCCAGGTAGGGCTGGTTTACGGATGGACGGCAGATGCCGAGGTGAGCACCAACGTGGATCAGTTTGCACTGCTGGAAGAGGTTGCGGGCCCGGATGGAAACCATTATGTTGAAAACGGATCCAATACACTGGATATTTCCGACAGAGAGTTTATGATTACGACAAACTGCAGTGACCCTGCAAAGCTGCTGCAGTGGGCGGATGAATTCTATACAGATTTAAGTTCTCTGCAGACATTCTACGGCTCCATTCCGCAGCAGGTCGCGGATAATGGCGACGGTACTTACTCCGTGCTGAAGCCCAGCGACGGCACCTCACTGGATACATCCGCGTGGTCGAACTCTCTGCGTGATTTCGGCCCGAAATATATGTCGCCAAGCTTCTATGATAAAATCAGTCTGCCTGAAGACCAGGGCGATGGTATCAAGCTGGCGGATGATATTGTCAACGCAAAATATGTCACCACGGATAAGAATATCGGTTTCCCGCTGGTTCAGTATACAGAAGACGAGCTGGGACAGATTGCGACACTCGGTATCGATATCAATAAATACTGTGAAGTGCAGTATGCGCATTGGGTTGTAAACGGCGGCATAGAAGAGGAATGGGATGCGTACCTGGCGCAGCTGGAGACCATGAATCTCCCCGCACTGGTCGGGATTTATGAGGACGCCTATGAATACTACCTGCAATCGATGGAAAGCTGATGTGAAAACAGAAAGAGGGAAAAACATAAATGTTTGAAAACTATGAAGGGAAGCTTTACTTCACAAACAACCGTGAACGTGTTCTGATTGAGTCATGGGGCGAAAACGCACTGCGAATCCGCGCAACGAAAAACCCCGGCTTTACAAACCGTGACTGGGCTCTTGAGCCTATTGAAGCGGCACAGGGAACGGTTGAGGTTTTTCAGGATCCCAATGCAAATGCAGCCGGATTCATGAATATGTTTGGTGGTGCTGATCATTCGTATGGAAAAATTCGTAACGGAAAGATCAGAGCTGAGGTCAACGCAAGCGGTGTCATCTCCTTTTATAACCAGGAGGATAGGCTACTTTTAAAAGAATACTGGCGCAGGCTTCAGGATGAAACCAGCATGGCGCTCAATATTGCGGGGCGGGAGTATAAGCCCGCCGGCGGTGACAACTTTCAGCTTACGGTCCGTTTCGCAGCGAACAAAAAAGAAAAAATCTTTGGCATGGGGCAATATCAACAGCACGAGATGGATATGAAGGGCTGTTTGCTGGAGCTTGCACAGCGTAACTCACAAGCCAGCGTCCCCTTTTACCTGTCAAATCTCGGATATGGGTTTTTATGGAACAACCCGGCGGTGGGGCAAGTATCATTTGCCAGCAATGGCACCACATGGGAAGCAAAATCGACAAAAGAGCTGGATTATCTCATAATTGCCGGGGATACCCCGGCAGCGATTGAAGAAACCTATATGGCTTTGGTAGGGAAACCGCCCATGATGCCTGAATATGGCATGGGCTTCTGGCAGTGCAAGCTACGCTACCGCACACAGGAGGAGCTTTTAGCTGTCGCGTGTAAGTATAAAGAGCTTGGTATTCCATTGGATGTAATTGTGGCGGATTTCTTTCATTGGACACAGCAGGGAGACTACCAGTTTGACCCCAAGTACTGGCCGGATGTGTCGGCCATGTGTAAAGAGCTGGAAGAAATGAATGTGAAGTTGATGGTTTCTATCTGGCCGACAGTGGATTTCCGCTCTGAAAATTTCAAGGAAATGCAGACAAAGGGATATCTGGTGCAAACAGAGTCGGGAGTGCCGGTAACCATGCTTTGCGGCGGTAATGAAGTGTTCTTTGACGCCACCAACCCACAGGCCAGGGCGTATGTCTGGGAGAAGGTAAAGAAAAACTATTGGGATAACGGTGCCAGATTATTTTGGCTGGATGTGGCCGAGCCGGAGTACACGACCTATGAGTTCGAGAATTATCGGTACGAAATGGGCAGTGTGCTGGAGGTCGGCAATGCCTACCCCGCCTATTACGCAAAGGGATTTTATGACGGCATGCGTGCCGAGGGCGATGAAACACCCATCAGCCTGATCCGCTGTGCCTGGGCAGGGAGCGCAAAATATGGCAGCCTTGTATGGTCTGGGGACATAGTCAGCAACTTTGAGTGCTTTAATCGTCAGGTGCGCGCCGGGCTGTCTATGGCAATCGCCGGAATTCCCTGGTGGACGACGGATATCGGCGGGTTTCACGGCGGAAACGGAGAGGATCCGGTTTTCTGTGAGCTGTTCATCCGTTGGTTCCAGTATGCGTGCTTCTGTCCGGTGATGCGCCTGCACGGCAATCGCAGCCCGCAACATGGTTATGAGGATGGTGCATTCGGTACAGGCAGCGACAACGAAATTTGGAGCTTTGGCTCTGAAATTTTTGAGATTTCAAAAAAATATATCGCACTGCGCGAACGTCTGCGTGATTATATTCGGGAGCAGATGGAGAAAGCCAGCCAAAAAGGTACACCCGTGATGCGTCCACTATTCTATGGCTTCCCAGACGATGAAAAGAGCTGGGCGATCGACGACACCTATCTTTTCGGTCCGGATCTGTTGGTGGCACCTGTTTTAGAGGCTTCTGTTCAAAGCCGGCAGGTATATCTGCCAGTCGGAACGGATTGGGTTGATGCATGGACACGACAGGAATATGCAGGCGGACAAAAAGTCACAGTGAATACGCCGATAGAGCAAATTCCAGTATTTGTGAGAAAAGGCGCGGATATTTTAACCGCATTTACAGAGAATGCATTGAATTAACGAATCTAGCCGGGAGATTTTGTAGTGTGGCAACGCAGAATCTTCCGGCCTTTCTTATTTGTTATGCGGTATATAGGAATTTATCCCAAAGGTATATGACAAAATGGCTATTGCACTCTGTAACAGTAGGAGGCAGGATGATGAAAAGAACACAGAAAAAACAGAGCTTTGGTATGATTTCATTTCAGATCTCATTTCTGGTCATATTGGCATTGCTTTTCATTTTGCTGTTTTTAGTTTGGGGTATGCAGGAAAACCGAAAGCTTGCCAATCAATATGTGCAGGATACAGCAAAGCTGTATGTGGAGCAGGTCAATAAGAATATTACCCAAATTGACCGGGAATTGATTGTTCTTCTCGGTAAAAGCAAAGATATTGCAGCCCTGCCGGATCAAATGTCACCCCAAGAGGAAGAATACTATCATACAATCCGCATGATAATGGAGCAAAACCGCGTACTGAAAATCCGCTATGATGAAGTGGATCACTTCTATGTATATGCCAGGAAAGCAGATGTATTGATTTCTGATGTGGGGACCAGCTTTTCACAAAGTGCGAAATCAGAGCTGAACGAAAACCTGATGCAGCTACTCGCGGAAGAAAGGCAGGGGGATTCGTTCACAACCCGCTGGCTGCTGCTGCACACGGCGCAAGAGGACTATATCATCAGCCGCTATACCAAAGGTGACAAGACAATTGGCTGCATCATACATGTAGATGATATTTTCAGAAAGCTGGAAGAGGATACCGAGAATTATCACGCGATTGCCTTTATTGAACTAAATGACGGCAGGATTTTAATGTCAAATGACAGCAAAAAGCAGTATAGCGAGGACCTTCTACTGAAAAATGACCACAATGGACAGCTTTATCAGTATCGGCTCAACGGATTGGGACAGATCAGCCTATATGTTCTTCATGAGGGAGGAATATTGGAAAATGTCCTCACCATGCAGATTGTGCTGGTAGTGCTGGTGTTTGTTCTGTTGGTTATTTGCGTAATCATTGCATATTCCTATTACCAAAGGCTTCTGGAGCCCATCAAGCGCTTCACCGCAGGGCTGGATGATCTGAGTGATGAATGGCTGAGAGATGAAAGTGGGAAAAGCAGTTTAATTGAGCTTGAGGCTGCCAACGATAAATTCAAAGAACTGCTACAAAAAATACAAACTTTGAAAATTGCGGTGTATGAAGAGGAGCTCATGAAGCAAAAAGCATTGCTGGAATATACACAAGAACAGATCAAGCCTCACTTTTTCCTGAATTGCCTAAGCCTCATCCATGTCATCGCCGACGAGGCAAATGAAAATCAAATTCTCAAGATTACAGAAATTCTTTCAGATTATATGCGGTACATTTTTAAAGACTCTGGTGGAATGCGAACGGTGGCTGAAGAACTGAAACATGTACGGCTTTATGTGGAAATTCAAAAGCTGCGTTATGGAGAGAATTCCTTTTCCTATGGAGAAATTTTGGAAGAGGAGGTCAATCAATGTGTCGTACCTTCGCTGCTGTTCCAAACGCTGATAGAGAATACCATTGTGCATGGTTTTACGGTGAATCAGCCCATCGAGATCTCTCTGTATGTCACCTATGAATGCTACGAGGATGAAAAATATCTGTACATCTGTGTTTCTGATACCGGTACGGGGTTTTCAAAAGAAATTTTGGAAGCAATTGAGCAGAATACTCCCATTATCTATAATGGAAGAAAGCATATTGGCCTGCAGAACATATGTCAGCGCCTTGCGTTGACATATGGCAAAAGTGCCACGATGAAATTATCGAATATGGATGAGGGCTTTGGTGCGGTCGTAGAAATCCATATTCCGGTAAAGGATTGATTTTGAATTCCCTTGTGGGAGAACAACATACCGGAAAACGGTTCGATGTTTTAGCTCCTGTACACCGCTACACAAATTAGCTCCTACACACTGCTGCATCCCTTGAAACAAATATACATTTTTGGTATGATAAGGAAAGAAACTCAAGCAGAAGGAGCATACAATGGATTATCAAAAGCTGAAAAGCGGAACCGATATACGCGGCGTCGCCTGCGAGGGCGCCGGATATGAGCTAGACCTTACAGACGAAGTCATTATGCGGATCGCCGATGGCTTTTTACTTTGGTGTGAAAAGCATTTGGGAAAGGCGGCAAACCAGATGAAGCTCAGTATGGGGTATGACAGCCGTATTTCCGCGGACAGAATCGCCGCGGCGATACAAAAAAGCTTTAAGCGCCGCGGCGTACAGCTTTTTAACTGCGGTCTTTCCTCAACACCTTCTATGTTTATGGCTGTTTTGGAGCTTCCCTGTGATGCCTCGGTTCAAATCACGGCCAGCCACCACCCGTGGTTTCGAAATGGGCTAAAATTCTTCACAAAGGACGGCGGCCTGAACTCCCCCGACATTACGGAAATCCTCAGCTATGCGGCAAACGGAGACGCCCCGGCAAAAAGTTCTGGCGGAAAAATCCGCGAATGCGGCTTTATGCAGCGATACTCCGAAATTTTGCGGAACGTCATAAAAAGAGAGGTCAATTCTATCGACTATGACCGGCCCCTGGACGGTTTCCGCATCGTTGTGGACGCGGGCAACGGCGCTGGCGGTTTTTACGCGGGAAGCGTACTGGCGTCACTGGGAGCCGACATCAGCGGCAGCGTTTTTCTGGAGCCGGACGGCATGTTCCCGAACCATATCCCGAATCCGGAAAACGCGGAAGCCATGCAGGCTGTATCAAAGGCTACCCTGCGTGCCGAGGCCGATCTCGGTGTGATTTTTGACACCGACGTGGACAGGGGCGCCGTGGTGGACCACCGCGGAAATGAAATCAGCCGGAACCGCCTGGTTGCTTTGGCATCGGCTATCGCGCTGGAAAAATTCCCCGGCGGGACGATTGTAACCGATTCCATCACATCCGACGGCCTCAAGGAGTTCATTGAAAACACGCTCCACGGCAAACACCACCGCTTTCAGCGCGGCTATAAAAATGTCATTAACGAGGCGCTGCGCCTGAACCGAGAGGGCATCGACTGTCCCCTGGCCATTGAGACCAGCGGGCATGCCGCCATGCGGGAAAATTATTTTCTCGATGACGGCGCGTATCTCGTTACAAAAATTATTATTAAAATGGCGTTGCTCAAAAGAGAAGGCCGCACCATCGACGACCTGCTGCTGCCACTGAAGGAGCCCGCAGAAGCCATTGAAAAGAGAATCCCCATCGCAGCTGAGGATTTCCGGCTTTTCGGCGAACAGGTCATTGCCGAACTCACGCAGTATGCCGCCGGAAAAAATTGGAATATTGCGCCGGATAGCCATGAGGGCATTCGCATCTCCTTCCCAAAAGACGACGGCGACGGCTGGTTTTTACTGCGCCTGAGTGTTCACGACCCCATCATGCCGCTGAACCTTGAAAGCAACACGCCGGGCGGTACGGATATTCTACTGAGACATGTCAAGGAATTTGCATCGGAAAAATATGCCGACATGTTTGCAGTGTGCTTTTCATAAGCGATCTTGATTTTACATAAATGCGCCGGGCAAACCGCCATGTTCTATGGCGTAATGGCCACCCCCAGTTTATCACCGTCTATTTTCATCTCGTCTATGCGGGCAACCCTTGTGTCGATATCGGAACGGTCCGTATAATCCCGGCCATGATAGACCACATAATAACGTCTGCCCTCCCGGATGACGCTGTTGTGGCCCACACCCTCCACAAAACTATTTTTGCACATCAACGGCGCGTAGGTGGACGCATCCGGATATTTCTTCCAGTCCAGCATTCGCAAATCCGCCTCCTCCGGCCCGTGGGCAACGGAGTAGCCGATAAAATACGTGGGGTTCTGGTAGCAGGCCCCTGAATACATCAGAAAATGCGTACCGGCATGGTAGAAATAGAATGCTCCCTCAATGGTGTGCCAGTGCTGCCCTTTCCGGAACCGGTCGCGCCGGAAGATTTCCTCATCAATGGTCGGCGCGATCACCGCCACGGGTTCTCCCGACATGGTATAGGGGTCTGTCATTTTGTCGCACTGGACAAAGGTTCCGGCACGCTGTGCCTGTTCATCGTTGTTGCAGTAAAACATGTAAAGACCCGACGGGGTCTGCACGACGTGGGGATCAATAGAAAAAGGCGGCAGCATATCCTTTATATAAGTAAAGGGACCTTCCGGTCCGTCCGACACGGCAACCCGCATGGTCTGAAAATGGTCACCGTCCTTCTCCTGCGGTATGCTGGAAAAGTACATATAGTATTTGCCTTGGATCGATATAACACTCGGCGCCCATATGCTTTTCTGCCCCGGCGCGTCAAGGCATACCCCGTCATACCGCCAGTCCTCCTTCAGCCGGTCACTGCTGAACAGATATGCACCGCTTGCATACAGGTAATATCGACCGTCCTGCGCCCGAATCATATAGGGATCCGCCTGCCCCAAAGGAGCGCAGTCCCTTTGTTTTCTCTCATATAGTTTCATTGTGAACGATTCCTCCCGATATCTATTAAAAAAGGCGGCACCCCCGCGGCTGCGGGGAGACCGCTCTTTTTATATGTGCAATCAATTTTATTTCACAGAACTGTCTATCTGTCCTTCAATGATATACCGCTGCAGGAAAATGTACAAAATGATGATCGGCAGCAGGCCCAGCACACAGGTGGCACAGGCAAGTGGCAGGTTTCCGATGCCGTTGCCTGTATTAAAGGCCGCTTTGATCACCAGAATCACCGTATGCTTGGATTTGTTCTGCAGTAAATACATGGGCATCAGATAGTTGTTCCAGCTGCCGGTCGCGGACATGATCACCCGCGTGACCGTCACCGCCTTCAGCTGCGGCATAATGATTTGGAGAAATGTCCGCATGATGCCCGCTCCGTCAATCATAGCCGCCTCATCCAGTGCCTTGGGAATGGAGGCCACAAAGTTGACATACATGAACATGGTGCCCGGAATCCCGCCCGCGGCCGAAAGCAGCGCGAGTCCCCAGATAGTGTTGGCCATGCCGAAATTGACCATCAGGGAATAGGTGCCCACCAGCAGCGCTGTTCCGGGAATCATCATGATCGCCATGTTGAAGGTGCGGATCCCCTCCGCAATTCTGTTGCTGCTGCGGGCAAGCCCGTAGGCGCCAAGGGCGGAAATCAAAATTTCTAGGATGACCGTTTCACCGGCCAGAAGGATGGAGTTGCCAAAGCCCCTCCAAAGGCTCTTATCCTGAAACGCCGTTATATAATTGCCGAGGTTCAAAATATAGGGCAGCTGAAGCTTGGAGCCCAGATCCTGAATGGTTCGAAAGGAAAGGTTGCAAAGCACGTAAATCGGCAGTAAAAACACAAGGACCAACAGAATCGCAATCAGATAATACCACCACTTTACGTCTTTATGCAGCCTGCCTTTCTTTTGGGGAACCAATGCTGTCATGCTCATCAGTACTCCACCTCCCGCCTTCGAAGCAGTGCGTTGATCGGCAGCGTGATAATCAAAATCATCAGGAATGTCAAAATACCGATGGCAGAGGCATATCCCGCACTTTCGTCGTTAAAATACAGCACCTGTATGTAAAAGGCCAAGGACATGGACTGCCGGTTGGGTCCGCCGTTGGATAGGGCCACAATGACGTCATAAAGCTTCAGACCGCCGATAAGATTCGTTACAACAGCTGTTGTAATGGAGGGAATCAACAGCGGAACTGTTACCTTTCTAAATTCGGCAAATTTGCCCGCGCCGTCCAGCCGTGCCGCTTCACGGTACATCTCGGGAATATTCTGCAGCCCGGCAAGATAGATGATCATGCAAAGCCCCATATACTGCCAGGAGTTGATCAGTGTGATCATTATGGTGGACGACAGGCCACTTTCCATCCAATACACAGGATTCATGCCAAGCACGCCAAGCAGTTCGTTGAACACGCCGCCTTCGTACTGTACAAAGTAGTACATGATCTGTCCCATGAGAAACGGGGAAATCATAATCGGCATATATAAAATCGCCCGCAGCGCATTTCTGCCGACAAACTTTTTATTGAGAAACAAGGCAGCCGCCAGACCCCCAAGGTTTTGCAGGAGTGTAGACCCAAAACCGTAAATCAGGGTATTGCCGAGGGAACTCCAGAAAAACTTATCTGAAAAGGCTTTGACATAGTTATCAGCCCCGATAAAACGCATGCTCTGCGAATAGCCGTTCCATTTATACAGTGACAGTTTGACCGCGTTGATCAGTGGAAACAGAATAAAAGCAAGAACCAGCAGCACGGCGGGAATGGCGATATAAATGTATTTCCGTCTTCTTGCAGCCATTATCATACCTCCTCATAACGGAAATAGACCTGCTTGGGTTCACCTGCAAGGCTTTGTCTGCCTCAGGTGAAATGGCGAAACAACCCCCGGTCATTCCGCCGTTTTCCCTGTACAGGTTATGTGTGTGCCTCAGAGCAAATGAGTGTGTGCTATGTCTGCATAATCTGCCCGAAAAGCTGTGTGAAAGCTGGTTCTTGTTATTCGGTCCGTGCCGCCTCATACAGGTCCTGATAATTTTCAATCAGATAAGCAAGGCAGGCGTCAATGCCGGTTTCACCGGGATCATCAAACAACATATTGACCGCGTTGCCAAAAATCGGCCACATGCCGGAAGGCATATACTTGCGGTCCCATAGGTTTTCATAGAAGATATCCGCATCCTTGTATTGTTCTTGCAGCCCATTGAAAACCTTCTGGGCGTAGCTGTCATCCATATCCATCGCAGATTTCAGGCAGGTGACCGTACCGGTAGCCTGGTTCAGTGCAACAGCATTCTCCGGAACAGCCATGTATTCCAAAAACGCCTTTGCCAGTTCCTCGTTCGGTGTGTCTTTGTAAATACCAAACGCGTTGCCTTCTCCGATGCCCACATGCATTTTACCGCCGTCCTTCGACGCAAATGACGGCAGGAATGCGTAGTTGCCGTCGGGATTCAGCTCCAGGCAATTTACGAGAAACACCGGATCGTTGCCATAGTTGAATGCCGCCTTTCCGGTTGCAAAACGTTCCGCGAGATCCGCGTCCTTCATGGTCATGACATCGTCATAAAAATATCCCGCGTTCGTCCATTCCACAATCTGCGTTAGGAAGGGCCGATAGCTCTTCCAGTCCCAACTGCCGTCCAGCATTTTGTCTGAATCCTCCGCCTGTTCCCCTTCATAGCTGACCCATGTGCCGGCCACGTTGGCCAGCAATCCCGGGTTGCTGATCGCGCCGATGGGCGTATAGCCTGCGGCCTTGATTTTTTCACAGGCCTTCGTGAAATCGTCCCATGTTTCAATTGTATAGGGATCCACACCGGCCTCTTCGCAGATGTCCAGGTTCACAAGGGTACCGTTGACCAGTTCAGAGGTCATCAGCACGTAAATGGACCCATCCTCGTCCTCGATCACACCCAGCGCGGATTCATCCAGGTCGGATACCCACGGCTGATCGTTCAACGTCATCAGATATTCCTTATAGCGCAGAATGGACCATCCGTGCGTCAGGAAGACGTCCGGCAATTCATTCGAGGCCATTCGGGTTTTCATGGTGTTTTCATAGTCTGTTCCGTATTCTGAAATGTCCACTTCGCAGCCCGTTTCGGCTTCAAAGGCTTCTACCAGTTCCCGGAAAGCGGTGGCCTGTGAGCCGGTGTATGTAACGGCAACCTCCATCTTCTGTCCGGAAAAATCGCCGCCTGCAGTGGTAGAGTTCTCGTCCGGCGTGTTCGCAGGACTCTCTTCCCCGGTTTTGCTGGAAGCTGCGGATGAGGTCGGGGCTGAAGTGTCATTCCCGGTTGTCACGCCGCCGCATGCCGCAAGGGACAGCAGCAGGACTGCGCTCAGCAGTAAAGCAAAGACTCTTTTCATGATTTACCTCCTGGATAATAATTGTATCGCTACCGGAAACCAAAGCCTTTTGCCGCTTATTGCTTTTTGGGCAAACAAAGCAAATGACTGCTGTCACATTTCAGTTCCCGCAGCAACTGTTCTGTGTATATTATATGGTTTTATTTGCTTAATTCAACAAACTTCATATATTATGTCGATTTTGTATGGCCCTCATACATTTTCATTGAAGTAAAGCATCGGAAAGTATTTCTTTCTGGTCATATACCGCCTTTACCAGGATATCCTGTGCATAGTTCCCAAATCCCTTGCCAAACAGGTTCAGCCCGCCGGGGTATTCACTGTCCGGTGCAACCCCGATTTCAAAGGAAAAGCAATGCTTTTGCGTCATTCCCAGGGATTCAATTGTATCGGCGGAAACCGACTTTCCATTGAGATAAGTGCCCTTCTTTGTGATGGAAAGCTGCGTCAGCTCACCAAACTGCGTGTTGGAATCCCGCCACCACGCGGGATTGTTCGCACCGCGGACGCCTCCGTAGTCGCCTTTTACACGAAGTACGGTTAAGTGCTTTCCGTTTACTTTAAAATAGATATCGGAGGGCCAGTTGTTGTTGTACCCGGGCGCCTCCGCACAGATTTCCAGGCTGATATCCACCCGTTTCAGCTT
>Ga0153939_1000037_pt1 | contig 41133 bp, 38 predicted proteins | sample TSNJ023MetaG_FD_104734 | JGI IMG/M metagenome (GOLD analysis project Ga0153939, IMG submission 104734) | Attine ant fungus gardens microbial communities from New Jersey, USA - TSNJ023 MetaG | ecosystem: Host-associated > Fungi > Mycelium > Unclassified | place: USA: New Jersey, Brendan T. Byrne... | reverse complement strand
TTGCTTTAGTTGGGTTTAATTTCATATCTATTGCGCTTTGGTCAACTTTACAGCGTTTAATAAACGCATAAATGCTTTCACCCGTTTCATCCTTGAAGATTCGACTAAAATGGTATTTTGATATATAAAATTGTGCAGCTACGGTATCAAGCGATAAATCCTCATCTAAATGTTGCATAATATAATCTATGCTTTGATTAACAAGTTCTTTCCTATCCATGTGTGTATACCTCTTCGCTTATATTATCTATGCAAGCTATTTTTAACAAATGCATTGTGTAGTTCGCATTTCTCCTAATATTATACTACTTACTGCTAGTGACTTCCAGTTTCATTCAAGGATTTTTGTTGAATAAAACAGTTCCACATAACAAGATAAACATCCGGTAGGCCAAAATTGCATTAACAAGGTGTCGGTTAATTATCAAATCATAGCTTAAAACTAGAACATAAGGAAATAAAATACTACCCAACATAAAATCCTATTTCATTTCCAGATTATCACCTGAAATGTACAATAATATAGGGTGATATAAAAATGTACCAAGACGAAAGAAAACTTGATTTTAAGCCGTTAGGTAAAGCAATTAAAAAGGTACGAGAGGCAAAGGGGTGGACACAAGAATACTTAGCACAACTTTTAGACCTTACACCACGCTCTATCATGTACATAGAGAACAGGGGGCAGCATCCGAGCCTTAACAAATTTTATCTGCTTATTACCTTACTCGATGTTTCAGTTGACCAGTTCTATCCCTTGCAACAAGTAGCATTTTAACTTTAGTTGACATTCCCATATAAAAACGCACCTTCATTTCTTTTATTGTAACTGATTATATTGTTATAATCAACTTATAAAAAGTGAATAACAACTTATAGATTGTTTGCATATTTGATATAAACTACATCTTAATTTATTATAGTTTTTTAGAGAAAGGAGAAAATATTTATGAGTTATTATTCAGACATTTTTGACAGGTTGGATATTCAGCACAGGAGGGAATTTCTTTTGTAGGGGATGGGTGAACACTTCGATATCCGTGAGATTGCCTTTGACCGCTGGGGAGCTGTGCACATGGTGCAGAACCTGGAGGGCATGGGCTTTACTATCGTTCCATTTGGCCAGGGTTTCAAAGATATGTCGCCTCCGACCCAAATTGACTTACGCCCAAATTGGTGCTATGATTAGGCGAATGAGAACTTTTAATTATGCCACACTAAAAGACCATCAGTGGGATTCGGAAATTCTTGGACTGGTAGCTCAAAAACATGAATTCAAAGGTCGGCATGAATTGTACTTAAAACAAAAACCAGCCGCACTGGATAAGCTGATTGAAATAGCAAAAAACCACTCCAAAGAATAGAGATGAAGAGGAAATTATGGGTTATCGTGATGTGCTAAACACAATTCACGAAAGCTATGAGTACATTTCGATTCGTTCTTCCTATATTTTGCAGCTGCACCGTGACCTATACAAGTACTCCGAAAAAAGCATTGGTGGCAGATATAAAAATACACAGAATGTAATTGCCAAAACTACTCCAGACGGTACACAAACTGTACGGTTTATGCTCTTAGACCCATATGAAACTCTGGGTGCAATTGACGCCATTTTCATTAATGAGATAATGGAGCTTGTCCCTACTATTGGGAAGGTATCCATTGAAAACTCGTTAAGAAAGCTAGTGGAAGAAAATTTTATTGAACGACACGGCAAAGGAAAGGCTACCTTCTATAACCCGAACCGATAAATAACACTATAATATTTAAAGCATCTACAGAGATGCCTTAGGTTAGATAGAAAAGGATAATCTGATGAAAGAGGTGTCGTAATTTGAGCAAATCGGATAATAATAAATTTTGGGGTCGATATGCAAAGTTATATGACTTTGAAATAAACAATACAAGCAAGTTTGCCTATGATGAAATGTATCGGCTTATGTCATCGGTGTTACAAAAAAATATGGATGTGCTTGAAGTTGCTACTGGCACAGGGTTGATCGCAACACACATAGCAAATAGTGTGAAATCAATTGTGGCTACAGACTTTTCTCCGGGCATGATTGAAAAAGCAAAGAAGAAACCTTGTCCTGACAACGTACGGTTCATGGTTGAAGATGCGACAGATCTATCTTTCCCTGATAGTACATTCGATGCAGTGATCATATCAAATGCGTTACACATCATGCCCGACCCAGAGGCGGCGCTGAGGAATATAAAAAGAGTTCTGAAACCGGAAGGACTTTTGATTGCACCGAATTTCACACATGGACATATCAGAGAAAAATCTTGGAATTTCACTGCAAAATTGCTCGAATTACTGGGGTTCGTTACATATTCGAAATGGTTGCCCGATGAATACGTTTTATTCATCTCACAAAACGGCTTTTCGGTTGATAAGTGGTTAATTCTGAAAGCAGCTTTTCCACTGGTGTATCTGGAAGCGAAAAATAAATTTCGTGATAGGACTGAATAACGTTAATAAATTGAAGTCTTACGTAGTAGGCACTCTGCGGAAAAGAGGGCACAGCTTGCAGGCTCTTGGGTATGACATTGAAATTATCTATACAAAACGGGAAGATTAGGAGAAATGTATTATGGCAGATGTATATAAATTAAAAGTAAGACTCTATGAATTGGAAAACATTATATGGAGAGAGATAGAAGTCACTTCTGTTTCCAGTGTTGCAAAACTTGGATATGCAGTATTGGCGGCGTTTGAAAGTACAGCAAGCCATCTGTTCAATATACGGTGTAATGGAAAACGCTATGAAATTGTGTTTGAAGAGGATGATTTTGATGATGAACCCGCTGTCGATCCGATTAAAACAAAGCTTTCAGCACTGAGACTTGGTGTCGGAGATACCCTGACTATGGAATATGACTATGGTGCAGGCTGGGAATTTGGGATAGAATTATTATCAGTGACTGAAATGAAGCGTGGAACAGGAACGCACTATCCATATGTGACGGACGGCAAAGGAAAAGGAATTATTGAGGATACATCGCCCTATGCAGTTGCTGAAATAGTTGAAAAAACGAATAAGGATGGTACTTTACCGAAAATTATAGATATATATTCCGGCAAAGAATACGAATGGGATTATAGAGATTTCAACTTAGAATACTGCAATGTGTTTTTTAAGGAAAATGTGTGGAAGACACAAAATGCCTATGAAGCGTATGAAAATTTCCGATAGATTGGAAAAAGAAAATTGCGGATTGGCAGGAAGCCTATATGGATAGACTCAATAAGGAATATATAGAATTGCTAAGTGAAGATAGGAAGAATATATGAAATTTTGAATTGAAATTCAGAGAGAAATAGAAAAGTCGGGATTTGTAGAGGAGAAAGTGTTATATGAAAAGATATATTGTCTTGTTAAGGGGAATAAATGTAGGTGGAAATAACAAGATATCCATGCCTGAATTAAAAAAGGCTTTTACAGAACTTGGTTTTGCAGAGGTTTCGACATATCTTAATAGTGGTAATGTGATCTTTTCAAGTGCTATTGATGATAAAAACGTTCTTTCAAATAAAATAGAGTTAATGATAAAAGATAGATTTGATTTAGATATACCAGTTTTTATTGTTTTGCAAGAAAAATTAGAAGAACTATTAAATAATGCTCCCAATTGGTGGGGAGATGATAATAAAGAAATATATGATAACCTTATATTTATTATGCCTCCTTTATCTTATGAGGAGTTTTATAATGAAATCGGCAATCCTAAAGCGGAATATGAGAAAGTGTATCATTATAAAAATGTTATTTTCTGGTCATTTAGTCGAAAGGATTATCAAAAGACAAATTGGTGGTCAAAGACTGCCAGCGCGAATGTAAGAAAAAAGATTACAATTCGAACAGCAAATACAGTAAGAAAAATAGTGGGTATGTGATATATAATAGTATAATCAACATAATATAGATGAAAAATAGAAATTTGGAGGCACGCCATATGAACGATGTCATGCTTGTATTGCCTACAAAAGAACATGAATTTAAAGCAAACGAGTTTAAAAAGGAATTTTTTGATTATGGAGAAAAGGTGATTAATGGTAGTGGTCTTTTAGACCAACTAGAATATAGGGAATGGTTAGAGCATGCAGAAAAATACAGAATGGCAGAAACGGCAGGGGATGATTGGGTGCCATCAAACACCTTTTTAGCAGTAAGAAAAGATGATGGAAAAATAGTGGGTATAATTGATGTTCGGCATCATATTCAACACCCATTTCTTTTAGAGTACGGAGGTCATATTGGTTATGCGGTGCGACCATCGGAACGACGTAAAGGGTATGCATCAAAAATACTTAAGCTTGCACTTGAGTATGCGAGGACGATAGGATTAAGCAGGGTAATGCTTGGATGCTATACCGACAACACAGGCTCTATTAAAACTATTCAGAAGTATGGAGGAAAACTGGTAGAAGAAAAGCCGTATTCTGATGGAAAGCCGATGTATGTTTATTGGATTAGTCTGACGGAATAAATTAAATTTACAAGAGGATTACTTAGTAAATAACAATTTAAAGCAGAGGTAATATATAAATGTGTGAAGAATGTTATAGTGAAGAAAGCAGAATAACCCCTTTACTCAATCCGTTAGATTGCCTGCAAAAACATACGCAGTATATTTGTGGAACGTGTGGGCGTTGTATATGTATAGAACATGACGAAAAGAGAGGATTGCAAAGGTGGAATTTTCCTTTCAAGTCATTAGAAATTGCTAAATTATATTTAAGAACTGCTGATTATACTATGGGAAAGTCCTGCGGTATTTATGAAATCAAAAATGAAAAAGGACGTGTTTCTTATAAAATATTTACAAGTATTGAGGATTTGCACCGCTTCTTACAGAAAAACAAAAATAGAATTTGTGAGGAGATGAAACCAATATTCTCTATTAAGGAATACAAAGAATTTCACAATACAGAAGTCAGAAGGCTAACTTCTGATGAAATTAGTGTGTATTTGAGCAATAGATTATAAATACTCAAAAAGATTTCACGTCTTAGAATAGTATAAAACGCCAAATGTATATTATAAGACAGTTATATGTTGACTAAAGCACATCTAAACGTTATAATCAACTTAATCTTAAAATTACAGGAGGATATTTGCATGGATAGTGAAGTTCTGAATCTTGAGCAGGCAATGGAGCTTTTTGGGGTAAGTGAACGAACCATGATTAAATTATTGCGGGAAGAACGGATTCCGGCAAGGAAGATAGGTCGCGAATGGAGGTTTAATAAATCTGCTTTATTGGATTGGTTAGGAAAAGGCGATTCCATCAATTATCTGAACCAAACAGAGCAATATCGGGTCGCCATCGATACAAAGGCAAGTATTCCAGAAGTGTTAGAGCAGATAGAAGAAGCGGTAGGTAAGCTCAAATCAGGTGATCTAAACATTCACCAGCTTCTTCCTGAGTTGGACGGAAATATTCCGTTGCCAGACGAAGCTACGCTACGGATCAGCTATAAACGGCAGCGAGAGATTGAAAAGTTGACTTTTAAGATTTTCTGGCCGCTTAGTGATATTAAATCTGAATAGTGATTGTAGAACCTTCAATGGAGGCAAGCAAATGTTTAAATTACCACTCGTTAGATATGTGAAAAAGTACCCACGGGAGTTTATGCTTCAAGCCATAGGCGGAATTGCTTATAATACTATTGTCGCTTATGGAATCGTGCTGCTCGGGAAAGTAATTGATGCGGCAGTGACTGGAGACTTTTCGGCTGTCACACGTTCTATTGCCATTTATATCGGTGTTGTTGTATTCAGTATGCTATGCCGGTATCTGAAAAGATACTATGTAAGGGATTTTGCGGTTTTCATGGAAATGGATATGCGTAAGGACATTTTCGATTCCATTCTTCACAAAAACAGCAGCAGGCTTGACCGTGACAAGGTGGGGGATTTGATGTCCCGTACTACCTCGGATGTTGCAAAGGTCACGGAAACAATAAGAAAAACAGTGACGGAAATATGGGACACTTGGCTGCTGATCATTTCGTATTTTGTTTCACTGCTTATGATGAATCCCAAAATCGCCTTGCTGTCGTCCATATTCATTCCTGTTTCCATTATTGCCGCCGAGCTTATCCGTCATCCTTTGTACAAATACGGGGAGCAGTATTCGGTTTTAGCGGGAAAAATATCTGCCGATTTACAGCAGATATTGATTGGGATTCCGGTACTTCGGTTGTTCGGAGCAGAGCAACAGAAAAAGCAGGAACTAAATAGTCTATGCGACAAGCAGGCAAACGCCAGCTTAAAAGTAGCCGCCCTCCAGTCGGCTATGGTTCCGGTTTATACCGCCGTAGCGTCCATAGGGGTTGTCGTGACAATCATCATGGGTGGGCAGGAGGTTATAAGCGGTTATTGGCCGATCGGTACATTCTGGTCGTTCCTGACAACTTTTTCGGCTATGGCCGTGAGGACGCCCAAAGCCGCAAAGGTGTTTAATATGTGGCATGCGGCTGATGCGGCTTGGGAAAGAATTACTGATGAATTGGGTAATCACGGCTCTGATTTTGGAAAAAACATTCTGCCATCAGCAAGCGCAGATTTAGAGGTCAAAGATCTGTCCTTTCAATATCCTCTTGGAACAAGCGATGCAATAAAGAATATTTCCTTCAGCGCGCATCCTAATGAAGTGATCGGCATTACCGGACCGGTAGGATGTGGAAAAACTGCTTTATGCTTAGCCCTGTCCGGTATTTATGAGTACAATGGCAGTGTTACAGTAAACGGCGTACAGTTAAGGGATATGAGCGGTAAGGAAAAAGCTGGGATCATTTCTTACCTTGGTCATGAACAATACTTGTTTTCCGCATCAGTTAAGGATAACATAACTATGAATTTTGGCAATCTGGATTTTGAAGTCAATAAAAATCTCTTGAACACCGCAATATACTCTGCCTGCCTTGAAGATGATATAAAAGTCATGGCAAACGGTATGGAAACCATTATTGGAGAACGGGGCATACAGGCTTCTGGCGGTCAAAAACAGCGCATCGCTTTGGCAAGGGCTATTTATCAAAACCGCCCGTTTATACTGCTTGACGATCCTTTTTCAGCATTGGATATTTTTACTGAACAAAAGATTCTTGAACGTTTAAAAGAGCTTCATTCAAAAACGATTGTCGTCTTTTCACATAGGCTGGGCGTATTCAAAGACGCAGACCGTATTTTGGTTATTCAGCACGGGAGCGTTGCCGAGGGCGGAACGCATGAAGAGCTGATAGAGCATGATGGTGTATATAGACAAATATATGCCGCACAAAGTCTGTAGGGAGGGACTTGCATATGAAAATGACACGTTTGTTTTGGGATGTCTGCAAAAAAAATTTAGTGCCGCTCATCCTGCTTATCATTTCAGTCATAGGCATAGTAGTCTTGCAGCTTGTTCCCCCGCAAATACTTAAAATGATAGTGGACGACTATCTGGATAAGGGGATATATGATGGTGTTACATCTTTGGCAGTGATATATCTGGCAGCTGTGCTTGTGTCTTATATTTGTGAGTTTTTCAAAACGATATTTACCGCTTATATAGGACAAAAAGCCATACTTGAAATCAGATACAGGATGTCGGAAAAACTGATGCACCTGCCCATGCGTTATTATAATAAAAACCTGGCGGGAGACATCATGAGCAGATTCACGCAGGACGCCCCCGCTGTAAACGACCTATTCTCGGACGGACTGGTCAATATGGCGGTGGACTTGTTCAAAATCATCGGCATTATCGTGTCCGTATTCATTTTGAATAAATCGCTTTTTGTCTACACGATTCTTATTGTTCCCGTGGTGGTTATTATATCCAATGCCTTTAGAAAAAGAGTTTATTCAGCACAATTGTCACTCAGAAAAGCGATCGGAAGGATGAACGGATTTTTACAGGAGGCTTTTTCGGGCCTTCGGCTGTTCAAAATATTTGGTCATGAAAACAGGCTGTCCCATGCGTTCGACCCTCTGGCCGACGAGCAGATCGGCATACGGCGCAAAGTCAACAGGATGGATTCTGTTTTTCCGTGCATCATGCAAATTCTGAAAGCGGTGATCATCTGTTCGTTTGTCGTGTTGAGTACAAAAGAAGCGGGTGTAATTGTCGGTATCACGGCCGGAACACTGGCTGCCGCTATTGATTTACTTAGCAGGCTGTTTGCTCCGATAGAAGAATTAGCAACTGAGTTTCAAACCATACAACAGGTTTTCGCCGCTTTTCACAGGATAACCGAGTTCTTGGATGAGGAAGAAGAAACGAGGATTACTAAAAATGAAGTGGAACAGGATGATAAAACCGACATCCTGTTTCAAAATGTATCATTTGCTTATAACGATTCTGTGAATATATTAAGCGATGTGTCCTTCAACGTGAAAAAGGGATTAAAGGTTGCACTGGTGGGACGCACCGGTTCGGGTAAGACGACAATACTCAATCTGCTTGCAGGGCTTTACCCCGCCGGTACAGGGAAAATCACAATATGCGGTTATGATCCTTTTACAATGCCAGTAGAGATAAGGCGGCGCATAATCGGTATCGTGCCGCAAATAGTTACCACTTTTACGGGGGAAATAAAAGATATTATCACCCTTGGTGACAAGCAAATCTCGGAAACGGATGTGCTCGAAGCTCTCAAAGCGGTTGGCTTATATGAGGATATTGAAAAACTTCCTCAAAAGTATAACACAGTCATAGGCGAAGGTGAAAGAAACCTTTCCTTTGGTCAGATGCAGCTATTGACCCTTGCCAGAGCGATTGTTACCAATCCGCCCATATTACTTTTAGATGAACTGACCTCCGGGCTGGACGCTGTTACGGAAGCGGGGATCCTAAAAGCTATAAAGAATGTGTCTACAAACAGGACGATTGTAACAATCAGCCACCGCCTGTCGGGAATTATAGATGCAGATTATGTTTATGTTTGCTCCCATGGCCAAATCGTCGAGGAAGGGAAACCCGACGAACTGATACAAAACAACGGCTGGTATGCGAAATATAAGCAGTTGGAAGATATGGGCTGGCAAGCGTCATGAGATACACTTGGCTCCATCATATCATAAGAAAATATGCCTATCAAGCATATTAAAATATAAATTGTAAATATTTTACATATTCTTTGACATGCTATATAATTATATTATTTGCAAGGAGGAAAAACTATGAGTTTTAATATGTATGTTCCAACACGATTTGTATTCGGCAAAGGCCGTCTCAGTGAACTGCATCAGCAGAAGTTACCCGGCAAAAAGGCCATGCTCACCATATCAAATGGAAAATCTGTCCGTAAAAACGGTGCGCTTGACCGCACGGAGGAACAATTGAAATTGGCAGGTGTTAAAATCGCTCTGTTTGCGGGAATCGGTGCGAATCCGACAAAAACGGCTATTATGGACGGTGCAAAATTTGCCCGCGATAACGGCTGTGATTTTATCGTCGCGCTCGGCGGTGGGAGCGTTATGGACGCCGCAAAAGCGATTGCCATGATGGCGGCCAATGACGGCGATCTGTGGGATTATGTCGGCGGCGGCACAGGCAAGGGTCTTAAGATAAAGAGCGACCCCTTACCCATCGTCTGTATCACCACCACAGCGGGAACGGGCAGCGAGGCAGACCAGTGGGGCGTTGTGACAAATGAAGAAACGAATGAAAAAATTGGCGTCGGCGGGTATGATTCGTTGTTTCCGGTTCTGTCGGTTATTGACCCAGAGCTTATGGTATCTGTACCGCCCAAATTCACCGCTTATCAAGGCTTTGATGCGCTGTTCCACGCTACGGAAAGCTACATCTCAACCTTTGCTAGCATGATGAGCGATATGTATGCTCTGACTGCCATTGAAAATGTGGGTAAATATCTCGCTCGCGCGGTTAAGGACGGTAGTGATATAGAAGCGCGTGAACATATGGCGTTTGCCAATACACTTTCAGGTGTAGTAATGACAGTCAGTGTTACAACAGCGGAACACTCATTAGAACACGCCATGTCTGCTTACCATCCCGACCTCCCTCACGGTGCGGGGCTAATTATAATTTCAAAGGCTTTTCATGAATTCTTCATCGAAAAACATGCCTGTGACGACTGCTTTATTCGTATGGCACAGGCACTCGGCATGAAGAATGCCGCAAAACCGGAGGATTTCATTACCATGCTGATTAAATTGCAGGAGGATTGTGGCGTGGCAGATTTGAAAATGTCTGATTACGGTTTTGAGCCTTCCGAGTTTGAAGCACTAGCGAGAAACGCGCAGGAGACGATGGGCGGTCTGTTCGCTGCCAATCCTTGTGAACTTAGCCATGAGGATTGCGTGAAAATTTATAAAAAGTCATTCCGTTGATTGAATCATGTGAAAGATTATAATTCCTTATGAAGGTATACAGCCATAAATACAGCAATAATAGCGGAGACAACATCAGAAATTGGTTGTGCATAAAGAATGCCATTGATACCTCAAATCATTGGAAGGCTTAGGATGATAGGCACAAAGCAAATCCCCTGTCTGCAAGCGCCAAGGATAAAACCTTTCATCCCTTTTCCCAAAGCAAGGAAAAGGGATGAATAAACAGTATAAAACCCGAAGAGCAGGAAGGAGAAGCCATTTACTCTCAATGCTTTTTGCCCAATATTAATCATTTCGATATCGTCTTTTGTAAATTGGGAAATGATTGTTGTGGGCTGTTTTGCAGCAACAGTTTATATTGGCACAAACAATCGAAGCATGGATTGCTTCGCTAAAAGAAAATATAATAAACACTTGACAAAGATTAATAAACCAGTTATATTATTGTTAGTGACCATGTGGTCATTAATCATTTGCGAAGATGGTGACCACATGGTCATTGTACAAGGAGGAGATAATATGCCTACAGATTTATTTTACCAGTTGAACAATGATAAGAAAATGAAAATAATTAACGTTGGAATTTCTGAATTTGCTAAGCACGGTTATATTAATAGCTCTACCAACAGAATTGTAAAAAACTCCGGCATAAGTAAAGGGAGTCTCTTTAAGTACTTTCAGAGTAAAGAAGAATTATATTTTTATATACTTGATTGCATAACTGCGGAGCTTACGGCAAGCTTGGGAGAAAAAACAGAAAGCCTTCCGAAAGATTTGTTCAAAAGAGTTATAAAGTATTCGGAGTTGGAATTTGCCTGGTATAATCAAAATCCTGACAAATGCAAGCTTATTACAAAGGCATTTATAAAAAGCGATACTGAGATTTATCAAAAAATAGAGTCAAGATACAATCTTGCGGGACAGGATATTTATTACAAATTATTAGAAGATATCGACACGAAACAGTTCAAGTGGGACAAACAAAAAACGATTGACGTCCTGAAATGGTTTCTAAAAGGATTCAATGAAGATTTTATGAGTACAACGGAAGTGCAAAGCAGTATTGAAATTGCAAACATAAAAAATGAATATGTAAAAAGCCTTACAGAGTATATGAAAATACTAAAAGTAGGCATTACAAAATAGAATGGAGTAAAAATTATGCTATTAAATGCAAAAAATGGAGTTATCACGATTGGAAATACAGAGATGGACTACATCTCTTTTGGAAAAGGAAATAAAGTTCTGATAATGATTCTTGGATTGAGTGATGGCTTATCGACAGTGAAGGGAACGGCGCTCCCCTTTGCAATGGCATACAGAGCATATGCAGCAAATTATAAAGTATATGTTTTCAGCAGAAAGAATCACCTAAAAGAAGGATATTCTACAAGAGATATGGCTAAAGACCAAGCCGAGGTCATGAAGATGCTTAGCATCCCTAAGGCGGATATTATGGGAGTATCTCAAGGCGGAATGATTGCACAATACCTTGCGATTGATTACCCAGAGTTGGTTAATAGACTTGTACTAGTAGTTACTCTGTCAAAACAAAATAAAACGATACAAAAAGTCATCAATCGTTGGATGGAAATGGCGAAGCAAGGTGATTATAAGGGCTTAATAATTGATACGACTGAAAAATCATATTCGGAGAGGTATCTTAAAAGGCATCGTTTTCTCTACCCGCTTTTGAGTAGAGTGGGAAATCCTAAAGATTTCAGCAGATTTCTTATACAGGCTAATGCTTGCCTAACGCATAACGCTTATAATGAACTTGAAAAAATAGAATGTCCAACGCTTATAATCGGAGGAGACGATGACAAGGTGGTGGGTAAAGACGCATCAACAGAAATCGCAGAGAAAATAAGTGGGAGCAGGCTGCTTATATATAAGGGGCTTGGTCACGGAGTATATGGAGAAGGTAAAGACTTCAATCGGCAGGTAATAGATTTTTTATTGAATTGATTAGGTAGCAAAGAACTATGGTTTGTGGTAAAATAAATGAGATGTCGTATGATGCCCAATGCATTAGTAATGACGAAGGGTAGGGTTATTATGAATGAAAATGTACTACTTGCATTTGCCATGACAGCTCTTGCAGGATTATCCACAGGAATTGGTGGTGCCATTGCCTTTTTTGCAAAGAAAACAAATACTAAATTTCTGGCGGTCAGTCTGGGCTTTTCAGCCGGTGTTATGATTTATGTATCGATGATTGAAATATTCTTTAAGGCACAGGATTCTTTGACGGCAACCCTCGGTGAGAAGGTTGGTTCTATTGTCACGGTAGCAGCATTTTTTGGAGGAATGTTTTTTATCGGATTGATTGATCGGCTCATACCACATAAGGATAATCCTCACGAATTCCATAAAACTGAGGATATAGAAAAGGCAAATACAGTCAATGACAAGCTTATGCGAACAGGGATGTTTACGGCTCTGGCAATTACCATACACAATTTCCCGGAAGGGCTTGCAACCTTTGTTTCAGCATTGCAGGAGCCTGCGCTGGCAATTCCAATTGTCGTTGCCATTGCAATTCATAACATTCCGGAGGGAATTGCTGTATGGGTGCCGATTTATTATGCAACAGGCAATAAGAAGAAGGCGTTCCTTTATTCCTTTGCTTCCGGACTGTCAGAGCCCATTGGAGCGGTTATCGGCTATTTAATTCTGCTGCCATTTATGAGTGACATGGTGTACGGTATTTTGTTTGCTGCAGTAGCAGGAATCATGGTTTTCATCTCTTTTGACGAATTGCTTCCGGCTGCCAGAGAATACGGAGAACATCACCTGTCCATATACGGATTGATTGGGGGCATGTTGATTATGGCAATTAGCTTACTGCTGTTTGTATAAACGCCAATCAATTTAACACCTTAATTGCGTCACAAATCGTTTTTTCCAGTGCTTCTTTACCATACTTGTCAACTTCACGCTTATTCTTTTCTCCGTGCGTCAAGCACCCGGCGCCGCCGATACAGCCGCCGATGCATGCCATCCCTTCGATAAAGTTGCCGTCTGGCTTATTTTTGCTTGCCTTGAGAAGTGCGGTTTGGCAAGCCTCAATGCCATCACAGGGTACGGCGTTCAACTTGAAATCGATCATTCCATGCTCTTTAATTGCCTGTGCTACTGCATCTGAGAGGCCGCCACTTCTTGCAAATATCCTGCCGTAGTAGGAGGCGTTGTCCAAGACATCCTCTGTAAGCGTCTCTAGCTCAATGTCTTTGCTATCTAGTAGAGCCTGTAGTTCTTCAAATGTAATGACACAGTCAACATATGGGCGCACAGCCTCTGTTTGAAATTCCATTTTTTTCGAGGTACAAGGACCAATGAAAATGATTTTGGCGGTTCCCTCTTTTTCCTTTATATATTTCGCAATAGTTGCTGCCGGTGACAAATTGTGTGAAATATGCCCGACCAAGTCAGGAAACTGTTTTTTGACATAATCAACAAAGGAAGGGCAGCAGGAACTTGTCAAAAAGCCTTTTTCGACAAGCTCGGCGGCTTCGGCGTAAGCGACCATATCAGCACCCAATGCCGCCTCCACAACCGTATGAAACCCCAATGCCTTAATGCCGCTAATGACCTGACCGAGTTTGGCATAGGTGAACTGGCTGGAAATAGACGGAGCGACAACGGCGTACACCTTGAATTTTTGATTAGCCTCACTTTTTTTTATAAGATCAATGACGTTCAATATGAAAGATTTATCCATAATCGCCCCCCAAGGGCATTGATAAACACAAGCTCCACAGGATATGCATTTATCGTTGTCGATTTGTGCAGCCTTGGTTTCACTCATGGAAATAGCTTTTACTTTGCAGGACTGTTCACATGGGCGTTTGTAATTGATGATCGCACTGTAGGGGCAGACTTTTGCGCACAGGCCGCATTCCACACATTTTGTCTTATCAATATGAGCCGCATGGTTGCCGTCAAAAGAAATTGCGCCGCGCCTGCAAATATTTTCGCACCGATGCGCTAAACAGCCGCGACAGGCTCTAGTTACTTCGTAGCCGCCCATCGGGCATTCGTCACAGGCGATATCAATGACTTCAATGACATTCGGATTGCTTTTGTCGCCGCCCATCGCCAGCTTTATACGTTCACCTACAATAGCACGCTCTTTGTAGACACAACAGCGCATCGTCGCAGTGTTGCCCGAGATAATCATGTTCGGAATATTAAGTAAGTTTTCAAGCAAGGTATTGCTCCATTCAAATCTTGCGGTCTCGCACAGGACCATATATTTTAGATTCTGTACCTTTGTATCAAATTTTTTCATAAACATCCTCCTAAAAATAACTTACTTTAATACGTTTACCCATTTTTTTCAGCGCTTCGGACAGTTCGCTGACTAAATTCATCTTTATACTGAAATTAATCGGCAAATCAGGATTTTGATGAGCGGGATTGATTGCCCTGCCAACATAAAAGTTGATATCGGTTGCTTCCTCAAACAAGAGCCGACTAATCAATGAAGCTCCGTCATGTTTAATGCTCCATTGCTGATAAGATTCATTGTTCGACAGATAATCTTTCGCATAGGTTAGCACTTTATTGATGGTGATAATACCTTCCGTCACAAGGTCGACACCATCAATTCTAGCAATGGGCGGAACATCTTGATCGATGAAGTCAAGCGTTGGAACAAGTCTTTTGTTCAAATGTTTTGCAGCAATAGATGAGGTTGTGCCTCCGCAGACAATGTGCTTGCCCTCTTTTGAGAAAAAGAGGGCCATCATTCGGTCACAATCATCACGGTTTGAAGGAGGTCCAATCAACAGATTCATCGGTTCGCGCTTGCGTATGCGGATCGTGCAGGCGGTTGCGTCATCACCGGGCTTATTTTCATATAGCCTGTTAACTTCATCAATCAGAATAGTGGAAAGTGTTTTAGCAGTATATCCAACCATAGCGAAGGTTTCCATAAAGTCAATAATATCCTCACGTTTCCAGCCAAAGTTAAAAGACAGGCCGATGCCGGCATGAGGGCATCCGTCACTCATTGCAATAAAGATGTCGTTTTCCTGCAATTTGATATCTGATTTATATATTTTTTTCCCACCGATAGTTATCTCTGATTTACGATAATCATAATTTTTGCCATTGCGAAGAAGGATCACCTGTGGATTGTCATATTGAATAATTTCTGCCCTGTCATTTTCAACAATTCGGATAATCGTAAAGGTTGAATAAGCAACCCCTCTGACCGAGCAGACCGGCAACGTCGCTGCCATTGTTTCCATACAGTCTTCAATAGACAAACCGGCAGCAAGCATGGTGGAAATGATTTTTGAAGTAAGCGTTGATAAGATGCTTGCTTTTACCCCGCTGCCCAGGCCATCCGCTAAAACAACCATGGTAGTTTTTCCATCTTGATCAACCATGTCCACATGATCGCCGCAAAGCTCTTCTCCAAAATGATTGACACTCCAGTAGCCGATATCGGCGCAAAGATTATTCATTTGAAATCGCCTCCTTTAATTTGGTCAAGGCGATTTTAGTTTCGGCGGCAGTCTCGCCCAAAAGAGAAGCGATTTCTTGAACGATGCGCATCTGCTTTTCGACTACGTTATCTGCAATTTCGACAGTTTGACGAGAAAATTCGTCTTTTCTTACGTGTTCTTTTTCAATGTCAGTCACATCACGCATAATACAAATGATAATGTGGTACTCTTTATCATACAAAACTGTTTGGTCAACATATTTTTCGTATTCCGCAAGATATGTTTTTTGATCTTGAATACCATGTCCGCTATCAAGAACATCAAAGAACACATTGGGGTCAAGAATACGGACGACATGCTCTCCTAAAACGTTTGTATCCGAACGCAGATTCATGAGTTTTAGAGCCGCTCGGTTGATTTGCTGAACTTCCAATTTTTCGTTTAATACTAAAATGCCGTTCGGTGTGTTATTGATAATATTGTCTGAAAAACTTTCCGCTTTGTCTTTCAAAAATGGCAGGCACATCGAAAGGTCTGCCTTGCATTGATAAATGGCGGTGGCTTTTTCACGACAGGTATCATACCCGCAAGAGCCGCAATTGAGCTCATCTTTTTTTGTAGATTTTCCCATTTGCTTCAAAATATCAATGATTTCAGACTCGGAAGGAAATTGCAGCTTATTTGCGATATGAGTCAGCTCTTTTTCTTTCAAGGTTTCGGGTAAATCCGAGACTTCAAAATCGTTATTGCCGGCATACCCTAAAACCGCAATATAATCCCGCACAGGCGAGCGGTGACGTTTTTCCATTACAGGACCGCCAATACAACTTCCGATACAGGCTGACATTTCGATAAAACACTTGCTCAATTTACCTTTTCCAATATCATTAAGGGCGGAAATACAGTTCTCCACACCGTCAATAGCCAGATATGTGTATTCGGCATTTTGTACCATTGTCTTTATAATACCGCCGGTTGTTGGAAAGAGCCGGGCTTTGCTTTTTTCTTCTGCATCTGCTTCCTGCATGAGCTCGATTTCTTCCTCATTCAACCACTTGCTTAATTCTTCATAAGTCAACACGGCATCGACTATATCGCCATAATAGTCAGCTTCATCCTTTTTAGCAACGCAAGGACCGATGAAGACGGTCTTTGCGCCAAGCATTCTCCGTTTGATATCTAGGGAATGTGCTTGCATTGGGGAAATGACATTCGCAAGATACGGCAGTGTGCTTGGAAAATGTTTTTGTATCAGCAGATTGACACTATGACAACAGGAGGATATGAGAATATTCCGGTTTCCTGTACGTAGAATTTCTTCATATTGTTTTTTGACAATAGTTGCGCCGATTGCGGTCTCTTCCACATCGGCAAACCCAAGCTGTTTAAGAGCTTTTCGCACAGAATTTATACCGATGCCACTATGATTAGCAATAAACGACGGTGCGACGCTGGCGATCACAGGAACACCGCTTTGAATAAGCACCTTTACCTTTTCGGTTTCTGCGACAATCTCTTTTGCGTCCTGCGGGCACACGACAAAACAGCCGCCGCAAAGGATGCACTCATTGTCAACAATATGTGCCTGGTTGCCGGAAAACCGAATGGATTTGACTGGGCAATGGCGAATGCACTTATAGCAGTTTTTGCAGTTGGATTTTTTTAATTGTAAGCAATTAGACATCGTGCCCTACCCCTCTTTAACTCTTGTTAAGACTTCTTTATTAAAGAAATCCGTTGTTGTTGCAGGTGAGAGGGAAAACAGCTGATCATCGATAGTGACGCAGACGCCGTTTTGGCAATTTCCCATACAGAAAGTACCCGAAAGGTCAATTTCCTCCTTGAGATTGTTTTCGGAAATCAGATATTGCAATTCTTCTACTATCTGTCGCGAGCCTTTTAAATGGCAAGAGCTTCCTATACATACTGTAATTTTCATGTTTTAAACACCCCTTTCTATTCGCAATCCGTCACATTAACCCAACTAAGTAGGAGTTTGCGCTCATTTGGCTTTCCTTTTACAGATTGCGACGCAGCAACAATAGGCAGCCATTTCTTTACATACTGCTTTGCGGTATCACTTTTTTTATAGAGCAATTCCAGATATTTTTCTGCGCTATCGATATCGCCGGCAAGACAAAAAAGAAGATAAGTCCTTGCGGCGTCGGCGGATGCATTGCCTTGTGTCGCATGTGCCCAGTCTACGATGTAAGCCTTGCCTTCGTCGGTAATGATAATATTGCTCGGATTAAAGTCGCCGTGGCACAGCTTTCTATTTTCTGGCATAGCATAAAGACGGTTGTGTAATTCATAACGTGTCGTCGCATCAAGGTCGCTAACGCTTATTTTTTGGCTCAATCTATCTTTAAGCTTGCTAAGTAACGGTGCGGTCATTTCGTGCATTTCCAACTGAATATTGACAAACATCTCTAAATATTCATCTTTCCTTTTGACATGCTCGTCCATCAGCTGCTGCAAGGTTTTCCCTTTAATAAATTCTGAAATAATCGCCCATTTCCCGTCAAGTTTGATAACTTTTGAAATACTTGGAGTATTTAGCCCCATTTCTTCAACTCTTGCTTGATTCAGAGCTTCGTTCAGAACGTCAGCTTTGGAATAATCTGCGTCAAAAACCTTGATTACCAAGTTACCATCACGGTAAACGGTCTTTGAGGTTCTGACGGCAATAATTTTGTCGGCGTGAGTAGTCATCCTTTTCCCCTCCTTTGCTTGTTATTATTTTAACAATACTTTTTACGTTTGTAAAATGCTAAAATAATATATCGTCATATAGTTATCGATATATCTCCAATTCCGTTTGGAATAATAATAGACGTCGGGATTGAAAAACGAATTAAAATGTGATACGATTATAGCTGTTATTATAGAAAATTATGGAAATTGATGATTGATATTACTGGAGGATTATTTGATATGAATTTATTGCACTTGAAATATGCTGTTGAGGTTGCTAAAACACAATCGATCAGTAAAGCAGCGAAAAATCTATATATGAAGCAGCCCAATTTGAGCCGTGCGATCAAAGAACTGGAAGATACCCTCGGTATCAGCATTTTCAACAGAACATCTAAGGGAATCTCCGTTACGCCATGTGGCGATGAATTTTTACTCTATGCAGCCAACATTCTTCGTCAGGTTGATGAGGTAGAAGCTATATATAGGAATACTGAGACAAAGAAACAGATTTTTTCCGTTTCCGTTCCCTGCGCATCATACATTTCCGAAGCGTTTGTGGAGTTTTCAAAACTTATTGACCAAACAAAACCGGTCGAGATCTATTATAAGGAAACAAATGCGCTTCGTGTCATTGACAATATTCTTGTTGCGGATTATAAGCTTGGCATTATCCGGTATCAGCAGATATTTGATGACCATTTCAAGGAAATGCTCACTGAAAAAGGACTTGAAAGCGAACTGCTTTGTGAGTTTAGTTATATCGTGGTAATGGCAAAAAGCAATCCGCTGTCATGTAAAGCAGATTTAGACTATGCAGACTTGGCGGGTTTTATTGAAATCGCACACACCGACACTTTGGTGCCTTCACTGCCCTTGTCGAAGGTAAGAGAAGAAGAATTGATCAGTGAAATCGATAAAAGGATATTTATATTTGAGCGAGGCAGCCAGTTTGATTTGCTGCAACAAGTGCCTAATACTTTTATGTGGGTATCCCCTATTCCGCAGCAGACGCTTGATAAATACGGTTTAGTGCAAATTCCATGTAAATCAAACAAACAAATCTATCGAGATGTTCTAATTTATCGAAACGGTTATGCTCTTACCGACTTGGATAAAATGTTCATCACAGAGATATGCAAATCCAAAAGAAAGTATTTTTAGGGAAATTTTTTGTGGTGGCAAAAACATGGTTGGATAAAGACAAAAGATATAGTATAATGCAAACATATATCTAATAATTAAAAGCAGATTGAGGAGGATTTCTAATGGAAAAAATTATTGTTATTGGAGCAAATCACGCAGGAACAGCAGCGCTTAATACTATTTTAGACCACTATCCGGGGGGAGAAGTCATTGCATTTGATCGAAATTCAAATATCAGTTTTCTTGGTTGTGGAATGGCTCTTTGGATTGGTAAGCAGATCCCTTCTTCAGAGGGATTGTTTTATTCCAGCAAAGAAACTCTGGAGAAAAAAGGCGCAAAAATCTATATGGAAACAGAAATAGAAAAAATTGACTTTGAAAATAAAGTTGTCTATGCAAAAGGAAAAAGTGAAAAGTATGAGCGCTCATATGACAAGTTAATTCTGGCTACGGGTTCGTTGCCGATTATTCCTCAGATTGAGGGTGTTAATCTGGAAAATGTGCAGCTTGTAAAGTTGTTTCAGGATGCGCAGGGAGTGATTGATAAATTAGAAGATGAATCCATTAAACATGTAACTGTTGTTGGGGCAGGATACATCGGTGTAGAATTAGCAGAAGCTTTCAAACGTAACGGGCGTGAGGTGACTTTGATTGATTGCGCCAGCTCCTGTTTGTCTGGGTATTTTGATTCGGAATTTACGGAACGGATGAAAGATACTTTGGAGAAAAACGGGGTTTTACTGGCATTTGGTGAAATGGTGCAAAAGCTTGTCGGCGACACAAAGGTGAAGAAGGTTGTGACGGATAAGGGAGAATATGATACGGACATGGTTGTGCTTGCAATTGGATTCCATCCCAATACTGAATTGGGAAAAGATAAGCTGAAGCTATATGACAATGGGGCATATCTGATAAACCGCTCTCAGGAAACTAGTATGAAAGACGTGTACGCAATTGGTGATTGCGCAACCGTGTATGATAATGCGATTCAGGATGTGAACTATATTGCATTGGCCACCAACGCAGTGCGTTCAGGTATTATTGCCGCACATAATGCCTGCGGTACAAAACTTGAGACTATTGGAGTACAGGGTTCTAATGCAATTAGTATCTGGGGCCTCCATATGATTTCGACTGGTCTGACACTGGCAAAAGCCCGGAAATCCGGTTATGATGCCACAGCGACAGATTTTGAAGATTACCAAAAAGCATTGTTTATCGAGAACGGCAACTATAAGGTGAAGATCAGAATTGTTTATGATAAGAAGACAAGAATCGTCCTGGGAGCACAGTTATGCTCGGAATATGATGTATCTATGGCAATCCATATGTTCTCACTGGCAATCCAGGAGCAGGTTACAATTGATAAACTGAAACTATTGGATATCTTCTTTCTTCCACATTTCAACCAGCCTTATAATTATATTACTATGGCAGCGCTATCAGCTGAGTAAAAGAATAATATCTATATAAGATACTTGTTTCGGTAAGAGTGGGGGTTCCTGCCGAGATGGTGAGACACAATAGGTGATGTGGTATGAGGAGAGAATATGATGCTGATGACTTCGTAATACTGTTCGATAAAAGCCCATGTAAGTTTTCAAATGTAGTAGGATATTGCAAGTGACTCAGAAAGCGATTACTGGGATGATGAAAGACAATGAGAGAATTACCCTAAAAGTAATGTCGGAACAATTAGGGCTATCAGATACTACTGTTAAGAGGAATATTGCTGTTTTACGGAAAGAAGGCATTATTTCCAGAATGGGCTCAACAAGGGCTGGAAAGTGGATCGTGAATATGGAATAAATCGCCTCGCCGGACGGCGAGGCGATTTATTCACGGCACTACATAATACGGTCTACCGTTTTTGATTAATGGGGGCAATTCCCTCTTTTCTGGAGTTATGTGTCTGGTTCTGATTCTCTGGTTTTACCTTTTGGGTGACACTGTTAAACTTATTTTGCTCTTCTTGCTGACGCTCTTTTTCGTTCATTTATTTTCTTCCTCCTTGCATATAAGAGATTAATTTTCTGATAATCGTAATAGTATTTGCGCTAGAGATGAAAAATATGTGCAGATGCCATTGCAATTGTGGAAATAAACCGCCTTCTTAGTTGAACTAGTGTTGCCTTTCAGGATACCAAAAGCTCCGATATACTAAGCCCTTGGCAACATAGCTGCAAGAGAATTAGACAATACGGATTCGCTTCGATTGATAAACTGCTCCATATCTTCAGGCTTCAGCGATTGCTGGCTCAAAAGGGATAGATCGAACAGCTGATTGACGACAATGCCGATGGCCAATTCATCGGAGGTCTTCAATATAAACTGTACGATCTCATTCTTCATATTGACTAACAAAGTACTTTTTGACTGCTGTCCTTTAGCAGTAAGATCGCCCGACCCCAGAAAGCCGTATATTTCCAGCATATCTGTCATTCGTCGTGCTTTTTCATCATTAATAATGAGCGTTGAGATGTTTTCATGATCTAAGTTGGTTATCTTCAAAGTCATAGCGCCTAATCGCTCTCCCAATGCCTGATGGAACTTTTCTGTCAGTACCTTGACATTCGGTCCATCATCTTCATTCAAATATCCATGGAACAGAGACTTGATATTGGAATCAATGCGTACAAATTTCAAATTAGGATGAAGCGCCTCATATTTACGCATAAATGGCTGATCGATGACATGGCTGAATAGTAAAGCGTTTAAATGACACTTTTTAAAGAGGTCGATGTAATGTGCCTGGTCCAGCTCGTCAGAGGCATAATAGATGGTGTCGGGATGAGAACCCCCCTCTTTGTCAAGGTATTCCGAAATGGTATAATATTTCTTATGAATATCCATAAATATGACTTTCCGGGTTATAACGGAAGCAAAGACTTTATCCTGTAAAACCCCATATTTAACAAAAGCATGGATATCAGGCCAATGGGCTTCATAAGTGCTGCGCTGATTCTTAAACATGTCATCAAACGCTATTGTGACTTCCTGAGACAAAGTTTCATATATTAATGGAATAATGTCATCCTCCTGGTGCTCCGTTTGAATGCTTGATCGAGAGACCGAAAGAGGCAGATGATCACACTCAATGATGCCGTTTTGAAGATTGACGAACTTTGGAATTAGGGCAGGAATGTTTTCGCCAATGTAAACCCCTCTGCTGTAAACCTTAATGGTGCCATCCAATTCGGCAGTGCCGTTTTTGGTATTTCGAAAGAAAAGAATGCCTCTTACACCGATATCCACACTTTCAAACGAAAGCCAAAACAATGGATCGGATACATCCTCAAAGAATTCTTTATAGAATGTCTTCATCTGTTCTGCTTCGATTTCGGTTCCTGACTGACTCCTTATTGGGCTTGGCTGATTCATAAGAACCGGTTCTTGCCCTGAGACCTCAAAATAGATGGGTGTCTTCGAAAAAACAAAGTACTTTTTAATGATTTCGCCGATCAGCTCAGGTTTTTGCAAATAAGTGCTGTTTTCATCTAAATATAAAATGACATCGGTACCGATTTCGGACTTTGTATATTCTTCCATATGATAAGACATATCTGACAAGCAATCCCAGCGGACCCCAGGAGCATCTTTCTGATAGGATTTTGTTACCAAGGCGACATGATCGACCAGCATGAAGGCCGAGTAAAAGCCTACTCCAAAATGACCGATGATGGTGTCTTTGCCAGTCTCATTGTTTTGATTGATGAATTCCGTCGCGCCGGAAAAGGCGATCTGATTGATGTATTTATGGACCTCTTCTTTATTCATGCCGATGCCATTATCACTGATCATGAGGCGTTTTGCCTGAGTATCCAGCGTAACAACAATGCGACCATCTGTTTTTTGCGACCCGGAAAGTTTCTCTATGGCATCGATTCCGTTGGAAATCAGTTCTCGGAACACAATATCCTGCTCTGTATATAGCCATTTCTTTAATATAGTAAATATATTCCTGCTTTCAATTGATAGCATACCCTTCTCATCGCTATTGGTTTTGTTCATAATTACCACTACCTTCGTTATTATTTTCCCCATTAATTGAGTGTTGGCTATGATTATAACAAATAAAAAGAAAGTTTTCTATAAAAATTCAGACAAAAACTACAAAAACCGATGCAAATTATGAATTTTACAATCCATCCTTTTATACTTATAATTTATATATATCGAATTCTACTCATTAAACGATTGCTGAAAAAATTTATATTTGGAGGAAAATGACATGTCAAACGTAAAAGAGACAAACGCAGGCTATGTAAATTGGCCAACTTTTGAAGAAATCAAGGAAATGTTCAAAGAGCATTTTATTATGGACAGAAGGGAAGACGGAGTTGTAACCGTGCGTATGCATTGCAAAGGCGGCCCACTGATCTGGTCAATGGAATTGCATGATGCAATTGGAAAGATGTGGAGATTGCTTGGGACGGATCGGGAGACGGAAATGATTATCTTTACCGGCACAGGTAACATCTGGGTTACAGATTTTGAGGCGGCCAGCTGGGCACCGGAAGGAAATAACCCGGGCGAAACTAGATATAATCATATGTTCGTTGACGGACGCCGCATGATCATTACGATGATTCAGGATGTGGAAGTACCGACACTCGGCGTTCTTAGCGGTTCCGGCGGACATACGGAATTAGCCCTGATGTGTGATTTAGCGATTGCTGCTGACGATATCACGGTGCTTGACCCCCATATGCTTCCGGGAACAAACAATGTGCCTGGCGATGGCATACATAGCTGTTTCTTTGAACTGATGCCGGCAAGGGCGGCGGCCTGGTATCTGATGACCGGCGATAAGATGACGGCACAGGATCTGCTTAGATTGAATATGGTCTCAGAAATTGTTCCAAGAGAAAAGCTTATGGATCGCGCTTATGAAATCGCTGATCTGTTAATGGCTCAAAACAGGATTGCCAGAAGACTTACCACACAGCTAGTTAGAAGAAACTGGAAGAAGAGGATATCAGACGATTTGGATATGGCATTTGGAACAGAATTGTTTGGGATGTTCTGTGCTGATGAATTGCATTCAGAATTGCTATCGATGATCGAATATTTAGGATTGGAAGGAAAGATTGACCCACCTCTGAAAGGCAAAATTAGATAGCGGTGAAGATAATGAAGAAGATATTTGCAATTAACTGTGGCTCCACTTCTACCAAAGCAGCGTATTTTGAAGACGATCGAATGATCAGCAAGGTATCCTTAGATATTGAGGCACAGCAGCTTAAGAAGATGCCGAAGGTACTAGATCAGCTGGACTATCGGACACATCAGGTCAAGGAATTCTTATCGGACAACAATCTTGACCCAGCTGAATTCGACATGATTGTTGCCAGAGCAGGAGCGATTCCAGCCGTTCTATATGATGGGGCATATGAAGTCAATGAATTGATGATTGCCACTGTTACCTATGCGCCAATGGCACAGCATGCTTCAACACTGTCTTGCCTGATTGCTAATCAGCTGGCAGAAGGTTTGGATATTCCGATAATTATCTATGATCCGACGAGTGTTAATTCCGGTGATGAAATCACGAAAATTACCGGAATCCCTGAAATAAGGAACAGGACGATTGCCCATTTACTAAATACGAAAATGGCAGGAATCACCTATGCAGAGTCGGTCGGAAAGAAATACAAGGATCTGAACCTGATCATCGTTCAGCTCGGCGGCGGGATCACATTAGGTTTTCATGATCATGGACGGATAGCGGATTGGGTTTATGACGATGAGGGCTCTATGTCTCCTCAAAGGGCAGGAGCAATTCCAACAAGGTATATGGCTGATTTGTGTTATAACAGCGATAAGACATTGGCGGAAATGAAGATGTATTTATGTGGACAGTCCGGTTTGGTTGCCTATTTTGGAACTCATGACGTCAGAGTCATTGAGAAGATGATTGATGAAGGAGATCAACAAGCAGAACTGATCTTAAAGGCAATGGCTTATGGAGTTGCAAAAAGTATCGGACAACTCTCGGTTGTAAGGGATGGTAAAGTCGATCAGATCATTATCACCGGCGGGATCGCTTATAGTGAGAGAATTACAAACTGGATTAAGGAAAAGGTTTCCTTTATTGCACCGGTCAGCATTGTTCCCGGAGAACGTGAGATGGAAGCTCTAGCAGCAGGGGCACTACGTGTGCTTAATAAAGTAGAAGAAATCCATCCTTACGATGTTTATCCCGAAGGTTATCATTCTATTCAGGAGATTATCGACAATCCGAATCATCTTGCCTGAGTGCCAGAGTGAATCAACCAACCAACCAACCAGATTATAATGGAGGTCAGAGTGAAATGTCGCTTAACAATAAAGTAATCATTACGGCTGCCTTAACAGGAGCCATGACGCCAAAAGAACTGAATCCATCAATTCCGATGACGCCTGAAGAAATTGCAGAAGATGCCTATCAATGCTGGAAGGCGGGGGCGGCGATCGTTCATCTGCATATGCGGGATGAAGAAGGCAAGGGAACCATGGATAAGGAAAAATTTAAAAAAACCATTGATTTGATTAAAGCCAGAACAGATTGTGACATTGTGATCAATTGTACGACATCCGGCGACAATAGAGCCGGCTCCGCCGAGAGGATGGCACATCTGCCTTATGTAATGCCCGAAATGGCCTCTTTTGATGCAGGTTCTTTCAACTGGATGCCTGCCGGCATATTTGACAACTCACCACAGTTTTTAGGGCAGCTCGGCTTGAAGATGAAAGCGTTGAACATTAAGCCGGAGATGGAAATCTTTGATTCTGGTTTTATGAATATTGTAAAGTATTATGTAAAAAAAGAAGTGTTAACGGCACCGTGCCACTACCAATTTGTTCTTGGCGTGCTCGGCGGCATCGAAGCTACTGTGAAGAACCTGCTATACCTTTATGAGATGTTGCCGGAAGGATCCACTTGGTCCGCATTCGGATTGGGAAGACAGCATTTGCCGATTATGTATGCAACCTTATCCTTAGGAGGGCACATTCGGGTAGGTCTTGAGGACAATGTCTATTATAGCCACGGGAAATTAGCTACCAATGTGAGCCTGGTGGAAAGGGCTGTAAGGGCCGTTAGGGAATTTGGGAAAGAGCCAGCAACCCCGGAAGAAGCAAGGGAAATACTTGGAATAAACTAACAGTGAGGCAAAATGTATGTATAAGAATTATGAAGAATTGCAAACTGCCTGCCTTAGCCGAAACGCATCGCCTAAAATCGCCGTTGTTGCAGGCGCCAATGATGAACATGCATTGGAGGCCGTATTCACGGCGGCGGATTTAGGTTATGCCAGACCGGTTCTTGTAGGGGAACAAGAAGCAATAATGAAATTGCTTCAACAGATGAATTACGCCGAACGGGCATATGAAATCATCCCTGTTAAATCCGGAGAAAACCCCACGGAGATGGCAGTAAAGCTTATTCATGAAGGCAAAGGCGATTTCATTATTAAAGGCAAATTAGAAACAAAGGATTTGTTAAGGCCAATCCTCAATAAACAAACAGGGCTGAATAAGAAAGGCTTCATTACCCATTTTGGGCTAATGCAGATTAAAGGATACCATAAGCTGTTGGCTATGAGCGATAGTGCGGTGATCCCCCACCCTTCTCTTGGCGATAAGAAAAAGATCGTGAATGAGGGAATTGAGACCTTACGGAAATTAGGCTATCAAAAGCCGGTGGTCGGTGCCTTGTGCGCTACGGAAACCGTCAGCGAGAAAATGCCGGAAACCGTTGAGGCGCAACAACTACAGCAGATGGCAGAAAATGATGAGTTCGGGGAAGGGGTCGTAATCGGACCGATCTCCTTTGACTTAGCCACACGAAAAGAAGCTGCCGTTATCAAAGGATATGACTCTCCTTATGCAGGCGACGTGGATATGCTTCTGGTACCACAGATGGTTACTGGAAACGTAATGAGCAAGATATGGAATGCCGATCCCGAGAATGTATTGGCGGGGTGCTTAGTAGGAGCGGATATTCCGATCGTGCTGACGTCACGAAGTGCCAGCATGAACGAAAAGCTTTGTTCCATATTGTTATGTGCTATGCTCAGTTAAATCCGATGCTTGCTTTTTCTCATAAAGGGACGTTGCGATATCGGCAAAGTGATGAACCAGCTCCGGAGGGTTTTCCTTCTTATAGAGCATGACAATATTACAGTTTGTTGGAAACTCATCTAGCTTTATAAAGGAAATGTTCTTGGTATGGCTGTAGGAATTCTTCCATGTCGTGGGAACAATACCGAACCCAAGACCTAGTGAAGCTTCCAACATGACGGACTCCGTGGTGTTGAGAAAGATGGTATTAATGCTTTTTATAGCAGCGTAATTTTGAAAATGGTGCAATAGCAGCTTCATAAAAGGCGGTTCTGTATGGGAGGGCAGAATTAAGGGCAGCGATTTGACAATTTGGGCAATGGTTTCCTTGGTTGGGTTATTAAAAAGCCTTGAGGACACCACCATAGAGAAATCGTCCGTCCCCACCGGGATGCTCTTTAGCTCTTCATGATTGAGTGAAGCGAAATCATAAGTCAGTCCGATGTTGTAAAGGTCATACTTAATGGCGCTGGGAATTTCATTAAAATCATACGCTTCAACCACAAGCCTTATAAAAGGATGCTCATCCTGCATGACATGCAAGGTATTGGTAAGAATATGGCTTAAACTGCTCGGAGAAGTGATTCTAAGAATTCCGGAAGTTCCTTGATTGGCTGCCTGAACATTTTTAATAATGGTTTCCATATGTTTCACAAAGGAATCACAATCATTGTAGAACACTTCGCCGGCTCCTGTCAACTCGACCTGCTTATTATTTCGTTCAAATAGCTTTACACCAATTTCGTTTTCCAATGCCATGATATGTCGGCTCAGTGTTGATTGGCTGATATAAAAGTGCTTCGCAGCCTTAGTGATATTCTTGTACTTGGCAATATACTGGAAATACTGCAACATTTCAATATTCATAGAGGCTCCCATCTGCCTGTTTTAGAAGGCGCTCGACGTAATTTGATTAAATTTTATCATAGGAGCGAAACCAAAGTCAACAATAATAAATACAATAACCAGAAGCAAATAGGAGGTTATCGATAGAATGGAGAACTGTTTAATCGTAGCATATGGGCGATCAGCTATAGCCAAGGCCGGCAAAGGAACGCTCAGAGCAGCAAACCCGGTGGATTTTGGGGCCGAGGTGTTAAAAGGGGTCGTTAAAAAGGTGTCTAAGCTTGATCCGAATGATATTGACGATGTCATCGTCGGCTGTGCCATACCGGAAGGGAAGATGGGATTGAACCCGGCTAGGAATATTGTTATCCGGGCAGGGCTTCCCGATGAGGTGTCCGGACAGACGGTCAATCGTTTTTGCGCTTCGGGAGTTCAGGCGGTGGCGATCGGCGCCTCCATGATTATGAGCGGCCTGCAGGATGTGGTCGTCGCAGGCGGCGTGGAATCCATGACTTGTCCTGTGATGTCATCTGAGGAGCAATATTTAGATCCATGGCTTGTTAAGAATACGGAGACCTATGTGCCGATGGGAATCACGGCTGAGAATGTTGCCGATAAATTTAACATAAGCAGAGAACAGATGGAGCAGTTGGCTGTAGAAAGCCATGATAAGGCTTCAAAAGCTGTGGAAGAAGGCTTGTTTGATAAGGAAATTATTCCTGTTACCGGTTGTGATGGGGAGGGGAATCCTGTGGTATTCAAACGAGATGAATGTTACAGGAAAGGAACCAATATGGCGTCATTGGCCAACCTAAAGCCTTGCTTTAAGGAGGATGGACTGGTGACGGCGGCGACATCATCACAACGAAGCGATGGGGCGGCATTTGTCGTACTGATGTCTGAAAGCAAGGTTAAGGAGCTGGGCATAGAACCTATTGCGAGATTTGTATCATTTGTAGTAGCGGGGCTTAATCCCGCATATATGGGATTGGGGCCAATCTATGCAGCCAATAAGATTTTTGATAAAACAGGTCTTACCATAAAAGAAATGGACGTCATCGAATTAAATGAAGCTTTTGCATCGCAGGCGCTTGTTTCCATGGAACAATTGGGAATGGACAAAAACAAAGTGAATCCCAGAGGCGGGGCATTGGCCTTAGGGCACCCGCTAGGAGCGACCGGCGGCATATTGCTGGCAAAGACAATGAATTACTTAGAAAGCACAGGAGGCAGGTACGGACTTGTGACCATGTGCATTGGTGGTGGCATGGGTGCTGCCTGTATTATAGAAATGACGAAGTAGGAGGAAGAAGAAATATGGATTTTCAAGGTCGAAGGTGGAAATGTATGGTTGCAGCAATGCTGCTTGCCCTGTTTTCTGGAATTGGATATGCATGGAGCGTCTTCCAAAAACCGCTTATGGAAGGGTTTTCGTGGGAACTTAATGTCATCTCGCTTACATACACGATTCAAATCATGATATCCACAATTGCACCTATTTTCCTTGGTAAATTCCAAAAGACGCTTGGTATTGGAAATTATTTAAGGGTAGGAATTGGGATTTATGTAATTGGACTTGCCGCTACCATGTTTACTAGCTCTATCAGCTATTTATACCTTGTTTATGGCATCGTCGTAGGAATTGGCATTGCCATGCTCTATCCCAGTTTAATGGCCTATAGCACAAGCCTATTTCCCGATAAGACGGGAATGGCTTCCGGCTTGCTGGCATGCTCTTATGGCAGCGGCGCGATTCTTTGGGCACCGATTGCGACAACCTTTATGCAACGCTTCGGCGTATTATCATCCTTTGGTTTGCTGGCAGGAATCTTTGCTGTTGTGATGATTCCCTTATCTTTTTTGATAAAAACCGTGCCTGCTGATTTTAGCCCACTGCCAAAGGAAGGGAAAAAAGTAAAAAAGACGAATTCCAATCCAACATCCGCAGTAGATTACACATGGAAGGAGATGTTAAAGACTTCCAGATATTACATATTAGTTGTGGCATTGACACTGGGCGCTACCGCAGGACTGATGATTACTGGGCATGCAGCGACGATGCTCCAGGAAACGCTCAGCTTCTCGGCTGAAAAGGCGGCGCTATATGTCGGATTGATTTCCATTTTTAATGCCTTAGGACGTCTTACATTTGGAACCATTTCCGACTATTTCGGAAGATACCGGATTATGATGTTGCTATTTGCTGTCATATGTGGCTCCATGGTTTTATTGACAATGTCAAATGGCACAGTATTCGTTGTTGAATTATTGGCGATTAGTGCTTGCTATGGCGGATTCACATCGATGTTTTCACCGGTATGTGCAGACAATTTCGGCATAAAGAATCTTGCTGTCAATTATGCATTTCTATATGTTGCATATGGTCTTGCCGGGGCAATTGGACCGCAGCTTGCAGCTGGAATCAGGACGGCGAGCGGTGGTTATAACTTGGCATTCTTGACCGTGGCCGGCATGAGCGTGGTTGGATTTTTATTGGTTCTGTTTTTAAATACTGCAAGTAGACGTCTTAATCAGGCGAAGAGCCTGAATAAGGCAGCGTGATAAGGGGTGGCTTATGAATAAAGTACGTTTGCAAATTGATGGATACATGATTGAGGCAAAGGAAGGCCAGAATGTGTTGCAGGCAGCATTGGATGCCGGCATATACATCCCGCATCTGTGTTATCATCCCGATTTGACGCCTTTGGGCAACTGCAACTTATGTAGTGTAGAAATAGAAGGAGAGTCCGGGATTGTCAAGTCTTGTGAAATAGTTGTCAAAGATAATATGATAGTCAATACTAAGACTGAAGCGGCAAAGAGACTTCGCATGACGGCATTGGAACTAATGCTGGCAAGCCACCCAAAGGATTGTACATCATGCGATAAGTATTTAAACTGTGAGCTGCAGGCATTAATGCAGTATATGGGGGTGGCTCATTCCAGGCTTCGCGAAATTGATAAAGATAATACTAAGATTACTAAGTCCGACCATTTAGTGAAAAGGGAAATGCGGCGATGCATCCAATGTGGGCGATGCGTTCGCGCATGTGATGAGCTTCGCGGCATTAAGGCATTATCAATCAATAAAAAGAATGGCGGGACCTATATCGGTACGGTCGGTGATGTGCTGCTTTCGGATACAGAATGCCGCTTCTGCGGAGCCTGCGTGGAAGTCTGTCCCACTGGGGCAATTCAGGATCAAAAGGGTGTTTTCGCAGCAGATGTTCCCCGTAATATGTCTTTGATTCCTTGTAAAAATGAATGCCCTGCCCATACAGAGATCCCTTTGTACATTAGATTGACAAAGGAAGGGCGTTATAGTGATGCGGTTTCCGTCATCAGGGAAAAGCTAACTTTTCCGCATTCTCTGGGGTATATCTGCACTCATGCCTGCGAAGCAGGGTGCAAAAGGGATCATTTGAATGAATCCATAGCAATTAGGGAAATTAAGCGTTTTGCAGTGGAAAATGACGAAGCAGAAACGTGGAGAAAGCGAGTATTGCGCAAGGAAGCCAATGGGAAGAAGGTCGCAATTATTGGAGGTGGTCCTGCCGGAGTGACAGCGGCATACTATCTGGCGAAAAAAGGTTATGAAACAGAAGTTTATGAACAAAAAGCATTAGCCGGAGGCATGCTTTCCTATGGGATTCCCAAATACAGAATCGCACAGGAGGTTGTTGACAAAGAGATTGGGATTTTGATGGAGGAAGGCATCAAGATGCACACCGATTCTCCCGTTCGCTCAATCGATGAGTTAAGAGGGAAAGGCTACGATGCAATATTGATTACCATCGGCGCCGGCAAGGGTAAAAGACCACCGGATTATAACAAGCCATGGAACAATGCCATCGATGCCGTGGATTTCTTGAGAATGGCCAGTGAAGGCATGTTGCCGGAGCTAGGAGACGTGGTAACGGTCTACGGCGGTGGAAATGTTGGTTTTGATTGTGCGAGAACGGCTAAGAAATTAGGCGTTGGCACTGTCCGGATCATATGCATGGAGGCACGTGGAGAAATGTTGGCAGACAAGGAAGAGATTTCCAGTGCTTTAGAAGAGGATATTGAGATATTAAGCGGTAAGGCCATTATGAATATTGAAGAATCAGATGGCAAGGCCACAGCGTTATCGATGGTAAGCATCAATGGCTTTAAATTCACTGCTAAGGGCTTGGAGCTTGATATTTTGCCGGATTCGCAGGAACGGTTTGCGACCGAGACAATGATCTTTGCGACTGGGCAACAGCCAGATCTAGGGGAATCCTTCGGCATTGAGCGAGTCAGAAATAGCTTCGCAAAAGTAGATGAAACAATGAAAACAAGTGTGGAAGGCGTCTTTGCGGCAGGTGATGTGGTTTATGGTACAAAGTCAGTCGTACAGGCAATCGCATCTGGGCGTCAGGTTGCCATGAATATGGATCTGTATTTAGGCGGTGACGGGAATATTGAGGAGATGCTGTTTGAAAGAGAAACACAAAATCCAAATATTGGCGGATTAGAGCATTTTGCCCAAATGGAACGTACGGATACTTTAAAAAGCCCATGTGATGCTTATAGTGAATCGGTCCGCTGCCTCCAGTGTGATTTAAGGCTTGATATTCAAAAAACCAAATATTGGGTAGATCCGCATTTCAAGACGGTGAAAGGAGTGAAGGTATGATTTGTAATGTAAACAGCTCTTTGTTGCCAGATTGGGAAGATTTCAATAATCAAGCTGCAAATGGTAATGCATGCGTGGTTGATTATAGTAAGAATTTGATGGATATTGCTAGAAAAGAAACTTGCGGAACTTGTGTTTTTTGCCGAGAAGGAACTTGGCAGGCTTATGAAATTATCAAAGACATAACAGAAGGAAATGCCCATAGCGACGACTTCGAGCTGCTGATGGATATTCTTGAGAATATGGCTAAAGGCGCATCCTGCGAAATGACAAAGACAGCGTCGGAGCGTGTCATAAAGCTGATGAAGATGCATGAAGACGAGTGGGATATGCATATCCGCCGGAAGCGGTGTACCAATTTAGTATGCAAAGGTACTTTTACCCTCTATGTAGACCCGTTGCTTTGTGACGGATGTGGCAAATGCCTTAACAGCTGTCCTCATTTGGCAATTACCGGTGGGGAAGGAATGATTCACATGATTAACACTGAGGTTTGCCAAAAATCAATGACATGCCTATCTGTATGCCCAAAGGGCGCCATCATGAAAGCGGGCCAAATGAAGCCTAAGCTGCCTGATAAGCTAGTGCCGGTCGGAAGCTTTCAAAGAAGTGAAGATGGTACCGGCAGACGCCGAAGAAGGCGGGGTTGAGTTACGCAGCATCAATTTTACAATGATATTAAATTATCTAAAATAAAGGAGGTTTTTGTTTATGAGTAAGCAATTGGAAGCCGATGTGATTGTCATCGGTGGTGGCGCATCAGGGATCACAGCAGCTGTGGCGGCTGCCGAAAAGGGTGCTAGCGTCATTCTATTAGAAAAAGGGAGCACCACCGGCGGGGCCGCTAATATGGGCATGGGGATTTTTGCGGTGGAATCCAAATATCAGAAAGCGCAGATGGTTGATCTTTCAAAAGAGGACGCCTTTAACTTCTTTATGAATTATACCCACTGGAGAGTCGATGCCCGCCTTGTCAGAAAATATCACAATCAATCAAGCCAAACGATAGAATGGCTTGAGAGCATGGGGGTGGAATTTTTAGGTGCCTTTAAGTATTTTGAGAAGTCCTTACAGACTGAGCATATTGTAAAGACCAAGGGCAGCAATCTTCCGGCGGAAAGAGCAGCATCTAATATATACCGAGTACTGACAGAGCAGGCGGAAGAAATGGATGTACAGATCATGTACCATACCAAGGCGACGAAAATCCTAAAAGAAGATGATGGGTATGTATCCGGTGTGGAAATAGTCAATGCAGATGGTGAAACGATGACTGCCCTGTGTAATGCCGTAATTGTATCAACCGGCGGCTTTGGCAATAATCCTAAAATGCTTCACGACATTCTCGGATATGAATGGGGCAAGGATCTGCACTCCTTTAGAATACCGGGTGTAGAGGGCGAAGGCCTTAAGATGCTTTGGGAAGCAGGCGCTGGGAAAATGAGTCCGACCATGGAGCTGACTTATACGACCCCAGGTGTGACAGATGTATTTAAAACTATCAGTGAAACCATGCGTCAGCCTAATCTGATGGTCAACTTAGACGGCAACCGTTTCATTAATGAAGCGATTATGAATAACACGACTTACACTGGAAACGCCATTTCCATCCAACGTGAGAGGGCGGTCTTTACCATTATTGATGATAGTATCCTAGAGACTTACAGAAAGACTGGTCTGGACTACATAACGAAACACCATAATATCAAGGCGATTGATAAATGGGAGAAGGAGCTTGAGACATACTTAAGCGGCGGTGAGGTTGAGGCTTCGGGACTTAGCATGCTGCACAACGAAGAGCAGAAGAGTGAGATGAATGTCTTTGTAGCTGATACATTAGAAGAGCTATGCGAAAAAACAGGCATCAATCTTGAAAATCTAAAAGTAACCATTGAAGAATACAATGAAGGATGCGCCGGTGAGGATGAGTTATTCTTTAAGAAGCATAAGTATATGAAGCCGCTAAAAGGCGGGAAATACTATGCTGCAAGACATTTCCCGGCAGGATACGGCAGTCTTGGTGGCGCAAAAACGAATGACAAGATGGAAGTGCTTGACCAGTCAGGAATTAAAATTCCGGGTCTGTATGCATCAGGCATGGACGCCTGCAATATCTATGGTGACAGCTACTGCTTCTTTATGCCGGGCAACACCATGAGTTTTGCGATCAACAGTGGTAGAATGGCTGGGTACAATGCAGTAGAGTTTATGGATTCTGATGAGTTCCAGTAAATACATAAATAGTCCAATAATGAGAAAAGGAGAAAAGTTATGTTCAAAAACAAACAATTTGCATGGAAAGCAGTTATATTTTGTATTTTAGGCGTTATTATGATGTTCTTTTATTCTGGGTTCCAGAATGACCATTTAAATATTTTGCGTCCCGTAGCCCTTGAAGTTTTTGGATTTAGTGAGATAGCTGCCGATCTGCCGGTTACAATTGCCGGTTTTGCCGTGGTGATTTTTTACCTGATTTGCGGCGCAGCATTTATAAAAATAGGTGTCCGTAAAATCTTGGTTCCCTCTACGATTGTTTTAGGTATATTCACCATTATCCTTGGAATAGCAACGCATAACGGTAGCTTAATCTGGTACAATATCAGCCTGTTTTTTGTCCGTCTGCTAGTAGTCCCATTGCAAATGGGCGGTTTCATGCTCTGTGCCAACTGGTTTATCAAGTACCGAGGGCGAGTCATGGGGATCATTACTGCCGGCTCTCCTTTGTTCTCAATTGTCGGCGTATCAATTCTGACTTGGGTATATACTACCTTAGGAGCGATCAATATGGCTTACACGGTGTTCGGTATTATCATTATTGTATTGGGCGTTCTGATTTTCTTGCTATTACGGGATAAACCGGAGGATATAGGTCTGTTCCCCGACGGTTCGGGTCATGCGCCTATTTCCGAAAGTGGAGAAGAAGAAGAGGATGTCTCATTAAAAGAAATTCTTACGTCAAAAGTCGCATGGCAGCTGATTATTTCTTATGGACTGATGCAATTCGTCATTAACGCTATGATGGGCTACATGGTAGCCCGTTATATGATGCTTAGTGCCAATGCCGAGAATCCGATGGAATTATGGTTAGAAGCAGTATTCTTTTTATCCGTGGGCGCTGCACTTGGCATTCCGATGAGCTATGTTCTCGGTTGGATTGATGATAAAATCGGCACGATCAAAGCCTCTCTGGTCTTGAATATCCTGTTCTTTATTGCAGTCGTTCCGTTGGCAATTATGCCAGTCGGCGGCAATAAATTATTAATGGGCATCTGGGCCTTTGGCGTGGCTTGTATGACCGGTGGAGTGCCGACAATGCATCCTTGCTCGGTATCCTATGTTTATGGAAGAAAGAAATATCAAGGCGCTAATAAATGGATTATGACTATTCAGGCAATTATTATGGCATTTGCTTTGTATTACATGGGATTCTTTTTTGAAAGAGATATGGCTAATATGGCATATTATGGTTTGATTGTCATGTTGATAGTCTCCATGATTACGATCTTTACTATGTGGAATATTCCAGATGCAAATGTAGCTGACCGGGATTACATAACAAATAAATAAGAATAATGAGGTATATAGGTATGAAACGACTAAAAGGAAAGACGGCGATTATAACAGGATCAAATTCCGGAATAGGAAAGACAACGGCAGAGATTTTTGCCAAGGAAGGCGCTAATGTCGTCCTGACTGCCAGAAGGACTGGGCTTTTAAAAGAAGTTGAGGCAAGAATCAAGGCAAACGGAGGAACTGCAATTTCGGTTACTGCTGATCTGACCAAGAGAGAGGATTGTGACCGGGTCGCCGAAGAAGCTGTAAAAGCTTTTGGAGGCATTGATATTCTTGTTAACAATGCCGGCATAGCGGATAAACACCGCCCCATCACTCGTACCGATGATGAGTGGTGGAGAACGGTTATTGCCATCAATCAGGACGCAGTGTTTTATATGACAAGAGCAGTGCTTAAGTATATGGAGCCGGCCAAAACAGGTTCGATAATTAATATTTCGTCAATCGGAGGTGTACATGGAAGCGCAGGCATTTCATATAGCGCATCGAAAAGCGCACTTCTTGGCATGACGAAAAATATCGGCATCCAGTTTGCGGGAAAAGGCATCAGATGCAATTGCGTATGCCCCGGTCCGACGCCGACGCCGCTTAATGCGCCCGAACAAGCAGCAACCTTTGATACGGAATTTGCCGATTTGTGCGGCAAGCATTTCAATATTGAGGTTCCGCCGGTAACGACAGAAGATCAAGCCTATGCGTGTCTGTATTTTGCCAGTGATGAATCAAAAGGAGTAAACGGACAGATTCTTATTGTCGATAACGGCGCAACAATAGCGTAAAGAAGAATAAGAAGGAGCAATGCATTATGGATACTAGATATAAAAAAGTGATGAGTCCGATCAGGGTCGGAAAACATCTGTTGAAAAACCGAATCATAGCTGCTCCGGTTACCCTGCACACGGCTTCTAATGGAGAGATTTATCCCACTGAGTCCGCTATGAACTTTTTTGTTCAGCGGGCAAAGGCGGGAGCCGGTCTTGTCGTATGTGCAGGCGCTAAGTTATTGCCGGTTTCGGATGACGGTGAACATGCCAACTGGAGCCTGTATAAGCATAATGCCTTAAATCGGCTGGCCGAGCTGGCTGAATGCATCCATTTCTATGGTGCTAAAGCATCGATGGAGCTTATCGGTATTTTTGATGATGGTTATGTTGCCTCGGATGGAGGACTGCTGATGGATGGCATGACCCCGGGGCGCGAAATTCTAATAAGTGAAATGATGAACTACAAGGAAGGGTATGCCTATTCGGCAGAGACACTTATGAAACTAGGTTATGATGGAATCCTGCTCCACTTCGGGCACAGCATACCGATTGCGCAGTTCTTGTCACCGCTGACAAATAAAAGAACCGACCAGTATGGCGGAAGCTTTGAAAATCGGGTTCGCTATATCGTGGAGATACTAGAAGCCATTAGAGCACGGGTGAAAGACAATATGATCATTGAGATCCGTATGTCTGCCAGTGAATTCAAGGAAGGTGGCATTGATCTCCACGAAGGCATTAAGATTGCGGAGCGGCTTTCACAATATGCGGATATCATCCAGGCCAGTTGTGGAATGGTGACGCCGGAGCTCACATGCCGTACGCACCCTTGTGATTTCCTGCCACCTAACCCCAACGTGCACCTTGCAGAAGCATTTAAGCGTTCGGGCAGGATTCCTGTTTACATAACGGCGATTGGCGGTATTGGCAGCTTAGCGGATGCGGAAGAAATCATTGCTTCAGGCAAGGCTGATTTTGTTGCCATGTCAAGGGCTCTGATTGCGGATCCGGAACTGATTCCTAAGAGTATCGCAGGAAATGCACAAGACGTGGTGCCATGCATTAAATGCATGCGATGTCATGACAGTACGGTATATGGCCATTTCTTCCAATGCTCGGTCAATCCTGTCATCGGCATCATGCATCATTTGGATCATATGATTGTTCTGGCTAATGAAACGAAGAAGGTCGCTGTTATCGGCGGCGGTCCAGCCGGAATGTATGCGGCGCTGACAGCAAGCAGACGTGGGCATAGCGTTGATTTGTATGAAAAAACGGACTGTTTGGGAGGAACTTTAAAGTTTGCCGATAAAGTGGATTTTAAGTATTCTCTTGCAAAGTTCAAGAATTATCTAATCGATCAAGTAGAGCGGTCTTTAGTCAAGGTATATTTAAATAGTCCCGTCACTGCTAAAGAGCTACAAATGAAAACGTATGATGCGGTCATTGCAGCCGTTGGGGCAGAACCGGTGGTCGTGCCGATTCCAGGCATAGAATATGCTGTTTTTGCGACCGATACTTATGGAAGGGAAAAGGAGCTTGGGGAATCGCTAGTCGTTATCGGAGGCGGTCAGGTTGGCTGTGAAACAGCACTTCATCTGGCGAAAATTGGCAAAAAGGTTACGATACTAGAAATGCAGGAGGAATTAGCACCTGATGCTTCAAGGACTCATAGATGGGATATTCTAACTGAAATGAGCAAGGAGCCGTCCCTACATTCAATCACAAGTGCTTGCTGCAAGGCGATCGTTCCTCAGGGGGTCGTTTATAGTGAAAGCATAGATGAAATCATCTTATCTGCTGATAACGTGATTCTCGCTGCTGGAATGAAGCCACGGACAGCAATGGCGGATGCACTGGCAAGCGCTGCCCCTGTATTTTGGATTGTTGGCGACTGTCAGAAAGCCCGTACGGTTGAAATGGCAGTAAGAGAAGGCTATTTTGCGGCCGTTAATATTTAACGGTTCGCTTGAGGCGATGGATGAGGAAGAAATGAACTAAGTCGCCGACCGTTTTGTAAATGTAAAAAGCCTATTAGTAGGATGAGAGTCCTGTGAATAGGCTTTTTGATTACTAAAAACCTATTTTAGATTAACGTAAATGGAGAGTAAATATAGTGCATGGACATCACCAAATCTAGATGAGCTAGCCAGACAAAGCGTGGTGTTTGACAATGCCTATACTTCTACTTGAAAAAGATATTAATGCTGGTCAGCGTAGATTTGAGGCGATCGAGAAAAGCTTGCAGCGGCTCAAAATGTATCAATGGTTGGATACTATAAAAGTAGATACAACAAATCGCAGCCCCAATGAAATTGTTGCCCGTCTTTGTCTGCTGATTCCTTCTGTGGCAAAGGCGGGCGAAGTTTTATGCCATATAGCGAATTCTTCCAAAGTGTGTTAATATTATGGTGGATTCAAGCAGTACACTGATGTACTGAAAGAAAGGTATGGTGTAAATTAATATGTCTTATTTAGCGGACTACCATGTGCATAGTGAATATAGCGACGATTCAGTATGCACAATGGAAGAAATGATTCAAACAGCGATCCAAAAGCAACTTTTTGAAGTAGCATTTACTGATCATGTAGATTATGGGGTGAAGACAGATTTAAACTGTGATTATGAAGCTTATTTTTCGGAAATAGATCATTTACAAAAAAAGTATTTAGGTCAGATCGTCATTAAAAAGGGGATTGAGTTTGGTGTCCAGTTACACACCATTGAGCAATTCAAGAAGGATATCAATAGATATCCCTTTGATTTTGTGATCTTAAGCAACCATCAAATAGAAAACAAGGAATTTTGGAATTATTCTTATCAGAAAGGGAAAACGCAGCGGGAATACCAAAGAGATTATTACCAGGCAATTTATCAGGTGATGAAGCGGTATAAGGACTATTCGGTCTTAGGACATTTAGATATGATTAAGCGGTACGACGAATATGGTGATTTTCCTGATGATGAAATTATGAAATATGTGGAACCGATTCTTAAATTGGCTATAAAGGACGGTAAAGGAATCGAAGTAAACACTTCCAGTTTTAAATACGGATTAAGAGATTTAATGCCCTCTAAACGTATATTGAAGCGGTATTGTCAATTGGGAGGAACAATCATAACAGTTGGTTCTGATACACACGAAACAGCACATCTTGCGGATCGTATAGGTGAAGTCAAAAAGGAATTAAAGGTAATCGGATTTGATCAATTCTGTACATTTGATCAAATGATTCCTAAATATCATAATTTGTAAAATGTATCATTAAATGATAATACCACGGAAAGCCTTAACTCCAAACTGAGCACCTGATGAATCTGGGATGTATGGCTAGTGGGTCATTTAACCTTGGTTTTCCGTGGGCGTGGATTCACCAAAAATTCCCGTGTGTCAATAACTTTTGAAAATGTCACTTTTTTAGTATCGTTATAACTTGACAAAATGTCACTTCTTAATTGGTGGCTTAGATTATAATTATCTGTACCTGGCGCATCAAGAGTATATAAACAGCAAGCTGCTCTTGACGCGCCAGG
>Ga0153939_1000032_pt1 | contig 47179 bp, 41 predicted proteins | sample TSNJ023MetaG_FD_104734 | JGI IMG/M metagenome (GOLD analysis project Ga0153939, IMG submission 104734) | Attine ant fungus gardens microbial communities from New Jersey, USA - TSNJ023 MetaG | ecosystem: Host-associated > Fungi > Mycelium > Unclassified | place: USA: New Jersey, Brendan T. Byrne... | reverse complement strand
GGGCCACAGCTTATCAGGAACAATGTTACAGTCTGCAGCTTCATCGTAAAGGATTGATACTTGTTTTGCAAGCCTCACGGCGGATGCTTCATATAAAGCGAAAAATTTTGATACATGCCTAAAAGTGACAATAAACCGGTACAGGGTTTCAGTATAATTTTTTCCAGAAGGGAGGTTTGGAATGGTAATCTATGCAGATATATTATTTTTAGTCAATCTGTACATAGACTTCTTTTTAATCGTATGCGTTAAAAAGTTTTTGCGGCTGCAGGCAACGGGATTTCGTATGTTTTTAGGCGCTCTTGTCGGCGCATTCAGCAGCCTGTGCGCCTTGCTGCCTGTTCTTGACGGCATATTATCGATACTTGTGGGAATTGTCAGCGCTTTCCTGATCACAGCCGCCGCCTTTGCGCCGATTCGGCTATTTGCATATTTGAAGGCAGCCGCGGCCTACTGGCTCTTCAGCTTTTTGTTTGCGGGTTTTTTTCTTTTGCTGTCCAATTTCTTACCGCTGTCAAACCTCACTGTGCGAAACGGAACGGTCTATTTCGGCATCTCCCCGCTGATGCTTTTTGTTTTTACACTGCTTGCGTATTTGGTGATCTCTTTGGCGAAACGGTTTATGGGACCGGCAGAGCCCAAAGAGCGTTATGTTAAACTGAACATTGAGAATCTGGGGCAAGCCTGTACGATTTACGCGAAATCCGATACCGGCAATGCACTGAAAGAGCCTTTCTCAGGCCTGCCGGTGATCGTCGCGGAGGCTGAAGCGTTAAAAGATGTCGCGCCATCCGGCATCATGGATTTCACAAGGGGCCATTCTGAGGCCGCGGGACTGCGGCTGATTCCATTCCAGACAATTTCCGGGGAAGGTGTCCTGCCTGCCTTCAAGCCGCAAAGGGTTTCTCTTTGCGACCGTGACAGTCCGGCAAACAATCTTCCCTGTTATATCGCTGTCAGCAGCCGGAAGCTTTCAGCGGGCAGCTTCTCCGCTGTGTTCAATCCGGATCTTCTGTCCGGCCTGAATCCGGCGGATCCATCCTCCGGAAAGCCAAAATCGGGAAAAACCGTGCGGCATATTTTCCAAAAACCATCATCATGAAAGGGAATTGTTATGAAAATCCTAAAGCTCCTCGAAACAAAAATTCGCGCGCTGCTTGCACGGTGGCTGACGAAAAACAGCTCACAGGGCTGCTACTACATAAACGGACCGGAAACCCTGCCTGCTCCGTTGACTAAGGAAGAGGAACAGCGGGTGATGGACAATATCCGAAGCGGCGCGCCCGGCGCACGGGAGCCGCTGATCACCCATAACCTGCGCCTTGTGGTTTATATCGCCAAGAAATTCGAGAGCCCCGGCGCCAGTGTGGAGGATCTTATCTCCATCGGCACCATCGGCTTGATCAAAGCGGTGAAGACCTACAGCCTGGAACGCAACATCAAGCTTGCTACTTACGCCTCACGCTGCATTGAAAATGAGATTCTCATGCACCTGCGCAAGAGCTCACAGCTCAAGCATGAAATCTCCATTGACGACCCGCTTAACGTTGACTGGGACGGCAACGAGCTGCTGCTTTCCGACCTGCTGGGCAGCGATCCCGATTTGGTAAACCGCAACATTGAACAAGAGGCGGAAAAGCATATGTTGCTTTGCGCCGTACAGAAGCTTCCCACAAGAGAAAAACAGATCATGCAGCTGCGTTTCGGCCTGGGCGCAAAAAAAGAGCATACCCAAAAGGAAGTCGCCGACGAGCTTGGTATTTCGCAGTCCTATATTTCACGCCTTGAAAAGCGCATTATCCTGCGCCTGAAGCGTGACCTGGAAAAAGTCGGCTGACACGCAAAACAGACAAAAGCACCCGGATTCGCCGAGGGAATCCGGGTGCTTTTTCAGCGCCGCCCAGCGGCAAGCGGTAAAGGACAGGGATAAGGTATCATACGCTCCTATCAGGATACCCTTGCGGTGTCAAAAAACACTTTATAATCGTCGGTAATTAATACTGATTGCTCATAGCCTCATTTCACCCGAAGCAATCCATATTCCGGAAACAATCCAAATTCGTTTTTTGCCAAGGACAGTCTGCCCTTTTTAGGCGGTTGTGGAGACGATGATGTCTTTTATGTTTAATTTTCTAAGAATTCCGCAACCAAAGTTGAAACCGCGGGATGCATTTTATCGCTTGCTGTGGTATAATCTTCCTGGATTTTCTGCATTGGGAGGGGTTTTTGTTGGCAGGTCAAATCATACACATAAAAGGTAACGAGGTTCCGGAAAAACACAAGTGTGAACACAAGGATTATGAGTACACAAAGCGTATAATCGTGTCACGTGAACAGGCAAAGCAATGCGCCGTGTCGCTGTACGAGCTGCCCCCTGGCAAGTGCGCATACCCATACCACTTTCATACGAAAAACGAAGAAGTATTTTATATCATCAGCGGACAGGGCATGATCAGAACACCTGATGGTGAAAAGGCGGTATCCGCGGGGGATTTTCTCTTCTTTCCGGCGGATGAAAAGGGCGCTCACAAATTAACCAACACGTCGCCGGATTCCAACTTGGTATATATTGATTTTGATACTAGCAATGATATCGATATAACTTTTTATCCTGACTCCGGGAAAATCGGTGTATGGGGAATGAATATTGACAAGGTTTATAAAGCAAAGGATCATATTGATTATTACGAGGGAGAGTGAGAAGACAGTAATATTTGGAGATTATCTATTCTCAGATGCACCCGCAGATGACATTTCTCCGATAAAAGACCTGCTTTCCTTTTCATACCGAAAATAATGAAGACAAACCCCCGCAAGTGTGCTATACTCAAAAAAAAACAGAAAGGTGGCTTTGTGATGCCAAAGGAGAAAATACCCTTTACTGCTTTTATCGATGCCGTTGGCCCTGAGCACAGAGAATTTGTGGATTGGATGCATCGGTATCTGACAGAACACGATTGCGAAGTGGACATCAAAGAGGCAAAAAGCGGTTTTGTCGTTTCATATGTTCATACACCCAAAAAACGAACAATCGCGAATTATGTGTTTCGCAAAAAGGGCCCTATGCTACGCCTGTATGCCGACCATATTCCCGCGTATATGGAGGTCCTTGATAATTGGCCTGCTTCCATGCAAAAGGCCGTTCAAAAAGCGGGGTCCTGCAAACGGATGCTAAATCCAGAGGCATGCAATTCCCGCTGTCTCATGGGATACGATTTTATCCTGAACGGAGAGCGGCAGCAAAAATGCCGGTATAACTGTTTTATGTTCCTGCTGGGGGATGAAACCAACCCATACCTGAAAGAGGTGGTGGAGCATGAGATGATTTTACGCGGTAGCGAGATTGCGTAGCAGTTTTCATGCTTTTGGGGATATGCCATGTCATAAGGATGATCGGCATCTATCTTATCAATTCGGCATTGCCGGTAAAATGGAGGAAACATTTCTATAAAAAAAGGACTGCCGAGCGGCAGTCCTTTTTTTAGTTTTTTATTCAAAACCGGCTTCATATGAATTGCTTGGATATGCCGGTATATTTTCATGAAAATCCTAAAAAGCGCTGAAATATAGCCACCGCTTCTTCCGCCTGCTTCTCTGTTTCCATTTCACAGAATATACGGATAATCGGATCTGTACCGGAAAACTATCCAATGATCCATAGTGGCTTTCTTCCACATAATTCATCAAGCTTGCAAGGCTTTTGCTGTTTGGGGTAGGCAGCGCCCGCCGAACAGCGTGTCGCGGCGCTCATGAATCACATCGACATCGCAGCGCACGGTCAGCAGAATCGTCTGTAAAGCCGTTTTCGAAACGCCGAACATGGGATCCAGCACGATTTTTATGTTGCGTTCACGAATTGCCTTCACATTTATGGAATCCAGTATGCTGTCGATATATGCGTTCATCGGATTGATTTCCTCAATAAGTCCGCTTCGAAGGCCCTCTTCATATTCGACTGTTCCGATTCATTATAATGCATAAGCAAAAAATTTCATACGATTATTTATTGAACAGAAATTTTTTACAGGCATTTAGCGCTTTTGTACTAAATGCCTGCAAAAATAATCTCTTACGCAAAGCAAGGTTACTTAGAGCAAGTGATTTCCCTGTACGAAATCTTCGCGCCTTCGGATGACCGATAAACGAAAGCGGGCGTTTGAGACAACGCCCGCTTTTCTATATTCATTAAGCTTTAAAGATTTGTACGCAGTATACCGAGTTGCCCTTTACATAACATGCGACGGATATTCCGGTAAAGCTTTGACTCAGAATATTCGCCCGATGACCTTCAGAGTTCATCCATGCGTCCATCACCGTTTCAGCCGTCGTACCTGTTCCCGTTCTGTAGTAAATATTTTCACCATTGAAGTCACCTGCCGTAAAGCAGGAGGTTCCGTCGGGACGCGTATGACTGAAAACTCTCGAAATTTCTTCTCCCCTCACCTGCGCTACAGAATCAAGGGAGCTGAGATACGTAAGCGGATTAAGCCCCTTCGCCGCGCGTTCCTGATTGACAAGCTGAAAAATGGCTTTTGCAAGCGCCGTATCATAATTCTTGTTCGCCGAAGTCTCAGGTAAAGTGATTCCATTCGGAAATACCGAAGTCAGGTTCATGAAAAGCTGTGCGGACTGGGCCCGGGTGGTATTTCCGGTCGGTTTGATCCGGCTGCCGCTGCCATTCATGAGGCCGCTGCTTACGGCCCATTTCACCGCGGGCGCCGCCCAGGAGGAAACGCTGCCGGTATCTGTATAGGAGGCATATAGAGCATTGTTGTTTTTCATATCCTTTCCCATCAGTAAGGCGATCTCATAAAATATCTTCGCCACCTGTTCACGGGTAATCAGAGAATAGGGACCAAATTTATTTTGTCCGATTCCGCTGATAACACCGTTTGCACTTGCCCAATTGATATAAGGCGTAAAGTATAAATCCGCTTTAACGTCGGAAAAATTGGATCCCGGATACCGGCTGGTTTCCACACCGACATATCTGCCTAGCATGGTGACAAAATCAGCGCGGGTGATGTTTTTTCCCGGCGCAAAAGTACTGGACGAAACGCCGTTCATGATTCCGTTTTGCGCGGCATACTCCACTGCGTCATAATACCATGCATCGCGCTCAACATCGGTAAATTGTGAAGCTGAAGCCGCAGTTGCGGAAACTCCCATTGTACATAGTAATATCAGACCTAACAAATATGATAACATTTTTTTCATCATTGTTAACACTCCTTCTGAGTTGTATGCACATAGCTTATCATATTTTCATTTCAAAATCAAATGTAGTATTTCCCTGACTAAGAATCTTCTGTTATTTATAAGCGAATTATATATCTTCGTATGAAATTTCCATTATTTTCCAATTTGTCCTTCATCACAGCGCCACAGGCTTCCATTGTCTTATAAGATGCCGCGTTATCGTCGGAACAGGTGATGAGTACCTCGGTGATACCCAATTCCGTCGCTTTTTCAAGGGACAGTGCGAGCATCATGGCGGCATAACCTTTTTGCCGTTCAGACGGGCGGATGCCATAACCGATATGCCCGCCAACGCGGGAGAGCGACTCATTGAGGGAATGCCGGATATCGGCGGCGCCATATACGCGTCCACTCTGATCCGACAGGAAATACGTGGTGCCGCATACAAGGCCTTCCCGCGCCTCTTTACGGTATAAAATGCGCTCACACAGCCAGTTTTCGTAGCTGTCCCCTTTCAGATCCGCGGCGTATGGCGTGATGAATTGATGTGGCTCGGCTGCTTTTGTTTCCTGATAATACTCCATAAACGCTTCTTTTGTCAGCGCCTCGGCCAACATCAGTATAAGGCCCAGGCGCTTTGCTTTTTGCGCAAGATATTCACGTCTTGTCATGGAATATTCAAAGCTGTCGAAAATTTTTCCGTCATACCGCCGCATGGCCTGGCGGATGACACCGTCGAACCGAAATCCGCATTTCTCCATTACATGCTTCGAACCGGCATTTCCCGTTAGATAAGCCACTGTCAAGATATTGAGCTTAACCTCCTCAAAGGCATACCGCACAACTTCCGTCAGTGCTTCGGTGGCGTAACCCTTTCCCCACTGTTCTTCCGCAAGCAGGTAATTGACCTTCTTGCATCGGGGTATCCGGTGACGGATGTCATCCTCGCAAAGGCCGATCTGGCCAATCAGTTCACCGGTGTCTTTCAGCAGAATTGCACGGTTTTCTCCGCCCTTTTTCTTCATGTTCATCATGTTTATCAAAGCCTTTTCCGCATCCTCCGGCTTTTCACATGGTTTCCAGCCGTCATATTTTGCCGCGTTTGGGTTACTTTGATAACGAAAAACCGCTGCAGCATCCGTCATTTCAAAGGGCCGCAGAATCAGCCGCTGTGTAATAAGCGTTTTCATATATCGTTCCCTTCCCTGTTAAATAATCCTGCCTTATCATTTGGCATTCATCATTTTTGGCACACTGATAAAAAGCCTTCAGGTCATAAAACTGAAAAAGCCTTATGACCGGCCGCTGCGTTTCCAGCGGCTTTATTTTCATTTTTTCAGCCTGAGCGCCATCGCTATCCATCCCTTTTCTTCCCTTCTCTCCATCACTTCAAACTGCTTTGTCACTTCAATGAGAACATCCTGCTCACGGATATCCACAACCCCGCTGATGATAAAAATACTGTCCTCATACATATACCGGGGCGTATCCTTGCTGAGTATGATCACAACATCCGCCACGATGTTCGCCGCGATCATGTTGAATTTTCCCCTGACTTTTTCTATGAGATTTCCGCAAACCGCCTCGAAGCGGTTTTCCATAAGATTCAGTTTTGCGTTTTCCACTGCCGTTTTTACGGCCAAGGGGTCGATATCCACTCCTACAGCTGAGTCCGCCCCAAGCAACAGCGCGGCCACAGAAAGGATGCCGCTGCCGCAGCCCATGTCCAGAAAGTCGCTGCCCGGTTTCAGGTATTTTTCGATGAGTTCCATGCATAGGCGCGTGGTCTCATGGGTTCCGGTACCAAACGCGATGCCGGGTTCCAGATTCAGAACCGTTCGGCCGCCTGCTTCATATTCCTTCTCCCAAACCGGGCGGATCAACAGCTTTTCCCCGACGGGAATGGGTTTGAAATACTTTTTCCAGTTGTTCATCCAGTCTTCTTCCCGGCAGCCTACCATATCGATTTTATGCCGAACCCCTTCACTTTCGAAGCGTTCTTTCAAAAATGAGACGGCTTCCGCCGGAATTTCCTCCGGGCCAATATAGACATGAATGATAACAGTGGACCTGTCCTTTTCTAGAAGCGCCTCATCAATGAGGTCAATATGGGCAATTTCCAGGGCCTGCGCTTCTAAATCGCGATAATCCTCAATATAAATACCATAGGGTACTACCATGTTTGCAATGCTGGAGGCCGTTTCCGCATGCTCTGCTGGTACCGTTATTTTTATTTCCGTCCAGTTTTGATTCATTCAAAGGTCTCCTTTGGGGGCAAGTTTCAACAATTATACTAAATTTACAGGGCTTTTACAAGCACTGCCACAAGGGATGGAGTTGCAGATGAACAAGAAAAAATTTTTTATGCAGGGAGTACTGCTGACGGCAATCTCACTGATTTTGCGCGTTACCAACATTGCCTACCGCTCATTTTTGTCGCAGAAAATAGGCGCGGAGGGCATCGGCCTCTATCAGTTGATCTTTTCGATATTTATGTTGGCTGTCACTCTTTCCACTTCAGGTATCAGTCTTGCGGTAACGCGTATGGTGACGGCTGCAATTGTAACCGAAAAAAGGGGTACGATTCGCTCGCTGGTAAGCCGCTGCTTTCTTTTCTGCCTATGTGTCAGCCTGTCTATCTCATTGATTCTGTTCACAGGCGCCGATTTTGCGGCCGATGTCTTTTTAGGAAACGCCCAAGCTGCAAACTGCCTTCGCATTCTTGGCGTGGGGCTGCCTTTTATGTCGCTTTGCACCTGTATGAAAGGCTATTTTCTCGCTGTGGATGAATCGGTATCCACCGGCATTTCCGACGTGCTGGAGAATTTATTGACGATTTTTGCCACGGCGGCGCTCTTTTGGTATTTTGCCCCCACAAGTATTGAAGCGGCCTGTCTTGCAGCGATGATCGCCTCAACGCTGGGTGAAATAACCTCCTTTACATTTGCCTTCATCTCTTACCGCCGCAGTCTTCGCCGCAATACGCCGAAGGAACAAAAAAAAAGCAAAGGCGTTTTGCATGGCCTGACACATATTGCACTGCCCTGCACACTCAGCTCCGCCGCGCGTAGCCTGCTCAACACCGGTGAGAACCTGCTGATTCCGAAGGAGCTTCAAAAAAGCGGGCTCAGCTATCAAATTTCGATGTCGCAATACGGTCTGCTGCACGGAATGACAATGCCAATGCTCTACTTTCCCTCCTCCCTGCTGGGTTCATTTGCATCGTTGCTGATTCCACGTATATCAAGGGAGCGGGAACAAAACCATAAAAAGGCCGTGGCGTATATCACCGGCAAGGCTCTGAGCTCCGCGCTGGTATTCGGCATTTTCTTTGCGGCTGTATTTATCGCTTTCGGGGAAAGCTGGGGAAGTATTTTTTACCACAACGATGGCGCCGGGGAATATCTGCGCATCCTTGCCCCCATTGTGCCGCTGATGTATCTGGATGTGGTTGTCGATTCGCTGCTCAAGGGGATGGATGAACAGTTTAATTCTATGAAATATAACTTCTTTGATTCGCTGCTGCGCGTTCTCCTTGTACTTTGCCTGCTGCAGTTCTTCGGCATGAAAAGCTATATCGGCATCCTTTTCTTCAGCACTATTTTCAACGCGTCCCTCAGTCTTTCCAAGCTGTTAAAGGTGACCCATGTCACGATGTATCCGGTTCGGCAGATTTTGCTGCCGACCATCGCCGCTGTGCTCTCCGTTTTCATTGCGAGCATTTTGATTCCCTTGCTGCCTGCGATGGAAGGCTTTGTTCTGGTCATCGCTCAAATCGTCATTTCCTCCGCGTTTTATCTTGGTATTATGTGGGTTGTCCATAAATTCATCCCGCAGCCGCAGCTGCAGTTTCGGGAAAAGGAGAAGAAGAAATCCGGCTTTGGGGACAATCGTTTACAAAATAAAGCCCAATCGCGCATTGTCAAAAAGTGAATAATTTTATATACTCTTATAAACGGAAACTTGTTTCAAATGACGAAACCGGCATAACAAAAGAACAAGCGGGAGGATATAATGAAATTCAGTAATGGCAATTGGCTGATGCAGCCAGGAATCGATCCATCTTATGCGGTGCACATTTATGAAACCATACAGCAGGGCGATAAGCTGAAAATGATCGCGTCCGCGTCCATGCCCTTCCCGGGAGCGGGGCGCCGCCGTATCGGCGGTACATCGCTGACCATCGAGCTTTCTTCCCCTTTGGATAATGTGATTGGCGTCACCATCACCCACTTTAAGGGACGGGTAGACGACGGCCCGCATTACAGTATCCGGACAGGCGAGGCAAATGTATCGATTGAACAGACGGAAACCGATGCCACCTATACATCGGGTAAGCTGTCCGTCACCTATCCCAAAACACCTGACTTCATGGCCTGGCGCGCCGACTTCAAGGCGGACGGAAAAGTTGTCACCGGCTCCAGCGCACGAAGCATCGCCTACTTCGAAAACAAAAACACAGGTAAAAACTATGTGTGCCAGCAGTTGGATATCGGTGTCGGCGAATGCCTGTATGGCCTTGGTGAGCGTTTCGGTCCCTTTGTGAAAAACGGTCAGACCGTGGACATGTGGATGGCCGATGGCGGAACCGGGTCGGAGCAGGCCTATAAAAACGTTCCCTTCTATCTTTCCAACAAGGGCTATGGCGTCTTTGTCAATTCCCCATCCGACGTCAGCTTTGAAATTGCCACCGAAAAAGTGGAGCGCGCAAGCTTTTCAGTGGAAGGCGAGAGCATGCAGTATTTCCTGATTTACGGCGACACCCCAAAGGAAATCCTCAGCCGCTATACCTTCCTTACCGGGCGCCCCGCACTGCCCCCCGCATGGTCCTTCGGTCTGTGGCTTTCCACCTCGTTTACAACCGAATACGACGAGGAAACGGCCACCGGCTTTATTCAGGGCATGGCGGACCGCAACATTCCGATGCATGTTTTCCACTTTGACTGCTTCTGGATGAAGGGCAATCACTGGACCGACTTTATCTGGGACGACGAAATGTTCCCGGACCCGAAAGCCATGCTGCAGCGTTATAAGGAGCGCGGCTTACATATTTGTGTGTGGATCAACTCCTATATCGCACAGCAATCCGCACTCTTTGACGAGTGCGTGGAAAAGGGCTATCTCATCAAAAAGACCGACGGCAGCGTCTGGCAGACAGACCTTTGGCAGCCGGGCATGGGCGTCGTGGACTTCACCAATCCCGAAGCGTATGGGTGGTACCAGAGCAAACTCCGCGAGCTCATGGACATGGGCGTCGACTGCTTTAAAACAGACTTCGGTGAGAGAATCCCGGTGCGGGACATCGCCTATTATGACGGCAGCGACCCGGTGAGAATGCACAACTACTACACGCATCTTTATAACAAATGCGTGTTTGAAGCCATCGAAAATTACCGCGGCAAGGGCGACGCCGTCGTATTCGCCCGTTCAGGCACGGCGGGTACGCAGCAGTTCCCGGTGCATTGGGGCGGCGACAACGCAGGCAACTACCCGTCGATGGCGGAAACATTGCGGGCCGGTCTTTCCCTGGCGGCGTCCGGTTATGGCTTCTGGAGCCACGATATCGGCGGCTTTGAAAGCAGCTCCACGGCGGACCTTTATAAAAGATGGTGTGCCTTCGGCCTGCTCTCCAGCCACAGCCGACTGCACGGCTCCACGTCCTACAGGGTGCCGTGGAATTATGATGATGAAGCAAGTGAAGTGCTGGCTCATTTTGTCAGGCTCAAATGCGGACTCATGCCCTATCTCTACAATCAGGCCATCACCGCCCATGAGGACGGTACGCCGGTCATGCGTCCGATGGTATTCGAGTTTACAAAGGACGAGACCGCCGCGTATCTGGACCGCCAGTATATGCTGGGCGAAAGCCTGCTGGTTGCGCCCGTATTTAACGATGAGGGCACCGTAAGCTTCTATGTGCCGGAAGGCAGATGGACAGATTACCAAAGCGGCAAGGTCTATGAGGGCGGCCGCTATTACACCGAAAGCTATGATTATTTCGGACTGCCGGTGCTGGTACGCCCAAACACGCTTTTAGCAGTCGGAGCGGACAATACGCGCCCGGATTACGACTATTCTGAACATCTGACGCTGAAGCTATATGAGCCTGCGGAGGGTTCGGAAATCAAGACCCGTATCCCCATGCCCGACGGCGGCATCGCTGCGCAGGTGACCGTCGTGTACTCCGGCGGTACAATCAACATCACGGTTAGCCGTGCCCTCAGCGGCTTAAAGCTCGATTATCGGGGCAAGCTTTATGATATTAAGGGAACTTCCGCCACGATTTAATCTTCTCTGTCATTTCAAAAGGTTTTGGAATAGTCCAAAGTAAACCCCTCGACAAAATCCATCATTGTGCACTGAATCATAAAAAGCGGCCATTGTACAAAAGCCCCCAATTGTAGTTCCATTTTCCTATGATTGGGGGCTCTTATCTGTCACAAACTAAAAAAATATAACTTATCATTGAGCATAGCTCACAGGCTGATTTTTCGTATCTCTGCGCTAAAAAGTCTCGGAATACGCAAATATTCCCACGTTTTATCTTGTGCTGCGCAAAATCATCCTGCTCCTTTCGCCATGCCTGTGTGATTTGCTTTGAATTATGGAGTGGGCTTTGCGCCGTTACCTCCCCTTTCCATTTTCTGCAGCAATGCATGCTGCCATGCGGCCCCGACTGCTTTTGTTCCGCCGTCCTTGCGGTAGGCCTGTACAATTTCTTCTATCTCTTTATAGACATCCGCCATTTCCCGGCGAAAGCCTTCCGCCGGAATACGCAGCGCGCCATGCGCCAATATGATCAGCTGTTCAGTATAGTCCGATGTGGCAACGCTGACCTTATGCTGTTTTCCAAGGGCATAGGTCGCCTTTTCAATATATGTGTCGGCCGTCTCCGCCTCTTTTGTATAGACGATGAAAATATTATGGTATTTGACAATGTCCTCCCTGTCGCGCTTCACCTTATAGGCGTCAAAAACCAAAATCACCGTACAGCCTTTCAGCGCCTGATAGCTGCACAGCAAGTCCATCAGCTGCTGTCTGGCGGCGTCAATGCTGTCCCGTGCAAGGTCGGCAAGCTCCTTCCATGCAAAAATGATGTTATAGCCGTCTACCAGCAGATATTCCGGAACCGGTGCGGGCAGACGCGATGAACGGTCGATCCGGCTGTTCGGCGCTTTGGGTGAGTAAAACATAGGCGCTTTTACCGGCCCGTAGGTGCGTTCGAAAATCGCCATAAGCTCTTTGTCCATTTCAAGGGAATCGCTTCGATTCGTTGTTTTGCCGCTTGAAGCGTCGGCCGTGACGGCGGCGCCCGCATGCGCCGGCTGTGCTTCCAGCCTGCTTTCCAGATGCATATAACCTTCTGCCTCGTACCACTTCACGATAAAACCGGAGCCGTGAGAGCAGAAAACCGAATCCGCCGTGAATTCCGGGTTGCTTTCACTGTTATAACCGATCGCATCGATGACAGCCTGTGCGTTATGACAGGGCCGGTACCCGGCTACCGAACAAAAAAGCCGCCCCTGCCCATGCGAATATACCCCCAATTCCGCTGCGTAATTCTGAAACTGGGATACAGGCGCTTCACCGGTCAACAGCGTATAATCACCGTGCGCTTCGCTTTGAAAGCTTCCGTTCATTTTTTGAATGTCCGATATGGCCCTGCCTACCGATCCACCTGGAAGCTCCATGCGGTATTCATACCAGGGCTCCAGCAAAAGGCTTTTTCCCGTTTTCAAACCGTGCTGTAAAGCGCGGTGCGTGGCTTGGCGAAAATCTCCGCCCTGCGTATGCTTTATATGTGCCCTACCGGTGAGCAAAGTGATTTTCATGTCGGTTATGGGGGAACCCGTCAACACTCCCGGATGTATTGCCTCCTTCAGATGGGTCAGCACAAGGTTCTGCCAGTTGCGGCTAAGGACATCGAGGCTGCAGCGGCTTCGGAAAACAAGCCCGCTGTCTCGCTCACCCGGTTCCAGCAATAAATGCACCTCGGCATAGTGCCGCAGCGGTTCGAAATGCCCCATGCCGATGACAGGCGCATTGACGGTTTCCTTATAGATCACACTGCCGGGCCCAAACCGGATGTCCATGGAAAACCGGTCCATGATCAGCCGTTTCAGCACCTCCAGCTGTATTTCCCCCATCAGCTGCAAGTGGATTTTCTGCAGCTGTTCATTCCATTCCACATGCAGAAGCGGGTCCTCATCCTGCAAGATCCTGAGATTTTCAAGTGCCTGATGCGGATGGATTTCCTGTGGAAGAATGCACTGATAATTCATGACCGGCTGCAGCTCGGGAGTCTTCGTATCCACCTCTTCGCCGAGCCCCTGGCCGGGATAGGTGCCGGTAAGGCCTGTTACGGCGCATACATCCCCCGCGCGGACTTCATTCTTCGCTTCATATTTTACCCCGGAATAAATCCGTATCTCGTTTATCTTCTCTCCGACGGTTTCTTCATCGCCTAAGGGCATGAGCGTCTTCACCTTTAAGGAACCGCCCGTTATTTTCAGATGCGTCAGCCGGTTCCCCTGACTGTCCCTTGTGATTTTAAACACCTTCGCCCCAAATTCCTCATCCAGAACCGGGGAACGCATAAAACGCGACAAACCTTCGAGGAATTCTTCCACTCCCTGCAGCTTCAGCGCCGAACCAAAAAAACAGGGAAAAACCGTTCTTCTCATAATCAGCTTTGAAATGGCTGAATCGGAAAGTGTTCCTTTGCCTAAAAAAACAGCCAACGCGTCATCATCGCTGACGGCGACGTTTTCCATAAACGTATCTGCGTCCTGATTCTCCGTAAAATCAATGCAACCGGTGCTGAGCAGATCCTGCAGCTGCCGCAGAACCTTTGCCTTTTCGGCTCCCGGAGCATCCATTTTGTTGACGAAGATAAACGTCGGTATCCGATATTTCTGCAGCAGCCGCCAAAGTGTCCGGGTGTGTCCCTGTACGCCGTCCGACGCGCTGATCACAAGGATGCCGTAATCCAGCACCTGAAGCGTACGCTCCATTTCCGCGGAAAAGTCCACATGCCCGGGTGTATCCAGCAGCGTCATCTTCATGTCATGGACCGCAAGAGACGCCTGCTTTGAAAATATGGTGATACCACGCTCCCGTTCCAGCTGAAATGTGTCAAAAAAGGCATTTTGCTTATCCACCCTGCCCAGCTTTTTGATATGCCCGCCATGATACAGCATCGCCTCAGACAGCGTTGTTTTTCCCGCGTCCACATGCGCTAAAATGCCTACAACCGTTTTTTTCATCCGTACGCCCCTTATAATTTTAACATACTGCTATTTTACTATAAGCGACGGAAAAAGAAAAGACGGAAGCATGGTTGTTATTCAAATCATCATAAAAACGCAAAAGGGCGCAATGACTTGGATTGTGTTCGCATTAATCACCGCATTTTTCAAAGTCGATGATCTGATCGGCCCAGTCCCGGTAAAACGCGTCTTCATGCGACACCAGAAGAACGGTGCCGCGAAAATCCAGAATGGCGGCTTTCAGGGCCTCTTTTGCCTGTTTATCCATATGGTTGGTCGGCTCATCCAGAATGAGAAGATTGCAGGGCCGAAGCATCAGAAGGCTCATCTTGACCTTCGCCTGTTCTCCCCCGCTTAAGGTCCCGACCTGCTGCATGGCATGTTTTCTGGATATGCCGCATCGTGAAAGATGCTGGCGGATTTCCTTTTGTGTGAGAGTCGGTTTTTCCTGCGCTATACTTTCGATGGGCGTCTGCCGGTCGTTCTCCCATAATAAATCCTGCTCATAATAACCGTATTTCACCTGTTCGGAAAAATGAAAGCTTCCCGCAATGGCCGGAATTTTACCGATGAGTGTTTTCAGCAGCGTCGATTTTCCGATGCCATTAAAACCGGTGACCGCCACCTTCTGCCCGCCTTTTACGGTAAAATTGAGAGCCGGCAGCAGCGGGTGCCGATACCCTATAATGAGGTTGCGCACCAGCAAATGCTCCGTATCCGTAAGGGGTATTTCCATAAAACGAAACAGCGGCTTCATTTCAATTTGCTCCAGTGCCGCCAGTTTCTCCATCCTTGCCAGCCGCGTTCTTCGGCCCTGAGCCATTTTTGTTTTACGGCCCGCTATATTTCGCCTGATGAACTCCTCGGTCTTCTTGATTTCCTTTTGCTGCGCGGTATATTTGCGGATATAATCCTCCCGGAAGAATTCTTTCTTTTTCTGGAATTCCAGATAGGAGCCATAATACTTCGCCAGCTTTCCGCCTTCCACATCGCAAATACGCGTTGTGATTTTTTCTAGGAAGTCATTGTCATGGGACACCACCATATACGCGGCGGTTTGCTGGGTTAAATAGTCCGAGAGCCATAAAATATGTTCCCGGTCGAGAAAGTTTGTCGGTTCGTCTAAAAGCATGACATCCGGCCTTATCAGCAGAAGCTTTGCAAGGATGACCTTTGCCCGCTGCCCGCCGCTGAGCTCTGAAACCGGCCTTGTGAGGCCAATCGCATGAAGACCGAGCCCGGATGCGATTTGCTCAATTTTTGTGTCAATGTTATAAAATTCACGCAGCTCCAATGTTTCCTGCAGTGCCGCGGCTTTTTCCAGATAAGCTGCATTTCCGTCTGAATCCGCATAAAGCCGCAGCATCTCCTCTTCCATATTGTATAAATCTTCAAATGCGGAGTGCAAAAACGCTTTGACGGTTGTATTTTCACGCATGTTAGCGTATTGATCCAAATAGCCGATGTTGGTTTTGGGCATCCAGTCAATCCTGCCGGCGTCCGGAATGATCTGCCCGCTGCAAATTTTAATCAGTGTGCTTTTACCGATCCCATTGGGACCCACCACCCCCACATGCTCTCCCTTATGCAGCACAAAGTCCGCGTTCTGAAATACAGAATGATCGCCAAATGTATGGGATAATCCCGTGATTTCCAATATGCTCATGATTCTCAGTCCTTTCCATTACAGTCTCCCAAATGTCTGTACTATTGGGCGACTGTTATGCAGTACGTTTTACTACATGCACTGCCGTTAATATTTTAGAAAAAAAGGCAGCGGAAGGAGAATACAATGTATCCGCCTTCCGCTGCCTGCTTCATTTTCCGCATGACAATACAAAAGGCTATGGACAAAACATTGTCCATAGCCTTTTCAGCATTCGTTCATACGGAAAATGAATAACACAAAACAAACCCGGTCATATTCATACCGAATTTCTTTATGATGTTCTTTTCCGATGAAATCTCAGCCCTTATCGCTATACTCTGTACAATGTTTCATCGCACCTGATTGTACAGAGCTCAGTATCCTTGTCAGCCGATCAAATAAACGTACCATGTCTTTCACTCCTTACTTTAATTATTATATTACACCAGGACAGGGAGCTTTGTCAACTAAAAGACTTGCGTCTGATTTTTTCTTATGGGATAATGAGTGCTGATGGATAAGGAATTTTATTTAAATGGAAAAAAGGGGTGCAATACATTGGATAACATCATCCTGCGAAGGGCCACAGAAGAAGATAACGACGCTATTTATGAGCTAAACCGCGATGAACTGGGATACACTTATGACCGAGCGAAAGCTCTGTATCATCTACAGAGTTTGTCAAACCGACCGGATCACTGTATCCTTGTTGCCGCTGTCGACGGAAAAGTTGCAGGTTATATCCACGCAAACAATTATGATTTGCTTTACAGTGATCCGATGAAAAATATCATGGGAATTGCGGTTTTCCGTTCCTATGCGCGTATGGGTGTTGGCCGGAAACTCCTTTGCGCCGTGGAAGACTGGGCAAAAGGGGATGGCGCAAAGGGTATTCGGCTGACTTCCGGCTCTAAGAGGAAAGGTGCTCATCTCTTCTATGAATCCTGCGGTTATGCAAAAAACAAGGAACAATATAACTTTTCGAAGCTTTTTTAACTGTATCCAGTAAAAACAAAGCCGTCCGCCGAAGAGTCCAGACTCCCGGCGGACAGCTGTTACACCAAAACGATCTTCTGAAAGACTTTTTTGCCTTTTTTTACAACAATATGGCCTTTTTTAAAATTCGCTGCGGTGAAGGTCTGATGGATATCCGTCACCTTTTCATCATCCACCGCAATGCCGCCCTGTGTCACAAGACGTCTGGCCTCGGCCTTTGACGGGCAAAGCCCGGAGTTCACCAGCAGGTCGAGGATTTCCATTCCGTCGCCTTCGAATTCGGTCGCGGAAAGCGCCGTCGTCGGCATGTTCTCCGTATCGCCACCGGTCACAAACAGCGCCTTCGCACCGGCCTGTGCTTTATTGGCCTCTTCCTTGCCGTGAACCAGCTCTGTCAGCTCATAAGCCAGAATTTCCTTAGCTCGGTTCAGCTCACTGCCCTCCCATTTCTCCATCTCATCAATCTGTTCCAGGGGCAGAAAGGTCAGCATACGGATGTGCTTCATGACATCCGCGTCGTCCACATTGCGCAGGTACTGGTACAATTCGAAAGGTGAGGTCTTGTTCGGATCCAACCAAACGGCACCGTTTGCTGTCTTTCCCATCTTTTGGCCGTCGGCGTTCTGCAGCAGCGTGATGGTCATGGCATGGGCATCCTTTCCGAGTTTACGGCGAATTAACTCCGTTCCGGCCAGCATGTTGCTCCACTGGTCGTCGCCGCCGAACTGCATGTTGCAGCCGTGTTTTTTGTATAACACATAGAAGTCGTAAGCTTGCATGATCATATAGTTGAACTCAAAGAAGGTCAGTCCCTTCTCCATGCGCTGCTTATAGCACTCTGCACTGAGCATGCGGTTCACGGAAAAATGGGTGCCCACTTCACGCAGGAAGTCCACATAATTGAGGTCCAGCAGCCAGTCGGCATTGTTGACCATCAGCGCTTTTCCGTCGGAAAAATCGATGAAGCGGCTCATTTGCTCTTTGAACCGGCGGCAATAATGCTCAATGGTTTCCACCGTGTTGACGTTACGCAAATCCGACCGGCCGGACGGGTCGCCCACCATTCCGGTACCGCCGCCGATGAGTGCAATGGGCTTGTTTCCCGCTTCCTGCAAGCGCTTCATCAGGCATAATGCCATAAAGTGACCCACATGCAGGCTGTCAGCGGTGGGGTCGAAGCCGATATAGAATATCGCCTTCCCCTCATTGACCATTTTTTTGATTTCTTCTTCATTTGTGATCTGTGCAATCAATCCCCGGGCTTGCAGTTCTTCATAAATACCCATCATATACATCCTCTCTGAAATGATTTGTCAGTTTCATCGGTGCAAACAAAAAGCCCTCTGTGTAAATACACAGAGGGCGAATGCTTCGCGTTACCACCTCAATTTATCATAACCTTACGGCTATGACCTCCACAGGCACTGACATGCCCTAGCCCGATAACGTTCGCTACACGGCCAATCCCTATTGCGGTTTTCAGGATGGCAGCTCCGGAAGGTAACTTCGGTTATGCTCCGTACCTGTTTGCACCAGCCACAGGCTCTCTTGAACGGGAATGCATCACTTACTTAATTTCCATCATTGCTGTTACTCGCTATTATAGCGGGAGAATAATTATTTGTCAACACCTTTTTTACGGCAGTTTTATTCATAGTCCATATTTTGCTATGCGGTGCCGCATAACAACTCCTAACAAATGATGAATGCTCTATCATTTGGGAAACTGTAGCAGCATTTCCCGCGCCATATCCAGCTTTAGCTCAGTAAGGGCGTTTCCGCCGATGATGCGGGCCAGCTCCTTGACGCGCCGCTCCTCATCCAGTTCATACACATCGGTATAGGTTCTGCCGGCACGCTCCTGTTTTTCGACGAACAGGTGGTGATCTGCAAGTGCGGCAATTTGCGCAAGATGCGTGATACACAGCACCTGCCGGTTTTTTGACACCTCCTTTAGCTTGCTTCCCACCTTATTGGCGGCTTCTCCGCTGATACCGGCGTCGATTTCGTCAAAAATCAATGTCTGCAGCGTATCCTTTTCCGCCAATACCGTTTTAATTGCCAGCATGATTCGGGAGATTTCGCCGCCGGAGGCAATTTTGGACATGGGCTTTGGCTCCTCGCCTTTGTTCACGGAAACATAGAATTGCATTTTGTCGCAGCCATGCGAATACAGCGGAACCCGCTGCGTATTAACATGAAACCGCACGCTTGGCATGTTTAAAAAGGTAAGCTCCTTGCCAACTCTTTTGGAGAAGGCCTCTGCGGCCTCCTTCCGCTTAGTTGACAAGGTCTTTGCAAGCGAAATCGCCTTTTCCTTTTCCTTTTCGTATTCCGCGCCTAACCGTTCCCGCTCCTCATCGGCAAACTCGATAGTGTGAAGCTCCTTCTCACATTTTGTGAGAAAATTCAGAATCTCCCACTCATTTTCCCCATACTTCAAGCTGAGCTTATAAATGACCTCCAGCCTTGCTTCGATGGAGTCCAGCTCCTCCGGGTTGTAGTCCACATCCATGTCGCGCAATAAATCTTCGACATCCTCAATGATATACCGGGCTTCGCCCAGTTTTGTAACCATCTCGGCAATTTGCGGCAAAAACTTTACCACTTTCTCAGCCTCGCTAGCAGCCACTGAGATATCCGACAGTATTCCGCCTTTCTCCTCATCACCGGCAAGCAGGCCGCGCAGCACCGCGACAGCCGCGGTTATTTTTTCGCCGCCCCGGATGATGTCACGCCGTGCGGTAAGCTCCACCTGTTCGCCCGGCACAAGGCTTGCAAGAGTGATTTCCTCAATCTGATACTTCAGAAGATCAATTTTCCTTTGCTTTTGCTGCTCATCGGTGTCAAGTTCCTGGAGCATCTTTTGCAGCTCCTTCAGCCGGTCAAAGGATGTCTGGTATTTCCGCAGCAGGACTGCCGTATTTGCGAAGCTGTCGATATAAGCTAAATGCACCTGCTCGGATAACAAACTATAAGTTTCGTGCTGTCCGTGCATGCCGATGAGTCCGTTACCGATTTCTTTGAGCATGGATACGGTGGCGGGCATGCCGTTTACCCTGCAAAAGGATTTCCCCCCGCTTTTGATTTCCCGGCTGATGAGCAGGGAATCATCCTCGACAATCACCCCCAGCTCCTGCGCCTTTTGAAGCGTCTGCTCCGACACCTCGGTGAACAAGGCGGTGACATTGGCCGTATCCGCTCCAAAACGGATCAATTCCTTGGAGGTCCGCTCACCCAAGACCGCGTGGATGGCATCAATAATGATAGACTTTCCCGCGCCGGTTTCTCCGGTAAGCACGGTAAAGCCTTTGTGAAAATCCAGTGATACCCTTTCAATCACGGCGATATTGTTGATAAATAGCTGTGTTAACATCCTGTCACCTGTTGGCAATAAGTTTTCTGAATTCTTCCTGTGTTTCAACGGCCGCGGCGTCGGTTTTGCATATGATCAGTATGGTATCTTCTCCCCCGAGCGTACCCACAAAGCTTTGCCACACGATGGCGTCCATCGACGCACAGACCGCCTGGGCCATTCCCTGCAGGGTTTTTACCACCACAATATTCTGCGCAGCTTCAATAGAAATGACCGAATCGATAAAAAGCGAATAAAACTTTGCCGACATATCGCTGATATTATCCGTTCCTGTGGAGTACGTATATTTTCCGTTATGGGATAATGTTTTTGTAAGTCGCAGTTCCTTGATGTCCCTCGATACCGTTGCCTGTGTTATGTCAAATCCACTCTCGCGAAGGTATAACAGCAGCTCCTCCTGCGTATCAATGTCGTATTCTTTGATCAGTTCCAGGATTTTTGTGTGCCGTCTGGTCTTCATCGCTTCACCTCATCCGTTGGATTCATCTAGAATTTTTTCGTATAATACATCATAAAAATTACGCTTATTCAACCTTATCAGCTGCGCATACCGTGACGATGTACGAAACATCAGTTTTTCTCTGCCGCTGATTTTGATGGGTGTGGAGCCGTCCACAGTCAAGTGAACCCGCTCAGACTCTCCGTCTATTTTAACATGAAGGGCCGTGTCTTTGTCAAATATCACGCTTCGGTTAAAAAGTGAATGGGGGCAAATGGGCGTATAGGTCATACATTTCATTGTCGGTTCGATGACCGGGCCGCCGGCGGAAAGTGAATACGCCGTTGAGCCTGTCGGTGTTGAAATGATGAAGCCGTCTGCCCTGTAGCGGTAATCCTCCTTACTGGCCACGGCCATTTCATAGCGGATGATTTTTGAATACATCCCCGTCACCACCGCGTCGTTCAGCGCATAGTATATCCTTGACCTTCCTTCACCCAGAATTTCCGCGGTGACCATATATCGTTTCTGTATTTCATAATCGCCCTGCAATAAGCCGTCGATCAAATCCAGCTCATCGCTTTCCATACCCGCCGTAAAGCCCAGCTTGCCCGCGTTCACGCCAAGCACCGGCTTATGGAACTCCGCCGCGGCTTTGGCCGTATGGATGATGGTGCCGTCTCCGCCGACCGCAATGATCAGATCGCTTTTTTCCATCAAAGCTTTTTCGTCGGCACCGATATTATAACGGTATTCCGTTAAATGGACTTCACATTGAAGCTTCCGCAGTCGATGGGCCAATTCTTTAGTACAAAAAGCCGCGTGACTTTTTTTATAATTCGTTACGATTGCCATCTTCATGGCTTGCACCATCCAATTCAGCATGGGATTCACATGAAATCCGCTCCGCAAATTCAAAATCAATCCGCATTTCAGGGGCAGCACTATTTTGCAGATACAGTAAATACTCTATATTCCCTTCGGGACCCTTAACCGGTGAGTATGTCAGGCCCAAAACGGAAAAGCTGTTTTGAAAAGCAAACAGCATAATATCCTCAATCACGGCTGTATGAACCTTGCGATCCCGTACAACCCCTTTTTTTCCCACCTTATCCCTCCCCGCTTCAAATTGGGGCTTGATCAGGCAAACCAGGTATCCACAGCCTAAAAGCAATGGCTTTATAGCGGGTAGAATAATTTTTAACGATATAAAGGAGACATCAATGGAAGCGAATCCGATTTTTTCCGGGATCTGCTCCGCGGTTAAATAACGTGCGTTGGTTCTCTCCAGACTGATCACGCGCTCGTCGCTGCGCAGCTTCCATGCGAGTTGTCCATATCCGACATCGACGCTGTATACTTTTTGGGCGCCATTTTGCAGCATGCAGTCGGTAAATCCACCTGTAGACGCACCCACATCCATACAAACAACTCCGTCAAGCTTGATTGAGAAGCGTCGCAGGGCCTTTTCCAGCTTCAAGCCGCCACGGCTGACATAGGGCAGCGGATTTCCGCGCACTTCGACCTTTGCGTCTTCCTCCACCGCTTCTCCGGGCTTGTCGGCCTTCTGGTTATTCACATAGACAGTCCCTGCCATGATGACTGCCTTCGCTTTTTCTCTGCTTTCTGCAAGCCCAAGGTCACAAAGCAGAATATCCAATCGCTTTTTCAAGCAACTCATTCTCCTTTTTGCATATCTGTCTTTATTTTATCCTTGATTTGTTTTTCTGTAAAGCCAAGCTTTTGCAGGGTTTGGAACATGGGAGCATGGGGAACAAAGCTGCTTTCAATGGCCGTCAGATAAAATGCGCCGCGAAAGCCCTGTTCATACAGCAAAAACAAAAAGTGTTCGCCAATTCCCCCGGCCTTAATTCCCTCTTCAAAAAAGAAAACCCGGTCAGCTGCTGCTGCTTCCTGTATGGCGTTTTGATCTATCGGAATGATTCGGTTCAGTTTCAGAAGCCTGATGGGAGTTCCTTCCGCCCTTATCTCTTCAGCGGCCTTTGCGGCAAAGGAAAATATCCGTCCGTATGTCACGAGTACCACCTTTGCGACTTCATCCAGATAACTGTCATAAGGATTCCATGAAACCTTTACATATGCCGGTTTATAAAGCTCGATCCCCCTGGGATAGCGTATAGCGCAGATGCCGTCTTCGTTTTCTGTAAGATAACGCAGCTGCACCGCCAATTCGTCAAAATAGCTTGGGGAATAAAGCGTCACACCCGGAATGGTCTGTAAATAAGCCGCATCAAAGATTCCCTGATGCGAGGCTCCGTCTTCTCCCACCACACCTGCGCGGTCTATGGCAAGAAGCAGCTTTGTACGCTGCAGGGCAATGTCATGGATCAGCTCATCATAAGCACGCTGCAGAAAGGTGGAATACACCGCAAAAACCGGCAGCATCCCCGCTATGGAAAGTCCACCGGAAAATGTTACAGCATGCTCCTCGGCGATGCCCACATCATAAAAACGGTCACGGAATTGATTCCGGAATCGTGAAAGCCCCGTTCCATCCTGCATGGCAGCGGTTATGGCGCAGATTTTCTCGTTCTCTTCGGCTAGCTTACAGAGTGTTTTCCCAAAGACATCCGAAAAGTTCTTCGCAGAAGATCCGGTATCCCCGGTCCGAACGTCAAAACCGGAAAGGCCGTGATATTCCGTCGGCGAAAGCTCGGCATACCGGTAGCCCTTTCCCTTATAGGTTCGAACATGCAGTAAAACCGGTTTATTCATTAGCTTTACACTTTCAAGCGTATCGGTTAGCTCTTTGATATTATGGCCGTCAAAAGGACCGTAATAGGCATAACCGAAATCCTCAAACAGGGTGGTACTGTAAAAAAGCTTTTTGATCCCCCGTTTGATTTTTTTCAGGCCCCTGGCAATCCCCTTGCCGAAAAAAGGTATTTTGGAAAGAGTGGTTTCCAGGTTCTTTTTCACGCGGATATAGCCGGGCTTTGTGCGGATATAGGTAAGGTAACGGGCGATCGAGCCGACATTTCTGGAAATAGACATGTTATTATCATTTAAAATGACGATAAAGTTCCGATGCAGCCTGCCGGAATTGTTCAGGCCTTCGTAGGCAAGGCCGCCGGTCAGAGCACCGTCTCCGATTACTGCGACCACATAGTCGTCTTTCCCTTGAAGATTGTTCGCTTCCGATATACCCAGCGCCGCCGATATGGAGGTGCTGCTATGTCCTGTCGTCAACGTATCATAGGGGCTCTCCTGCCTGTTGGGAAAGCCGGAAAGCCCGTTTTCCGCACGAATGGTTGAAAAACGATCATAACGGCCTGTTAGAATTTTATACGGATACGATTGGTGTCCCACATCCCAGATAATACTGTCTTTGGGCAGATCAAACGTTTTGGCCAGCGCAATGGTCAACTCGACCACACCCAAATTGGATGCCAGATGTCCCCCGTAATTTGACACGGTATCAATGATCAGCTCGCGAATTTCTTCGCTCAATTCCTCCAGCTGCTGCGGTGTAAACGACTTTACGTCTTCAGGGGAATGTATTTGCTCCAGTAATTTTGCCATAAAGACCTCAATCGCCTGTGATATTGTTTTGTATCCTGGCAGCCGTCACGGTGTTTTTCAGCAGCATGGCAATGGTCATCGGGCCGACGCCGCCGGGAACAGGCGTGATAAAAGACGCGATTTCCGATACCGGCCCATAGTCCACATCTCCGCAGAGCTTACCGCTTTCATCCCGGTTCATGCCCACATCAATGACGATGGCGCCCTCCTTCACCATGTCCACAGTGACAAAGTTCGCCCTGCCGACCGCTGAAACGAGAATATCCGCCGAACGGCAGACCTCTTTGATGTTTTGGGTTTTACTGTGGCAGATGGTAACGGTACCGTTGTTATGCAGCAACAACATGGCCATCGGCTTACCGACGATGTTGCTGCGGCCGATCACCACACAGTGCTTTCCGGCAATTTCCGTGCCGGTGGAGTGGATAAGCTCAATGACTCCAGCAGGCGTGCAGGGCAGAAAGGCGTAATCGCCGATCACGATTTTCCCCACGTTCACCGCGTGGAACGCATCCACATCCTTGTATGGATCAATATGCTCCACAATTAGACCCTCATCGATATGTGGCGGTACCGGGGACTGTACGAGAATACCGTTGACCTCCCTATCGGCATTCAGCTGTTGAATCAACCCTAAAAGCTCTGCTTCTGTCGTCTCGGCAGGTAAAGCATATTCCCTGGAAATGATGCCGGCGGCTTCACAGGCTTTCTTCTTGTTGTTGACATAAATTTTCGACGCCGGGTCATCACCGACGATGACGACGGCAAGGCCGACCTGTACGCCCTTTACACCGAGCATCTTTACCTCTTTCGCCACGTCCTTCCGAACCTTGGCCGAAACTGCTTTTCCATCAATCACATTTCCCATTTTCGTTGCCCTCACGCCGCGGTCAAAATCATACCGCGGCGCGCTCCTTTCCCATGTAGTAAACCATAGCCTGGTGCTTTTTGCTTCAAATCGGTCGTATCGACATTTATTCGTCTTTATCGTCCGCATTTTTACTTTCAGCTTCCGGCTCTTCGGCCGGCTGCGTATTCTCTGAAATATTTACATCCTCGGCTTGCGTTTTTTGCGGTTCTTCCGCAGTCTGCGCCGTATCCTTATCTTTCAGCGCGTCGTCTCCGTCACCGAAAATACGGCTGCGTTCTTCCTTGGTGAGCGTGCCGAAAATTGTGCTTTCTGTATCTTCATCCTCGGTCTTTTCCGGCTTTGCTTCTTCGGTCATTTCCTGCCCGATTACAACGCCGCGCAGCTCCATGATTTTTTTACTGCCGCAGCCCGTAAGAGTTGTGCGGTTCCGCAATACAATCAACAGCACAATGCCCACAATGACGGCAAAACCGGAAACCACCTGAGAAACGCGCAGACCCGTACCAAAGAGATACAGGCTGTCGGTACGCAGTCCCTCGATGAAGAAACGGATAAATCCATACCATACCACATAGAGTATAAAGGTCTGGCCGTCGTACTTTCTGAATTTTTTTGTGAAGAAATGCAATAGCACAAAACCGATTATGCATAAAAGGGATTCATAGAGAAAGCAGGGGTGCACCGGCTGATTGCCGGTGTTGTAGCTGGACATGCCCCACGGTAAATCCGTAACGGTACCGAAGGCCTCCTGGTTGACAAAGTTCCCCCACCGACCGATTCCCTGCCCGATCAGGAAGCCCAAAGAAACCAGGTCCAATAGAGCGGGAATTCTCATCTTCTTGATTTTTGCCACAATGACGGCGGCTATGAGCGCACCGATTAGGCCTCCGTAAAACGCGAGGCCGCCCGAATGAATACTGAATATTTCCAGTGGGTTGTTGATATATTTGTCCCCCGGATAAAAGACCACATAATAGAGCCTCGCGCCGATGACGCCGCCAATGAGCCCCCATATAATGGCGTCCAGCAGCTTGTCACTGTTCACATTGACATTTTTCGCATTTTTAAAGCCATAAAGAATCGCCAGTAAAAATCCGATTCCGATGATAATTCCGTACCATTTTATGGAAAAGTTTCCGATTTGAAACACCGTGTCGTTTACTTTAAATTCCAAACCCAATTTTGGAAATTGTACCAGATATGAATTTCCCACTTCCATTCCTCCTCTTTTAAGCGCGCGGCAGCACGACCGAAAGTGCGGACATTTTTTCGTCTAAAATCCGGTGTAGCTTTTCGCTTACATCGTCAAGAGTCAGCTCGGTAAATGCGTCAATATACTTTAAAAGCTCCCTGCCCTTAAACGCATAGCTGATAATGCCGTTTGCGATATTGGAAGGGCTGTTCAGCGCGCTGACATTCATACCGTATACGGCCTTCTTTGACCGGTTAAAGGTTTCTTCGGAAATGCCGCTGTTCTTCAGGGTATTTACCTCTTCACGGATATACTCCGCCACCTTCTTCGGATCTTTGGATTCTCCGCTGAAAATCACGGAAGCAAAGCTTGCGCCTTCAAAATATTCATGAGAAAAAGAGGCTTCGTTGATCAGTCCTTCATCCAGCAGCTTCCGATAAAGCGGCGAGGCGTCTGACGCAAACAGGTCCAGCAGCACCTCCACAGCGGCGATATCCTTTTCACTGCGGTTTACAGTGGTGACGTTTTCCTTATAGCCAAACTGGAACAGCGGAGACGCAACAGAAAGATGCTCTTCCACATAATCCGTCACTATGGACCCCGGTTCCGCTTTAAAAATCCGCTCAACTTCCACCGGTTCGCTTTTTTTGAGCATGCGGCCACAGACGGAGAGCGTTTCGTCGATGTCTATATTGCCCGCAATGCAAAGAACCATATTGTTCAGATTGTAAAAGGTATTGTAGCAGCGGTAAAGGTACTCCGGCGTGATCTCGGCAATGCTTTCCACTGTCCCCGCAATATCCTCTTTGATGGGGTGATGATGGTACATCGCCCGCAGATGATTAAACATCACACGCCACTGGGGGTCGTCGTCGTACATTTTGATTTCCTGGCCGATGATTCCCTGCTCCTTCTGTACGGTCTCCTTTGTAAAATAAGGGGACTGTACAAAATCCAGTAAAATTTCCAGAGACTCATAGACCCTGTCAGTACAGGAAAAGAGATAGCAGGTCTGCTCAAAGGAGGTGAAAGCGTTGGCGCTGGCGCCAGTTTTTGCATAGCGTTCGAAGGCATCGCCGTCCTCGCTTTCAAAAAGCTTATGCTCCAGATAATGTGCGATCCCTTCCGGTACCTTTTCCGCGTTTTGTTCGTCACTTCTTTTAAAGCAGTTGTCCACCGAACCGTACTTTGTACCGAAAATGGCATATGTGGAGTTACAGTTCTCTTTAGGATAAATAAAGATGCTAAGACCGGTGGGATGCTGTATTTTACAATAAACATCATGAACATGCTTTCCGGTGATTTTCGTCATTTCCATTTCATTTCTGCCTTTCAATTTGAATTGCCCTTGAGCATATATACCGTATCCAGCTTCACCTTTTTCGCCTCGCTGATAATCTGCTCCTTTGGTATGCCCATGACTTCCTGTACCGCGCTTTCCGGCGTTTGAAGCGTTTCAAAGAAGCATTGACCAAGATACCAGGATTCCACAGCATCCAGCGAATCCTCAACACTCCGGAAGGAACTGCTCATGGCAAGCTTCGCCGACTGGATTTCATCCTCACTGAGTTCTCCTGCCTGCAGCGACTGGAGCTGCTCCAAAATAGCATCCCTTGCCCTTTGGATATTCTCAGTCTCCACGCCGCTCTCCACGGTCAGAATGGCGGTTTCCGGATAGAAGCGGGAGCTGCAGTAATAACACAGGCCCATTTTTTCACGGACATTCACAAAAAGCTTTGCGCTGGGCGTACCGCCGAAAACTGCGGACATCAGGCGAAATGCCATACGTTCCTCCGGCTGCATATCCGCTTTAAAGGCCATCACCAGCTTTGACTGTGACAATTGCAGATCCTCCGTGATCGTTTTAACCTCTCCGCTGTGCGGAACGAGCGGCAGCGCGGCGTACTGTCTTCCGTATCCTGAAAAGGCCTTTTCAAATAAGGATATATCCGGACTGCAGTCCCCCAATACAAAAATCTCGTACTTCGCTTGCTTCAGCAGTGTATCCCAGGCTCCGGATACCTCGCCACGCGTGAGAGCCGCAACCTTTTCCCTCTTTCCGTATCGGTTCAGCCCCTGGGGCAGGCCTTCAAACACGGCCTCCAGACATTTTTGCCTTGCGTAGAGAATTTTATCATTGAACTCGGCATCAAAGTTTTCCAAAATCTGGCGCTGCTCCTGCCGGAAGCCTTCTTCGGGAAATAAACCCGTTTCATCTTTCAACGGGTGAAACAGGATTCCAAACAACAGGGACGACAGCTCTTCCACCATGTCTTCCCCTGCAAACGCATAACGACTGGCTATGCCCCCAGCGGAAAGGGAAATAACCTGATACCCGCCGACTTTTCCGACATTGGAGTTGATGGAGGACCCGTATAAATCGGCCAGCTTCTGCCCAAACAGCGTATAATCGGGATAATTCTCCGTTGCCCGGCTGACAAGCGACGGCAGCACTCCGTAGATTTCCGCCGTATCCTCCGCGAGTGGTATCAATAAATCCACCGATATCCGCAGAGTTTTAAAACGTTCATCCGTAAAGCAATTCAGGGAAACGCCTTCACTGATTGCATATCTTTTCATATCTGTCATAGCCTACCTCTTCTTTACATTCTTTTACCGGATGCATAAAGATCCATCAATGGTTTAGTATAGCACAATCATCCTCGTTTTAAAAGAAAATAATGGAATTGATTTTCGTCATAAAGATTACAAGTTAAATTGTCCGGCATCAAACTTTGTGAATCTGAAATAACAAAAAATGCACCTAACGATAAGCGCATTTCCTGTTGTATAGTCAGCTAATTTGAAAGCGGGTTTATTAACTATGTTATTTTGTGCCGAATATCCTGTCCCCCGCATCGCCGAGCCCCGGCAAAATATAGCCGTTTTCGTTGAGCCTCTCGTCTACGGCGGCACAATAAATCTGCACGTCGCCATGCACCTCCTGCAGCGCCTTAAGGCCCTCGGGAGCTGCGATGATACAGAGAAATTTAATGCTTTTGGGGTTGCTTCGCTTCACGATGGTGATGGCGTCCACAGCAGAGCCTCCGGTGGCGAGCATGGGATCCAGTACGATCACATCTCTTTCGTTGATATCCGGCGGAAGTTTATTGTAATACTCCACGGGCTTCAGGGTTTCATGGTCGCGGTAGAGTCCGATATGTCCCACCTTCGCGCTGGGCACCAGGTTCAGCATTCCGTCGACCATGCCAAGCCCTGCGCGCAAAATAGGCACAAACGCAAGCTTTCTGCCTGCGATGATTTTCGTTTTTGTTTTCATCATCGGCGTTGTCGTCTCCACCTCCTCGAGCGGCAGGTCCCTTGTGGCCTCATAGCACATCAGTGTTGCAACCTCACTGACCAGTTCACGAAAATGTTTGGTACCTGTTTCCACATCCCGCATAAAGCTGAGTTTATGCTGAATCAGCGGGTGATTCATGATGAATACATTAGACTCCATATTAACCTCCATCAATTATGAAAGATTCACTCCTTCTTCAATCTGCGCGATTTGCTGTACGCGGCGCAGATGCTTGCCGCCCTCAAACTCCGTATTCAAGAATATTTCAGTGATTTTAAGCGCCTCGGCCTCAGACACAACCGCTGCGCCCAGGCATAATACATTTGCGTCGTTATGCCTGCGCGTCATTTCGGCGCAGTATTCGTTGGTACAGACGGCCGCACGGATTCCCTTCGCTTTATTTGCAGCCATTGATATACCGATCCCCGTCGTACAAAAAAGAATCCCGCAGCCGGCTTCTTCTTTCACAATGGCCTCTGTTACCTTTACGGCATAAACCGGATAGTCCGCCGCTTCCTCGCTGTAGCAGCCATAATCGTAATATTCGATATCCCTTTTATCGAAATAAGCCTTTATTTGTTCCTTTAACCGGTATCCACCGTGGTCACAGCCAATTGCAATCATATTAACCGCCATACGGTACTTTTCGCTAAGAGCAGTGCTATGAAACTGCTCTTCATGCCCGTACCGTTCCTCTCTTCATATTTTTCACGCTGTTCTTCCCGAACGTTTTTTCAGTTCCCGCTCCGCCTGGGGCGGGCGCAAATAAAAGGGAATTAATTCTCCCGGATCCATCGCTTCTTTTTGGAAATCCTTTATATGTGCCGCAAGCGCCACGGAAGACGCCCGCTGATAACGGATATCCTCCGGCGCTAAAATCGCGCCGCACTTCCCAAAGGTTTCGTAACAGAGAGCCGCCCCGTCTCCCATCAGCACAAGCCTGTCCCCGTGGTTCTTTTTTTGTTCGTGCAAGGCCTCTATGCTGACCGCTTCATCGGCGCAAAGCCGCTGCGGCCTGCTGTTTTTTATGAGAAAGCTTCCGTGGTAAACCTGGCTTCGCCTTGCGTCCATCACTGCGCAGATTTCTTTTCCCTCATAACATATACCGCCAAAAGCAATGGCCTCCAACGTGGATATGGCAATACAAGGGATATTTTTCGTAAACGCGATTCCCTTGACACAGCTGATACCAATACGCACCCCGGTAAAGGAACCGGGGCCGTTTGTGACGGCCAGCAGCTCAATTTCATCGATACCGGTACCGGTCATGCGCAGCATATTCTGCAGCGCCGGCATCAACGTCTCGCTGTGGGTCTGTCTGGTATTTAAAAGCGTTTCGCCGAGGATTTTACCGCCTTCGGCAAGAGCGACTGAAACGGGACCCGCGGAGGAATCGACGGCAAGTGTCAGCATAATATTTTCTCCTCCTTATGATACAGCTTAAAATGGCGCTCGTTCTCGTTTTTTCCGAATTCGATTTCTATTATCTGTGTTTCCGGCGGAAGCGCCTCCTCCACATTTTCGCTCCACTCAATGAATATCACGGCGTTTTCGTCGTCCAGATAATCCATAAAGCCGGTGGAATACAGCTCCTCCCACTCATGGATTCGGTACATGTCAAAATGCCGCACTGTCAGCCGTCCGCCCTTATACTCGTGCATCAATGAAAAGGTCGGGCTAGAGGCATGCCCCGCGCCTAAAGCGGACACAATGCTATGGGTCAGCGTGGTTTTTCCGGCGCCCATCGGTCCTCGAAAGGCAATGGTTTCACCGCCCTGCAGGCAAGCCGCAATTTCTGACCCGAGCAGCGTGGTCTCTTCGGGAGACTTTGTTGTATATTCCTTCATTTAAAATAAACCTTCAATAATGCCGTTTTCCGCCACATCAATTTTTTCTGCCGCAGGTACCTTTGGCAAGCCCGGCATGGTCATGATATCGCCCGCATAGGCCACGACAAAGCCGGCTCCGTTTGACAATTTCAGGTCGCGAATCGTCAGGCGGAAGTTCTTCGGCCTGCCCAGCAGTTTCGGGTCGTCTGAAAGGGAATACTGCGTTTTCGCAATACAGACCGGCATCGCATCCGCATGAAGTCCCTTGATCTCTGCAAGGGATTTTCGGGCTGCCGCTGTAAAATCCACTCCTTCGGCGCCGTAGATTTCAGTCGCAATTGTATTGATTTTATCTTCAATCGATAAATTTGACTCATAAATCGGCTGAAAGGAATTCTTTCCGTCGTTCCTGTCAATGACATCGCAAATGGTCCTGGCCAACTCCATACCGCCATGCCCGCCGTTCACAAACACTTCCGACAAAGCGTAGGGTACCTGAAGCTCCCTGCAGCAGCGGTCAATCACTGTAATCTCAGCATCGGTATCGGTATGAAATTTATTCATGGCAACCACCACCGGTACAGCATACTTCCGCATATTTTCCACATGCGCCTTTAAATTGACAATGCCACGCTCCAGCGCCTTCACATTCTCTTTACCGAGATCTTCCCTTATGACGCCGCCATTATATTTCAGCGCGCGCACCGTGGCGACCACAACAATACAGGAAGGGACAAGCCCCGCAAGCCGGCATTTGATGTCTAGAAACTTTTCCGCTCCCAGATCCGACCCGAAACCGGCCTCTGTGATACAGTAGTCCGCGAGCTTCAACGCAAGCTTTGTGGCGCGTACGGAATTGCATCCGTGTGCGATGTTTGCGAAGGGTCCGCCATGCATGATGGCCGGCGTGCCTTCGATGGTCTGCACCAGGTTGGGATTGATTGCGTCCTTTAAAAGCGCCGCCATAGACCCGTCCGCTTTTATGTCCCGGGCATAAACAGGCTTGCCTTCATATGAATAGGCTATGAGGATATTGCCCAGTCTCTTTTTTAAGTCGGTGATATCGCAGGCAAGGCATAAAATAGCCATCACTTCCGATGCTACCGTAATGTAGAAGCCGTCCTCACGCGGTACGCCGCTCATTTTCCCGCCAAGCCCTATGACGATATTCCGAAGGGCCCGGTCGTTCATATCAAGGCAGCGTTTGATCTGAATCCTTCTGGGATCGATGCCGAGGGGATTCCCCTGCTGCATATGGTTGTCGAGAAGAGCGCAGCATAAATTGTTTGCAGAAGTGATGGCGTGCATGTCGCCGGTAAAGTGCAGATTGATGTCCTCCATCGGCAAAACCTGGGCATAGCCACCGCCTGCCGCGCCGCCCTTGATTCCGAACACCGGGCCAAGGGACGGTTCCCGAAGGGCAATCACCGCCTTTTTGCCTATTTTTGCCATAGCCTGTCCCAGACCCGTGGTTGTGGTGGTTTTCCCCTCACCTGCGGGAGTCGGATTGATGGCGGTAACCAGAATCAGTTTCCCATCCGGATTGTTTGCGGTACGCTCAAATATCCCGCCCGCAAGCTTTGCCTTATAATTTCCGTACAGCTCCAGCTCTTCCGGCAACACATCCAATTTTTCGGCAACTTTCGCAATTGGCAGCAATTTTGTTTTCTGTGCGATTTCGATGTCGGTCAGCAATACTATCACCCTCCGTGTTCGTGTTCATGGCATACATAGACGAAGCCTTCTAAAAACCGTGGCGTACCTGTGATTGTTTCCGCGCCGCCGCACTATCGTCCCTGCCGGACGACTGCCCGCTTGTATCTTCTTTCTTCAGCTAAAAAAATCCACATTCGCTCACGCCTTTAAACAACCCCGGCCATAAAATTATAGTATAGAAATCGGCATTAGTAAAGTTAAAAGTTTGTACACATATAAAAGTTGATGAAAAAAGGATATTGTGGTAGAATACTTAACATAACTTATAAAGGATAAACTGGCATCGGATTGAATAAAGGGATTTTATGGTTTTAAAACGAGTATTTTCAGGAATTTTTAGTTATATAAGGCGTTCAGATATCATTTTGTGGATACTGATCGGCGTCATTTCCGGTTACAGCCTGCTTCTGCTGAACAGTGTATCCACCGCCACCGGGGCCTCCTATGACCGTACACAGCTGATGGCCATAGGGATCGGAGTCGTAGGCGCAATTGTAATTTCATTGATCGATTATCAAAGCATCGCAAACTTCTGGTATCTGATTGCCGGTTTTTCGGTGTTTATCATGATTTACACAATCATTTTCGGCAATACGGTCACCGGCGACGGCGGTGTCAGCGCTACTGCGTGGATTTACATTGCGGGCCGTTCCTTTCAGCCATCTGAGCTTGTAAAGATCATGTTTATGATCACTTACGCGAAGCATTTGGACTCGCTGAAGAAAAGAGAACTGTTGGACGCTCCGCTGCATGTCATTTTTTTATTTTTCCACGCGATTGTACCTGTACTGTTATGCTACTATCAGGGAGATGACGGCGCGGGTGTCGTATTTTTCATGATGTTTCTCGCCATGAGCTTTTCTGCCGGCATTAAGCTGCGTTACTTTGTCATTTTGTTTGCCGGTATCCTTGCTATGGTTCCTATTTTATGGCAGTTTATTCTGAAGGAGTACCAAAAAGCCCGTTTTACCGCGGTATATAATCTGGACACAGACCCAAACGTCCGGATGGAGGGCGGCTATCAGCAGTATCATGGGCGAATATCCATTGGCAGCGGAGGATTTTCCGGAGCCGGTCTCGGAAACGGGTCGCGTGTTGCCGCAAAAAGCGTTGCCGAGCAGGACAGTGATTTCATTTTTTCGGTGGCGGGCGAAGAACTTGGGTTTATCGGATGTACAGCCATTATTCTCCTGTTACTGCTTCTCATGATCAAGGTTCTGCATGTGGCCGGCACATCCCGTGACGGGATCGGCAAATACATGTGCTTCGGTTTTTTTGGCCTGATTGCATTTCAGACCGTCGTCAACATCGGAATGTGCTTGACCCTTCTCCCCGTTATGGGAATCACGCTGCCGTTTTTCAGCTCCGGAGGCTCTTCCGCCATGTGCCTTTATTTTGGCATCGGACTGGTACAGGGAGTATATATGCGACGACAGGAAATCGACGGCTCACACCTGAATCGCACGGAAACCATGCGGTTTTCCTACCGGCAAATGAAATCCCTATAACTGCTATAAAAAGTCCTCCCGCATGGGAGGGTTTTAGACTGTCGAGAAACTCGTGGCAGTGAGATTTCGCACAGGTACACCATGTCGTTACAGTGGCTTTCTTTTTGTGCGATTCAGTTTTCTTTTTCCGGAAATTTGTCGCAGAAGCGCCAAACTTCTGGAAAAAGAACTTGCGGGCGAAGATGAAAGCTTCTTTTCAGCTGAGAGGTCTTTCTGCGCATGATTGTTTCTTCCAGTAAAGAGATGACTTTTTCTACAGGCTGAAAACCCTCCCGCATGGGAGGGTTTTGTTTGGTATTTAATCAGTGCTGTGAAAGTCCGAACACATCCTTCAGCAATGTCTGTTTTTGATCATTTGGAAGGAACGCGGCGGCGACGGCATTTGCCATCAGCTTATTCTTTTCCTCTTTTGTCAAACCGAGTTTGGTTTTCAGCAACGTAAATTCATGCTCCAGATCGGTTCCGGAAACCGTCATATTGTCTGTGTTGATTGTCACAGGGACACCAGAACCTATGAGTTCCCGTACCGGGAACTTTGAAATATCGCCGACAGCTTTTGTCTGCAGGTTGCTGGTCGGACAGAGCTCCAGTGTGACACCGTTTTCCGCAAGCATGTTTACCAATGCGGAGTCTTCCACACAGCGCACGCCATGACCGACGCGTTTTGTCCCGAAGGAAAGCGCGGCCCGTATGCTTTCCGGTCCCACGGCTTCTCCCGCGTGAACGGTAAACGGTATCCCCTGTGCGCGAACTTTCGCAAACAGCGGCCTGTATTTTTCCGTCGGATACAGACCCTCGGCGCCGGCCAGGTCCACCGCGCACACGCCATATGACAAAAACTCTTCAGCCGCGTCAAGCGTCTGCGTATTGAGGTGGTCGTTGTCACTGCCCCGCATAAAACAGAGAATCAGCCCCGCCTGAATGGATTTATGTGTTTGCACGGCGGCTTTCAACCCCACCACCGCCGCGGCGGTGGCCGCTTTCTGCGAAAGGCCCTTTTTCATATGAAGCTGCGGGGCAAAACGGAGTTCCACATAGCGCATTCCGCCGGCAGCCAGGCGGCTTATCAAGCTTTGAACCGCATGGGATAACGCTTCCGCACTTTGCAAAACCGTCAGAGTCAGCGCAAAGCACTGCAGGTATTCATTCAGGCTTTGACAGTGAAGCGGCGCGGTGATCTGCCGGTTTATTGCATCCTCATCCCATTGCGTCAGTGAGATTTTTTGCAGATTTGCTAAAAACAAAATTTCCTTTGCTGTCAGCGAACCGTCCAAATGTAAATGCAGGTCTATCATTTTCATGCCTCCTAAAGGACGCTTACAAATGAAGGATTCCGTCGATGAGCATTTGATTTGCCGCAAGCAATACGCCCATTTGCCCGCTGTGGTAATTCAGGCCGCCCTGCAGCCACACCGCATACGGCTCGCGAAGCGGCGCGTCCGCCGACAGCTCAATGGATGCGCCCAAAGTAAAGGCCCCGGCGGCCATGATGACCTCGCTGTCGTATCCGGGCATGCTGTCCGGCTGCGGTACGGCAAAGGAATCGACCGGGGCGCCTTTTTGAATTCCGCGGCAAAAGGAGATCAACGCCTCCCTTTGGCAAAGCATGATAGCCTGAATGATATCCGCGCGCGCTTCCTGTGGCCCCGGCGTAACCTCGTACCCCAGCGAAATAAAAAGCTCGGCAGCATAAATCGCTGTTTTCAGCGCCTCGCCCACAACATGCGGCGCATGGAAGGCGCCCATAAACAGTTCCCGGTTATGGCCCAGCGTGCAGCCGATTTCACGGCCCGTACCCGGTGTCGTCAAACGGTAAGCGCACATCTCCACATACTCTTTTTTTCCGGCGATATATCCGCCGGTGGGCGCAATGCCTCCGCCAGGGTTTTTGATAAGCGAGCCCGCCATAATATCCGCGCCAAAGCATACGGGCTCTTCTTTTTCCACAAATTCTCCGTAACAGTTGTCCACCATGACAATACTGTTCGGCGCATACTTTTTACAGATATCGGTAATTTCAGCAATCGCCTGTACGGAAAGCGACGGACGCAGGCTGTATCCGCGCGAACGCTGAATATAGATCATGCGGTATCTATCGCTGACGGTCCTTTTAATCGCGTCCATGTCCGCAGTCCCGTCTTCTTTCAGCTCCACCTGCTCATAGGAAATACCGAATTCCTTCAAAGAACCGCTGCCGCCGCCCCCAATCCCTATGACGCCATGTATTGTGTCATAGGGCGTACCGGTGACGCAGAGCATCTTATCACCGGGCCGCAAAAGGCCGAACAGCGCGACGGTGAGGGTATGGGTTCCACTGACAAAGTTATGGCGCACCAGTGCATCCTCCGCGCCTAAAGCATAGGCGTACACTTCATCCAGTACATCCCGCCCCCTGTCGCCGTAGCCGTAACCGGTACTCGGAACGAAATGACTTTCACTGACGCCCGCATGACTGAAGGCCGCCAGCATTTTTTGTTGGTTATACCGCTGGATCTCTTCGATATGGGAAGAGTATGGTAAAATCCGTTCTTCCGCAGCTGTGGACAACTCCGTCAGCGCCGGAGAAAGCTTAAAATAGGGATGCATATTACTCCTTTACAAACGCGCTCACCCAGGTATCCTGTTTTCCATATCCGAGGGTTCTGTAAAATTCATTGTTTTTGTCTTTCTCTTTAAAAATATAAATGGTCTTTCCCTTTAAAGCACGTTCAGCTTTTTGGATTAGACGGGTTCCGATTCCCTTTCGGCGATGAGCCGGGGATACGGATACGGCGGATATAATCGCGGCGCCCTCGGTCACCGAGGACGCAACCGCGCACCCGGCCAGATCCTTGTCGATATACTCCGCTGTAACCAACGCCGATTGATGGCGAAGCTTATGGGATAAATCGAGATAAAAGGATTCGAATTCATCGGTCATTCCGGCTTCCTCCAGCAGGCTGTATACCTCACGAAGGCTGATATCGTCAAATGACAGTATTTCGGGTTCTCCCGGCTCCGCCGCCTTTTTAATTACATCTCCAAAGCTTGCCGGTTTCAGGCCCAGCACCTCGGAATTGCGAACAGCGCACATAACTTCCTTCACGCCAATCACTTTGATGAATTCCAGCGTTTCCGCCGGATTCGTCACCGTACCGGATATGATCAGTACCTCATCAACCATACAGTAAACGACATTTTCCTCGTCATCTGTCCAAAAATATGAAAACTTTTTGTCAAACCCATATGCAACCGCATACGCCGCAATTTTACAGCCAAAGGGTGACTTCGCGCATAAAGCCAAAAGCTTTTCCTGTGAGCCCTTATCATCGGCCATCGCAATCATGTTCCGTTGCCCCCTACCCTTTTTCAGACGAATTACAAAAACGCCCCGCTGTTAGCGAAGCGCATTTTTGCTTAATGCTATTATTGGTTACATAAAGAAATTAATGACATTCAGTGCAATAACCAGCAGAACAAAGCCAATTGCAATGATCTTAGTCCATCGGGACAAAAACGCATTGGCAGAACGTGCCTTATTCTTTGAAAGGAAAGAATCGGCTCCTCCCGTAACGACGCCAAGGTTCTTTTGATTGCCTTCCTGCAGAAGAACCACAACGATTATAGCAATTGAAAATAGCGCCAGTACAACGCCAACGATGATTTCACCAATACCCATAATATCCTCCAAATACGTCTCATAAATCATTTTTCATAATATTTTACCACAAGGGCCCGTACATTGCAACAAAAAACTCTCTTTTTATATCGAAATAAAAATTGCAAGAATACAGAACCGCAACTCCGGTACTGTAAAATTTTCCAAAACTCTTATTCCGCCAGATTGATGATTTGAAGCCCCTGGCGTCCGGCGTAGCGGACTGTATAAAATGTACCGCCCCGTTTTTGCGTTAAATAACAAACACAATAGCTGCTGTTGTCAACGAGATAACGGTTTCGTATGAACATGCAGTCCCGGGAATACTTCTCCTGCAAATATATATAGCTGTCGCACTGTTTTTTTATTGCTTCGTATACCTCAATATCTTTTTTGTTCCAGCCGCAGGTCTGTTCCCGGCACGGAAAAACCAAAAGCAAACGGATCCCGCTGCGCCATTCCTGTAAACGAAGTACGCCCCGGGCCGCCAGGGTATCAAACCCCAATGCCCCGCCGATGAAAAAGTTCTGTACACCCAATGCTGCCAGCCGTTCGATTTCCGTATTCAGTTTTTCCTCCAGTGCGGTTTTCTCATCTATGGGAAGAATTCTGTGACCGCTGAAGCATGCCGATTTTTCTCTCATCCCCGCCACCTATTCGTTTTTCATCCATTATAGGCAAATAAACGGTTTTTATAATTCTTAAAATATATATAAAGAACATATTTTCGATTCGTCGATGCTGGAAAAATTTACTCAGAAAAAACTTATTAAAAGCCGCATAAACAAAAATGCCAGGGTTAAAATACTATCATGCAGCGAGGATAAAGCGTTTGCATTTATACCATGCCCGTCTTCATTTATTTGAAGACATAGATGGCATCGATATCCTAGTTGCTCGCTCCTTGGTTACTTATTCGGCCTCCCGGTCAAATATCTAGCCGGGGGGCTTGTTTTTCTTTTCGCCTCCTGCCTCAGGCTTTATTCATCGCCGCTATAATCGAAATTTTCATTTTGCAGTGTCTGACTTGTTCCCTCGGCAATCTTTTCCGTATCACGTGAATCCATGTCAGCGTCGATATTCATACTAAACTTAGGAAGCATTCAATCTCCCCATAAAACGGCTGAATTAAATAAACAAGTCCGTACTCGAAATGTGTGCTGCACAGAATACAGGAGAGACTGAGTATCAATATTTTACAAGTTCACTTGTCAGCAGAATATAAATAACTCCCTAAATATTCACCAAAGCTCAGACGGATACTGCCCGCTGGCTGTAAGGCCCTGTATAGCTTTAGTAACCTCCTTTTTATCCTCCTGATATGTAACACCATACCATTTTTCACGTGAAGATAAAACAGTAACCTGCGCCCTCCCGGCAATCAGCATTTCATTGACGACAAACGGCAGATAAAACTCCGCCTTCTGCGGATTGTCCGGAATCTTTTCCTTCATAAATTTGATAAAGCTTTCGTTCAGATAACGAAAAATAGATGGAGTAAAACCCCACAGATTCATGGAAACCATAGCGCTTTCTTCAAGAGCATTCCAGGTTTCCCCGCCATCGTCGGAATATGCGATACCTGCGCCGCGCCGTTCAATTCTGGTTCGTTCCACAATCTGATTAAGATATCCGTTTTTCGTTTCGCAGACTCCCCTTGAAACAAAGCCGTTATCTGTCACCGTGTTCTTTAAATAGAAGCCGACCATCGCATACTCACATTTCCCGCCATCCCCGGCTTCGGACAAAAAGTCATACATTTTATGAAATGCTTCCCGCCCATAAAAATCATCGGCGTTGATGACAGCAAACGGAACGTTTATATTATTTTGCGCCGACAGTACGGCATGCCCTGTTCCAAAGGGCTTTTCGCGGCCCTCGGGCACACTGCAGCCCTGCGGTACACTTTGCAAGGATTGATGAACTAATTCTATTTCCATATGCTTCCCGGCGCCACTGTTCAGCACCTTACGGAAGTCGGCCTCGTTTTCCTCTTTTATGATGAAAACTGCCTTCTCAAATCCTGCCTGTTTTGCATCATAAAGGGAATAATCGATGATTAGCTCTCCATTTTGCCCCACCGGGTCAATCTGCTTCATCCCGCCGTAACGGCTGCCCATTCCGGCAGCCATCACCAGTAATACCGGTTTTTCCATAGCCTGTGACCGTCCTTTCCTCGTTGTGATTCGTGCATTTATTCTCCGAGCGGATAATAAGGGGATTCCTCTTCCTTTATAAACACGTCGATATGCCGGCTCGCGCGCTCCAGGTCATATACATACACCCAGAGGCCGTCCGCGGCGTAGTCATCGTAAGCCTGCTCGTACTCTCCGGGCACGGTCAATGTCTCCAAGCTATAATCATTAAACAGGATCGGGAGAAATGTGAAAATAGCATCTGCCTGAAGGGAGGTTTCGCAGTATTGGACGACTTCCCGAACAAGGTTTTGATAATCTCCAAGCGAGGTTCCCGCCAGGTTTGCCAAAAGGCCCTGCAGCACCATCTGCTGCCTTCCGGCACGCCCGTCATCCCCACCGATGTTGCGGATTCGGGCAAAGGCGACTGCCTGGTTGCCATTTAACACGAGATTCCCATATTCATACATATAGTCGCTGTCATACACAACGGCAGTCGGATCATCCAGCGTGAGCAGATCCAGATTATCATTGATCTCGTACATCTCACCTTCGGTGATCGTGACGCGGGCCCCTCCGCAGGCATCCACAATTTTCGCCATTTTCGCAAAATTTACCGTAACATAATCCGAAATATCCAGATTATAGTTCTTATTAATCGTTTGAATCGCATTCAGTGCGCCATCTTGGCCATATACATACGCGTGGTTCAGCTTTTCCTGTGCATAACTGCCGTTTTCCATCTCCACCAGTGAGTCCCTTAAAAGCGAGGTCAGTTTGAGTTTGTTATGCACATTATCAATGCTTAATATCATAATTGCGTCAGAGCGCCCTTCCATATTATCGCCGCGGGCATCCACACCGAACAATGCGATGTTTTTGATGTCGCTATGCGATTCGACTCCCGAGTTGATACCCAGCTCAGAGGGATCCCGAGGAAGAGGGTTGGTCGTCAGCCCTTCAAATAAATATGTGGAGGCATAAATAAATATGGCACCCGCAATGATTAAAATTGCGCAAAAAACAGCAATCAAGCTTTTAGCAATGGTTTTACCCTTTTTATTTTTTTTCCGCTTGTTATATTCCCTGGATGAGGAATAGCTGGATACATCCTCAAAACCGGCTTCCTTGTTCCGGGAGGACGTATTACGCGGTGTTCTGTACTGATAACTGTCACCATACTCCTTGTTTGACGAGCCTTTTCTTTTATCCGCCATTCGATACCTCCGGTTATCATTCCCTGGTTTTCATAAATCCCATTGATTCATCCCATGAATACTTATAGAGCTTCATAAACTGAATGCCTGAAACTGCCGGACTTGAAAATTGTGAAACGCAGCCGCGCTGATCAGCCGTTTTCGTTAACATTACTCAACCCCGCTCCGCCGGCAGAACCAATACCCGTATCATCCGATATCCCTGCCCAGTAAGGTGAGTCACTTTCATAGATAAAGCGGTCGATATGCTGGGCGGCCAACTCCAGATCATAGGAAAAGTGCCAGCCGACGCCATCGTATAAATCCCCGCCAAAGGCGGCCTCTTCCTCCCCGGGAATCGTCAGCGTTTGAATGGAGAAGTCTTTCAGCATAATGGGCGCACAGGCCCATGCATCGTCAAGGCCCATTGATGTTTCGCAAAGCGGCATTACCCTTTCCAGTAATGGAAAATACTCCGAGGTGCTCATGCTTTTCAGCCTTGAAAAAAGACCCATCAGTACCTTTTTCTGTCTGTCGGCGCGGTCAAAATCACTGTCTGAACGGTTTCTGGCATATGCAACGGCCTGATTGCCGTTTAGGGTAAAGGTTCCGCCGGAAACATAGCCGTCGGACGACGGAAGAAAATCCGATTCCCAGATTGTACGCTCATAGCCGTCATGAATTTGTTCATACATCAGCGCGTTCAGGTTTTCGTTGGTGTAATAGGCCTCCTCATCTGTCATGGTGATTTCCGTGCCCCCAAAGGCATCCACCACCACCGCAAGGTTATAGAAGTTGATTGTCACATAGTCTTCAATATTCAGGTCAAAATTCTGGTTAATGGTCTTGATGGCAAGCTTCGCGCCGCCATAATCATATGCCGCGTTGATTTTCTGCGTGCCCACGCCTTCAATATTATCAATCCGCGTGTCGCGCAGAATAGAGGTCATTTTAATCTTTCCGTGCTTGTTGTCAACCGTCAGCACCATGATGGCATCGGACAGTCCCTCAAAAGACCCGTCTCTGGAATCCACGCCAAAAAAGGCGATATTCTTGATGCTGTCGTCGTTGGTGGCTGTCAGCTTAATGCCCAGCTCTTCTTTATCCTTCGTGAAATCCACCGTGGAGAGGCCGGAAAAAAGCGATTCCGAAGCATGAATCAGCAGGGATCCACCCACAATCAGCGCGACACTGAAAATCGCCAGTATACTTTTTAAAACAATTCTCAGCGGCTTGTTTTTACGGCGCCTTTTGTAATCCTTTGAAGATGAGTAGCTCGACAGATCCTCAAATTCAATTGCATTCGCGTCATTTCTTTTAATCATTTATTTCTCCTGAAATCTACAAATATGCGATATTATACTACTTTTTCATAGTGCCGTCAAACTTTTGAGCCGTCTGCGGAGTTTCCTTTGGATTCTCCTTTTTAAATATGAAGAGCTTGCTGAAGATATAGTTCAGGATCACCACAACCACATTGGAAAGCAGCTTCATCCAGAAGTTACTGAACAGAAGAACGTCGACAGTCAGATACATAAACAGTATGTCAATGACACCGGAGAATAACCGGAAGCCGAAAAAACTGATAACCTCCCTTAACACCTGCCGAGGCTCTGTCTTCTTGCTTTCAAATACCCATTTCCGGTTTGTGATATACGCAAACAAAACCGATAACACCCAGGCAATGGCCGCCGGTATGGTTGCCGTTGTGATACCGGTGAAGGAAAGCAGATAAACGGACAGAGCGTTGACAGCGATATTGACTACCGTCGTCAGGCCGCCAAAAAACACGTACAGAATCATTTCCTTATGCTTTGCGTAAAGCTGTTTCAGTTGATCCATTGATATTCCTCACTATTTCCGCAACAATTTTTCTTTCGTGGTAAGTAAATTTGGTTTACATATTATTATAAGCGAATCATCACGGTTTTTCAAGCAAATTGTCACGAGCACTTTTTGTTATAAAGCTGTAAGCAATTTGGCGAAACAATTTCCTAATAAGGGTTCTGTAAAAATCCATTGTTTATGCTTTCGATTTTTAATACCACCGTTCACTTTACACCATAAGGACTCTCTTTTTGATTGATTACCAATGCATGTTTCATGAAATAACATACCCTCACTGTTTCACGACAGTAGGGCAGAGATTGTGTTTCAGAAGCGGCGCCGCCGTATTCCATTGAAGAAAGGAATACGGCGGCGCATCATTTATTTACCTGTAATAATATCAAATGAAATTCGCAGCGCCACACTCTGATTCGGCTTGAGCTTCATCGAAATGGTGTTGCCCTTTAAAAGCGCGGCTGTATCCGCTGCCGCGTTGCCCATCAAATCACACTGCACGGCAGACTGAAACTGCATCAGTTCACTTGCAAGCTCCACCTGCGTACTCTTTCCTTCTGTTTCATACAGCTGAAGTATCATATCACCGCTCAGCAGCTTCAGCCCCGCTATGACGGCAGAACCAAGGCCGGTCTTTAAAAAGGCTCCGGCCTTTTTTAGTGCTCCGGGCTGAACTGAGCCCGACTGGTACGGCACCGAATGGGTTAGCCTGAAAGCAGCCTCCGCCATAACAGCCGGTTCGTTCGGCCAGACTCCCACAGATAACCCGATATGGTGAATGCCGCGCTCCGGATAGGGATCCGGACTCATTGTGGAGTGAATCAGGCTCAGAGACAGGCTGTCTCCCGTGCCCCGGTAGCCATACTTGCAGTCGGAGACAATCCCGAGAAGTTTCTCTTCATAGACCGCCGCGCCGTACTGCAGGCCCGGCACATCCATATCCATCGGTGTGCGGTACCGCACACCGGCCGGCACATCGTAGAGGTATTGCTCCGCCCGGATGGTGGGGATCCGGTATACGAGCAGCGGTATGGTGTCGCCCGCTACTTCATGCCAATCGGCGGTGAGCTTGACGGAGAAATGCCGCGCATCCTTTTCCAGTGATATGACGGACGTCATTTCCGACTTGCCAAAGCGTTGCTTCACGGTAAGACCGGAAACGAGACTCCCCGAGAACGGCTTCAGGCTCAGGGTTTCAAGTGGACCCAACATGCGTTTGTAGTGGCCAATCACCCATGAGCTGGAGCTGTCCCGCTCCGTTTCAATGACCCGCAGTCCCGCGCTTTTCGATATGTCCAGCATTTGCCGATTTCTCTCCAAGTCGATGAACGATATCAACTCACCGTTCAGATAACTGAACTCCGCGCGGATATGGCGGTTTTCCAGCACGATATTCCTCGACGGCTTATGGCTGCGCTCTTCGGGCTGCAAATAAATGCGGTATTCCTCCGGCTCCTTTTCCCGCAGAACCACCGTGGTGTAGCCAAAAGCCGGAATGACGGCGCGCACCAGCACCCGGAAGTATTTGTGGTCCCAATACTGCTGCAGCGCGGTATCCAGCATCTGAAACTCCAGCTCTTCCCCGTCCGGTCCGGTAAAGAAGATCTCCCGCATGTCCCCTGTCCAATCCCAAACCGTGATTGCACACGCCTGTTCACGTGCGCCGGAAGAGGAGTTGAACAGATGGTAGACACGCGTTATGCCGTTACCGCGTTCCGGCGCCGGTGTTCCGCCAAACTGCTCAACACCATAGCCCACGCCGGCTCCTTCGGACTGGCTTTCGCCCGAGGCATCCAGAATGACGCCGGCGGTATCGATCTGCGAAGCGATTCCCTGCAGCGCCAGCGAGGCCCGGCTTTCCGCCGTGGCGACGGCCCGCGTAATTTCCCCCATCGCGTGCTCGCGGCTGTCCTGTACGCAGGAGCCGGTGAGGATATCATGGAAATGGGTGAACAACACGCTCCGCCAGGCTTCGTCAAACTGCTTTTCACGGCTGCCGCTGACTCCCCGGGCCCTTGCAAAGGCGTCCCAGAGTTCAGCGTCATACAGAGCGGCTTCGGCCTTGCGGTTTCCCAGCTTTATGCGGCTTTGGGTCGTGTAGCAGCCCGGCATGATAAAATTTAGCTCCCGGTCAATGACCGGCAGTCGGTCCCGGACGTTTTCGGCTTCTTTGAAAAATTCGCCGAAGGTGCCAAATCGCAGGCGCGGAAACACCGGCCACTGCATCATGTCAAGTGCGCGCTCAAGATCTCTTCGCGTGGGGCCTCCTCCGTGGTCGCCCACGCCGTATACCACCAGCCCGGTTTTAAGACCCCCGCTGCGGCTTGACACATCGATGAGGCCAATGCCCGGCAACGGCGTGATGCCGCTATTGTACCAGTACTGCTCACGGTACACGATCATTTCCCTGCCCGACGGCGCACGCCAGCGGTACAGGGCATTGTCGCCGTCCAGGCCGCGGCAGTGGTAGTAATAATCCACGCCGCCCAGGGCGTCCAGCTCCGGCAGAAAAGCACTGTGACCGAAGGTGTCCGGTGAAAAGTCGATGTTCAGCTTTTCTGGGTCGACGTCCCATTCATCCCTCAGATATTTCTTTGTCTGACGGATATGCTCCATAAGAGATCCGGTGGACGGCATATTCTTATCGGTTTCCACCCATGCCGAGGCCGTGACCTCCCAGCGGCCCTCCCGGATATATTTTTGTATTTCCGGCTTCAGCTCCGGCGCGTAATCTTCGATGATTTTATAAACTGCCGCCTGTGACTGGGAGAAACAGAAATCCGGATACTCCCGCATCAGATTCAGCATGGTCTGGAAGGTGGCAATGGTGGCGGCCACCGTTTCATGCCATGCCCACATCCAATTCATATCGATGTGGGCATGGGCCGCGAGAATCAGGGAGTATTCCTTTGCTTCCTCCGACAACGGCATCAGCGTTTGTTCGGCGGCCATGACAGCTTCCTTTGTAAGCACCCCGTCTCGCTGCGCCGCGGACAGTAAAGCGTCCAAAGCGCCGTCGATCACCGCATCATATTTCCCGTCCAGCTTTTTGGACAGACGGATAGAAAACTCGGTCTCCGCCAGAATGCGGCGGATATATTTGTTTGGCGGAGTGACTTTATAGAACTCCTCCCGCGGCATACCGAAGGTCTCCTCATATCGGTCCTTTTCCCGGTTGCCGCCTACCAGAACCTTGAGTTTTTTGTACTTTGCCGGTAAATTCATACTGCTCCTCCTTTATTTTGACAGATAACGGTCCACCACCTGCTGCCGGTATTCCTTTGAGAGGGAGGCAAAAAACGCGGAATATCCCGTAACGCGTACAACAAAATCCGGCTCGCTTTCCGGGTCGGCGTGGGCACGCAGCAGCCGGTCTCTGGATATGCAGTTCATATTGATGAGAGTGCCGCCCATATTGTCATGAGCGTGAATCAGCGCGCACAGTGTGTCGACGCCCGCGTCACCGCTGAGCATTTCCGTAT
>Ga0153939_1000030_pt1 | contig 49363 bp, 39 predicted proteins | sample TSNJ023MetaG_FD_104734 | JGI IMG/M metagenome (GOLD analysis project Ga0153939, IMG submission 104734) | Attine ant fungus gardens microbial communities from New Jersey, USA - TSNJ023 MetaG | ecosystem: Host-associated > Fungi > Mycelium > Unclassified | place: USA: New Jersey, Brendan T. Byrne... | reverse complement strand
TGGGCAAGAGGGTACTTTGTAGCGAGCAGTGGCAATGTAACAGACGATGTGGTCGCAGAATATATAAGGCTACAAGATATAGAGGAGCACAAAAAGAGCGACAATTTTGAGATTAGCGAACTTACTCTTATATTTATTTGCTTCTCAACTACCACGGCAAACAAACAATTAACAGTTGACGATTGCTTTTAAAGCGGCTATCATGGTAGGGAGGTGCAGTTCACCAACCGGAAGGAGCATATTGTTTGACACATATATTTTTGGATTTTGAAATGACCCCGATCCCTAAAAAAAACAAGGAGGCGCGCGCCATCGCCGCAAGGGAGATCATTCAGATTGGCGCCGTAAAACTAAGTGACGATTACGAGGTCACGGGCCATTACTGCCACTTTGTCAAACCGGAGCTGAGCAGCGTCAATCCAAAGATCACGCAGCTCACCGGCATCACCGACGCCGATGTGGCCGACGCATCAACGCTGAAGACGGTCCTCGCGGACTTCGCCGATTGGATCGGTCTCGCGCCGGTGCGCATCTACTCCTGGTCGGGCAGTGACAAAAAGCAGATCCGGCAGGAGTGCGCGCTCAAAAAGCTGATACTTCCCCGCGTGTTTCGCCGCTGGATGGATTTTCAGCGGATTTACACCAGGCTACTGGGGCTTTCGCGCCGCTCAAAGCTTTCCCTGACAAATGCGATCGGCTCGGTGGAAAGCGCCTTTGAAGGGCAGCAGCACAGCGCTCTGTCCGATGCGGAAAACGCTGCGTCGCTGCTCATGCTCGTCAAGGACCGGGATGCGTTTGAAAGGCGATCAAAAATTGTCAGGGAGCTGATGGGCAAGCAGAGCACACATGCCACTACCCTGGGTGACCTGTTCGGAGATGTATTTTCCCAATACATAGAAACCCCGGCCGATGAGGCGGAGAAATCCCTGTCCTATGCCGAAAAATAACACTCAAACACGGCTTTTATTATTGTAACGCAGTTACAAGGGGTGCAAAACTTCGACACCCCCAAAATATGCACAGCGGCTCCTGAGCCGGAGGAGCTGGAGGAGCACGGCCAGGCCGGAGTGAGGCTCACCAGGTGGAAGCCGACTGACGTTTTGCGGGAGTTTGAGCAGGGGAGTCCCATCGAAGCGCTTGCGGGCCGGGTTCACCGGTCCGGTCTGTTTCGAACAAAGACGCTGTCCGCCGACTATGTGCGCCGGTGCCTCTATGAGCAAGCGCAGCGGTCTGAGGAATGACAGAGTGGAGTCCCGAGTGCGGAAGCTTGGAGGAACTCCACCGGAAAACCCTGGAGCTGTACCGATCGGGCAAGACGTTCATGGAGATCGCGGATCAGCTTGGGGTACCGGTGGTTCTTGTGGCGGAGTGTGTGATGTGGTACAATAAGGGCAGCGAAGAAGATAGGGATATTTCACTAAATAAAAATTTAGTGAAATAAAGGGAGGGGCCTTTTGCATTGCAACCTGTAAAGCAAGTGAATCAATATAAGGATGCACCGCCGCTGTTGCGGGACTTTTTATTCTATATGCGCACTATTCGCGGACGCTCTCCGAAAACAGTAGATGCGTACTACATAGACCTGCGCACATTTTTACGGTACATCAAGATGCACGCCGGATTGATGGGCGCGGCTACCAGCTTTTCGGACATTCAGATTGAGGATGTTTCACTGGAGCTGATCCAGGCTGTTACGCTCTCGGATATTTATTCCTTTTTGAATTACGCGATGACTGATCGTGACAATCAGGCTAAAACACGTTCGCGCAAGGTTAGCAGCATCCGGTCCTTTTTCAAGTATCTCACAACAAAAGCGGGTGTTCTGGAGGAAAATCCAGTAAAGGATCTGGAAATGCCTGGCGCAAAAAAGACCATGCCCAAATACCTCACGCTTGAGGAGAGCCTGGAGCTGCTCAGCGCGGTTTCCTCCCCTTTTCCACAGCGGGACACCTGTATCCTTGTACTTTTCCTGAATTGCGGCATGCGCCTTTCTGAGCTAGTGGGCATCAACATTCAGGACATCCGCGACAACACCGTCAGGCTTCTGGGCAAGGGAAACAAGGAGCGCATCGTTTATTTAAATGAAGCCTGCCTTTATGCGCTACAGGAGTACTTAAAGATCCGCGTGCCGCCACAAAATGCTGTTCACCGCAACGCGTTGTTCCTGTCCAAGCGAGGAGCCCGGCTGACAACGCGGCGCGTACAACAAATTGTGGAAGATTGCCTGCGTTCCGCCGGCCTCGGTGACAGAGGCTATTCCCCCCATAAGCTTCGTCACACGGCGGCTACCCTGATGTACCAGCACGGCGGCGTAGACATCCGGGTGCTCAAGGAGATTTTGGGGCATGCAAACCTTGCAACAACCGAGATTTACACACACGTGTCGGACAAGCAGATCGAAAAAGCGGCCAACGCCTCTCCCCTTGCCAATGTCAAAATCAAATCAAAAGCAAAGACTGAGGAATGAAATAAAAAAACGCATCGAGGTCAACAACAACTCGATGCGTTTTTTTATTTCGTCAATTGAGCGGCATCAATTAGCAGCAGCTGCTTGATGTCGTACAGCTTCTGTGAGAGGTCCACGTAATAGCGGTGCGGGTGTTCAAAACGTTTTACCTCGTCCCACAGGCGATCAATCTGGTCCAGACAATAAGCCTGAATATCCTCCAGGGGCGGTGTTTGATACACCTGCTTACCCATTTGGAAGACCGGCGTCAGCAAGCGTTCCGCATTGTAATTCGACACGGTTCTCCGTTTCCAGACCGCATTTGGGTCAAACAGCACCAGCGGCTTGGAGGAATCCATCTCCTCGTCGTAGGCGGTGACGTAGTCTGCGATAGCTTGTCCGGTCTCGTTGGAAAAAATCCGGTATGGATTCTTGAAATGCGGTGTGGTAATTTTTTCCACCGTTTCGCTCAGCTTGATCTTTGGCTGGTAGGAGCCATCAGCCTCAATAGCCACTAGCTTGTAAACGCCACCGAAAACCGGCTCGGATTTGCTGGTAATCATCTTTTCGCCCACGCCAAAGGAATCCACAGCCGCTCCCTGTATCAGCAAATCGCGGATAATGTATTCATCCAAAGAGTTAGACGCCGTGATTTTCACATATTCACAGCCCGCGTTATCCAGCAGCTTGCGCGCTTTCTTGGACAGGTATGCAATGTCGCCGCTGTCGATGCGCACTGCATTCAAGCGGTGGCCTCGGGGCTCCAGGTACTCCTTGCAGATGCGGGTCGCGTTGGGAATCCCAGATTTTAAAACATTGTAGGTGTCCACCAGCAAGGTGCAGTTGTTTGGATAAAGCTTTGCATAGCTTAAAAACGCTTCGTATTCGCTGTCGTAAATTTGCACCCAACTGTGTGCCATTGTGCCTACTGCCGGCACGCCGTGGTTGATGTCCGCCAACACACAGGCTGTTGAGGTGCACCCGCCTATATAGGCGGCCCTGGCGCCCAATACGGCAGCATCATAGCCCTGCGCGCGCCGGGAGCCGAACTCCATGACCGGTCTGCCGTCGGCCGCGCGCACAATGCGGTTGGCCTTTGTGGCAATCAGGCTTTGATAATTGATGCTTAGCAGCACCATTGTCTCTATAAGCTGGGCCTGGATGATCGGTCCGCGCACAATCACAACAGGCTCGTTGGGGAAAACCGGCGTGCCTTCTTTTGCGGCCCACACATCACATGCAAAGGAAAAATCGCAAAGATACTGTAAAAACCCTTCGTCGAAAATCCCCTTGGAGCGCAAAAACGCGATGTCTGAATCAGAAAAATGTAGATTGGCGATGTAATCGATCAGCTGATCCAGTCCCGCAAAGATCGCAAAGCCGCCGCCATCCGGAATCTTCCGAAAAAACATGTCGAAAACGGCTATTTTATCCTTTTGCCCGTTGACAAAGTAGCCGTTGGACATAGTGAGCTCATAATAATCCAGCAGCATGGTGAGATTGCGCGGTGAACTCCAATCTAGACCCATTATCCGGTTCCCCCGATGTCTGTTTCCTGTATTTCTTCTTTTAGGAAATTTGCTGAAAGATGCGGTACATGTCGTGGTTGATCTCGTGCTTCATCTGCAGGGCCTCGAAGATATCGAAGTCGGTGATGACGTTGTCGCGCACGGCTACAACCCGATTGCTGGCGCCGCCCAGCAGCAGGTCCACGGCATAGCTGCCCATCTGGGAGGCCAGCACCCTGTCCCTGGCGGACGGGGAGCCGCCGCGCTGCACATGGCCGATTACGGTGGAGCGTGTTTCAATGCCGATGCGCTGTTCGATGTAGTTTGCCAGCACCTCGGTGCTGGAAAGCCTGCCCTTGCCAAACACCTGATTGGCCACGCCCTCCGCGACGATAATGATAAAATGGCTCTTGCCTATGTCGATGAATTTGCGCAGCTGGGTGATGATATCGTCTTCAATGTTGTATTTGATCTCCGGCACCATCACAACCTCGGCGCCGCAGGAGATGGCCGCATGCAGCGCAATATCGCCGCAGTTTCTGCCCATGACCTCCACCACCGAGCAGCGGTTGTGGGACTCCGAGGTGTCACGCAGCTTATCCACCGTTTGGATAACGGTATTGACCGCTGAATCAAAACCGATGGTGAAGTCGGTGGAGGCGATGTCGTTGTCGATCGTGCCGGGGATGCCGATACAGGGAACACCTTTGAGGGAAAGGTCTCTGGCGCCGCGGAACGAGCCGTCTCCGCCAATTACGATCAAGCCGTCCAAGCCCACTTCTGCGCAGGTATCCTTGGCCTTTTCCACGCCCTCGTCCTCCATAAATTCGGGGCAGCGTGCGGTGTGCAGGATGGTACCGCCCCTCTGGAGCGTTCCACTGACGCTGCGCAGCGTCATATCGATCATATTATTGGTCATCAGCCCGTTGTATCCTTTGAGTATCCCCTTTACGTTGAGATTGTTAAAGCGCGCGGTCCTAACCACTGAACGGATTGCGGCATTCATACCGGGAGCGTCTCCACCGCTTGTTAGAATCCCGATTCTTTTGATTTCCGCCATGATTTTTCCTCCCCCAAAGGCAGCTCGTTTTTTCCAAATTATAGAAATGGCAACAAATTGCTGTAGAATAGTTTACAGTATAATGCACATGCCGGCCAATGTCAAGCAGCGGTCGGCGCGTTAGCTCACATGCACCACATTATCTTCGCCAAGAAGCCTTTTGAGCTCTCGCATTAAAACGCTGTTTGCATCCACCCAGTAGTTTTTTGGACAGAGCATGTATTTCTTTTCCCGCTGAAAGTAGAAATACACCTGCGTGGGTCCTTCAAACACAAACAAAAAGTTGGACGCCGGCTCGATGAGCGGGCTCTGCTCATCGGGGAATTTCAGATACAGTCCCCTGCGCCTGCCGCTCTTCGCGGAAACCTGCGGCTCCTGCCCCACACTCTTCGATACAACGGCCTGCTGTGGCGTGAACAGGCTGTCGCAGACGATCTGCGCCTCCTCCTCCTCGCCCGCTTTCACCTTGCCGTGCAGGACCACGGCGCTGCCCACGCTGAGCAAGGAGCCGTGCTCGGCGAACACCCTGGGGAACACAATCGCCTCAATGGAGCCTGTCTTATCCTCAATGCCCGCGAAAGCCATCATCTCGTTAGATTTGGTGGTCTTCAGCTTTTTGCTGCTTACGAGCCCCATGATCTGCACCTGCCTGCCATCCATATTCTTACCCGTGACCACCTCGCGAACCGGTGTCGCGCCGATTTTGCGGGCCAGATCATCGTACTGGGAGAGCGGGTGCCCGGTGATGTAAAGCCCTGTTGTCTCTTTCTCTCCGCTCAGCCGTTGTATCAGCGACAGCGGCTCCATCTCGGGCAGCACATAATCGTCCTTTGCGCCGGACTGCTGCGCAGCTCCAAAAAGGTCCATCTGCCCGTCGATGTTGTTGCGCCGTGTGCTTTCCACGTCCTCCAGCAGTCTTTCAAAGCCATACAGCATCTGGCCGCGCTCGTGCCCAAAGCAGTCCAGCGCGCCGCATTTGATCAGGCTCTCCACAGCGCGCTTGTTCAGCTCCTTTCCAGCCATGCGCTCCAGGAAGTTATAAAGCCCTGTGAACGGCCCCGCCTCGCGCTCCTGCAGCAGGGACTTGATCAGTCCCCGGCCCAGATTTTTCAGGGCCAGCAGCCCAAACCGGATGCTGCTTTTCTCCACCGCAAAACCCATGCCACTCTGGTTGATGTCAGGGGGCAACACGCCGATATCCAGTTTTTTGGTCTCCTCAATGTAGTAGGTGATTTTGTCGGTGCTGTCCAGCACGCTGGTCATCAGCGCCGCCATGTACTCCTTGGGATAATGGCACTTGAGATAGGCGGTCTGGTAGGCGACCAGCGCGTAGGCAGCCGCGTGGGATTTGTTGAACGCATAGGAGGCAAAGGAGCTCATTTCGTCAAAGATGTCGTTAGCGGTCTTCTCATCCACGCCGTTTGCGACCGCTCCCACGCACTCAACGCCGCCATCCTCCCTTTTGGCGCCGTAAACAAAGCTCTGGCGCTCTTTTTCCATCACGTCGTGCTTCTTTTTGCTCATGGCGCGGCGCACCAGGTCGGCCCTGCCATAGCTGTAGCCCGCCAGCTCACGGCAAATTTGCATCACCTGTTCCTGGTAGACGATGCAGCCGTAGGTGACACCGAGTATGGACTCCAGAAGCGGGTGCTTGTAGGTCACCAGCTTTGTATTGTGGCGGTTCGCCACATACCGCGGAATCGACTCCATGGGACCCGGCCGGTACAGCGAAATCACCGCGATCAGGTCCTCCATGTACTCCGGCTTGAGCTGGATCAGCACGTTTTTCATGCCTGCCGACTCGAATTGGAACACCCCGTTGGTCTGCCCCTTTGAGAACATCTCGAACACGGGGCCGTCATCCAGCGGTATTTTTTCAATGTCAAAGTCCGGGCGGCTTTTGCGGATCTGCTCCTGGGCGTCGCTGATCACGGTCAGGTTGCGCAAGCCCAGAAAGTCCATCTTCAGCAGACCCAGCTCCTCCAACGTGGTCATGGTAAACTGGGTGACGATGGAGGTGTCACTCTTGGAGAGCGGCACATAGTGGTCCGCACGCTCCCGCGTGATCACAACACCCGCCGCATGGGTGGAGGCATGGCGGGCCATGCCCTCCACCTTGCGGGCCATGTCGATCAGCTCCTTGTTCTGCGGGTGTTCGTTGTACATGCCTCGCAGATCGGCCGAAACCTCCAGCGCGCGGTCGATGGTCATGCCCAGCTCAAAGGGGATGGACTTTGCGATCACATCGCACTGCTGGTAGCTCATGCCCAGCGCGCGGCCCACATCCCGGATCGCCCCCCGCGCGGCCATGGTGCCGAAAGTGATGATCTGCGCCACGTGGTCCGAGCCGTACTTTTCCACCACATAATCGATGACCTCCTGACGGCGCTCGTAGCAGAAGTCGATGTCGAAGTCCGGCATACTGATGCGCTCGGGGTTCAGAAAGCGCTCAAACAGCAGGTTATAGGCAATGGGGTCGATGCCGGTGATGCCGATGCAGTAGGCGGCCAGGCTTCCTGCGCCCGACCCCCTGCCCGGCCCCACGGGAATCCCTCGGCTTTTGGCATAGGCGATGAAGTCATGGACGATCAGGTAATAATCCACATAGCCCATGCCCGAGATCACGTTCAACTCATATTCCAGCCGGTCCACCACGGCCCGATCCGGGGCTTCGCCGTAGTATTTGCGCAGCCCCGTGTAGCACATGTCCCGGAAGTATTCGCCGTTTTCGCGGCCGTCCGGCGCCTGAAAGTAGGGCAGCTTGGTTTCGCCAAACACAAACTCCACCTCGCACTGGCGCGCGATCTTTCCGGTGTTCTCGACAGCGCCCTCGTAACCGCCGAACAGAACGCGCATCTCGTCCTCGGATTTCAGATAGAACTCCTCGGTGGCGAACTCCATGTCGCTGCCTTCCTGCACAGTGCGGTTGGTCTGGATGCAGACCAGCACATTCTGCATTTTGGCGTCTTCCCTTTCGATGTAGTGGGTGTCGTTGGTGGCAGCCACTTGTACACCGAGCTCTTTTGCCAGACGCTCCAGATCGGGCAATATGCGCACCTGCTCCTCAATACCGTGATTCTGCAGCTCAATGTAGTAGTCGTCGCCGAAAAGGCCCTTGTAAAAGAGCGCGGCCTCCTTGGCTTGCTCGTATTCCCCGGCGGATAACCTGCGGGGAATCTCCCCGGCCAGGCAGGCCGATAGGCAGATCAGCCCATCGTGGTACTGCTCCAGCAGCTCCCGGTCGATGCGCGGCTTGGAGTAGAAGCCCTCCACAAAACCCATCGACACCAGCTTGATCAGGTTTTGGTAGCCCTGGTTGTTCTTGCAGAGCAATATCAAATGGTAGGGCGCGTTGTCCACCCGGTGCTGCTTGTCGTGGCGGGTGCGCGGCGCAATATACACCTCGCAGCCGATGACAGGGCGAATCCCCTGATTTTTACATTCTTTGTAAAAATCAATGACACCGTACATGACGCCGTGGTCGGTGATCGCAAGGCTTTTCTGCCCCAGTGCCTTTGCCTGGGCGACAAGGGGTGCGATCTTGCAGGCGCCGTCCAGCAGGCTGTACTCGGTGTGCACGTGCAGGTGGGCAAAATCAGACATCCTCTTCCCTCCCCAATGTGTCCCTGATGGCTTGTGCCAGCCTGGAGAGCTTGTCCAAGCGGTGGTGCATGCCGCTGCGGCTGATGGGCGTGGAGCTGGCCTCGGCTAGTTCCCGCAGCGACATATCCGGATTCTCTATGCGCAACAGAGCGACCTGCCGCAGGTTTTCGGGCAGCCAGTCGGCTCCCTTTTGCTCCAGGATCAGACGGATATCCTCCGTCTGGGCGGAGGCGGCACCCACAAGTTTGTCGATGTTTGCCGTTTCGCAGTTGGTGATGCGGTTCGCCTTGTTGCGTATATTCTTTACGATCTCCACCTCGATCATAGCCAAGCTGGCCTTGCTGGCGCCCATCAAGGTGAGCAGGTCCTCGATTTCAGCGCACTCCTTGAAGTACAGCACCTCCGCCCCCCTGCGCGTAACCTGCCCCGGTCCGCCCGTAAAGCGGCTCAGCAGCTCACGCAAGGGCTCGCAGAGCGCTTTGTTCCTGACTACAAACTCCAGGTGGTAGCCTTTCTCGGGAGCGGTGACACTGCCGCAGGCCATCCATGCGCCGGAAAGGAACGCGTGGATTCGCCCCGATCCCTGCAGGGCTTCGCCGTTGATTTCCCCGTCCCGGTGGCCCAGCGCTGCCAGCAGCCTGTCCCGGTCCTGGCGGGCGGGCACACTCACCTCGTAAAAGGGCTTTCCCCGGAGGGATCGTTCCCTTTTGAGCACCCGAGCGGTTTTTCCAGCCAGGCTGTGGACAAACCACTTGTAGAGCTCCGCCATTTCGGCCATCTCGGTCCCAAAGGATATCTCTTCCGGTCCAAAACTTTTGGCGTACAAAAGCAGGCCATACGCCTGCGACTTTTTATACCGCAGGCGCATTGGCCTGTTTTGCACTATTTCAAGCTTTACTTCGTTGGAAAAGGACATGCGCCGCACTCCCGGTATTTATTTTGTTGTTACTACCCCAATATCCCGGTGATTCGTACTTACAACGGCGCCTCTCTGTACCAGGTGAGCGACCAGAATCCGGGTGAACACCACCGAGCGGTGCTTGCCACCCGTACAGCCAATAGCTACCACAAGCTGGCTTTTGCCCTCCTGCCGATAGAGCGGAAGCAGATAGTCGATCAGGTCCAGCAGCTTCGGAATCAGCCCCGTGGCCTGTGGGAAGCTCAGCACATACTCCCGCACCGGCTCGTCCAGCCCGGTCTTTTCCTTGAGCTCCGGCACATAATATGGGTTTGGCAGACAGCGCACGTCGAACACCAGGTCGGCGTCGCCGGGCAGGCCATACTTAAAGCCGAAAGAGGTGCAGATCACCATCATGGAATCGTCCGCGTTGGCCGAAAACATATCCCGTATCCGGTTCTTGATCTGCGTGGGGGAGCTCAGTGTGGTGTCGATCACATAATCTGCCCTGGCCTTGGCGGACTCCAGCATCTCCCGCTCCAATGTGATTGCCTTGTCCACCGAGGTCACCTTGTCCGAGAGCAGTGGGTGCCTGCGGCGCGTCTCCTTGTAGCGGATGCGAAGCGTTTTGTCGTCGCAGTCCATAAATAGGGTCTTGAACTGGTACTTGGAGTCCGCCAGCTCGCTCAGGCAGGCGATGTATTCGGCGAACATATCCCGGCTGCGCACATCCACCACCAGCGCGATCTTGGCGATCTTGCCGTCCGATTGGGCGGGAAGATCGGCAAATTTACCGAGCAGACGGGGCGGCACATTGTCCACGCAATAAAAGCCCACGTCCTCAAGCGCATTGATTACCTGCGTTTTCCCCGCGCCGGACATTCCGGTCACAATCACAAAATCCATTGGTTTTCTCCTGGCTTTCCATTAGACCTGTTCTAAAGCCTGTTTGTTATCTGATGATTTTTACTTCGCATTCCAGCTTGTACCCGGTATCTTGCAGCACCTTACCGCGCACAAGGTCAATCAGCTTCAGGACATCCTCGCAGGTGGCCCCGCCCCGGTTGATCACAAACCCGGCGTGCTTTTCGCTGACCTGCGCGCCGCCCACACCACGCCCCTTGAGGCCGCATTCGTCGATCAGCGCAGATGCATAGGCGCCGGGCGGGCGGCGGAACGTACTGCCCGCACTGGGAAACTCCAGCGGCTGCTTGTCTCTACGCCGCTGCATGTAGTCGTCCATATCGGCGCGTATCCGCAGAGGGTCCCCGCGCCGCAGGCGGACCACCGCGTCGGTGATCACAAGATCCGCGTCGGAGTATGCGCTGTGACGGTAGGATAGCTGCATCTCGCCGCCCGAGTACACACCGGGCCTGCCGCCGAGGTCGAGATGATGGGTGCGCAGCAGCACGTCTTTCATCTCCCCACCGTAGGCTCCCGCGTTCATATAAACCGCGCCACCCACACTGCCGGGGATGCCATAGGCAAACTCCAAGCCCGAAAGACCCTGCTCCTGCGCGTACACACAAAGGGCGGAAAGCGCGGCGCCGCTCTCGCACGCAAGCGTGGTGTCGTCCAGCTTTGTGATCCTGGAAAATCTGCCGCTCAGGCAGAGGATCATCCCCTTGAAGCCACTGTCCGCAAACAGCACGTTGGATCCCTTGCCCAGCACCATGAGGGGAATACCGGAGCATTGGACTACCGCGAGCAACAGCGCGATCTGCTCCGCTCCGCCGGGCCAAACGACCAGCGGAACGGTCCCCCCTATTTTGAATGTACAGTGTTCTTTTAGCGGAACATCCCGCTTGAACGCGATGTTGTTAGCCGCGCAGAGCTGCTCAATGTCAATATAATTCATCTTTACCCCCGGAATCATTCTTCATCGGTCAGCTGTTTGCCGGTCTTTTTGCGTAAAAGGCCGAGAAAGCGATCATAGTCCGCGTTCAGGATCAGCTCCTCGGGGAACCCGATCTCCTCCAGCATGTGCACTGAATCCCCGAAGCGGCCGATACGGGTGTGGATGTGTGCGTCCGAGCTGACCACGATGGGCACATTGTACTCCGCACACAGCCAGGCAATCTGGCGGCATCGCTCCGAGGAGCCTGCCCGGCCGGTGAACGAATGCGCGTTGATCTCCACAATTTTTCCGGTGGTGGCAAACTCCTTGATCGCCGGCTTCAGCTCAAAGCTGTAGCGTGGGTCACCGCAGTGACCTATTACGTCGATCAGCGGGTTTTGCGCCACCTTAATCCAGACCTGCGTGTTCTGCTTTTCGGTGCCGGGCTTGATCACTGGGGTGTGTAACGACGCGATCACCCACTCCATTTGTTCCAGGAGCTTCGGGCTGAAATCCACGTTCCCTTCAAAGTCAAGTATATTTAACTCCACGCCCTTTAATATCATTACGCCGCTCAAAAAACGCGGAATGATTTTTAAATTCATAAAATGCATTTGGGTGGGGCCCCCTTCCATGACGGGGGCGTGGTCGGTCGTCGCCAGGAATTTGAGCCCTTTCAGCGCCGCAGCGGCAGCGTTTTCCCCGATGGAAGAGTATGCGTGCCCGGAGCTGATGGTGTGGGTGTGGGTGTCTGCAATAATTGAGATCATTTTTGCCTCTCCTGATGCGTGATGAATTATTTCTCGAAGCCCCATTCGTCCGTCTTTACGGCGTCGGGGATGTCGTCGTCAAGTCCGAGCTTGGCCAGCAGCTCTTGTGCCGCGTTGTAGCCCATCACTTTCTGCCGGTTGTTCATGGCCGCCACCTCGATGATGATGGCCAGATTCCGCCCGGGCTTGACCGGTATGGTCAGCAGCGGAACCTTGTTCCCCAAAATCTCGGTGTATTCATTTTCCAGGCCCATGCGATCATATATTTTCTTGGAGTCCCATTGCTCCATCTGAATGATCATGTTGATCTGCTCGGTCACCTTGACTGAGCCGATCCCGAAAATCCGGCGCACATTGATAATGCCGATGCCCCGCAGCTCCATAAAGTGGCGGATGTTTTCCGGTGAGGTTCCGACCAGCGTGCGAGCGGACACACGGCGGATTTCCACGGCGTCGTCCGCGATCAGACGGTGCCCGCGCTTCACAAGCTCCATGGCCACCTCACTCTTCCCGACTCCGCTTTCGCCCAGGATCAGGATGCCCTCGCCGTACACCTCCACAAGCACCCCGTGGCGGGTGATGCGCGGCGCAAGCTCTACATTCAGCGCGGAGATCAGCGTGGAGGAAAACTCCGAGGTCCCCAGTTCGGTGCTCAGCAGCGCGCAGCCGTTCTTTTTGGCCGCCTCCACCATCTCAGGGAAAATATCCATCCCCCGGGCCACCACCACCGCGATGGGCTTGTAGCTGAAAAAGCGCTGAAGGCGGTCGTTTCGCTCGTTTTTGGAAAAAAGTTCCAGGTAGGCATATTCGCTTTTTCCGATTATCTGAATGCGCTTGTTGTCAAAATACTCAAAGAAGCCTGCAAGCTGCAGGCCGGGACGATTTACCTCGGAGCTGCTGATCTCGATTTCCCTGGCATCCCTGGGCAGGTAGATGGTGTTCAGGTGGTGCGTTTTGATTAGCTGTGAAAGCTTCACCGAAAAAGTTGTTTTCACCGACTCATCCTCTCTTGGGCTTGCTTGTGAAAACCGCTCTTGTTTTCACGTACTCTATTATACAGGAATCGGCCAATACTTTCAAACCCCAATGGTTATTGACAAATGTTTTTTTTTCGTTATCATTATAGGTAAATCTGATAAAATAACGAGCTCTATAAAAGGGCCATATTAAGGAACGGATGTTATCATGAAAATCGCATTGTTTACCGAGACCTACATTCCAAATGTTAATGGAGTTGTGGCGCACGTAAAAACCCTGAAGGAGGGACTGGAGCAGCTGGGACACGAGGTGCTGATTGTTACTGCGGACAAACACGCAAAGCACCATTACATTGAAGAAGGTGTTCTCCACTGCCCCGCCGCTGAGATCAAGCGCTTCTACGGTTTTGGCGCCGCAATGCCGATCAGCCGCAGGCGGCAACGACTTGTGTCCGGCTTTGCTCCCGATATCATTCACATTCACCACGAATTTGGAATTGGGCTCAGCGGCATCTGGGCAGCGCGCGCGCTACGGATTCCACTCGTTTACACGCTGCACACTATGTACGATCAGTATATTTTCTATATCGCGCCAAGGCCGCTTACGAGGGTTGCCACCAAGTTTTCGCACAAATATACCGGCTTTATTGCCCGCAAGGCCACCGCGCTCACCGGACCATCCCAGAAATGTGAGGAGTACTTCCGCCGCATCGGCGTCACGGATGAGCTGAATCTAATCCCCAACTCCGCCGACCTTAACGCGTTCAATCCGGAAAAGGTGACCCAGGCGGAGCGCGAAAAGCTCCGGGAGACCTATGGCATCCCCAATGATCAAATGATCGCCTGCTTCTGTGGACGCCTGGGCAAGGAAAAAAGTGTGGATGTCATGCTTGAGTATTTCGCAGGCACCATCACACCCGAGGACAAGATGCACCTTCTGATTATCGGGGACGGTCCCGACAAAAAAGCGCTGGAGCTCATGGCCGAGGGGCTGGGCATCGCGGATATGGTTACATTTACAGGCATGGTGAAGCACGAGAAGATGCCCGCGCACTTTGCAATCGGGGACGTTTACATCACCGCTTCACTTTCCGAGATGAACTCCATCTCCATGCTGGAGGGCATGGCGTCCGGCCTCCCTGTTCTACAGCGCTACGACGAACTCAACGCCGACCAGATTTCCACCGGCGAAAACGGCTACACATTCCAAACCAAGGAGGAAATGGCCGCCGAACTGCGGGAGATCAGGGCGTTGGACCCTGAGCGGCTGCAGGCGCTCAAACGGCAGGTGATCGGCACTGTGGAATCCAGAGGCTCCACCCAGCTTGCCTCCTATATGATCACCGTTTACGAAAAGGCAATGGCCAAAAAAAGAATGACAGCACCGGTGCGGACCATGAGAAGCTATAAACGATAAAAAACCAAGCTGTGGACATTGCTCACACAGCTTGGTTTTCATTAGAATTTATTCGAGAGGCGCTTCGCTCTCGGTTTACTGGAATTCCTCGTTGGCAGAAGTCTGTTGTTGGACTTTGCTCAGGTATTCTTGGTAAGCCTCCAGGATTTTGGTCTCAAGTGTGTGGCGCGCTTCCGGCGTGATAGGGTGTGCGATATCGCGAAAGACTCCGTTGTCGTCCTTGCGGCTGGGCATGGCGACAAACAATCGCTCCGGCCCTTCAATCACCTTGATATCGTGAACGGCAAGGTCGTTGTCGATGGTTACCGACACCAAAGCCTTTAGCCGTGTGTCTTGATAGGTTCTTCTCACCCGGATATCTGTTATATTCAAAAGAAAACCTCCTACAGAATGCAGTCATTGCAAGGCTCTGATAGTAGTATTTTATTTTCCGGCAGATTTATTCCTTACAATGCAAAACTTGCGGCTGCCGCAAGCCTTATTGGTAAAATTTTGAAATTCTGTTTATTTTATGCACGCCCCGCTATATAATAGAAGTAGAGAATTTGACAGGAGAGTGTGCCATGACTTTGGAAAAAGCGCTGAGCAGCGCAAAATGCTTACATTTTATCGGCATTGGCGGATCGGGTATGTTCCCCATTGTGCAGATTTTTCACGGGCGTGGATACGGTATACAGGGCTCGGACAACAACCCCGGCGACACCACCAAGGCAGAGGAAAACATGGGGATCCGGGTGATGATCGGCCACAGCGCCAACAATGTAACAGGCGCCGACCTAGTGATTTACTCCGCCGCAATTATGCGGGACAACCCGGAGCTGGTGGCGGCGCACGGTGCCGGCATCCCTGTTTTTGAGCGCTCCCAGGTGCTTGGCTACATCACACGCCAGTACGAGGACTGTATCTGTGTCAGCGGCACCCACGGCAAAACCACCACAACGGCCATGGCCACTCATATTTTGGTCAAGGCGGGGCTGGACCCCTCCGCCGTTATCGGAGGAAAGCTGCCGTTGATCGGCGGCAACGGCCGGGCGGGCTCCTCCACCATCATGACCTGCGAGGCATGTGAGTTTGTGGATACCTTTTTGCAGCTTGATCCGGATATCGCGGTGATCCTGAACGTGGACGCAGACCACCTGGATTACTTCGGCACCCTGGAAAACATCATCGCGTCTTTCCGCAAATTTGCGCTGAAAGCGTCAAACTGCGTGATTTACAACGGCGACGACGAGAATACACGCAAGGCGGTGGACGGTGTCGAAAAAAAGCTGGTCTCCTTTGGCCTTGCGCCTGAAAACACCTATTCAGCGCAGAATATCACGGTGCTGTCCCCTATCGAAACACGCTTTGATCTGGTGAAAAACGGCCAAATTTTAACGGCGCTCACACTGCATGTGCCAGGCCGCCACAATATCCTGAACGCTTTGGCGGCCTGCGCCTCGGCACTGGAGGTAGGAGCCGCGCCGGAGCAGATTGCACAGGCACTCCCCTCTTTCACCGGGGCGGGGCGCCGCTTTGAGCTTCTAGGCGTGGTGCGCGGCGCGACCATTGCGGATGACTACGCCCATCACCCCGCCGAGCTGAAAGCCACGCTGGAGATGGCTATGGGGATGGGCTACAAAGCTGTGTGGGCGGTATTCCAGCCCTTTACCTACTCCCGCACCGCACTCCTGCTGCAGGACTTTGCCGACGCACTGTCCATCGCGGACAAGGTGGTGATGAGCGAAATCATGGGCGCAAGGGAGGTTAATACTTTCAACATCTACACCAAGGACCTGGCGGATAAAATCGAGGGCTCGGTGTGGTTCAACACCTTTGAAGAGATGGCGGATTACGTGATGGGCAACGCATCGGAAGGCGACCTTGTGATCACGCTGGGCTGTGGCGATGTTTACAAATGCGCGAAAATAATGCTTCAAAGGTAATATTTTTGGAAAATAGGAACGGCATTTTCTCTTTTTTTATATACTGGGATGTGTGATCGTTGATTGCGCATCCCTTTTTGTGTTATACTGCATATAATGCCACAGAAAGGCGGTGAAAGGGACAAAATAATGAATAATAAAGCAAAGGAGCGTGATTGCACAATTTCTGTATCAGCCAAAGCGCCAGAGCCGCTAGCACCAGCGTGTATTCAAAGCAGGTTTGCACACACACGCAAGGCCGTCGGCTGACGAGGTGGGAGGAGTATCGAAAGTTCGGCGGATGCCTCCCCGCTTTCCCCAGGGCGTTATGACAGGGCAAAGCCCGCGGGCAACCGCGGAGACAAATCCCTGTCTGTGGGGAAATTCAATTGAATATTTGGAGACCATCATGTGTGGAATTATTGGTTATACCGGCGCAAACAACGCTGTGGACATCGTACTGGAAGGCCTTTCCAACCTGGAGTACCGCGGCTATGATTCCGCCGGGATCTCAATTGGCCTGGCCGATGGTATCAAAACCTTAAAAGCCGAGGGAAGACTGCAGGGTCTCAGAGAAAAAGTGGAAAACCGTGAGTCCCCGCTTACAGCATCCTGCGGCATTGGACACACCCGCTGGGCCACCCACGGAGAACCCAGCGAGCGCAATGCCCACCCCCACTGCACTGAGCGGGTGTCCCTTGTGCACAACGGCATCATCGAAAATTATATGCAGATCAAGGGCCGCTTATCCCAACAGAACAGCGCATTCGCCTCCGATACCGACACCGAGGCGGCTGTCCGCCTGATCGACCATTACTACAACGGCGACCCCTTTGACGCGCTGGCAAAGGCGCTTGTGGAGCTGGAGGGCTCGTTTGCTTTCGGCGTTTTGTTTTCCGACTACCCCGACAGGCTGTATGCGGCGCGCAAGGACAGCCCGTTGATTATCGGTCTTGGCGGGCACGGGAATTTCATCGCGTCGGATGTCACCGCGATCCTGTCCCACACCCGTGAGTATTATCTGCTGGATGAGCTTGAAATCGCACAGATCACCGGGAATCGGGTTTGGGTGCGCAGGCTGGACGGGTCAACTGTTGAGAAAGAGCTGAACACCGCAAACTGGAGCATAGACGCCGCGCAAAAGGGCGGCTTTGACCACTTTATGCTCAAGGAGATCTACGAGCAGCCCAAGGCACTGATGGACACGATTCACCCCCGCGTGCGGGACGGCCTCCCCTTTTTCGAGGCGGACGGCCTTCCCACGGACTTCTTCAGCCGCTACAAAAAGCTGCACTTTATTGCTTGCGGCACAGCGTTCTATGCCTGCACGGTGGGCAAGGCCCTGATCGAAAAGCTGGCCCGGATACCCGTGGAGGTCGATCTGGCCTCGGAGTTCCGCTACCGGGACCCCATCCTGCCCGAGGACTGCCTGGTCGTCGCGATTTCGCAATCCGGCGAAACAGCGGATACGCTGGCTGCTCTGCGTCTGGCCAAAAGCATGGGCAAGGATACATTGGCGGTTGTAAATGTGATCGGCTCCTCTATCGAGCGCGAGGCAGCGTTTGTGCTGCACACTTTCGCGGGGCCGGAAATCGCAGTGGCTAGTACGAAAGCATTTTCGGTGCAGGTTGCCATGACCTATCTGCTCGCACTTGCTTTTGCGTGTGCAAACGGCAGGCTGAGCGAGGCTGAAACCCGCGGGCTGATGGACGACTTCACACAGACCGCTGTCACCACCGAGGAGGTGCTGCCTTGGGGAGCCTACCTTGAGAAGATCGCGGGGCGCTTTGCGGATACCTCCAGCCTGTTTTACATAGGGCGCGGTGTGGATCATGCGCTGGCAATGGAGGGCTCGCTCAAGCTCAAGGAGATTTCCTACATCCACTCCGAGGCCTACGCGGCGGGGGAGCTTAAGCACGGAACCATCTCTTTGATCACCGAAGGCGTCCCTGTGGTGGCGCTGGTCACACAGCGGGACCTGCTGCCCAAAATCGTATCCAACATCAAGGAGGTGCGCTCCCGGGGCGGGTATGTCTTCCTGATCACCAAGGAGAGCTTCGACATTGACGAGGACATCTACGACGACATCATCCGGCTGCCCGGTCTGCCCGACCTGTTTATGCCGATCCTGTCGGTGGTGGTGCTGCAGCTTCTGGCCTACTATGTATCGGTGGCGCGGGGCTGTGATGTGGATAAGCCGCGCAACCTGGCAAAATCAGTGACCGTAGAGTAGCATTCAGAAACTCCCCCTGAACCGTAAAGATTCAGGGGGAGTTTTCCGCTTATCCTCTGTTGCCTATATAGTTCTGGGGCTGCATGGTGCGCCCGTTGTAGCGCACTTCGAAGTGCAGATGATTTCCGGTGGCCCAGCCGGTTCGTCCCACACTGGCGATAACCTGGCCCTGTGTGACTGTTTCGCCCACTGTTACAAACAGCTGGGACGCATGAGCATACAGGGTTTGGTATCCGTTGCCGTGGTCGATGATGACATGCTTGGCATATCCGGTCGTGCCATTTTTCGCCAGCACCACGGTACCCGAATCGGCCGCGTAAATCGGCGTGCCGGCATCCCTGGGAATATCCACGCCGGAGTGGCCCGGATAGCCGCCCACATACACTGTAATGCGCCCGCCTGCGGTCGGCCATATGAAGCCGCCGGGCTTGCTTGCCCCGGCGTCGGGCGGTCTGTCGCCTCCGCCTGCGCTTGCCGGCGGTACATAAGTGGGTACGTTGGTGCCCACGATCACCTTTTGCTCCACCGGACGCTTTAGGACGCGGGAGTCGATTTCGGTGCGCGCGGTTTCCACGCCGTTGATCTCGGTGACCTGCGAGGTGACCTCGCGCACACCGGGTACACCCTCCTGGGTGATCTCCCGGTAGTTCTTGTCAAAGGTGGAGGTCTCGATTTCCACAATGTCGAAAGAAACCTCCTCGTTGTCCACCGAGGTAAAGATATTTTGCACCGACAGGAATGGCTGTGCCACCTCGGTCAGCAGCACCTCACCCGCCTGCATCTTCTCTTGCAGATCGGGGTTCATCTTTTCCAGCTGTTCGATCGAGAGCCCTGTCTTGTCCGCGATCAGGGACGGGCTGTCCCCGTCTTGAACGGTGTAGTTCTGCTCGACAGTTTCATTTCTGTTGATGAGCTCGTCCATATCGTCGACAGATATGATGGAATCCACAGGGTAAAGACCGTCCCGCACGCTGATGCGCTTAGTGAAGCGCACCTCCTCATCCTTTCTGTTTCTGGTGTTCTTTTGCTTGATCTGTTCAAGCTCGTTGGCGATGAAGTTGTGATCGGTCACGGCGCCCAAAAATCTGTTGTTTACATAGAGGCCGACCGCTGCTTCGATCTCGCTGTCCGATGTGCGCACCATCTCATCCGCCAACTGGCCGGTGGTGGAAACGCCCTGATCGACGACCTCGATTCGCATCAGCCCCTCGGCCAGGTCCTCCAAGGATTTGATCTTTTTTACCTGCGGTTCCGCGACACCCTCACCGGCATTCTGCTGTGGTTCCTCATTGGAAGTGATGCCTACCAGCTTAAAATAGTGGGCTGTATTGATGTTTGTGGAGTTGCTGGTTTCAATAAAGCGCTCCCTGAGAGTCTGCATCGCCGATTCAAAACCCAGCTCGCTTTTCACATAGCCGATTGTTTCCCCGTTGTATTGCACCGCCAATCCGAGCGGTTGACCCACATAAGCCTGAATTGTGTAGATCAGCAGAATGGCCGCCGCCACAGGGGCAAGGTGGTTGAGCAAGGTGAAGACGACGGTGGAAACCATTTTAAATACAGCCCCTGTGATTTTCAGATAAGAGGTGAGCGGGATTTTCCCCTGCGCTTTTACCTCGGCGATACCGGGCCGGAGCTCCTCCCGCACATAATGTATGCGCACAAAGGGGGCCTTGAGTCGGCGAATCAGGTTTTTCCACGCTCCTGAAATAGTAGCTGAAATCCAGTCCGCTTGTGCATAGGTCGCCCCCAGCAGCCGTGCAAAAAAGCGCTTGATTCTTCGGACGTACCGCAGCCTGCGCCTGAGCAGCGTTATCCCCAGTATGTACAGGTTTTGATAAATCACGTTCACGGTGAAGCTAAATAAGCTGGGCCTGTTGGCAGCGGGATTGTCCTTGTCCATCGCCACCTCCCGCAGCGAAACCGCTTTTTTCACGGCAGGGCGCTTGGGCCTTTTATGGACAATCCTTGGTTCATCCATACTTTTTTTCCCGTTTGAATCGTTTTTGTTCAAAGGCCATCCCCTTTCCCGAGGATTTGTGTACATCGTATACACAAGGTTACGGTGGCCAAACACAGCATTTTTTTACGATGCCACATCTAACCACCGTACTATTATACTAAATCCGCCGTTAAAAATCAACCAATTCAACGGCCTGTGATAACTGCACCTTATAACCTGGTCTTAGAAAGCGCGCGCGTTGATCTCCTCCAGCGCCCTGGAGACAAAGTTCTCGAGCTTCATGACGCCCTGGTCGCCGTCCTTGTGGGAGCGGACGGCAACCTGTCCCCCCTCGATCTCCTTGTCACCGATGACAAGCATATAAGGAGCCTTTTCCAGCTGGCCTTCCCGGATTTTGAAGCCGACCTTTTCATTGCGGGCATCTACCTTTACGCGCATCCCGTTTTCTTCGAGCTTTTCTGTAACCATGTTGGCATAATCCAGCTGACGGTCGCCGATTGGGATCACAATAACCTGTGTGGAGGCGAGCCACATCGGGAAAGCGCCGGCAAAGTGCTCGATCAAAATGCCGATAAAGCGTTCGATGCTGCCAAAGGCCACGCGGTGGATCATGATGGGGCGATGCTTTGCATTGTCGGAGCCCGTGTACTCCAGCTCAAAGCGCTCGGGCATCTGAAAATCCAGTTGGACAGTGCCGCACTGCCAGGTTCTTCCCAAGCAGTCGGTGAGGTGGAAGTCCAGCTTGGGGCCGTAGAAAGCGCCGTCGCCCTCGTTGACGACAAAGTCATAGCCCAACTCGGTGATGGCGTCGCGAAGTGCACCGGTAGCGGCATCCCAGTCCTCCTTGGAGCCCATGCTGTCCTCCGGCTGCGTGGAAAGCTCGATGTGATAGCTGAAGCCGAAAGTGCTGTACACCTCGTCGATAAGCCGGACCACACCCTTGATCTCGTCCTTGATCTGATCCTTTGTCATAAAGATGTGGGCGTCGTCCTGGGTGAAGCAACGCACGCGCATCAGTCCGTGCAGAGCGCCGGACATCTCGTGGCGGTGCACAAGGCCCAGCTCGCCCATGCGCAGCGGCAGGTCCTTGTAGGAGCGCATTCTTGTCTTGTACACCAGCATGCCGCCGGGACAGTTCATCGGCTTGATGGAAAAGTCCTGCTCGTCGATGACGGTGGTGTACATGTTGTTCTTGTAGTGATCCCAGTGGCCGCTCTGCTCCCACAAGGCGCGGTTGAGCATGATCGGGGTGGATATCTCCTCGTAGCCGGCTTTCTTGTGGATTTCACGCCAGTATTCTATTAGAAGATTTTTCAAGATCATGCCCTTGGGCAGAAAAAACGGGAAACCGGGTCCTTCCTCCAGGATCGCAAACAGCTCCAGCTCCTTGCCGAGCTTGCGGTGGTCACGCTTTTTGGATTCCTCCAGCATGTTCAGATATGCCTCCAGCTCCGCGGCCTTGGGGAACGCTGTCGCATACACGCGGCAGAGCATTTTGTTTTTCTCGTCGCCGCGCCAATAGGCGCCGGTGGCGGAGAGTAGCTTGAATGCCTTTACACCGCCTGTGCTCATCAAATGCGGACCGACACAGAGGTCAACCCACTCCCCCTGCTTATAAAAGCTGATGTCCTCACCCTTTCCGGCATGCTCCTGAATCAGCTCCCGCTTGTAGGGCTCGTCACGCATCAACTCCAGCGCCTTGTCCACCGGCAGGGAAAACTGGTCGATAGGAACGTTTTCCTTGGTGATTTTCTTCATCTCCGCCTCGATTTTCTCCAGGTCCTCGGGCGTAAAGGGCTTTTCCACGTCAAAGTCGTAGTAAAAGCCGTTCTCGATCGCGGGGCCGATTGCCAGCTTTGCGTTTGGGTACAGCCTTTTGACCGCCTGGGCCAGGATGTGGCTGGCGGTGTGCCGATAGGTCTTTTTTCCGTCGTCATCGGCAAAGGTGCAGATTTCCAGGGCGGCGTCAGCGTGGATCGGCGTGCGCAGGTCCACCACCTCCCCGTTCAGCCTGCCGCAGCAAGCGGCCTTGTGCAGCCCAGCGCCGAGCGCAGCGGCAATCTGCTCCACTGTCGTACCCGGCGTGAATTCTTTCACCACATTGTCTTTGAGAGTTATGTTGATCATGGCGTTCATCTCCTGTTTGTGTTTCGTTGTAATCAAATAAAAAGCTTCGCCCCAAGCCATGGGGCGAAGCTTTGCTCCGCGGTTCCACCCAAATTGCGCCTAGCCGGCGCTTCTTGTTGCCCCGTTAACGCCGGGATTACGGGGCGCTTTTGCCTTGTGGCCACACGTCCGCTCAGAGCTGGTGCGAAAAGATGCTCCCTGGGTGCGATTTCAGCCTGCCCGTACCCTCTCTGGTAAGGAAACTGCATATCCTTTCGCTTTCTCATCAACGCATTGTCAAGTATTTTTCATTAATGGTATCATCAAGTAACGGCGCTGTCAAGTTTTATTTTGCCAGGCAATTTCAAAAAAACGCGATTTTCCGCAATACCTACGTATTTATGATCGTTTTCTGCTTGACAACACCTATATCTCGTTATAAAATAGATAGGTGATTACCCAGTATCATTTATGCGTTTTCACAAATGCGAAATGTACTTTGAAAATTTAATAAGAAGGAGGTAGTGACAGCGCAATGAACCCTATTGTAACTGTTGTAGTCGGTATAGTTTCTTTTCTGGTTGGAGCTATTATCGCCTTTTTTGTAGGCGTTCAGTATAGAAAAAAATTCGCAGAGGTAGAACTCGGGTCTGCTGAAGAAGAAGCAAAACGAATTATAAGCGATGCGATTAAAAATGCTGAAAGCAAGAAAAAAGAGGCGCTTGTCGAAGCCAAGGATGAAATGCACAAAATGCGCAACGATTCTGAAAAGGAATTAAAAGAACGTCGCAATGAAGTGCAGCGTCTGGAGCGCCGCGCACAACAAAAAGAAGAGTCCTTGGATAGAAAAACTGACAAGCTGGAGAAAAAGGAAGAGGAGCTACAAACGAAGCTCTCCGCAGCGGAGGAGACTTTGGCCGAAACGGAGACCGTGAAAAAGCACCAGTTTGACATGTTGGAAAAGATTTCGGGGTTTTCCTCCGAGCAGGCAAAGGAGTATCTGCTGGCCAACCTGGAAGGCGAGCTGCAGCATGAAAAGGCTGTCCGCATAACCGCCATGGAGGCGCAGATGTACGACGAAGCCGATGAAAAAGCGCGCAACATCATCTCGCAGGCGATTCAGCGGTGCGCGTCCGACCACGTGGCCGAGGTCACGGTATCGGTGGTGCCCCTGCCCAACGACGAAATGAAAGGCCGCATCATTGGCCGCGAGGGCCGCAACATCCGCACCCTTGAGACGCTCACGGGCGTTGATCTGATCATCGACGACACCCCCGAGGCAATCACGCTTTCCAGCCACGATCCTGTAAAGCGCGAAATTTCCAGGATTTCCCTGGAAAAGCTGATTCAGGACGGACGCATCCATCCCTCCCGCATTGAGGAGATGGTGGACAAAGCCAAAAAAGAAGTGGACAACAAGATCAAGCAGAGCGGAGACCGCGCCGTTATGGAAACAAGCGTGCACGGGATCCATCCGGAGCTTGTGCGTTTGCTTGGTAGGATGCGGTACCGAACCAGCTATGGGCAGAACATTCTTGACCACTCCATCGAAGTAGCCAATCTTGCCGGCGTTATGGCCGCGGAAATCGGCGCGGATGTCTCTCTTGCCAAGCGCGCGGGTCTGCTACATGATATCGGCAAGTCGCTCACACATAAGGTTGAGGGCTCGCATGTGCAAATCGGTGTGGATGTAGCGAAAAAGTTCAAGGAAAACGCCGATGTTGTTCATGCGATTGAGGCCCACCACGGCGATGTGGAGGCGAAGACCATTGTGGCATGCTTGGTGCAGGCGGCAGACGCCATATCCGCCGCGCGCCCCGGAGCAAGGCGTGAAAATATTGAAAACTATATCAAACGCCTAGAAAAGCTGGAGGAGATTACCAATTCCTTTGAGGGTGTGGAGAAGTCCTACGCCATTCAGGCAGGGCGCGAGATTCGCGTCATGCTGAGGCCCGAGGCCATCTCCGACGACCAGATGACCATCATGGCTCGCGAAATCTGCAAGAAAATCGAAACAGATCTGGATTATCCTGGCCAGATCAAGGTCCACTGCATCCGGGAAAACCGCGTGATCGAATACGCAAAATAGCAAAATAAAAGCACCATCGTTTTTTTACGGTGGCGCTTTTTATTTTACACTTTATTCCACGAACACCACACAGACAAGCTCGTATTGCTTGTTCTTGGAGGTGACGGTAATCTCGGTATCGCCCGCTTTTTTGGCGGTCAGCTTTCCATTTTTGTCGACCGACACAACCGAGGAATCCGCAGAGGCAAAGCTGAAATCGCTGGCCCTGATCGCGCCGATATCCGAATTTACAACCAGTGTATGGGTGGCGCTGGCTTTCAGCTCCAGCTCGGAGGTATCCAGAAACACATTGTCGGCGTCCGCAAGCTTTTTGCCGCTGTCACTCGCGGAAGAAGACTTCTCCTCCCCCGTCACCTCCACCTGGCAGGTTGCACTGCCGCCGCCATCCAGCGAGGCGGTGATTTTGACCGTGCCCTCCTGATGGGCCGTGATGGCGCCGGCCTCGTCCACCGTGGCTACCGAGTTGTTGCCCGACTTCCAGGTGACGGCGGCGGTTTCCGAAACCGTTGTGGCTTTCAGCTTGACTGTCTGCCCCACCTGTATGGTCAGGGATTCCTTGTTCAGCGCAATTTCAGCGTCGCTGTCGGAGTCGATGAAGAAGCCTTCTCCACCGGCCCCAGAGCTTTCGCTGTCAGAGGGGCTGAAGATGCTGTCACCCCCGGTTTCACCGCTTTTGCCTGCCCCACCACCGGAAGCCACGCCGCCGCCCACGCTCTGCTCGCCGGTGGCGGAGGAGCCGGTTCGCGCCGCGTTGACCGCGACCTCGATCCCGTCCGCAATACCCTTTGCGATGTTGGACTGGTTGGAGGACTTGAGCAGCTTTTCGTACTCGTCCTTGTTGGTCAGGAAGCCGCACTCCACCAGAACGCTGGCAAACTGCGGGGAAAGTGTCACATGGTAGTAGCTAAGCCGCGCGCCCCGGTTAATTGTGTTAAAGCGCTTGCTGGTGTGCGCCGCCGCATTGGCGGCCAGCTTCTGGGAGAACGGGTAGAAATAGTACACCTCCGTTCCCGCCGCGGATGAGCGGGATGCGGTGTTGTTGTGCACGCTGACAAATATGTCCGCGCCCCACTTCTCTGCCTGAGCCACCCGGTTCGCAAGGGACATGCCCTTGGAGGTATCCAGCAGCAGCACGGACGCACCGCGGGCCTCCAGCTCGTCGGCCAGCTTTTGGGCGATGGCAAGGTTGATCACCTTTTCGGGGTAGTTGGCCAAAAAGCCTTTCCCACCGGGGTCACTGCCGCCGTGGCCAGGATCAATGACCACCTTGGTGCTGCCCATGGATGCGGGCGGATTGTTGAAGCGGAACACCAGGTTTCCGTTTTCATCGAAGTACCCCTTGTAGCCCATGAGGCCGCCCTGCTTGATCAGGGACAGCGTCAGCGTGCTGTCCTTCCACCTGGCGGCGGAGAACATGGGGTTCTTGTCAAGGTCCATGCCGCCCGGCACGCCTGTGGTGTAGTTGAACGTGATCTCTACTGTGGAGCCGGTGTAGCTGAATTTATAGGATACCTTTTGCGCTGTCTTCAGCCGCACATAGGTGTAACCGTTATCCGCCTCCACGGTCATTGCCGAAATGGTGTTGTTGCTGGGGTAATCGGTGACGGCCTGCATGTCTTTGGCCTCGACGCGCATACCGGATGCAAGTACAAAATAGGTATAGGTGTTTTTATCATTTTTGTAGACGATCTCATCCCCCACCGCGTAGTCCATCGCGCCCTGGGGCAGCGGGTAGTAAGATGGATGGGGTATGTTGTTCAGCGTGTTGGGCGGGTAGGTGCGGGCCTGGGACGCGGTAATCACCACGGGTACGCCGTTTTCGATCTTGGCTTTCTTGTTGACCTTGACTGTGGCGCCCTGCTTTGATTCCGTGTGCCCCTCCCAGGAGGCCGTGACCGTGATCGCGCCCAGGTTTTGCTCGCTGCCTGACGCGGCCGGAACCGTATATTCGCCCACAAACATCTTGAAGTTGGAGTCGCGGTCCTGCTCGTCCTCCACCGATTCCTCGTCGATCGCCATGGCAACGGTCTTGCCGCCGATGGAGGCAGTCACGGTGGCGTCGCTGTAGGCCATCGCCGTGATGGTCAGCGTCATGCCGCCCTCGGTCGCGATGCTGCCCGTGGGGCTGATTTCGCCGAGTACCTGAATCTGGCGCGTGATGCTGTAGGTGAGCAGCTTCTCCTTGTGCTCGATCTTATAGGTGTTGAGCCCCGCGTCCAAATCATAGGTCACGGTGAAGTACCCGCTGGCGTCGGTGGGGACGACCTCCCCATTGATGGTCACATCCGAGTTGGGGTCGGAAGCACCGGTGAAAGTGACGATCGGCTCAAATGTGGTATAGGTTGTCTGCTCCGGCTTGGTGATTTCCAGCTCGGTCAGGATGTGCGCCGCCTCGATTTCGTTATTGTAATACTTCACCAAGGTGGCGGTGGCATCCTTGGGATTTGCCACCATGCGGGAGAGGTTGTTGAACACGCTGCCCTGGTAACCGCCGTAATCACGCGCCTGAATGACCTGGCGTGTGAGCTGGTCGTGGGGCTCCCACCCCGCCTGCTCAGTGCAAATCTTGTCCGAAGCGTGCACCACGTACATGGGAATCCCCTGCTCCTGGGCCACGTCGGACCACCAGGAAACCACCTCCGAGAAAGGCACGGCATCGTCGGTGAGGCTGGAGTAGTTTTTTACCGCCACAAAATCCACCAGACCATCCTCCACAAAGCCCTTTGTATCCGCGTTTGCGGTTCCCATGGCTGTGTAGGAGGCTTTCGTCTGTGAGCCCCCTTCATCCTGCTCGGCGTTTTGCCAGACGGCATCGGCCAAAAGGCCGACCTGGGTGCTTTTCGCGCACTCGCGGATGGTCTTGGAGGCGCTCTTCACCGTGGCGGCCGGAGTTTCCCGCATATAGTTGCCAAAGCCGATAGCGCCGCCCGCCATCAGGTATACGTTGTAGCTGTCATCCGATTGCAGGTTCTGGTAGCCGTCCAGCAGAATACCGTCCAGCTTGTATTTTATTGCAAATTCCCGCAGGTTTGAGGTCAAATTGCTGGAGGTTCCCGCCCCCACCGCCAAAAGCCCTGCGGGCGAGGAGCGGCGTTGGAAAAAGGAGGCGTCAAAGATCGCGTAGGTATACAGATTCTTTTCCCTCGCCTTTTCCACTATGTAGCCCATGATATCAAAATCTTTCGAAACCGAGGGGGCATCCACGGTTTGAAAGAGCACTTTCTCGCCGTGCACCGTATCGATGATCACCGCATTCATGGTCAAATTCACGGCGTCCTGCAGGGCCTTGTCCACCTGTGAGCGGACAGCGGCCTCGGCGGTGCCGCCGTCTGTAAGAATGTCCACCCCGGGCGTGATGTAAACGCCCCGAATCTCACTGGGAACGCGAAAGCCCGCCGGTTCCTCGGGCTCGGGCTCCAGGGTGGACGCGGGTTCATCCTCCGCCGGGGCATCCACTGCAACAAATTCGGGCTCCTCCCCCTCCCCCGGCTCGGTACCCGACTCCTGCCCGGACTGGGCGGGCTTGTCCAGCATAAGGGAAAGCCAGCTTCCCTTGTCGCTGAGCAAAACCGCCATGGTACCGGAAACAAGTGTGATGGCGAGCACCATCACACTTAGCGAAAGGATCAGACGTTTTTTGTTTTTGAAAAATTCGCTCACAGCGTTTCCCCCATGCTATCCGGATAGGATCAAAAGCCTACAGGATTTTTTTCAGGTTGTCGCACTCCTTGGTCACCTTGGCCGAAACCGACGATGCGGGGCGGAACAGCGAATCATAGCGATAGATGAAAAATCCGTTACAATTGGAAAGGGAGCGGCAGGACTCCACCATTTTCTGAAGCTTGTTGGTGGAATTCACCCATTCGTTTTTGCCGGTGCCCGCCCAGTTGTCCGCCGCGCCGATCTTGTACGCTGCGAGCCCGATATAGAGCTCTACGCCGGAATCCTTGACGAGCTCGTTCCATTCTTTCACCAGCTTTGCAAAGGGCTGTGTCTGGTTTTCAAACCCATAGTAGACCTGGGGGCATACATAATCGCAGTAGCCAGGTGTGGAGGCGATCTTCTGCATGTCGATAAACTGGCCGTTGTAATTGCTGCTGATGTTGCCCTGGGGGCTTACACCGAACAGAACATTCGCGTCCTCTTCGTGCACGGCCGTGTAGATTTCCTTGATCAGCTTTTCCACGTTGGCGCGCCGCCAGTCCGCCTGGGAGAGCTTGCCGCCGTTTTCCTTGTAAGTTACGTAAAAAGAGCTGTCAAAGGCCAAATCGGTTGTGGGGTAGAAGTAGTCGTCGATATGTATGCCGTTTACATCGTAGTTTTTGACAATCTCGCGGATGCCGTTCACAATCAGCTTTCGCGCCTTTTCATCGGCGGGATTGTAGGAGGTGAAATTGCCGTACTGGATCACGGCGCTGTCGCCGCTGTCAATCCATTTCTTCGCCTGGTTGGCACTGCACAGCGGCGTGCTGTTCCCCTCGGCGCGCACACGGTAAGGGTTGACCCATGCGTCGATGCGCAGTCCCCTGCTCTTGGCCTCCCGCACCATCACACCCAACGGGTCATAGCCGGGGTTCTTGCCCTCGGTACCCGTGATGGTGTAGGACCATGGGAAGTACTCGGATTTATACAGAGCGTCGGCAAAGGGGCGCACCTGCACGATCACCGCGTTCAGGCCGAAGCTTTTCACATTGTCGAACACCGTGCAGATATTCTTCGTGAACTGTGCCTCTGTTTTGTTCTTCAGCAGAGTCTGCATTTCCAAATAGGAAATCCAGACTGCGCGAACCTCAGCGTTGTTGTCGGAAAAGTTGAGCGAGGCCGGCTGTACCTGCCCCAGCGCCGCCGCGTTCTGAATCGACGGGCTCTCGGGCGCATAGGACAACAGATCTTCGTCCGGCGCGGGGTTTACCAGCTCCAACAGCACGTCCTCCCGCGCGGTAAGAGCAGCGGGCCCGCTGGGTGCCGGCGTATGTACTGTGCATCCACAGAGCAAGGCACTGAGCAGCAGCGCCGCAATTCTTTTAGGCCATCTTCCATTCTTCATAGACTATTGCTCCTTGTTACCAGCATGCTGCTTTCATTTTACACAATTCGCTGTGGCTCGTCAACCTCTGACAGCGTATTTCACACGGCAGACGCTTCATTACATCAGCCGCGGGGTATCAAATTATAAGTGCACTTTATCAGCGGATTTCATGCATCCGATACCTTTTAAAAGAGAATGTTTTCATTTACTACTATCTATGATATACTTAGTTTGAATTTTTCATTCACAAATTGAAACGAAGGAATGATCTCCATGATCTTTGTGGCCGGCATCAGCCCCAAGCTCAAACCAACAGGAAGCACGGAGTGCCCCTGCCCCGCCTGCGGCAGAATCGCTTCGCTTTATATAGTGAAGCAGTATTCGGCGGTCACTTTGTTTTTCATCCCGGTGATTCTGTTCGGCGCGGAGTATATCGCCACCTGCTCCTCCTGTGCCAGCACGCTGGCACTGCCAAAGGACAAGGGGCGCGCATTAGAACGCGATTCCGGAGCCCGCCTCTACCCAGAGGACCTTTCGATTGTCAAAAACAATGCGGGCCAATGCTGCAACCGTTGTGAAAGCCGTGTGCAGCCGGACCAAAATTTCTGCCCCAAATGCGGCGGGAAGCTGTGATATACTTATAATAAAGCCGAAAAGAGGTGATAGTTTCATGAAAATACTAAAAAAATCCGGAGCGCTGGAAGAGTACTCCTCCGAGAAAATCAAAAGCTCCTTGGCTGCCGCCAGCGATGAAGCGAACCAACCACTCAACGAAAGCGACCTCAGAAGAATCATAGCCAGTCTCCATGAGGTGATTGAGGGCAAAGAGGTCGTGGCGACGCACCACATTACGATCATTATTACCGGAATACTATATACGAAAGGGTACTACGGCGTCATCGACAAGTACTTGACCTATGTGAGAAAGCGCGTATGACAGCGTGATCCACCCGCCGCGACGGCGCGGTTTAGGGACGGGCCTGTTTCTGGACTCCGACGATTACACAAGCATAGCGTTTCCCGCCGCCGATATTCCGTTGAATACGACTTTCGGTGTGCGCATGGGGGAGGACAGCATGAGCCCGAAAATACTGGACGAGGACATCGCGCTTGTCCAGCAGCAGCCCGTCGTCAAAGAGAACGAGATCGGCATATTCATCCTCAATGGGGATTGCTATTGCAAGCGGCTCGTCGTACAGGACGGCGTTACATACCTTGTCTCGCTCAATCCCCGATATGACTCGATACCGGTTAGAGATTATGACGAGCTGCGAACGATCGGCAAGGTCATCGTAACGGCACAAATCCGTTAACTATGCGATTTTATAGCCGCTGCCCTGTTGAATTTCGCACGCTGTAACGCGCCCGTGTGCACGCCCGGCCTCTTCCATTTTGGCGTCCCCGGTGCTATAATAGGCTCAAGAGCCGCGATTCGTCTTTTATCCCTCCAACTGCTGCGGAGGCTTCCGGGACGAAGAGCGGCTCTTCTCCGTTTATATAGCGGTTTTCACGTTTGCGCGGCTCGTCGCCCGGTACCGACTGCGGCAAGGGCACAAAAAAACGACGCCGATCTGCTCGGCGCCGTTCTCACGATATTTGTCACGGCTTCCCGCCGTATCCCGTGGTAAACCCGCATAAATACAGTCTTTTCCCGTTCAATCCTACCTCTTCCCGGTTTTTCCCGTTTTGTCAGTTATCTTGAGAGAGTACAGTAATCCCCAGAACTTTCATTGCACTGCAAATCCCGGAAACACTGCAATGAAAGGCGATTGCTGTCTCCTTGTTCGTGCTGTATGGATTCTCGCGGTACAATTCAAGAAGTTTTTTACGGTCAATTGTTCGCCGCTGAGACGGTCTGAGCTTCCTCCGCTTTGTATTCGTTGCGGATTTTGACATATTCCAGGTAGCCGGGGTTGATCTCACCGGGCTTGGAGGTGATGTGCGTGACAAGCACCGCAATCAGGATGGTGGCCGCGCCACAGGGCCAGAAGCCCGAAATGCCAAAAGGATGATCGAGCAGATACCAGACAATACCACCAACCGTGCCCACCAGAGTTCCCCAGAAAGCACCCTGCCTGGTTAGGCGCGGCCATGCCAGCGACAGAAGCAGCACCAGCGCGCACTGCAACTGGATCACCATCGCGTCGTTGATGATGCCTAGGATTGGGCCGCCTACCACGCCGGTGTAGATGAAGATAACGCCTAAAATCGCGGTCATCACCTTGCCGAAGATGAGCTGCTGGTGGTCGGTAGTCCCGGGCTGCAGCTGCACATAGATGTCGCGGGTCACCATGGTCGCGATGTTTACCAGGAAAGTGCATCCGGTGGAGAAACAGGCTGAGATGACGATCACACTGGCCAGCCCGCCGTACAGTGGCCCCATCTGATTTGAGATCGTGTACATGGCGGATGCCGCCGGGGTGTCGGGCATGACGACCTTGGCCGCGATGCCGGTGAAAGCGGGGAAGAGCGCGAACGGAATCCAACAGCAGAAAGCAATAATCGCGCCCCACTTGGCCGACTTGTGGGAATCGGCCCCGAGAATGCCACCCACGAACAGGTTGCTGATGCAGCCGCAGAACACACCGGATAGCATAGTCGACGTAATCAGCTCCACCGACGGGTTCATGAGGTTGAAGTATTCGGGGGACACCGCGGCCATGCCGCCCGCCATACCCACTGACTTCACACAGATGACCAGCATGCCTAAAAACATGATCATCATGTTGATCACGTTCATGAAAGCGATACCCTTGAGCCCGCCGGTCAGTGTCATCACCACCAAAATCGCGCCGGCAATCCAAGTGGCCAGCGTAACGTTGGCACCGGTCATCGCGGCGAAGATCGTACCGATGGCCTTCGGCGTCGTCGCGTAGATGAGACCGCAGGCGACGATCATCGCGAAAGACACAACCGTGTGCGTGGGCCGGTCGAACAGAAACCGGAATCCCTCGGGCACACTCATGACGCCGCGTTTTTTGCTCATGGCACGGTAGAAGTTGCCCAGACAGAAGAAGCACACCAGGCATCCCAACGCCTGCCCCCAGGTGGTGGCCACGGCGGAGATGCCCCTATTGAAAGCGATCTGGGCCGCGCCCAAAGTCGAAGAGCCGCCGATCAGCGATGCAAAGAGCAGCGCCGCCACCATAAAGGTGCCCAGTGAGGAGTTCGCGATGAAAAACTGACTGGTTGCATTGTTTTTATTGGAGAAATATACAGTGATTGCCGTCGTGATGACTACATAGACGATTGCAATAATAAGCGGAATATTCATTCTTTCTCTCCTTCATCATTTTCATTATTCATCATTGGTTCCCCGGGCTGCTCTCCTCCTGTATAATAAAATAGAGCAACTACAATGCCAATTGATTTTTCCCGGTTTTGGGATTAATTCATACATTTTCTTACCGAATCGGTCATATTGAATCGTCAATTTGAACGATTCGGTCAAACTGAATTGTGTTGTTTTATGTTAAAGCAAGAGAGCGCCGCCGCAGGTAGCCGTATTTTTGCATGTTATCGCCTTTTATATTTGGCACGTACTTTGCTTTGTATTATTGTGCGCCGCTTTATTTGAATGACGCACCCTGCTCTAAGGGGAGAGAAGCCCTCTATGGCTTGATAAAAAGGAGGCATACTGTATGGTAACCGCACAGGAATATCTTGAAAGACTTGCCCGGATGCACCCGAACCTCTATCTGGACGGCGAACTGATCGGCCGGGACCACGAAATTGTTGTGCGCGCAAGCGCCGCGATCCGCGCAACCTTCAGCCTGGTGGACGACCCTGAGTTTGAGCCGCTGCTGACCGCCACCTCACATATAATCGGCAAGAAGATCAACCGCTTCACACATATCCACCAATGCGCCGACGACCTGCTGAAAAAACAGGAACTGACCCGCAAGATCTGCGGTGTAGTGGGTGGCTGTGTCCAGCGTTGTATGGGGGTGGACATGATGAACGGTGTATCCTGCGCCTCCAAGCAAGTGGATCTTGCTTGCGGCACCCACTACCACGATAACTTTCTGCGATTTCTTGCATACTTCCAGGAAAACGACTTGGTGTGCGCCGGGTCGCAGACCGACGCCAAGGGCGATCGCGGCGCGCGCCCGGCCAATCAATGGGATCCCGATCAATACTTGCACGTGGTGGAGCGCCGCCCGGACGGCGTTGTGGTGCGCGGCTGCAAATTACACAACACGATGGCACCCTATGCAGACGAACTATTGGTGGTTCCAACGCGGGCGATGGGCCCCGATGAGAAGGACTATGCGATCTCATTTGCAGTCCCCGCCGACACCAAAGGAATCTATTTGATCACCCGCGAGGCATTTTCCGCGCCGCGGGACAAGAATCTGGACGCCCCGATCACGCTGGCAGGCGATCTGGAGAGCATGACTGTTTTTGAGGATGTATTTGTGCCTAATGAGCGCATCTTCTTGAATGGTGAGACACAATTCGCCGGAGCTTTTGCGCTGAACTTCGCGCTGTTCCACCGGCACTCCTACACCGGCTGCAAACCCGGCATAGGCGACGTGATCGTCGGCACTACCGCGCTGTTGGCCGATTACCAGAACATCGCGAAGCAAGCTCATGTCAAGGAAAAGCTGGCCGAGCTGATCAGCGTAGCGGAACTTGTTTACGCGGCAGGCATCGCCTCGGCGGTCAAGTCCATACGCTCTGAATCCGGCACACAGGTGCCCGACATCGTCTATGCCAACGTGGGCAGACGGCACGCAGGACATAATATTTACCATGAGTTCAACACCCTGTGCGACATAGCAGGGGGGCTGCCTGCAACACTGCCGCTGTCCAAGCAGTATAACAGCCCTGTGGTAGGAGACTTTGTAAAAAAATATGTTACACGCCGGGCCGGGGTATCTCCTGAAAACTGTTGGCGCGCCTTTGCGCTTGCCAACGATCTGTTGGTGGGCGAATACAGTTCTGTGATCTTCCAGGTAGCCGGGGTACACGGCGGCGGCTCTCCGATCATGGAGGATATCGCAATCATGGGCAGCTACGATTTGGAAGCCAAAGTCAAGCTCGCCAAGACGCTGGCCGGGATTGCGGATTAGTCATATTAAGCGAACAAAGGGAAAGCATTGGGCGCGACGACTAAAAGCAGCTCAGAGAGATGCTTGAGATTCTCGAAAACCTTTCACCAGTAAAAAGGAGAAAAGATGATGTCAATTACATCAGATATTAAAGCATATGGTGCATATCTGGGATATTGTAAAGTAGGGATCACAACAGCAGAGCCTTTTGATGATTACATTGAATTGACCGGTAATAGAAAAAACTATGAATTTTTAAAAATCGCAGCGCCCAAGTTTAACGCTATCGCAGGCGCTAACCCCAAAGCATTAGCGCCGTCGGCAAAATCTATTATTGTATTGATACTCGACTATAAGCAAAAAGCAGCCCCTGAAAACCTTACAAATATAATTGGAGACGTTTATCTGTCCCGTTGCTATACGCCCCCTGCTCATTCCGTTAATGGCGCGAGGCTTCGTTTAATGATTGAGTATCTGGAAAGTCTTGGACTTGATGTTAAAACAGACAAGGATATCGCCATACCCGCCAGGGCGGCAGCTGCCAGAGCCGGGGCCGCAACAATCGGCAAAAATACTTTAGCCTATGTAAACGGTGTTGGTTCCTATATCATTATTTATCCGCTGGTCGTTGATAAAGCGTTGGAATATGATGAGCCAACGCTGCAAAGCAAATGTCCGGCCGGTTGCACCAGATGCAAAGACCAATGCCCCACCCAGGCACTGGTGGACGCATACCACCTTGACCCGGCACTATGTATTTCCTACAACAATTGGATTGCCAGAGAGGTGCCGCCGGAGCTGCGTGAGAAAATGGGTAGCCGCATTCATGGATGTGATAAATGCCAGCGGGTTTGTCCCCGGAACACCGCAAAACATAATCAAATACTACCCAAAGATGAATTTCTTGAGGCTATTTCGAAAGATATAACATTGCCGGCTATCCTGAATATGGATGATTCCTTTTTTGAATCAAGAATCCACCCCATCATGTATAATTATATCACCAAACCCAAACTCTTTAGAAGAAATGCGGCCATAGCTATCGGTAATTCCAGGAACAGTGATTATTTGCCTGACCTCGAAACAGCTATGAAAAGGCCGGAAGATATGGTACGGGAATACTGTGCGTGGGCGTTGGAACAAATAGGTGGTAATGAAGCCAGAAATCTGCTGCAATCATGCCTGGCAGTTGAAACTGCCGATAATGTCAAAGCACAAATACGGTCTTCACTGCAAAATATTTTTTAGTTTGCTTTGGGAATTATAAAAACATGGAAAATATTTGAAGAAAGGGAGCCTCGCTTTCCTACAAACATCACCAAAGGGGGAGTTTATTATGATTAAGACGATTTGGGCGGCCTATTTCAGCCCGACGGAAACTACAAAAAAAGTGGTCGGTCACATTGCGGAGAACATAGCGGAAAGTATGGATAAACCTGTTCGGCAATTTGACTTTACGCTCCCACAAGGGCGAGAGCGTCCTATGATCTTTCAGCCTGAAGATTTGGTGATCCTGGGTGTGCCTGTATATGCCGGTCGGGTACCCAACGTTCTCCTCAAGTACCTGAATGCCATGGAGGGAAACGGCGCGCTTGCGGTGCCAATCGTACTTTTTGGCAACAGGAATTATGATGACGCCCTTATTGAGCTTTGCACCATCATGGAGGACAAATGCTTCCAAACAATGGCGGCTGCTGCTTTCATTGGGGAACATTCTTTTTCAAAGATTTTAGCGAAAGGTCGCCCGGATGCCGCCGATTTAGCCCTGGCGACGGATTTCGCGGAGAAAGTAACAGGTATAATAAAAGAAGGAGAAATTACGGCGCCTGTGCCTGTACGGGGAGAAACCCCGATACGGCCTTATTATCAGCCCCGTGACCGGTTGGGAAGAGCCATGGAAATTCGGAAAGTAAAGTCAAAGGTTTTGGATACCTGCACAGACTGTGGACTTTGCGCAAAGGTTTGTCCAATGGGCTCTATCGATCCGGGCAATGTACATCATTATGTAAATATCTGTATCAAGTGCGGGGCATGTATTAAAAAATGCCCTGTGGAAGCAAGATACTACGACGATGAAAATTACCTCTACCATAAGCTGGAGTTGGAGGAAACATATACGCGGCGGGCGGAACCGGAGTTGTCTTTTGGAAATCTCAAATAAAATCTGAATAAAAAAATTAAAAAACTGTCCTCAAACGTCAGGCTTCCGTGTGGGGACAGTTTTTTTACGATACACACAGATACACGCCATGGGCAAAGTCAGGGAAAATCGCAAATCCATCATCGACGACAGGATGGTCAAGCTCGTCGTTGAATGTGAATTGTCTTAGGTACTGAGTATGGGAAAGAATGTTTTGATTCCGCTCATCTTACTGAACCGGATGATTGAATTGCTGGAATGCCGGGATATCTGCGGCGCTAACACTTGGGGGATTGTTAAAACTGGGGACCTCAATATGGCTTGTAATTATTTCCAAACGATTTATTTGGAGTAAAGCAATAATATATCTGAAGGTGAAACGCCTAACTCCTCCGGCATTTTTTGTGGCCTGCAATCCTTGGGCAGGCGCCACCAAATATCCGGGGTTCTTTCCTTTTGGCCATTAAAACGAAATCGAATAATCCATTCAAAAGGTTCTTCCATCTCGTCCGTTTGATAGATGGGGAAGCGGTTTTGCACAGTCTTCACGCCGAAATAGTGGGCGCGGATGCTCACGGCGCAGACATCTTCCCGCACAGGTTGCCCGGTTGTCAGCCGCAGCCCCCACTCCGGGACCTCCACCTCATATTCACCGGCCTTGGTTGCGGCGGCAATATTCTTGCAGCCGGTAACCGCGGCAGCGACGATGGTACCCGGGTCTGCGAAAAGGGCCTTGGTAGGTTTCAGGGCTAGAAACACACCTACGTCCATGGGTGCGATCCGGTCGCAGAGGTGATACGCCTCATTCCGGCTGTGGGTCACCATCAGCACCGTGCCGCCATACTTCTCCAGCAACAGCTTCATCTCAATCTGCAAGTGTTCCCGCAAATGGCTGTCCAAAGCGGAAAATGGTTCGTCCAGCATTAACAGGCGTGGACAGTTGACCAGGATCCGCGCCAGCGCCACCCGCTGGGCCTGTCCGCCCGATATCTGCGAGGGATGGTGGTTTTCCAATTCCTCAAGCTGCAACAGCTTCATGACATGCTGCAATGCCTCTTGGCGCTTGACGGAATCCTTTTCGCCCCGAAGCCCGCACAGGATATTTTTCTTCACCGTCATGTTGGGGAACAGGGCATAGTTCTGGAAGAGGTATCCCACCCGGCGCTTCTGGGGCGGCAGGTCAATGCCCTGATCGCTATCAAAAAGCGTTTGCCCGTTCAGAACAATGCTTCCCTTATCGGGCTTTTCGATACCGGCGATGCAGCGCAACGTCATGCTTTTGCCGCAGCCGGAGGCCCCCAGAATCCCGGTAACGCCCTCCGCCGCCTCAAAGGCCACCTGCAGGCGGAATTTCCCCAGCCTCTTCTCAATATTCACCGACAACATCAGCGCCGCACCTCCCCCGAGTTTTTACGCTCCAACAGGTTGACCGCCAGCAGCACCGCTGTGGAGATTACCAGGTTTACAAGCACCCAGCGCAGGGCGCCGATATTGTCGTTCGTGCGCCACAGCTGGTAGACGGTTGTTGATATCGTCGCCGTTCTGCCCGGCGTATAGCCAATTAGCATACTGGTGGCGCCATATTCCCCCAGGGCGCGTGCAAAAGCCAACACCGTACCGGCCAGGATTCCCTGACGGCAATATGGCATCCGGATGCGCCAAAAAATATAGGTGTTGGAAAGCCCCAGCGTCTGCCCCGAATAAGCCAGCGTAACATCAAAGCTCTCAAATGCGCCCCGGGCCGTCCGGTACATGAGGGGGAACGCCACGACGGCGGCAGCCAGGATGCCCCCGTACCAGTTCATCACAAACTTGACGCCGTGCTCCAGCAGGAAGCTCCCAAGGGGCCGTTTCGTCCCCAGCAGAATCAACAGGAAATACCCCGTCACCGTGGGGGGTAACACCAGGGGAAGGGTCAGCGCCACATCCAGAAGGCCCTTGATCAGCCGCGGCAACCTGGCAACATAGTACGCGGCAAAAATACCGATAAAGAATACCAGAACGCAACTGATGGCCGCAATGCGCACCGAATTCCACAGTGGATACCAATCCATGCGTTCATCTCCATTCACAAAGGGCGGCAGGGCCGCAAAAGGCCCTGCCGCCTCTCGCGGTATTATCAGGCCGCAGTAAAGCCGACTCTTTCAAACACCGCCATTGCCTCCGGGATCTGCAGGTAATCGAGGAAGTCGTTTGCAGCGTCCATATAATCACTGATGTTGAGCACGGCGGCGGGGTAGATGACCTGCCCGCACATCTCCGCGGTGGCGTAGTCCACAATCTCAAGGCCTGCGCTGAACGCATCGGTGCAGTAAACAACGCCGCAGCCGACACTGGCCTCAGTGATTTGCGTGGTTACTTCTTTTACATTACTCCCATAAGTAATCTTGCCATTGTTGGCCAGCGCTTCTTCGTCAAGACTATAAAATGTAAGAATTTTCTGTGTATACTGTCCGACCGGGACATCGCTGTTGCCCATCGCGAAGAGGATGTCCTCATTTTGCAGCTTGTCTGCCAAATCGTCGAAGCTTTCAATACCGGCAGGGTTGCCGTCGGGCATGCAGAGGACCACCCGGTTTTCCAGGAGATTAATGCGGGCGCCTTGAAGCACAAAGTCCAGCCTTTCGGTATTTACCGAGGCGTCGGCTGCGCTGTCCAGCTCATTCATCTGCTTTTGTCCAGCTGAAATGAAGATGTCGCAGTCGGCGCCCTCCTGGATCTGGGTTTTCAGCGTGCCGGAGGAATCGAAATTAAAAGTGAGGGATACGTTGGGGGCCACCTCCTTGTACAGGGTGGAAATCTCTTCCATGGTTTCGGTCATGGAGGCGGCGGCGAAAATGATCAGCTCCACGGGCTCGGCCGGCTCGGATGATTCGGAGGCGGCAGGCTCGGAAGAGGATTCGGTCGGGGCTGCGGACAAGGCGGACGAGGCGGTAGAACTGTTGCCGGAACCACAGGCGGTGATACACAACGTCATCACCAGGGCCAGCGTTGTCGCGAGATACTTCTTCATATTTATTCTCCTTTTTTATTCATAAAATATTACAAAATGGATTCACACGTCTTGCTGCAAAATCAGTGGCTTTATACGGCGCAATCCGACACTTCACCCCGGAGCAGCCCCAGGGCGTGGGGGATGACGTCCAAAAAGACGTCCATGCTTTCCATGCATGCCTTAGGGCTTCCAGGCAGGTTGACGATCAGCGTCCTGCCGCGAATCACGGCGACCCCGCGGGAAATCATAGCCCGGGGTGTAATCGCCATAGAAGCAGCCCGGATCGCCTCGGCAATGCCGGGCGCGAGCCGATCCGCCACTGCTAGGGTAACCTCGGGCGTGGTGTCCCTGGGGGAAAAACCGGTTCCCCCTGTCGTGAGAATTAAATCAGGTTGGCGCTGGTCGCACAGGCGGATCATTACCTTTTCCAGGGCGGCGCGATCATCAGGCAGCAACAGCTCCTCCAATATCGCATAGCCGTCTTTGCGCAGCCGTTCCGAAATGGCGGGGCCGCTCCTGTCCTCACGCTCCCCCCTGTCGCCCTTGTCACTCAGGGTAATGACGGCGGCCTGCCAGGGACGGTCCGCGCCGGGGCGCTCGACAACCATCTCATCGCCCACTGCGATAACGCCGGGCTCCAGGACACGGGCGAACACGCCTTCCCGGGGCATAATGCAGTCCCCCATTCGCTTGTAAATCTCACAGTGGGTGTGGCACTCTTTACCAATCTGGGTGATCTCCAACAAAGCATTCCCGCAACGCAGCAGGGTTCCCACTGGCAACGCCCTGAAATCAAAGCCGGTTACCAACAAATTTTCTCCAAAAGCGCCCGGCTCCACATTAGCGCCCGTTTGATTGAATGCATCTACTTTATCGGCGCTCAGGAGACTGACCTGCCGATGCCATTTTCCGCCATGGGCATCATTTTCCAGTCCCCAGTCCGCCTCAAAATAACCTCTGCCTGTATTTTTTTTGTGAATACCCCGTTCCCTGCTGCTGCAAACCGCAACGACCTTACCCATAGTTAGCCTCCAATCTGGTTCATTGCCCGATGTTCTGTAATATCCTTGCATTCGGAAAAGCAGTGGGAGAATGGCTTCTGTGTAATGCAGGATCTCATGGCATCCCGCAGCGCGAAGTCACCGTAATTATCCCGCAGGATTGCTTTCAGATCAATACCGGCCTCATAACACAAACAGGGCTTCAGAATCCCTGTCGCTGTCAGGCGCACACGGTTGCAATTGCTGCAAAACCGGTTGCTTACCGCGCCGATAAGGCCGATTCGCCCCTGCAGGCCGCGGGCAGCGAAGTATTGTGCCGGGCCGTTGCCCCGCTTTTCATTTGTCGGGTATATATTCGGCCAAAGCTTTTTCAGAAGACGAAAGGCATCGTCAACAGGAACACCAACCATTGCCATACCCTGACCAATAGGCATTAACTCAATGAAACGCACATCCACCGGCAGTTCATGCGCCAGCATGGCAACTTCACCAATTCCCCCAAAGGTCTGAGCCAATAATAAAGCATTGACTTTGACGCGAACACCCCGGTTTACACACTCTCGCAGCGCTTGCCTGATAGTTTCCACAGGCTTGCCGTCAAACCCGGTCAGTTCACAATATTCTTCCGCCCGTAATGTGTCCAGACTGATATTGATTCCATCGATACCCGCGGTGCACAGGGCGTCCAAGCTGCCGGACAGAAGCAGCCCGTTAGTTGTAATGGTCACCTGCTCCACACCGGGCTGGGATTTCAGACTGGCGATAAAATCCGTACAGCCCTTACGCACCAGGGGCTCGCCGCCGGTCACCTTAAACTTCGTGATGCCCAGGGACACCGCCGCCTGACAGATACACAGCATCTCTTCATAACGGAGGATATCCTGATGCCCGGCATGCCAGATATCCTCCGGCATGCAGTAGCGGCAGCGCAGGTTACACCGGTCTGTAATTGATATCCGCATATAATCGATCATTCTGCCGTATTGGTCAATCATAATCATGTTCCTTTTTGATCTGAAATCGTCTGGATATATCCGATGGGGAATTCTATCTATATTCCTTTCCCAAAGGTGCAGTTAGGATAGCGGCAATCTGTGCAATTCAGGCAAAGTCCCCCATGCCCCAATCCCGCCAACCTTTCCGCTGTAATTTGTATATCCGCCAGCAGCAGCGGCAGTACCAAATCAAAAATGGTGCGTTTGCCGTACATAACGCAACCGGGTAGCCCGCAGACAGGGCACCCATCCGCTGTATATGCCACCAGAAACATAGCGCCCGGCAGTACAGGAGCGCCATAGCTAACTACTGTAGCGGCGCTGTTTTTTATTGCCAGCGGTGTCCTATCGTCTGGGTCCACACTCATTCCGCCGGTGCACAGTACCATATCCACACCCAATGCCAGCATTTCATTGATGGCATCCGTGATCTTCACATGATCATCGTTCAGAATCTGGTGCGCGGTTATTTCACAGCCATACTCGGCCAATTTTTTCCGGATAACCGGTGTGAATGTATCCCGGATACGTCCATGGGACACTTCATTTCCTGTGATAATAAGACCATAACTCTTTTTTTTGAATGGCAACAGTTGGAGAATCGGTTGTCTGCCAACGGTCTCAATCGCCCGTATCATTTTCTCTTTTTCGATGGCCAGCGGGATCACGCGTGTACCGCATAACGTATCTCCCCTTTTCACCGGGAAACCGGACATACGGGTAGCGATCATCATCTCGCCCAGGCAGTTTAGTTTCCGAAGCCGCTCAATATCAACCATCAGCAGACCATTCACATCCGCAACCAGTTCGATTTTTCCCTCCTTGGGAGCGGTCGCGTGCATGTATTGCCCTTGACACAATCCTCGCAAGATTTCCGCCGCTTCATCCTCATGGAGCATATTTTCGTCGTTTTCCCATATGTATACATGATCCTTTCCTAAACTCATTAAGACCGGAATATCATTTTCAGCGATGACGTGACCTTTGAGAAACAAAGCATCCTTGCTCACTCCTTTGATGATCCGGGTGATGTCGTGACAGAGTATTTGTCCTACAGCCTCTTCGGTTTTCATGAGCTTCATAATAACAATTCCTTTCGCAGGTATTCCAACAGCAAGTCTGTAATCCCGTCATAATCATCGATAGAGAATGTATGCCCGGGAAAGTGAAGCTCCGTATCGGTACACAAGCCAATAAGCGAATCCTGTGCGCATGCGAAGGTTTTGGAAACTGCGGCGCGTACAACCTCAAGTTTGGGATATGCGGTGTTTTTACCGCCTTCCAACAAAATCAAATCCGCTTCCGAAAATTGCCGCGCCAATTCTATCGGATTTGTATTTGCTTTTTCCGCCGTAATCATATATCTGACATCGGAATAAATGGCTACACCATATGCGCCTGCCTGCCGCACCCGGTAGCTGTCCGTCTCAGGCACATCGGGAATGAAGTCATGTCCATCATGCTTCATCACAGCCACGTGAATCCCTTGTTTTTTTAACAATAGAAGGATGCCGGTAAGTAAAGTTGTCTTTCCTGAATTCTTCACTCCGCTGACTGCAATAATTGGCGCACCATGTATTCTCCGATGCAGCATACGAAATTGTTCGGGGGTATTGATGTTCTGTAAAATTTCGTCCGGATAGGCTGAATGGCGCAACGGTGCTTCTTTCATCTTTATTTTTTCAAGAGCATGGGTCATACGGTAATCACCCAACCTGATCTGTTCTTCCAGAATATCTGCAACGGGCCGGGAGTATATCGCGCATAACGGGTGAATTGTTCCATCTCTGGTGACGGCAACCACCGCGTCGTATTCGCCCGATAAATAGGAGACCATATATTCCGCGAGATCACGGGTAAACATTGGAATATCGCAGCTCACCGCCAGCAGCCAGTCGGAGCGGCATGCTTTCAATGCGGAATATAGCCCGCTAATCGGGCCGCAGCCGGGGAACTGATCTTCTACCACCTGTAAATCACTGTTTGTATACCTGTCAGAGCGGTCTACTGAAAGCAAAACCTCATCAAATCCACGTAATTCACCGGCTACCCGCTCCAGAAATGAAGAGCCCTCTAATTGTAGCCGTGCTTTGTCACTCCCCATTCTTAGGCTCTTTCCTCCAGCCAGAATCACAGCGCCTACGCTTCTCATTGATGCTCCCTTACCACATAACTGCCACTTTTTCCACCGCTTTTTTCCAATAAGCGGATACAGGAGATTTCCATATTTTTATCAATTGCTTTGCACATATCATAAATCGTCAACAGCGCAATTGACGCGCCCGTAAGCGCCTCCATCTCCACGCCGGTTCTACTGGTAGTTTTCACCGTGCAAGTCGCCTGTATGATCGCGGCAGCCTCATCATAAGTAAAGTCAATGGTACAACCGGAAAGCGAAAGCGGATGACAAAGAGGGATTAACCCGGATGTCTTCTTGGCGCCCATGATCCCTGCAATCCGGGCAATTCCAAGAACGTCGCCCTTTTCTACAACACAAGTTAAGACTGCTTGCATCACCCTCGCGGATACATGGATACTTCCTTCCGCAACGGCTATGCGCTCGCTCTCCGCCTTTTCAGATACATCAATCATAATCGCGTTTCCATGATTATCAAAATGAGTGAATGTATTCATTAATTGATCAATCCTCCTGAAAAAGTACAACTTCGACCTCTGCGCCGGCTTCCAATGGCGGTGTACCTGCCGGGATATCCACAAAACAATTACATCCCGCCATCGAGGACATGATACCGGAAGCATGCCCGCCCCGGGGCAGATGGACTCCATCGCCTGCCATCTTTGCGCGGATAAAACGGCGCTCGTGACTGGCTTTTGGAAAACTATCCTTTAGGTAGCTCCGCATTCTTATTGGATACAGGTCAAATTCACCACACAATTTCTTAATGATGGGACGCGCTAACAATTCGAAAGTGGCGGCGGCGGCAAATGGATTCCCGGAAAGGCAAAGAAAAATCTTTTCACCGCGGATATATGCCTTTGCGGGCGAACCAGGCTTCATCTGAATACCGCCAAACAATTCGTTCGCTTTGAGCATTTCTGCTACAGCGGGCATATAATCGTGCGCACCGACCGACACCCCGCCCGTAGTAATCACAAGACCACACTTTGCGAGCAATTCATCGACCGCCTGAGCAAGCTGCTCCGGATCATCAGCCGTGCTTTCGCCGTATATCACCTTACCGCCTAACTGCCGTATCCTGGATGCAATATAGTAGCGGTTGCTGTCATATATCTTTCCCGTCTCCAATAGCTGACCAAGCGGAACCAATTCACTTCCTGTGGACATAACTCCAATTTCAGGCCGGATAAACACATTGACATCTGCAAATCCCTGACCGGCTAATATAGCAATGCGCGACGCGTCCAAATGTTCTCCGCTATGAATTACGATCTCTCCATACTCAACATCCTCGCCTTTTCGGCAGTAATTTTGATATGCGCCGACCTGACATTTGATCTGCACCATGTCATCTTTTCTGTCTGTATCTTCCTGTCGGATAACACATGTAGCGCCGGGAGGAATGGGCGCGCCAGTCATAATGCGCGCCGCCTCTCCGGGATGGAGTTCATATTGTGGCGCTTCGCCCGCGAAGATATGTTGAGCAACACAGAGCGCAACCGGTGAATTTTCAGTGGCGGTCTGGATATCCGTATGTAGAACCGCATAGCCATCCAAAGGAGAACGGTCAAAGGGTGGTTGTGTAATACGAGCGGAAATATCCTCGAACGCGACTCGGTCGATTGCATCGAAAAGCGAGAGCAATTCATGCCGATTTGCTTGAACGAGTTGTGATAGTAAGATATCAACAGCTTGTTCCAACGGAAGATATGTTAAGCCATTCATCTCAATTCTCCTTTTATATAATGCATAAAAAACATTCCCGGCTGTTTTTTACGTGAAAAAGACAACCGGGAATGGCTTGATGTAAAACCCATTCACAGGAATCATTCTCTTTTTCACACGGAAGGCCGGGGCGTTTCCTCTCCAACCCTGTGGACAAAGTCCAGGCGCAATACCATACCATAACAGGCTCCAGGTATTTTTGCTCAGAGAACCCAATTTTGACTATTCTGTTTGCTCTATATATACAAGCAATTGTGATGCCAAGAGTCATAGCGAGATAAAATGTTTTCCTTATCCGATTTCATCAAATATTCAAACAGCCGGCTTATCAATTCAGGCGTCAAAATGAAATCGATCGGTCAATATGACCGGTCGATTTGAAAATCTCACACCTTGGAAGCTTCTTATACTCATGAAAACAAGACATATGGAATTATCATGGAAACGGCATACGAATTGCTTTTTAAATTTAGCGGCAGTATATTTTGATCCATAATTGCATGAGGCATGAATGAGCATTTGAGAATGGAGTGATGAAATGATATTTGCAGGTACAACGCCCGCCGTTGCCGCATATTTCGATATGAAAGCACCGACATGGGATCACAGCAAACCGGATTATGATAAAATTCGGCTGATTCTACAGATGGCACGCTTGACGCCTAGTAAACGAATACTGGATGTAGCTTGCGGTACCGGTGTGCTATTGCCGGTTTTGCTGGAGTATGCACCCGAAATTATACACGCCATCGACCTGTCACCGAATATGGTGCGGCTTGCGCAGGAAAAATACAACCACCCTTCTCTTTCCATAACGGCTGCGGATTTCTATATGTATGATGGCACTGGGTATGACTACATCATTGTATACAATGCGTATCCGCATTTCCAGGATAAGTGCCGGTTTATCCAAAAGGCACATACCTGTCTCAAGCCGGGTGGCCGGTTGGTAATTGCACATGGAAACGGTAGAGCTATCATTAATAGTCGGCATTCCATAGAACCGGATGTGCAGTCCATATCTGTTCCATTAAAAGCGTGTCATGAGGAAGTGGCTTGCTTGGGTGAAAGATTCCGGTTTGATCTGGTGGTTGATACAGAGAAGCTTTATCTCTTGTCAGGTATCAATCCATCATTGTAAAGCTCAATCACTGTAGACTGTCATAAGCAGCCAAAGGCCGCCTGGTTTTTGCCAGGCGGCCTTTGGTCGTTTTGCATGGCAACGCTTTAAATGCCGCGCGCTATCTCGTACCCGTCCCAGATGGCCTGCATAATGTTCTTGACATTGCGGCAGTCCCCGATCCGGTACACCGGCTTTCCGAGTGTGGACAGCGCGTCATACAGGGCGGTGTCGGAGCGGTATCCGATGCTCACCGCCACCGTATCCGCCGGTACAGTCAGATTGCCCTCGGATGTGCTGACTAGAACAGCCCCTTCCGTTCCGGCCGTCACCTTGGCGTCCGTACAGATCACCGCGCCGTGGAAGACCAGCAGCTCGCGCAGCATGCTGGAGTTCATCACCGGCATGCCGTGAGGCCCGCCGAGTATATCGTCCTGCATCTCCACAATGGTGATCGTTTTACCCTGTTGGGCAAGCCACAGTCCGGTCTCGCAGCCCACAAGCCCTCCGCCGATGATTACAACATCATCGCCCGCTGTGGCGCTACCCCGCAGCAGGTCCTCCGCAAAGCAAACAGCCGGGCCGTCGTCAATATCCAGTGGGATCGGCGTCCCGCCGGTTGCGACAATTACCTTGTCTGCATCCAGTCCCCTCACAAACGCTTCGTCCGCTTTGCGGTTCAGCTGCACATCCACTCCCAGCTTACGCAGCTGCAATTCATACCACCGGATTAGCTTGCGGTCGTTTTTCTTGAAGTCCGGCACACCGCCAACCCGCAGGTTGCCGCCCAACTCCTCGCTTTTTTCCACCAGCGTCACGCGGTGCCCGCGGATTGCCAGTGCCCTGGCCGCCTCCATGCCTGCGGGTCCGCCGCCAACCACCAGGACTGATTGCGGCTTTGCGGCGGGGGACAGACCATAGACCTCCTCGCGGCCGCAGGCGGGGTTGACCGCGCAGGACAACGGCAGGCTGGAGGCGATCCTGCCCATGCAGCCGTCGTGGCAGCCCAGGCAGGGGCGCACATCGTCCATGTTGCCGGTACAAATTTTTTCAGGTAAGTAGGGGTCTGTGAGCAACGGCCTGCCGTAAGAAACGATGTCGCAGCACCCGTCCAGCGCGTCCAGCGCAATCTCGGGGTCGTCCAGCCGCCCGGCAAGGATAACCGGCACGCCCACCGCCCGCTTGACAATCCTGCCGAATTCGCGGTACATGCCGTCCTCGAAATACATCGGCGGGTGGTTCCAGTACCAGGAGTCGTAAGTGCCGACATCTACATTGAGGCAGTCGTAGCCCGCCTCGACAAGAATTTTGGCCGCCTCGACGCCCTCTTCGAGATCCTTGCCGACCTCTGCTTCCCTTTCACCCGGCAGGATTCCCCGGCGCAGGCCCTTCATAAAGCTTTTGACACTGTAGCGCAGTGAAACCGGGAAGTCCTTCCCGCACACCTGCTTGATGCCCTTCACAATATCGGTGGCGATTTTCAGCCTGCCGCGCAGATCTCCGCCGTATTCATCGGTGCGGCGGTTGTAGAAGGCAATGGCGAACTGGTCAAGCAGGTACCCCTCGTGCACCGCATGGATTTCGATACCGTCAAACCCACATTTCTGCACAACCGCGGCCGACTTCATAAAATCCTTTACCAGGGTTTCTATCTCCTCCACGGTCATGGGCCGGTGGATGACGTTGGGGTCAAAGCGATTCTCGTTCTCAGATGGCGCGATGTGCTGCGTCACCATGGTGGGAACGCCCGACCGCCCCAGCCCGCCGGTGAGCTGGATGAAGATCTTCGCGTCATAAGCGTGGATCTTTTCGTTCATCGGGATGGTGGACATCCCGAACAGGGTGGGGTTGTAGGATGGACAGGGCAGGCCGAACGGCGCCATCTCGTTGTAATCGACGCAACACAGGCCGGTGATGATGAGGCCCACGCCGCCCCGCGCCCGCTCGATGTAGTAATTCTGCGCATTCTGGGTAAAACCGCCCATGTAGTCGGAATAGCCGACCAGTCCCATGGGAGCCATGGAGAGCCGGTTCTTCAACCGGACCCTCCCAATGTTGGTCGGTTCAAACAGCTTTGCATACCGTGGATCCATCGTGTTCATGCGTGATCTCCTTTCGCATTTATGCGGTTGTAGGCAATTGGGAAACTCAAAACACCGCATAGTAAAGCGGAATAATGAGCAAAAGAAACGATATAACTCCTCACCAAAACATGGTAAAATTAAGTTGCGAATTAAAATCAAACCATGCCGAGGAGAGGAGTTATAAACCAGTGAAAAAACCAAAACAGCTTTCATTATCAGATATCTATTCTAACTGCTCCGATTGTTTTGAGAACAACAAATATCAATTT